>OGTU01000004.1_pt1 | contig 391472 bp, 342 predicted proteins | sample 1574651 | NCBI WGS metagenome assembly OGTU01 (sample SAMN03295831, study PRJEB24534) | human gut metagenome | isolation source: fecal sample 6 from infant 4 | host: Homo sapiens | place: USA: Pittsburgh, PA | collected 2014-07
ATATGTTCAATCATATGATTGATTACCTATCATTGTTCAGTTTTCAAAGATCTGTTATCAATTTGCACTACTTCATTATTAAGTACTGTCGTAATTGACGACTTGATTATAATAACATTATGACCACTTTCATGTCAACACATTTTATAATCTTTTTTGAAGTTCATTTTAAACCTCTAAGTGTATTGCTACACTCATTAAGAAACAGCCGCTCAAACGACTGTATGCATATTATAGTACAATGAAAATATAATCGCAACCCCCAATTCTCAATTTTACAAAATCTTCATTTTATTTTCATTTTTAATCATAAACCTAATAATTGATTTTACACAATTAATCATGTACAATGTAGCTGTAATAAAGAACTTCCAGCACAAATTAGTTTTCTTTTATTAGCGTTTACCAATATGAATATTACATTATTGTAAGGAGATTGAGTATGAAACTATCAAAACATTTATTATCAAAAGCTGTAGCTATAGCTGCTATATGTGCTACTATGGGAACTACCACATTAGCTGCACCACAGGGCACATTTGATACTTCAGAAATTAATATTACTGGTCAAGCGTCTCGATCTGTAGCACCTAACTATGCGATTTTAACACTTGGTATTACAAGCCAAAATACCAATATCAATGCTGCAAAATCTAATAATGATCGTATTATGAGTAATTTAATTAGTCAATTAGCTAACTTAGGTGTTGCAAAAAAAGACATCTATACATCTAGCATTTCCATCAATCCAACGAGCGACTATCAAGACGGCAAACGCATCAATACAGGTTACAATGTATCAAATCATGTAACAGTTAAGATCAATAACCTTGATAACGTAGGAAAGGTTGTCGATGCCGCTGTTAGCGCTGGTGCTAACGACATCAACAACCTTTCATTCCAAAATGATGTGTCTCAACAATTATCTGATTCTTTAACTACAGAAGCGATTCAAAACGGTCGCCATAAAGCAGAAGTTATCGCAGCTGCCCTCGGTCGTACATTGGGACCAGTAAAAACTGTTTCCATTAGCACAACTGAAACTAGCACAATGGACTCTGGTTACTATCGTAACCCAGTAATGCTAAAAGCAGCTCTCGAAACTACTACGCCTGTAGAAAAAGGCTCTTTAATAGTTTCACAAGACGCTAACATCACTTATTATCTACAATAGAATTTTCCGGTACCACACCTTCGTGTACAGCTACAATGCCGCCTGTCAATTCATGATAGGTGGCATTTTCATATCCAAGAGATTTCCAGATTTCTAAAATCTCACTTTGATGCGGGTATCTACGTAAAGATTCTGGAAGCCATGCATAGGAAGAGTTATCTTTGCTCAATTTTCCTATAATAGGCAATATATATGAAAAATAGAAGTTATATAACTGTTTAAACCCAAACATACTTGGTTTTGCAAGTTCTAACACCACAACCTTCCCCCCTGGTTTTACCACGCGTTGCATTTCAGACAATACCTGCTTAATATCTGGAACATTTCGCATTGCAAAGCCACTCATTGCAGCATCAAATGTATTATCCTCATATGGTAAGGCCATGGCATCACCTTGTACTAAATTTACTTGATTAAGTAAACCAGCAGCCTCAATACGAACACGACCTTGATTTAGCATTTCACTATTAAAGTCTAATGCCTCTACCTTCAAAGTGGGCTCTTGACGTAATGCTTCCTTCGTAAATACACAAGTGCCACATGCCACATCAAGTACATATTGGTGAGGACCGATATTCATCGCTTTTACAGAGAATTTACGCCAAAAATAATCTTGTCCAAAGCTTAACACCGTATTCATTAAGTCATAGTTTTTTGCAATATTAGAAAAAACGCCTTGTACAAATTTCTCTTTATCTGCATACGTTTTAAATTCTTTAGTATTCATTATGGACCTTTCACAAATCAAGAACTATGTTCAAGAATTATATATGGCATAGTATACCACACTATAGGAACGCTAAAAAGAATCCTAATATATATACTCTATATAATGACTATGTAATATATACATACCTACTAAAAACACTGGTATTTAGTATTTTCCGCTACATAATATAAAACTAAACACACATATCTATTTTTTACCTATATTCATAATAAATATATACGACTATCGATTATAATATCTATTGCCACCATTTCATGTTCGTTGTATAATGACATATGTCCATGTTGAAAGGATACTTTATCATGGGATTTTATTTGTTTTTATATAAGTATTGGAGCGTACTATGAATCGATTTGTAAAATCAATCAATAGAGTCAGTCTAATCCAACAAATTATCATAGGTTTGATTATTGGTATTTTAACTGCTCTTTATGTGCCCGATGTGGCCAATGAACTTGCTTTATTAGGAGTCCTCTTCGTTGGAGCGCTAAAAGGTATCGCCCCTATCCTCGTATTTTTCTTAGTAATTGCTGCGATTAGTAAACATCGCTCTGGACAAAAAACAGGTATGGGCTCTGTTATAACCTTATATTTACTAGGTACATTCCTATCTGCGGCTTTAGCAGTAATCGTAAGTTTCTTTTTCCCTACTACATTACACCTAGCAGCAGGTGCAGCCGATGCCGCACCACCTCAAGGTATCGTAGAGGTTATGACAACATTACTAAAAAATGTAGTTGATAATCCTGTAAAAGCATTAATGACTGCTAACTACATCGGTATTTTAGGTTGGGCACTTATCATTGGTGGTGCTTTACGCCATGCACCGATGAATACGAAGGAAGTTATGGAGTCCATTGCACAAGCTATTACTACTGTAGTAGGTTGGATCATTCGATTCGCCCCTCTTGGTATTATGGGCCTTGTAGCAGAATCCATTGCTACTAACGGCATCGAAGCCTTGATTGGGTACTTTCAATTACTCGTATTATTACTTGGTTCTATGATCTTTGTAGCACTAGTAATCAATCCAATTTTATCCTTTATTTACCTTCGTCGTAATCCATACCCATTGGTATTCAAATGCTTACGAGAATCTGCAATCTATGCGTTCTTTACACGTAGTTCTGCTGCAAACATTCCCGTAAACCTTGATTTAGCCAAACGATTGAAACTTAATCCAGATATGTATTCCGTATCCATTCCATTAGGAGCTACAATCAATATGGGTGGTGCAGCAATTACAATCACAATCATGACATTAGCTGCGGCGCATACATTAGGTATCGTTGTAGATATTCCTACCGCAATCCTATTATCTGTTATTGCCACTATAGGTGCATGTGGGGCTTCCGGTGTTGCAGGTGGTTCCTTGTTACTCATTCCATTGGCTTGTTCCCTATTCGGTATATCCAATGATGTAGCAATGCAAGTTGTAGGCGTAGGCTTTATTATCGGGGTATTACAAGATTCCACGGAAACTGCACTTAACTCTAGCACAGATATCCTCTTCACTGCTACTGCTGATTATGCAAAACGCGGTTATCATCAAGATTGGAACTAAAATTTTTTTAGACGGTCCTTTGGGACCGTCTTTTTTTTGTAAACTAATTGTACATTCTTTTATAGGACTTTGTGAAAGTTACATATATCCGCGCCTCTTAATTTTCTGGAAATAATATTATGTATTTGGATAAACTAAATATAAACTTTCACCAATCACTAACAAACTATATTGATTTTCTTCAATGTAGTGGTATAATATAGTTAATGATAATAACTATTAGTAGATATATAGGAAGGAATCAACATGAAACAATACGATATTATTGTAGTTGGTACAGGCGGCGCAACCATCGTAGCTGATGCTGCGCTCAAAAAAGGCCTTAAAGTGGCAGTCATAGAAAAAGGTAAATTTGGTGGTACATGTCTAACTCGCGGTTGTATTCCTACAAAAGTTATGGTTACAGCAGCTAATGCAATTCAAGAAACAAAAGAATTCAAAAAAATTGGCGTTAACGTTGGACCTGCTACTATGGACTGGCATACTGTGTCCAAGCGTACTTGGCATAAAATTGACGAATCTGCAGGCATCTATGATTATTACAATGCCTATGACAACGTAGATGTGTATCGTGGTGCAGCAAGCTTTGTATCTGATAAAGTGATGAACATCCATCTTAACGATGGGTCTGGCATTGTAGAAATTACAGCGCCTACAATTATCCTTGGTACTGGTGGCTATAGTAATGTACCTAATGTACCAGGTCTTCAAGAATCAGGGTTCCTTACTAGTGAAAGTCTCTTTGGTGATAAATTCCCTAAACAGCCATATAAATCCCTTGCTGTACTTGGTGCGGGTCCGATTGGTGTTGAGTTCGCTCATGTATTTGATTCCGCTGGTACAAAAGTAACAATTCTACAACATAATGTACGTTTAGTTCCTAAAGAAGATGCAGATATATCGGAACACTTGCTTAACAACTACAGAGAACGTGGTATTAACGTACTTCTAAACCAAGACACTGTTGAAATCCGCCAAGAGGATGGCCTTAAAGTAGTAGTTACTAAAGATCGTACTACTGGCGAAATTACAGAAACTAAAGTTGAAGAAATCCTTGTAGCTGCAGGTATCCATCCAGCTGTGGAAGAACTTCACCTAGAAAATACTGGTATTGAAACACGGCCTAAAGGCTGGATCAAAACTAACGAATTTTTAGAAACATCCGTTGATGGTATCTACGCTTTAGGTGATGTCAATGGGGAGCCGGCATTCCGTCACCGTGCAAACTACGAAGCAGATATCATTGCTCACAATCTCTTCTATGCAACAAGTGAAGATGATTACCGTTGGGCAAGGTATGATACATTACCAAAAGTTACTTTCTCCTATCCTGAAGTTGGTAGTGTAGGTCTCACAGAGGCTGAAGCTATCAAAGCGGGTTACAATGTAGGAGTTGGGAAGAACTTCTACTCCTCCACTGCAAAAGGCTATGCAATGGGTATCAACCCTGGAGATATAAACGATGGATTTGTAAAAATTGTGGTAGATAAAGACACCAACCATATCCTTGGTATGCATGTCGTAGGTCCTCAAGCCTCTATCCTCTTCCAGCCTTATGTGAACCTTATGAATAGTGGTGTAACTCCGTTGACAGCAATCAACGAAGAAATTGCTTCTGAACGCACTAAACGTTTACGTGAAAAAGGTATTACTCGTGAAATGGACCCTAGATCCGTTATCACTGTAGGCGAAACTATGAGCCCACATCCATCCCTCGTCGAGGTTATCATGTGGACACAAGTGTACTACGAAAATCGTTGGTAATACAACTATAGTTATAAATAATAAAAGGACTAAACCTAGGCGCAGTCCTTTTGTTGCAAACATATCTATTGTAAAAAAAATATTCTAACATAAGAGCACTATCAACCGATATTTTATAGTATCGGAATCGCAAAAAAGAGCCAAAGGCATTGCCTTCGGCTCTTTTCTTATTAATCATCAATAGATAGGTTAGCGGCCCATATCTATATCAGAACCCCAAACGAGATTTGTTTTACGACCATCGAAGCCTTGATCTGGCTCAGGTGGTAATTTATAGGATTTAGATTGTTCTACATAAGCACCTGTCTCAGCATCTACTGTAACAACTACTTTTTTACCATCTTGATGCATAGTCACATAGTATAAAACTTTACCATTATGAGCTTCAATTTTCCAGCCCTTCATAACAGCATCATTTCCAAGTTGTTGTTTTGCAACACGTTCTGCTTGCGTTGATTCAATAACTTTATCTTTATTGAAAATCTCACCAATAACTTTCTTAGGTTTGCCCCCCTCTTCCATATCAGAAGCATTACCAGTGATTACATCAATTTTCATCTTGTACTGATGATACTTACTATAACCAACTACTTTATAACCATAGTTCAAGTCATTAGAGTTGAGCTCTACAGAATGAAGCGCCGCATTAGGATAGCGATTTTGGAAAATAGTTCCAATTTGGCTCATAGTCATAACTATGGACTCGCCAGGTGCACGTTTTACAGAAATATCCGTACTTGTTTCAGGCTTTGTTTTGCGTGCATCTGCCACACTTGGTGTAGCAACGGATAACATGCCCACTGCTAATACCCCCGTTAATGCCATAGAAATCAACTTTTTATTCATTATAATCCTCCTACTAGATATCATGTTTCTATTAATCAAACTATTAGTACACTAGAATTTCTATAAGTTCATGCTATATTCAGCAACACGAAAAATATGTAAATAGTCATATCATTTAGACAATATACTATAAACCTTCATTAGATGCAAGTCGTCCATCTACATCAGTCATAATCAATTTATAGCATGTAGCCACTAAAGGTACACCGATCAACATACCAGTAACCCCCATCAAACTACCGCCTACGATAACAGCAGCAAATACCCACAAACCTGGTAATCCAACAGAGTTACCTACAATTTTAGGATAAATAAAGTTACTTTCAATTTGATGTAGTATCTCCAGAATAATTACATAGATAAGAGCATCCATAGGGCTAACAGTAAGTAGCATAACGGCTCCAATGATACCACCAACATAAATACCTAATAGTGGAATCAAACCAGTTAGACCAATTACACAGGCAATCGTTGTAGCATATTCAATATTAAATAGCCATAAAGTAATACCTACCATCACGCCTAGAACCAAGGCATCTATAAACTGACCTACAAAAAAATTACTGAATGTTTGAACTGCTACACGAGTTACATAACTAACTCGACTTACCCACTCATCTGATGCATAAGCCTTTAATATACGTTTACCTTGTAACATAAGGCGTTCCTTATCAAGCAACATATAAACAGCAAAAATTAAGCCAAGACCTATGTTCAAAGTCCAAGACAATACGGTGCCCATTGCATTTACAATATATGTGCCACCTTTTGTCCCCCATTCACGAGTATATTTAGCAATATTCTCTCCACTTAGGGCATCTATAATCGTTTGATTCGACGCCATTGGAATGGTTTCTGTAATATGTTGCATCCATGTTTGGAAATCCGTATACAATTGCGGTGATGCAGCTACAATAATCGACATAGAATGAATCAATTGAGGTAAAGCCATCCGAGCAATAAAATACACAATAACACTAATTGTTACAAAGGATAGCAAAAGACTCAACGGGCGACGTATTTTATACTTCCATCCAGAGTCACACTTAGGCCATAGCCATCGTTCATAACGAACGACTAGAATATCCAATACGAAAGCAATACAAGCACCCACAATGAGCGGAACAAAAGCCGTAAAGATAGCGTCAAGACCACTAGCAATATCACTTATACGTAGTGCCATCATAATCATAATGCCCGCTAGTATAATAGCTCCTATGAGCTGTTTGTAATATTTGAATTCTTTCATAATAACCTACTTCACATAACACTATTAATAAGCTACACCTATATAACTATACGATTCTCACATCGCATACATTACCAAAGCATAATGAACATTGTATGACCTAGGATTGTATGCAATTTTAGTATAACACAAAAGTCCACCTTATCGCATGCTCGAATTCTCGATAAACAAGAGAGCATGATTGAAGGTGGACTTATTGTAGGCCTAATCTAGATTAGTCTAGAGATTAGCGATGAATATAAACGTCTACACGACGGTTTTCAGCTTTACCTGCTGCTGTAGAGTTAGTTGCAACTGGTTTAACATCACCATTAGCAATACCGATAAGACGCTCGGCAGATACACCATGGTTAACTAAATATTGAGCCACATGTTGTACGCGGCGTTCAGACAAAGCAATGTTGTATTGAGGATTTGCATCAGTATCAGCGTTACCCATCAATTTAACTTGGTCTTGAGAATATTGGTTAGCAGCATTTACAGCAGCTGTTAAGTTTGGATATTGGTCTGCACGAGCAACATCTTGGTCGGAGTCAAAGTAGATAGATTGTACATAGTAATCCAATTTAGGAGTTTTATATGCAGGCGCTTCTACAGTAGGAGCTGGAGCCGGAGTGTATACAGGAGCTGGCGCTGGAGTGTATACAGGAGCTACGGATTTGTGACCACCGAAACGGTAAGATAATCCTACTACAGGACCTTGGAAGGAAATATTAGACTTATCATCACGTTTAGTATTGATATAACGATACCCTGCATTAATATCCCAGTCTTGGTTAACTTTATAACCTAAACCTGCTTCCCAAGTAGTAGTTCTCTTAGTCCCTACACCCGCTTTACCATAAACGTCTACTTTGGAGCCAAGGTTAGCTTTACCAATTACACCTAATTGAGCAATATTATTTGCTTTAGGGAATGCATCACCAGAAATGTGAGCATAACCGCCATATACTGCGAAATTTTTGTTCAAGGATTGAACCAAATTAACTTCTTGCATTCTGTCACTATAGCTCATACCGTTATATTTATCGTTCAAACCATGGTATTGGTATTGCAACGCTGTTTTATCTGTGAAAGCGTATGTTACACCACCATCAAAGTTCCATTTTGCATCAGAAGTCCAAGCTTTAGTTTTTGCTTTAGAATCAGACGCACCAAGATCAACTTGAAACTCACCTTTATTGAATTGAGTTTGAGGAGTTGCACCTGCTACGGACACACCTACAGCAGCAACTGCCAATAAAGCTAATAATTTTTTATTCATTATAATTCCCTCCAAAAACAGCCCTTATAATACTTAGGCTTTGGTAATAATATGCTTATATTTTACACATTTTTTCAATATAATTCAACATTCTTCATGAATATTTGATGAATTTTTAGTTATATCTATCGATAAATATTATAAATATAAATATTTAAACCCTCTCTATTGCCTAATTACTGCGATTCTCTACACATATTACATTCCCGTAATTATAATACTATTTATCTTTTTTAAGATTCTCTAACAATAATAAAATTACTGGTCTTATAAGTTCATCAAAATCATTATTATATATACTAATAGATCTAACTATAATTGAACGAATAAAAGCTCCCTTATGCACTAAGGAAGCTTTTATCATTTCATATGTATATCCCTTACATATATACGTGAAATCAGAAGTTTCTGGTCAGATAACACATTCCCCAATGTGTCATTTTTTTCACATTACGTATTGTACATCAAAAATTTTTAATAGACAAGAGTTTATTCACTTCTTTTTCATGAATCCTTCTAAAACTTTCAATGTGAAAAAGAATTTACATCTCATTAAACAACCTTATGTTGCCATGTTCCTCGAATAAATCTCAAATAAGAACAACATAATCTTAGAGACTGATCGAAGCACAAAGATAACCATGCCCCAAAAAGTCCTAAACCTAGTGTAATGCACAATAAATAAGTAATAATAGGACGAATGATTGCTACGCTTACAAGAGAATATTTCATGATGTAATATGTATCTCCTGCCCCTTTCAACACACCGGAATACACTTGCTGTAATGCTTGAGGGAATGCAGCGATAGCCATAATGCCCATCAAAGTGGCTGAAAGTGTGACAACATCACTTTCACGAGTATATAACTGTACTAAAAAATCACCAGGACCAATAAAGATTAATGCACTTACAAGGCCCACGACTAAACCAATACGAGCACCAATTTTACCATAAGTACGTGCAATATCTGGTCGTTTGTGTCCCAGACTTTGCCCAGTATGAGATGCACCTGCAAATCCAAGACCCATCGCAAAATAGTAAAATATATCCATTAAATTCATACATACGTAATGTGCTGCTAAAGGTACCGCACCTAAGGAAGCAACAATCATAGTGTATGTATACATACCGAATCGCTCAAAGAACTGTTCTCCTAAAGAACTGCCACCGACATGAAACATTGTATGTAATACGGGCCTTTCAAAAGTCCATTTCGACGGATGGCGCAATGTTAATCCAGTAGAAGTATGTTGTGAAATCGTACGCAACAACAATAATGCAATAATAGCACTACTGATCATAGTGGATACACCTGCCCCCATAACGCCAAGTTCAGGGAAGAAACCAATACCATAAATCAAGAAGAAATTCATTATCGTATTCAAAATATTCCCTACTACATTAGATTTAAAAATAACTTTAGTGTTACCATATCCAATGAGTGCAGCCCCTACGATTTGGCTAAAGGACTGAAATATTAAGCTAATAACTATGAAACGACCATACCAAACGGCTGTTTCAATATAGCCATCTTCAGCACCCGTAAAACGTAGAATATGCTCTAAGTTCAAGAAACATATCAATAATAACGGTACATAAATTAAAAAATTCAATAAAATAGATTGCTTGAGTACGGCATTCATACCATCTACATCGCCTTCACCATGACGACGAGCTATAATTGCCGTCACAGCAATGGATAAGGCTCGACAAAAGATGAGCATTACCATCTCAGGTTGACCCATAATGCCTACCGAAGCAAGAGCTGACGCACCTAAGGCACCAACCATCGCCAAATCAATGGCAGTCATAAATTGTAACATCAAGCCTTGTAATGTAGCTGGCCAAGCTATTTTTAAATAATTACCATATAGCTGCTTTGTAGTTCCTACAGCTCCTAATCGTTCTGCAACAGGCAACATGGTGTCTATTGAAAGCCATCGTTGTATACGGTCTAACATCCTATCTCCTATTCATGCAAGATCATACATAATAGAGGTATCACTTTACCTCTTATTTCCACTGTATTATATCACACAACATATGAGAAGTCATTCATATGTTATGCATTTTAAATAAGAATACATATCAAAATAGCAAAAGAACCTCTTATACGAAATGTATATACCCTATCAAGTACAACAATGTATAAGAGGTTCTTTAGTTTTACAGAGAAATAACTATCTTAGACTATTATCAAAATTAGTTCTCAACTCTTAACCTTTAGAAGCTAATAATTGATTTACTACGGCACGCAAGTCATCTAAGCCTTGTTTAGTTTCAGCCAATTCTTGACGTTGACGTTCATTTTCAGCTTCTAATGTATTTAGACGCGCTGCTTGATTAGCAATAACCGTTTTTTGATTACTATTTTCTTTTTTGAGACTAGATACTTCATCTTGCATTACATAAACAGAGCTAATAGGCCCCGCCTTATAGCGTTCTGGAATAGCGTCTTTTCTTTCACGACTACCACCAAATTTATGCGTTACACCTGCATTTACCATGTTATGGCTAGTACCAAGTGAAACACCTACGTTGAACATAGTATCTTCAGTTCGGTAGTGAGCAATACCGATGGCACCCGCAGTTTCACCACGGTAGTTACCAATACCAGCCATAATTTGTGTTGGTTCCAATGGATCATATTGAATTGGTTTCAACGCTGCCATAGCTGCTGCATGAGCACCAACACGTTGTGTTTCAGTACCAACACGGTTAACAGCTTCTTGTAAACCAGCATTAGATGCTTTCAATTGGCTAACATTTACTGCATCAGTATCAGCTGTGCCAGGCGCTACTCCATGAATTTTGTTGCCACCATTATTTAAGCCGTCTACAGTAAGTGATACAGGGCTAGCTGCTGTATCTGCAGGAGTAATAGTCATACCACCCCCATTAATTGTAGTAGAGTTGCCAGCTGCATCTTTCACAGTTGTACCTGCAGGAGTGATTTTAGTAGATACACCGTTTTCATCACCTACAATAACACTGTTTAGGCCTTTTAAGTCTTTAGCCAAGCCATATGTGAAAGTAGTTCTATCTTGGTTAACTACAAGATTATCACCAGCTTGGAATTTTACGGTATCACTACCTTGTACTTTTTCAACAGTACCTCCTGCAGCTGTTACCTTCCATGCAGATATATCTTTAACTTGTTGTTTACCAGCATCTGTCAAGTTGCTCAAGTCTTGATTTGCAGCATTATCAATTTTGCCTTTAGTTGCATCATCGAGTTTAACAGTTACATCGTCGCCATTAGCAACCGTAGTAAGGCCATTTTCACCTTTCACATTAAATTTCACATCACCTGTGCTCAACGATTTTTCATCGGTAGAACCAGAGTTACCACCTAAAGAAATCTTACGGGCAATAGCTGTCGTGTTTTTGTCGATATTAGCTTTATTGGTTGCGATGTTATCCTTATTAGTTGCAATATCAGCAGCATTTCTATCAATTGCAGCTTTATTATTAGCTATTTTTTGCTTGTTATCCGCAATGGCATCAGCATTTTTACCAATCTTATCTGTATTATCAGCAATGTTGGCTTTGTTTTCTGCTACTTGATCATCAACATGTTTCAATTGATCTTCTGTGGCGGCACGTCCAGAGACAGGCTGTGTTTGACCCGGAGTCCATGCAGTGTTAGTCAAACCCGTTACTTGAGGTGTTTCTACACCTTCTGTAGCTTTCACTTTTGGTGCTGTAATCGTTTGAGTAGCTGTTACCGTATCAAAGGTTACATCTTTCTTAGTAGAAATGGTGAAGTCCTTACCATTTTGAGTAATGGAAATGTTATCACCATCGATAAACTTAACTGTATTGCCACCTTCAACTTTTTCAGCAGTATTACCATTAGCTACTACGTTCCATGCGGATAAATCTTTAACTTGTTGTTTACCAGCATCTGTTAAGTTGCTCAAATCCGTATTTGCTGCATTATTGATTTTATTAGCCGTAGCATCATCTAATTTGACAGTTACATCGTCTCCATTAGCTTCAGTAACAATACCATTTTGCCCTTTAATATTGAATTTCACATCGCCTGTACTTAAGGATTTCTCATCGGTTGAACCAGTATTACCACCTAAGGAAATCTTACGACCAATAGCTTCTGTATTTTTATCAATATTAGCTTTATTGGCTGCGATATCGCCAGCATTTTTAGTGATGGCCGCTTTGTTATCTGCAATATTTTGTTTATTCGTCGCAATATTATCTTTATTAGTTGCTATATCGGCTTTATTAGTTGCGATATTATCTTTGTTAGTAGCAATATCTACTGCATTTTTATCAATTGCAGCTTTATTATCAGCTATTTTTTGTTTGTTATCCGCAATAGCCTCTGCATTTTTACCAATCTTATCTGTATTGTCAGCAATCTTGGCTTTATTTTCTGATACTTGATCATCAACATGTTTCAATTGGTCTTCTGTGGCTGCACGACCAGATACAGGTTGTGTTTGACCTGGAACCCACGCAGTGTTCGTCAAGCCTGTTACTTGAGGTGTTTCAACTCCAGTTGTCGCTTTAACCTTTGGCGCTGTAATCGTTTGAGTAGCTGTTACCGTATCAAAGGTTACATCTTTCTTAGTAGAAATGGTGAAGTCCTTACCATTTTGAGTAATGGAAATGTTATCACCATCGATAAACTTAACGGTGTTACCACCTTCAACCTTTTCAGCCATCTCATTATTAGCGACTACATTCCAAGCTGCTAAGTCCTTAACTTGTTGCTTACCGTCATGAGTCAAATTGCTCAAATCTCGATCAGCTGCATTCTCGATTTTACCTTTAGTCGTATCATCGAGTTTAACTGTCACATCGTCGCCATTAGCAACAGTCGTAAGACCATTTTCACCTTTCACATTGAATTTCACATCACCTGTGCTCAACGATTTTTCATCGGTAGAACCAGAGTTACCACCTAAAGAAATCTTACGACCGATAGCTGTCGTGTTTTTGTCGATGTTAGCTTTATTGGTTGCGATGTTATCCTTATTAGTTACAATATCACTAGCATTTTTAGTGATAGCCGCTTTGTTATCAGCAATATTTTGTCTATTGGTAGCAATATTGTCAGTATTTTTAGTGATTGCAGTTTTATTATCAGCTATTTTTTGCTTGTTATCTGCAATGTTATCCTTATTAGTAGCAATATCTGTTTTGTTCGCAGCAATATTGTCTTTGTTAGTGGCAATATCTACTGCATTTTTATCAATTGCTGTTTTATTGTCAGCTATTTTTTGTTTGTTATCCGCAATAGCCTCTGCATTTTTACCAATCTTATCTGTATTGTCAGCAATCTTGGCTTTATTTTCTGATACTTGATCATCAACATGTTTCAATTGGTCTTCTGTGGCTGCACGACCAGATACAGGTTGTGTTTGACCTGGAACCCACGCAGTGTTCGTCAAGCCTGTTACTTGAGGTGTTTCAACTCCAGTTGTCGCTTTAACCTTTGGCGCTGTAATCGTTTGAGTAGCTGTTACCGTATCAAAGGTTACATCTTTCTTAGTAGAAATGGTGAAGTCCTTACCATTTTGAGTAATAGAAATGTTATCACCATCGATAAACTTAACTGTATTACCACCTTCAACCTTTTCAGCCGTTTCATTATTAGCGACTACATTCCAAGCTGCTAACTCCTTAACTTGTTGTTTACCATCAGGAGTCAAATTGCTCAAATCTCGATCAGCTGCATTCTCGATTTTACCTTTAGTCGTATCATCGAGTTTAACTGTCACATCGTCGCCATTAGCAACAGTCGTAAGACCATTTTCACCTTTCACATTGAATTTCACATCACCTGTGCTCAAGGATTTTTCATCGGTAGAACCAGAGTTACCACCTAAGGAAATCTTACGGGCAATAGCAGTAGTATTTTGAGCGATATTAGCTTTATTAGAAGCAATATCCCCTTTGTTTGTAACAATATCGCCAGTATTTTTATCAATTGCAGATTTATTGGCAGCTATCTTTTGCTTGTTATCTGCAATGGCATCAGCATTTTTGCCAATCTTATCTGTATTATCAGCGATATTGGCTTTATTTTCCGCTACTTGATCATCAACGTGTTTCAATTGGTCTTCTGTAGCGGCACGACCAGATACAGGTTGTGTTTGTCCCGGAGTCCATGCAGTGTTGGTCAAGCCTGTTACTTGAGGAGCTTCAACCCCAGTTGTCGCTTTAACCTTTAGCGCTGTAATCGTTTGAGTAGCTGTTACCGTATCAAAAGTTACATCTTGTTTAGTAGAAATGGTGAAGTCCTTACCATTTTGAGTAATAGAAATGTTATCACCATCGATAAACTTAACTGTATTGCCACCTTCAACTTTTTCAGCAGTATTACCATTAGCTACTACATTCCATGCGGATAAATTCTTAACTTGTTGTTTACCGTCAGGAGTCAAATTGCTCAAGTCTCGATCAGTTGCATTATCGATTTTGCCTTTAGTCGTATCATCGAGTTTAACAGTCACATCGTCGCCATTAGCAACAGTAGTAAGACCATTTTCCCCTTTTACGTTAAATTTCACATCACCTGTGCTCAAGGATTTTTCATCGGTAGAGCCAGAGTTACCACCTAAAGAAATCTTACGACCGATAGCAGCAGTATTTTGGGCAATATTAGCTTTATTAGAAACAATATCCCCTTTGTTTGTAGCAATTTCACCCGCATTTTTGTCAATTGCTGTTTTATTGTCAGCAATTTTTTGCGTATTCGCAGCAATACTGTCCTTATTGGCAGCAATATCTGTTTTGTTTGTTGCAATATCGCCTGCATTTTTAGCTATTGCAGTTTTATTTGTATCAATAGCAATTTTGTTAGCTTCAGCTTTATCATCAACTTTTTTCAATTGAGATACATTGACAGCATCTTTATCAGCAACACCATCTGCTACATTAGCAACTTTCAAATTCCCAGCATTGATACCTTTATCACCATCAATTTTAACAGTTTCATTACCGCCAGCATTATTGAAAGAAGCACTGTTTAATTTAGAAAGATCTTTTTTCAAAGCTACAGAGATTTTCTTATCATTTCTAGCAACCGCAACATTATCGTCACCAGAAAAATCTACTGTATTACCTTTTTCAACCGCTACTGGTGTAGCTTCACCATTAGCAGAAAGATTCCAACCATATTTATTTTGATCAATCGCTTGATTAATCGCATTAGCTACGTTAGCAGAATCCGCCATACCAGCAGTCGCTGTAGCGCTACCATTTGCTACAGTAATGTCTTGCTTTTTACCAGAAACTGTAATTTTCTTACCATTAGCTGTAGTGCTGATGTATGTATTATCACCATTTACAGCCAATTTACTATTAGCAAGGTTCACATCGCCTGTACCAGTATCACCTGTAAAAGCTAGATTAACACTCTTTAACTGTGCCACGTTTACTGCATCTGTATCAGCAGTACCAGCAGCAACATAGTTAATTTGACGTGTTTGGTTTATCGTACCAACAGCAACACCACCTAATTTAGACGTTAGGGCAGCACCACTTAAACCAGCATATATATCTGTACGACTAGCATTAACATTATATCCCGCTACGCCTGAAGCAATATCAGCTATAGATTTTGAACCAACAGCTACACCATCTACTACTTTACCTCTAGCGCCATCACCAACAGCTACAGAACGACTCGCAGATGCGTCTGTTGCGGCATTTGGGCCAATAGCAATAGAATTATCGGCCGTAGCACCAGTATTATCTTTATTAGCAGCATCAGAAGATTTTATAGATATATATTTATAAGCGATTTGGTCTACAATAGCGCTAAGTTGAGAGCCATTAATTGCATCTGTGGAAGTAGCACTTACTTCGCCAGGAGCCACATGTTTCAACTGACGTTCATACCCTTTAGAACCAAAAGATACAACGTCACCTGGCAATGTTTTATCACCACCAGCCCAGGAAGCAACAACGTTATTTGGCAAAGTATAGCTAGATTGTTTTGTACCGCCTACATCAGTGTTAGAACCACCACCGATGGCAATAGCATTATCACGATTTGCCCTAGCCCCTGTGCCAATAGCAATAGCATTTGTTACATCATTATTGGCTTGACCAGAAGCCCCACTAGAAGTTCCTGATAAACGATCCTTCGCATTTGCACCTGTACCAATGGCAATGCCCACATTGCCTGACTGACCTTTCATGCCTAATGTGATACCGGATTCACCAGCCGTTGCCGATGTATATAGTGGGTTTCTCATATCAAATCCTGTTAAGCTTTGAACCGCACTACGCAAATCCCCAGTTTTATTCTCACCATTATTCGTAGTGTAAATAACTTTTACACCATCGGCTTTAACTACATCATCGCCACCAATAACAATAGAAGAGTTACCTTGAGCTATTGTATTTCCCCCAATGGCAATTGCTTGCTCCCCAATTACTCTTGCACCTTCATTAGCAGTATTACCACCACCAATAGCGATTCCTTGTGGACTGTTAACACTGGTACTAGAATTAGACCCTATTGCAATAGAATATCCACCTGCAGCTGCTGCATTTTGACCGAAACCTACAGCTTTATCACCAGTAACAGAAGCACCAGCCCCCAAGCCTACTGCTGTTGCATGCATATTTGTAGGCAAAGTATTTGCCGCCATAGAGATGCTAGCATTAGTCATTGCTAATGCAGCCAAAATTGCTGCTACAACAATTTTCTTTTTGCCACTATTATTCTTAGCGAACTCAGATACTACTACGTAGCAGTTTTTTGATTTGCTCCAAACCACTTTAAAAATCTTATTCATACTTTCTCCTATAAAATATAGTAATAGTAATGCTCCCTCGATGTTTTATCATATGGTAAGTCATACGAGAATTCCAAAATCTTCAATATTATAAGTATATCAAAACCTTTAATACACTATCAAGCTTTTTCATTTTTTATTCATAATTCTACGCGGCGTACAAATGCAGCATTAATGCGTTTTATAGTGATTTATATCACAAATTTATATAAAATACGGGCTTATTTTATACCATAACGAAGAGATAAAATGAATATAAATTCATAATCATTATTTTAAACTTGTTTTATAAGATTATATTTTCCCACCACCTCATCAATTCATCTTACATTACATAACAAAAAGCTATCTCATAGAAATAACAATCTACAAGATAGCTTTATTGCTAGTTTATATAATTAAATAGGGAAAACCAATTAAGTTACATTAAAGGCATATACACTTTGTTCGTGTGCTAATTGTATGCGCTTATGTAAGCGTTTCATATATGTACGATATATCGCTTGTGCTTCTTCGACAGATACGATATCAAAATGAATTCCATCCCCCACTGGTAATTGGCTTAACCTAGGTAAATCTGCCGTAATCACAGTACCAATCTTTGTATAGCCACCTGTTGTTTGCCGATCTGCCATGAGCACTATAGGGTTTCCATCAGAAGGAACTTGGATAGAACCAAATACAGCGCCATCGGAGATAATATCCGCACCATCTATATGCTCTATAACAGGGCCATCCAAGCGAAAGCCCATGCGATCACATTGTACAGTCAATGTATATATTTTACTCCCAAAGGTCTTGATTCCTTTCTCTGTAAAATACTTTGCTTGATTTCCGAGAACAACACGCAAAGGTTCGTGACACTCACGGCCGCCGCGGTTATATAAGGCGATATTGAATAAGTTATGACCATCATAGAAGTCGCACACATTCACTTCGTCTCTAGTAAATGCTTTAATGCCAAACTGATCACCTGCTTGTAACGGTCTCCCCTCAAGACCACCTATCTTAGCCTTTGTATGAGTCGATACGCTACCATTAATAGTAGGAACATCAATACCGCCTGAGAAAGCAATATACATACGCACGCCACATTGGCTAAAACTACCAGAAATAATATCTCCTTCATGACATATAAAAGGTATGTATCGAGGCACGACTATATTATTAATAGTGGGGTGCATATCAGCCCCTGTAAAAGCAACAATACATGTACCTTGAACCGTTAGTGTAGGCGGTAGCACGGTGCATTCTAAAGCACCTAAAGGCTCCTTGTTTCCTACTAAAGCCTGCCCCAATAGATAGCTTTCACTATCCATAGGCCCCGCTACAGGCATACCATATTGTTGATAGCCGACTCGTCCTGCATCTTGAATCGTTGTATACATTCCTGGTCCATCTACGTGGATTGAAGCTTTCTTAAAACTATTTAAAGCCACGCAAATCACCTACCTCTACTTCATGTACAACAGGAACATAAGCTGAACCTAAAGATTTGATGCGATAAAATTCAGTATCATCGATAGGCACATAACGAACGTAGTCCCCTGCTCTTAATAATGCAGCTTGTTTTTTAGACATATCATACATAGTCACAGGTGTGCGCCCAATGATCTGCCATCCCCCTGGAGAATCTGATGGATATGTGCCAGTCTGTTCTCCTGCAATGCCTACAGACCCGGCAGGAATCAAAGTTCTTGGCGAAGGCAACCGCGGAGTTGCAATGCGAGGATCCATTCCACCTAAGTAAGTAAAACCAGGAATAAAGCCTAACATATAAACCAAGTAATCAGTACCACTATGAATGGATACAACCTCAGCTTCACTTATATGATTGTGAGAGGCTACAAAGCCTAGATCTGGACCATACTCGCCACCGTATATGGTCGGGATTTCAACAATCGTAACACGTTCATTTGCGCTGTCTGTTACAGATTCTTGTAATATAGGATTAATAGTTCTACAAATATCGGAATACGTATATACCATTGCATCATATTGAACAAGCAATGCACAGTATGTAGGAACTAGTTCAATAATTCCATCTAGCTGTAAGAGTTTAATCTGCTCTATAACTTGTCGGATTTGTCGATTAATCTTTGGATCTATTACTTGACCAAAATCAATAGAGATAGCGCAATCCCCTACAGGTGAAATTGTAGGTTTCATATGTACCTCCTGCTATAACTAGAAAGAACCATCACATTCAAGACGAACGTAATGGTGCTTTCACAGATAATTAATTAACCTAGTAACTTAGCAATACCTTTTAAAGATGTAACACCAATATAAGATGTTACGAGCACTACAATCCACCCTGTATAATATAAAAGTTTATTGTGTTTATATGTTCCTACGATTTCAGACTTATGAGTTGCGACAAGCATAACTGCCAACGTAACAGGCAAGATCAAACCATTTACAGAACCGGCTAAAATCAATAGAGATGCTGGTTTACCAATAAAAATCAGGATACATGTGGAAATAAAGATAAATGCCATAATAGTCAATTTTTCATTTCGTTCTACCACCTTAAACAATGTTTTTAAGAAGGATACTGATGTGTAGGCAGCCCCTACTACAGAGGTCAATGCGGCACAGAAGAACACTATACCGAATAATTTATGCCCGATTTCACCAGCTCCTAAAAGAAAAGCAGAGCCAGCTGGATCCTTAGCATCTAGTACAAATCCCATAGATACCACACCAAGAACAGCTAAGAATAATAATATACGAACTAGCGCATCAACAGACATACCCATAATCGCTGCACGACGTACATCCTTTAAATGTTCTTGACCTGTAATACCAGCATCAATAAGGCGGTGCCCACCAGAGAATGTTATATATCCACCTACGGTCCCTCCAATAAGAGTTATCGTAGCAAGCCACGGATAATTCGTAGGTACTATCGCATGAGTCACTGCTGTCCCTACCGGGGGATTCGTTGAAAATGCTACATAAGCAATGAGGACGAGCATAACTGTACCGAGTACTTTAGCCGTATTATCTAGAACACCACCCATCTTCTTAGATGTAAATAGTAAGATGCCCAAAATACCACTAATAGCCGCTGCTGTTGTTGTGTCGATACCAAATATAATATTGAGGCCCATAGAAGCACCACCAATATTACCGATATTAAAGGCTAATCCACCAAGGGAAATTAAAAATGCCACTATATACCCAAGGCCTGGTAATACCTTATTCGCAATATCTTGACCGCGCATTTGGGATACACCAATAATTGTCCACACATTAAGCTGTGCAATAATAGAGAAAATAACGGATATAACGATAGCAAATGCAAAGTCTGCTTTCAACTCATTTGTAAACGCTGCTGTTTGCAACATAAAGCCAGGCCCAATAGATGACGTGGCCATTAAGAAAGCTGCCCCTAATAGGACAGAGAAACTCGCTTTACCTGTAATTGGTTTCATAGGAACCTCCAAAATAATAATTAATCTATGTCATACTTATTGCTTAAAGCTCATACTTGCTTTTAATACTTATATTCGTATTTTCTGTTAGTATTAATTAAGCATTTATTTTAATGTTCTTAATAGTGTTATCGGTGTTGAAAATTCGCCACCGTTATACCAGCTTTTGATAGCCCTTCCCGAATATACTTTGTGAAAGCTATCGCTTCAGGATTATCTCCATGAACACATATAGAGTCAGCCACAATATCAATGGTCTTCCCCGTATTAGTAACAACCTTACCCTTTGTAACCATCATGAGAACTCGGTCTAAAGCCTCTTGTGGGTCTTTGATGAAAGCACCTACTTCTGTACGAGGAACCAATGTTCCCTCCTCTGTGTAGCCACGATCGGCAAACACCTCCTGTATAACAGGAATACCTCGTCGCTGTGCCTCTTGAGCAATATAGCTACCGCTCAATACCATAGCCGCGATTTTGGGATTTACTGCTTGTAAACCATCTAAAATTGCATCAGCTATTACAGGCGTAACACAAGCTGTATTGTAAAAGGCACCGTGTAACTTCATATGCTGTAAAATAAGGTCATGGCTATCACAAAAAGCTTGTAGTGCGCCCAGTTGGTATATCATATAGGCTTTTGCCTCAGCAGGATTTACTGCCATCGCACGACGACCAAATCCCATCAAATCTGGATAACCAGGATGTGCCCCTACGGCTACGCCCTTTTCTTTACATATGCGGACAGTCGCATCCATAATAAGAGGATCTCCAGCGTGCCAACCACAAGCAATATTAGCACTTGTTACGTGATTTAATACTTCACTATCCATACCTAATGTATAATTACCAAAACTTTCGCCTAAATCACTATTTAAATCTACATAATGAAACATATACTATTACCTCTCCATCTTCATCTATTTTATAAATTCTATAGAATATTGAATTTAACGATATGATTATACTAAATAAACCTATATCTTAGCAAGGATATTTATCAAATCTACAAAATTATTTTATAAATACAAAAACCACAAGATTTTAATCTTGTGGTTTTTATGTAAACTCAATTTTTTATCTCACTCTACTATATCCAGTCATAAGCTCATAAACCGTATTTTGTATATTGTCCGACTCTGTTATTTCAGAAACGGCACAAATAAAATCGGGATGCGCTTGCCAAACGGTATCAGCATTTGTAGTTTTAATGCCCCCAATAGCAACAATGGGAGCCTTACTAAACTGCTTTGCCCAATATATATAAGAAATGCCTACAGGATTAGCATTGGGTTTTGTTTGTGTAGAAAAAATAGGTCCTACCCCAATATAATCAATAACACCTATGTATCTGTTTGCCGCTTTTAGGTCAGATATACTATGGGTTGACCAGCCAATCAACATATTAGGCCCTACAATTCGTCTTACCGTATTGGGCGGCAAATCAGCTTGCCCAATATGAACACCATCAGCATGTACAGCCAGCGCAAGATTAACATAATCATCAATAATTAATAGAGCATGATAATTAGAGGTCAATCGTCTCAAAATCATAGCCTCCTGATATCGCAGAATAGGCGTTTTTCCCTTTTCACGATATTGTATAATTCGTATCCCTGCGCTTAGCATATCTTTTACAAGCGGAACTACATCTCGAGTACCACCCGTAATTCCATATATAGGGCAAGCATTCATTACCGCTGTTAGTTTGTCTTTTCTATTCACTTATTTCACCTCATTAAACATGGTGTTCTCTAATAAAAGTGATAACGCTAGATCCGCCTGTTTTGCAGCAGCAATAGCTACACGTGGTGCATAAGGATACGCATCTTCTACACTGGAATGCTCGTCACCAACAATATATAAATTTTGACCTAGCTTTTTTGTTCGTAACGTATCAGAATTACCTATTCCAGCCAATCCGGATACTATGATTTTAGGTACATCTAGTGAGATTGTAGCCTCTAAAAACATAGATTTAGCTTCCACCGCATCAAAGGCTTCTATCAAAATATCGGCTTTTTTATAGGTTTCAGGTATATTCTCGGTTGTCAATTTATCCTTATAAATCTTAACGATAACATTTGAATTAATAGCAGTTAACACATCTTGTAAAGCCTCTACCTTATACTGCCCCACATGACGCGAAAAATAGTATTGCCGATTTAAATTACTTAGCTCTACAATGTCATAATCTGCAATAATTAGATTTCGAATACCACTACGGACAAGATTAACAGCACAATTGGATCCCAATCCGCCAGCACCTAAAACGCCTACTACTGAATTCTGCAATTTACGAAACTCCTCAGGGCTATAGAAGTGGGATATAGCCGTTTCAAATTCGTTATTCATATGAGCCATACATATATCTCCTCATAGTGCCTGCCAATCTTTATAAATGGGTTCATACCCATTATTTTCGAGCATTGCAGCCATTTCACTTACACTGCGATTATCACTGATTGTAAATTGGCTAGAATCATCTTGTTTTGTATGTCCCCCTACAGAGGTTGTTACGCCAGCTGAAACTTTTGTAATCCCAAGTCTCACCAGATTGTCACGCATATACTTGCTTTCACGAGAGGAAAGCGTAATTCCCACACGGGGAAACAAAAGACGCAAAGCCAAAATATATTGAACCAATGCCGTATCATCTACAGGATGTTTTGGAGAATAACCTACTGCACAAGGTCGAATTCTTGGAACGGAAACTGATAGCTCTACATCTGGATAATGTTGCATAAGGTAATTAAGATGTAACATCGTCTTGTATGCCTCTCGACGCCATTCATCAAGGCCCATTAAAGCACCAATATTGACCACTCTAAATCCAGCCTGACAAGCCAACTCAGGCGTATCAATCCGCTTTGCAAAATCACTCTTAGGTCCAAATGGATGTAATTGCGCATACAACGTCGGATTATATGTCTCTTGGAACATCGTCATTCCATCCGCTCCAACTGTGACTAATCCTTTATATTCCTCTAGCGTAAGCGAATACACCTCAACACTAACACTACTAAAAATAGGAACCAATTTTTCTACGGCAGCTTGTATATATGACGGTGGACTGCAAGATTTAGATTCGCCAGTTAATACCAAAACTTGCTCTAATCCTGTTTCAGCGATTGCTTTCGCCTCAAACTCAATATCGTCTAAACTTAGCTTTTCACGAGCAATCCCACTACGATGGCTATATCCACAATACGCACAACCATTGTCGCAATAGTTTGAAATATACATAGGCGTGAATAGTTGTATAGTATAACCAAATTGCTGTACCGTTCTCTCATGAGCTAACTGTGCCATATCTTCTAAATACAGCAGGGCTTGAGGTGATAATAGAATCAGTGCATCATCAATAGCTAACTTAGGTTTAGAGAGTGTTGAAAGTATTTCATCATCAGTTACTGCGCCTAATATGTCAGCTATATCTTCGTCGGAAACTCTTGAAAGTACATCTAAAAATGACATATCCTCACCCTACTTTCGCAAGAAACTAGTTAACGGTGAAGATGCACTGCCTACAGACTTCTTAGGTGCACATTTTGCAAGATATGCCTTGCGGCCAGCCTCTACTAGTCGCTTTGCATCCATCAAATTATAGGATGCATATTTCCCTGTCCCCACTAACAAGCGACTAGAAAATGTTGTATTACCTACAGTAAATGAATCCAACATATCAACCACCTCCTACAAAGCTAACGATTTCTAATCTATCAGCAGCCGTTAATTTAGTGGTTGTATACGTTTCCTTACTAAGAATCTCTCCATTAAGCTCAACTACAAAGTGTTTACCGGCATACCCTAATTCATTAAGAACCAAATGAAGTTGCTCGTTTGAAACCTGCTTTGGCTCTCCATTAACAATTAAATCCATAGTGACCTCCCATATGAAAAAGCTTATAAAATATCAATATATTCTTCTTGTAAAGCTTTATTCATACTGCGCACAGCACAAAACTTGCCGCACATCGAACAGGTTTCACCATGATCTTCCTCCGGTGCTCTACTTTCACGAATAGAACGAGCCCGTTCCGAATCAAGGGCACAAGCATATTGTGCCTCCCAATCGAGAACTTGACGTGCCTTAGCCATAGTGTCATCTATATCTCTTGCATTAGGAATACCACGAGCAATATCTGCAGCATGCGCCGCTATTTTGAAAGCCATAATTCCGTCTTTTACATCATCTGCATTTGGTAAGGCTAAATGTTCCGCTGGTGTAACGTAGCATAAGAAGGATGCACCATACATACCCGCTACAGCGCCACCAATAGCAGCCGTAATATGGTCATAGCCTGGAGCAATATCTGTGACGAGCGGTCCCAACACATAGAATGGCGCTCCATCACACAAGGACTCTTGTATCTCCATATTCATTTGTATTTGATGTAAAGGTACATGCCCAGGTCCTTCAATCATAGCTTGTACACCATATTGTTTCGCTCGTTTTGCCAATTCACCAAGCCTTACAAGCTCTTCAATTTGGCACACATCAGTTGCATCCGCCAAGCAACCTGGACGACAAGCATCACCTAAAGACAACGTAACATCATATTCTTTGCAAATCTTTAAGATTTCATCAAAGTATTCGTAGAATGGATTTTCATGGCCTGTCATGCTCATCCATGCAAATACCAAACTCCCTCCGCGGCTAACAATATTAAGCAACCGTTTATGATTCTTGATTTGATCTATTGTTTTTCTCGTAATACCACTGTGGATAGTAATAAAATCTACACCATCTTGAGCGTGTAATCGGATAGTGTCCAAGAAGTCTTGAGCCGTTAATTCACCCAAATCTTTTTGATGATGAATAACACTATCATAGATAGGCACCGTACCAATCATTACTGGTGATGTCTCGATTAATTTACGTCTAAAAATACGAGTATCACCATGAGTTGAAAGATCCATGATTGACTCTGCGCCAAGTCTAATAGCTCGATTAACCTTTTCAATTTCACTATCATAATCAGTAACATCTTTTGATGTACCTAAATTAACATTGACTTTCGTTCTAAGGCATTTGCCAATCCCCTCAGGCGAAATACTAGTATGTTGCTTGTTACAAGGAATAACAACCTTTCCTGCTGCCACTAGGGAACGTAATACCTCTTCATCCATACGTTCTTTTTCCGCGACGACTTTCATTTCCTTCGTAACTACACCAGCCATAGCCGCTTCCAATTGAGTCATAAACATTTTACATCCTCCTATATAAAAGACATATATAGTTAGGTATGCAAAAATGGGTATCGAACAAAATGATCGATACCCATATTAAGTATTAGCGTGCTTCCTACGCGGGCATGATCCCGATCAGGTATAAAGGTCAGGTGCTCGCAGCCCTTTCTCAGCCTATATAATAGGCTCCCTTGCATACTCACTATATAATTATGCTATTAATATTACTACTTTATTCAGATTTGTCAAATGATTATTCTGACACTTTTACGTCTATTGTTTATTTCTCAGCCTTATCTTGGTCTTTGCTATCATCGGAATCTGCTTTTTCAGAGATTACAATATGACCATCCTTAACATCGGCAAGCAAGTGTTTAGCATCGATGTGATCCAAGTAGAAATCAGTTACATTATCGCGGATTTCAGATTCGATAACACGACGTAATGGACGAGCGCCCATAGTTTTGTCATACCCTTGTTCCATCAACAACTCTTTAGCTGCATCTGTTACATCAAGAGTGATGTCTTTTTTAGCTAAAGTTTTATTCACTTGATCAAGCATCAAATCTACAATTTTTTTCAAATCTTCTTTGCTCAATTGATTGAACTCGATAACTGCGTTGAAACGGTTCAAGAACTCTGGACGGAAGAATGGAGCGATACGTTCCATTACATCTACTTTATTTTCATCATCATTGTCATTACCATAACCGAAACCTGCATTAGATGTAGCAATGATAACAGTATTTTTAAAGTTTACTGTATTACCTTGACCATCTGTTAAGCGACCATCGTCCAATACTTGTAAAAGTAATGTAATAACTTGAGGGTCTGCTTTTTCGATTTCATCGAATAATACGATGGAATAAGGATTACGACGTACGCGTTCAGTCAATGTATTAGAGTTATCTTCATAACCAACATAACCAGCTGTAGCGCCGATTAATTTAGATACGGCTGTGCGATCACTATATTCGGACATATCCAAGCGAATGATTGCATCTTTGTTACCAAACATATCTAAAGCTAATTGTTTAGCTAATTCTGTTTTACCTACGCCAGTAGGACCTACGAATAAGAAGCTACCGATTGGACGGTTACCTTCGTCAAAGCCTGCACGGTTACGACGAATTGCTTTAGATACAGCTTCTACTGCTTTATCTTGACCAATTACATGAGCTTCTAAACGAGATTTCATGTCTTTCAAGCGTTCGATATCGGATGCTCCCATTTGAGATACAGGGATACCTGTCATTCTTTCAACGGCTTCTGCTACATCGTTAACCTTAGCCACTACCTTTTGATTTTCTGTATGGTTATCAAGCTCTGCTTGTAACTTTTGAATACGCATTTTTTCATTAATCGCAGATTCATAGTCTTCTTTTTGAGCATATTCCTCTTGTTTTGCTTTAGCATCAGCAATATCTGCTTCCAATGTTTTAATATCTGTTACAGGATGTTGAGATGCCAAGTGAGCTGCTGTTACATCGATTAAGTCGATAGCTTTATCAGGCAAGCTACGTTGTGGAATATATTGTACGGAATAATCTACAGCTGCTTTCAACACCGCATCTGGCAATTCAATATTATGATGCGCTTCGTACAATGGACGAATGCCTTGTAAGATTTTGAAAGTATCCTCTGCAGATGGCGCATTTACCTTGACTTCATTAAAACGACGAGCGAGAGCCGCGTTTTTCATGATTGTATTACGGTATTCATCTTGTGTTGTAGCACCAATAACAGTCATTTCACCACGAGACAAAGCAGGTTTTAAGATATCTGCCAAGCCTTTGGACCCTTGACCATCACCTGTGGACCCAGCACCCAAAATTTGGTGAATTTCATCGAAGAACAAAATAATATTGCCAGCGGCTTTTACCTCTTTAATAAGGTTTTGAATATTTTCTTCGAAAGAACCACGGTATTGAGTACCAGCTTCCAATCCGGAAATATCAATGGAAATGATTTCTTTATTTTTAATAGCTGCTGGAACATCACCATTTACAATAGCTTGTGCCAAGCCTTCTACTACTGCAGTTTTACCAACACCAGCATCACCTACAAGTACAGGATTATTTTTAGTACGACGTGCTAAGATTTCTGCTGTTTCTTGGATTTCTTTATTACGACCAATTACAGGATCAAGTTTACCATCACGAGCTTGTTGAGTTAAGTTTGTCCCCAAACGAGCAAGGATACCATCTTGTTTAATTTTACCTTGTTGCGCAGCTTGAGCAGCTTGCATTTCTTCATTAGATGGTAATCGACCAGTTTGACGATAAAACGCAAATTCTTCTGGAGTTACTTCGCGACCATTAATCTTATAACTACGTCGTTCTGTGGAATAACCACCCATATTACCCATCAATTGATTAAACAAATCATTCATGCTAGAAAATTCATTACCAAAGTTGTTAAAGTTGTTGTTCATATATTTTACCCCCTCATACATCATAGAGTTTAACTATTTGACTAATACTATTTTTACTGGGTTTATTTACCCTACGACATTATAATAACCCCTAAAAGTCAAAAAGTCAATATATCAAAGTGTAATTTTTTGACTTTTAATTTGACCAATTCGACTTATGAGTAAAAAATGTAGATAAATACTGGATTTATAGGATGCGATTAAAATTAAACTTTTAAGTGATTTATTATAAATACAAAAAGACCATTCGATGAATGGTCTTTCATTAACAATATTACTTTGATTTTTTATATTCTGATCTAAATCCATCTCGAAGTACTGCATAGCGTAGTAAATTTCTTATAAAGGATTGTACATTTGAATTTCGCCACTCTAACAAACGGGAGTTATCAAGACGACCTAAGTATATTTTATCATCTTTTACTAATTCAGGAGCTCTTTTTTGAACATAATCAAGTAATTCCTTTTTAGGTAACGCTCCATCTCGACCTCTTGTTATAGCACCATTGTGTGTAATTTCAATCATATTGGTATTGATATCAAACTTACAAAATTTATCCAAATTCAACTGTAATGAATGATGTCTAGTTTCTTTATTTGTTATAGATACATTTAATTGAGTAACACCAAGACGATTTCCCCAGTGTGGATCATTTTCTGTATGCTCCGTACCACATATACTAATCCCCAAAACCTGATCTTTGCGTTCATAGTCCTTAGCTATAAATAAACGTGTCCAAACTTGATATTGTCCCCCACCTCTATTACCAAAAAAGGTTACACCTCTAAAGCAATCCTCTATAACATTTAATTTTTCAAGAATATTTGAAGAAGTAATATTCTTTAACAGTAATAAATTCAAAAGGTTAAGATAAAACTCATAATTTTTTGGGGGACTGTCTTCACCCATATAACCCTCATTCAAAAATTTATTCTGTAGCCGTTTAGACTTAATATCTTCAAATGTATAAGGCTTATCTTTACTTTGCTTAACAATCTTCACTTTTGATTTTAAAAGCTCTTGGTAAGAGGGAATTTTGTCTACTTCTTTAAGTTTTCCATTTTTAAATTGATATACTACAGCATTTACACCATTAACAAGCATAATATATTTCGCATTAAGTATATCCCGATATCTTATCGCTTGGTCTAATACCACATTACATTCAACATCAATATAAGGAGCTTTACACTCAATTACCATTAAAGCTTCTTCTTGTTTATCATCACGATAAACGACGATATCTGCTCTACCTCGTAAACCTTTCTTCACATGGCACATAGGTTCTTCTACACGAATTCGTTCAATAGGTATACCGAGTTTCTTTTGTATAAATATAATTGTTTTTTGTCGAACTTCTTCCTCTGGAGTTTTCTGAACTAAAAAGTAACGAATAGGATCAAAATAACACTTCTCATCTTGTTTACGTTCATGTAATTTTATTGAATTAAAAATACATTCTACATTCTCCATTTAATTTACTCCTTACAACATCCGCATAAATTCATCTATTTTTCATTTTTAACATTATATCATACATAAATATTAGTTGTCTTATAAAGGGACACTACAATTAAAAGAAAAAAGGTTCCGTATTTCAGTTGCGGCTTATCGGCCATCAACGTCCTACGGAACCTTTTTCCTTTACGACATCGGATAACACTACAAGAATGCTATAGCGAAATCATCATTTTAATTACTATATTTAGTTATTAACCTTTAGTTGCTAGTAAACTATTAACCATAGCTTTCAACGATTCGATTTCAGCTTGTTGTTTATCCAATACTTCCTTCTGTCTACTATTCTCTTGTTTCAAAGAGGTCATTTCATCTTGCATCACATAAATGGAGCTGATTGGACCGCCTTTGTAGCGTTCTGGTACAGCTTTTTTAGCATCGCTGTTACCAAACTTGTGAGTATAACCGGCATTGATCATATTATGACGTCCACCTACGGAAACACCCACGTTGAACATTGTATCTTCATTAGTATAATGAGCAAGACCTAATGCTGCTGCACTCTTACCACGGTAGTTACCATATCCAGCCATCACTTGAGTTGGTTCCAATGGATCATATTGAATTGGTTTCAACGCTGACATAGCCGCCGCATGAGCGCCTACTCGTTGTGTTTCGGATTCAACATTAGCAATTGCATTAGCAAGTTGAGCATTAGATTTTTTCAATTGACCAAGGTTAACCGCATCTGTATCTGCTGTACCAGCTGCAACACCCTTGATTTGATTGTTGCCATTATTCAAGCCTTCAGTAGTTAAAGACACTGTACCAGCATTTGGATTTTGCGGATTAGCAGGTGTAATAGTCACACCAGAGCCATTTACAACAGAAGTATTTCCTGCTGCATCTTTGCTCTTAATAGTGTCACCTTTCATAACAGTAGATGCACCATTATCGTCCTTCACTTCCACACTAGACAAACCATTCAAATCTTTAGCTAATTGTACTTGTAACTTACCGTCTTTTGCATTAACACCGATATTGTTATCGGACAATTTTGCTGCATCAGCACCACCAACAATTTCAAGTTTTTCATTCAAGGTCTTATCGATAACTGTATTCCCATTATCACCAGCGAAATGTAAACCATCATTCATAGTCGCTACGGTTTCTTTTACAGGATTGCCTGCTGCGTCTTTCGTTTCATAAACGATACGATCTTTACCAGCACCAGTACCTGTCAATCCGTCAGCACCTTTAGCCGCTGTGATAGATGCATTCGCACCATCTTTACCGCGTACGCCCATAGTGCCGTCAGCACCGTTCAATACAACGCCCGGTTTATCATTTGCCACATCACCTACGGATACACTTTCAAGGCCTGTCATATTTTTATTCAAGGAATACGTGAAAGTAGTACCTGTTTGGTCAATAGTGAGGTTATCACCGGCACGGAATTCTACTTCCGTTTTATCGCCAACTTTAGTTGCTGTATTATTGCCTGTCGCTTGGCCTGTGCCTATAGCACTGCTCTTTGCCATCCAGCCGAAGTCCGCTACCTTATCTTCTACGGCCATTACACGAGTATCTACCGCTTGGATTTGGTCTTCTGTCGCTGCTTGACCGCTCACAGGAGCCTGTCCACGAGTCCAGGTCTTATTGGATAAACCGTTCACAGTACCTTTATTGTCCTTGTTAACCGTTACATCGCCCGCTTTAAGATCTTTGCCTTCTACAGTGCCTTCGGATGTAATATTACCTTTAGCCTTGATGCTGCCATCAGCTCCGTCAAGAACGATATTACCATTACCCAAGTCAACTTTATCAGCCAACTTGATATCGTAATTCGTATGACCATCAGCAGGATCTACAGTTTTTTCTAGCACCAAATTCGGAGTTTCTGTATCTTTCTTATTAACAGATACTGTCGTTTTAGATGCTGCAGCTGCTTTCTTCACATCACCAATGTTCGCCGCATTAGTATCAACATCACCGCCGCTCGCTACATTGGAGATGACTTTACCACCATTGTTTAAGCCTTTATCGGTAAGAGATATTTCATTCGCACCTGGATTAATGGTCATGCCTTTAGGACCGTATTGAGTTGTATTCGTACCGTCTGTCACAGTCGTGCCTGCACCACTGATTGTGGATACTGCATTACCGTTTTTGAATTGAGCGCTAGTCAAGTCATTCAATTCTTTAGACAATTGTACATGCAACTTACCGTCTTTCGCATTAACACCGATATTGTTATCGGACAATTTCGCTGCGTCAGCACCACCAACAATTTCGAGTTTTTCATTCAATGTCTTATCGATAACTGTATTTCCATTATCGCCAGCGAAATGTAAGCCATCATTCATTGTGGCTACAATTTCTTTAACAGGATTGCCGTTAGCGTCTTTCGTTTCATAAACGATACGATCTTTACCAGTACCTGTACCTATCAATCCGTCAGCACCTTTAGCCGCTGTAATAGATGCATTCGCACCATCTTTACCGCGTACGCCCATAGTGCCGTCAGCACCGTTCAATACAACGCCCGGCTTATCATTTGCTACATCCCCTACGGACACACTTTCAAGACCTGTCATATTTTTATTCAAAGAATACGTGAAAGTAGTACCTGTTTGATCAATAGTGAGGTTGTCACCGGCACGGAATTCTACTTCCGTTTTATCACCAACCTTAGTCGCTGCGTTATTGCCTGTTGCTTGACCTGTGCCTGTAGCACTGCTCTTCGCCATCCAGCCAAAGTCTGCTACCTTATCTTCTACGGCCATCACACGAGTATCTACCGCTTGGATTTGGTCTTCTGTCGCTGCTTGACCGCTCACAGGAGCCTGTCCACGAGTCCATGTCTTATTGGATAAACCGTTCACAGTACCTTTATTGTCCTTGTTAACAGTTACATCGCCGGCTTTGAGGTCTTTCCCTTCTACAGTACCTTCGGATGTAATATTGCCTTTAGTCTTAACAGTACCATCTGCACCATCAAGCACAATATTATCATTTCCTAAGTTAACTTTATTTGCCAACTTGATATCGTAATTCGTATGACCATCAGCAGGATCTACGGTTTCTTCCAGTACCAAATTTGGTGTTTCTGTATCTTTCTTATTAACAGATACTGTCGTTTTAGATGCTGCAGCTGCTTTCTTCACATCACCAATGTTCGCCGCATTAGTATCAACATCACCGCCGCTCGCTACATTGGAGATGACTTTACCACCATTGTTTAAGCCTTCATCGGTAAGAGATATTTCATTTGCACCAGGATTAATGGTCATGCCTTTAGGACCATACTGTGTTGTGTTCGCACCGTCTGTCACAGTTGTGCCTGCACCATTAATTGTGGACACGGCATTACCATTTTTGAATTGAGCGCTAGTCAAGTCATTCAATTCTTTAGACAATTGCACGTGCAACTTACCATCTTTCGTATTAACACCAATATTGTTATCGGACAGTTTCGCTGCATCAGCACCGCCAACAACTTCTAGCTTCTGATTCAATGTCTTATTAATAACTTTAGGATTATTATCGCCACCAAATTGCAAACCGTCTTTTAATGTTGCTACCTGTTCTTCAGTACCAGCTGCATTAGTATAAACAATGCGATCCGCTTGGTCTGTTTCACCTACATGAGCATCACCTTTTCCAGTCTTAATAGTTGCCTTTGCACCATCCGGATTTGTAAGACCTAAACTAGTCATATCAGAGATCTCTTTATTTAAGGAGAATGTAATATCTCTACCAGTTTGATTTACATTTAGGTTATTACCTGCTTTAAAAGTCACTGTATCAGAACCTGTTACAGTACTTGTGGAGTCACCAGAATGAGTTCCGCCATCAGCAGCAGTAGCGACATTCCATGTTGCCAAAGTCTTAACCTTTTGTTCGCCTTCCGGTGTAAGATTATCTAACTTATTTGTTGCAGCATTATTGATTTTAGCCTTTGTATCATCATTGATATCAACAGTTACTACCCCATCTGCAGCAGTTGTAGCAGTCGTCATAGTACCGTTTTTAAAGTTCAAACCTTTCTTTAATGTAACGGTCTTATCTGCACCATCATTATCCTTATAAGTTAGGATAGTAGATTCTGCTACCTTAGTTGGATCGATACCAATTTTGTAAGTTGCTGTATCTTTGTCCGCACTAAGCTCCGGTGTCACAGTAATCGGGCCATTAGGATCTGCTGCTGCCATTGTAACTGCTTTAACAGCCTCTTGTTTAACTGCTTTTTCTGTCACGGTTACTGTTACATCATCACCAGCTGCAGAAGTCGTTACAAGGCCTGCACCTTTTACATTAAACTTAACATCACCTGTACTTAAGGATTTTTCTGTTGTATTACCTGTATCTCCACCTAAGGAAATCTTACGAGCCAAGGCTGCCGTATTAGTTGCAATGTTTTGCGTATTGGTTGCAATATTACCTTTATTTGTGGCAATTTCTGTAGCATTTTTCGTGATATTGTCCGCATTCTTTGCAATATTATCCTTGTTCTTATCGATATTAGCCTTATTCGTAGCAATATCATCTTTATTTGTTGCTACTTGTGTATCAACGGCTTTCAATTGATCTTCTGTTGCCGCACGGCCACTAACAGGAGTTGTAGTACCAGGTGTCCAGGACGTATTAGTAAGCCCTTCAACTGCAGGCGCTGTCACTTTTGAACCAGCTGTAACACTGTTAAACGTCACATCATCTTTTGTTGCAACGGTGAAAGTTTTGCCATTTTGCGTAATAGCGATATTGGATCCATCATTAAATGTAACGGTATCGCCACCTGTTACTGTTTCAGCATTACTGTTATTAGCCTTCACCTTCCATGCGGACAAGCTCTTAACCTTTTGTTCACCATCTGGAGTAAGGTTGTCTAACTTATTCGTTGCAGCGTTATTGATTTTAGTCTTTGTATCATCATTGATATCAACCGTTACTACTCCATCTGCAGCAGTTGTAGCAGTCGTCATAGTACCGTTTTTAAAGTTCAAACCTTTCTTTAATGTAACGGTCTTATCTGCACCATCATTATCCTTATAAGTTAGGATAGTAGATTCTGCTACCTTAGTTGGATCGATACCAATTTTGTAAGTTGCTGTATCTTTGTCCGCACTAAGCTCCGGTGTCACAGTAATCGGGCCATTAGGATCTGCTGCTGCCATTGTAACTGCTTTAACAGCCTCTTGTTTAACTGCTTTTTCTGTCACGGTTACGGTTACATCATCACCAGCTGCAGAAGTCGTTACAAGGCCCTCACCTTTTACATTAAACTTCACATCACCTGTACTTAAGGATTTCTCTGTTGTACTACCAGTATTACCTCCTAAAGAGATCTTACGAGCCAAGGCTGCCGTATTGGTTGCAATGTTCTGCGTATTGGTTGTAATATTGCCTTTATTTGTAGCAATTTCTGTAGCATTTTTCGTGATGTTGTCCGCATTCTTTGCGATATTATCTTTATTCTTATCGATATTAGCCTTATTCGTAGCAATATCATCTTTATTTGTTGCTACTTGTGTATCAACGGCTTTCAATTGATCTTCTGTTGCCGCACGACCACTAACAGGAGTAGTAGTACCAGGTGTCCAGGACGTATTAGTAAGCCCTTCTACCGCAGGTGTTGTCACCTTTGTCGTAGCTGTTACAGTATTAAAGTTTACATCATTTTTAGTCGCTACAGTAAATGTCTTGCCATTTTGAGTAATAGCGATATTAGAGCCATCATTAAATGTAACGGTATCTCCACCTGTTACTGTTTCAGCATTACTGTTATTAGCCTTTACATTCCATGCGGACAAGCTCTTAACCTTTTGTTCACCATCTGATGTAAGATTATCTAGCTTATTTGTTGCGGCATTATTAATTTTAGCCTTTGTATCATCATTGATATCAACCGTTACTACTCCATCTGCAGCAGTAGTAGCAGTCGTCATAGTACCGTTTTTAAAGTTCAAACCTTTCTTTAATGTAACGGTCTTATCTGCACCATCATTATCCTTATAGGTCAAGTTAGTAGTCTCAGCCACTTTAGTTGGATCAATACCAACTTTGTAAGTTGCTGTATCTTTGTCCGCGCTAAGCTCAGGTGTCACAGTAATCGCACCATTAGGATCCGCTGCTGCCATTGTAACCGCTTTAACAGCTTCTTGTTTAACTGCTTTTTCAGACACAGTTACGGTTACATCTTTACCAGATGCAGTAGTTTTAGCAAGACCAGCACCTTTAATATTTAAAATACTATTAGCAAGATTAACATCACCTGTGCCGGTATCTCCAGCTACTTTCAAATTCACACTCTTTAACTGTGCCACATTTACAGCATCTGTATCAGCTGTACCAGCAGCCACACCTGTAATTTGACGTGTATTCGTCTCATTACCTACAGCAAAGGCACCTAAAGTAGATGTCAATGCTTTACCGGATAAAGCACCATATTTATCGGTTCTAGAGTCGTTTACATTATAGCCTGCTACACCACTAGCTGTGCTCGATTTAGACTGTGAACCTACAGCTACACCATTCGCTACAGTAACAGTTGCACCAGTACCTAAAGCAGCCCCTTTAGTAGCAGCAGTTGTTGTAGATGCATCCGGACCTATAGCCATAGAATCAGTCGCTTCTGCACCTTTATTAGATTTATTCCCAACCAAATCAGATTTAATAGAAATATATTTAGATAAAGTCTTCTCAGCTATTGCATATAACTGAGAGCCATTCACCGCATCTGTAGAAGTTGCACTGACAATACCAGGAGCTACATTTTTAAGCTGACGTTCATAACCAGGAGCACCAAAGGATACAACGTCACCAGGCAACACATTTTCACCACCGGCCCAGTTAACCGTATCTCCATTACTCATAGTATAGCTTGTTTGTGCCACACCCGCTGCATCAGTATTAGCACCACCACCGATTGCAATGGAGTTATCCCGATTAGCTTTTGCACCGGCACCAATAGCGATAGCGTTAACTACATTACCAGCCTTACCATCTAGGCGAGTAGCGGAATCCGCCCCCATGCCAAGAGAAAGACCCAAGTCACCAGCTTTAGTTTTCATCCCAATGGCAGTCCCTGCATGACTAGCTGTAGCGGTGATATATTGAGGCAATTGGATATTCGCCAAATCAATAGATGCCTGTCTCAATGTCCCCGTTTTAGCTTGTCCAGTGTTAATATCTGTATAAGTTACAGTTCTAGCAAATGCAACCTCTACGTCATCACCACCTACTACAATAGAGGAATCCCCACTAGCTACAGTATTACCGCCGATAGCAATAGATTGAGAACCCGTCGCTTTAGCACCACTATCATCAGAAGCTCCACCAATAGCAATTGCCTGATCTTCTGTTGCTCGAGAATGTCCACCGATAGAAACACTATTATTACCACTAGCAATAATCCCAGAGCCAATACCAATTGCCCTATACCCATCAACTGAAGAAGTTCTAAATTGACTGCTTGTCCCTATAACTATACTAGACATATTACTTGTAGTTGCATACTGACCGATTTTAATAGAGCCTTTGTCTGTTAGCTCCGATGGTAAAGTCGCCCCCATAACATGAGCTGCACCACCAGTTACCGCCAACACAGCAAAAACACTAGTCAATACAGCCTTTTTAGCACTATAGTTATTAGCTATCTCAGACACAACTACATAACACTCTTTGCTTTTACTCCAAATCACCTTGAAAATCTTATTCATGAAACACTCCTATTACAACTATAACCTAGATATCCATTTATAAAACCTCATACATGCATATGAAAGCTTATAATTAATCATAATATTAATAATTATATAAGATTTTCAATATAACAATCAAGATAATTTCATTTTTTATTCATGCTTTATCATCATATAAGAATCCAGTATTTACAGTATTATTTTAATTCTATTTTAGACTTTTGCCATCTTATAAGTACATTATTTTACTCATTCATATATTAGTTTATGAAATTTTATTCATTTTTAATGCAGATTTATCTTTTTACAGTTTTTTTATATGTAACTATGCTAAAAACGCAAACAAAAACGGATAGCTCATTACGAACTATCCGCTTATTTCTTTGGTGATCCAGGAGGGATTCGAACCCCCGACCCACGGCTTAGAAGGCCGTTGCTCTATCCAACTGAGCTACTGAACCATGTGGATTACCAATATATGTAATTATCTATTATAGTATAAATTATGTACTATGTATCGTCAACTGTGCTCTATTGCAGTTTACCCTAAAAAAGGCAAAAAAAAATGGAGCGGGTGAAGGGAATCGAACCCTCGCGACCAGCTTGGAAGGCTGGGGCTCTACCATTGAGCTACACCCGCAAATAAAAAATGGTCGGAGCAGCAGGATTCGAACCTGCGACCCCCTGGTCCCAAGCCAGGTGCGCTACCAAACTGCGCTATGCCCCGTCATTAATTACTTTGCTATTATAGCAAACCCGGTAGTTGATGTCAACCACTACTCTTGCTGAGTTCTTACTCTCTCGAGTATCGCTCTGCAACGAAAATTATTATATCATTGATAGAAACTAGTGACAAGTACTTTTTTACAACTTCATTAATTTTTTTACTTATACATTAATACATTCTTTAATATATATCTATCCTTACTTCTATTATCCTATACGCCTACGCCTCCATATCATTTTAATCTATAAATTATTCGCCCTAATAGTATAAAGCCAATCATATGCTAAATCGAGCATATAAAAACATGCACCCCTTTCGAGGTGCATGTTGTATTGTTCTATAGTTATATAAGATTTTAAAATGCTAGTAAAGCAAATAGATTAACCTTCGTAGCTACCATCTTCTACTACTTGAGGATTTTTTGCGATACCTTGTTTTACAGCAACTTCAGCAACTGCTTTAGCAACAGCTGGAGCTACACGAGGATCGAATACGGATGGCATTACGTTTTCTTCGTTCAATTCACTATCAGGAATCAAGTGAGCCAAAGCGTCAGCAGCAGCTAATTTCATTTCGTCAGTGATTTGAGACGCACGAACGTCGATAGCACCGCGGAATACGCCTGGGAATACTGCTACGTTGTTGATTTGGTTAGGAGCGTCGGAACGACCTGTACCAGCAACGCGGATACCAGCAGCTTTCATATCAGCATATGTAGCTTCTGGGTTAGGGTTAGCCATTGCAAATACGATTGCATCGTCAGCCAAGTTTTCCAAAATTTCTTTTGTGAAAGCACCTGCTGCAGATACACCAAGAAGAATGTCGGCGCCTTTAGCATTTTCAGCCAAGTTGCCATGTTTTTCTTCAAGTTTGAGCAAATCAATCAATTCAGCTTGCAAAGAGTCAAGTCGTTTGTAGTCTTTGTGCAATACGCCAGAGGATACCAACAATGTGATATCACGAGCACCTGCAAGGTACAATAAGCGAGCAATGTTTGCACCAGCAGCACCAGCACCGTTTACAACGATTTTAGCAGTAGCTAAATCTTTTTTAACTAAACGAAGAGCACCTTTTACACCAGCTAAACATGCAATTGCAGTACCGTGTTGGTCATCATGGAATACAGGAATTTCCAATTCTTCTTTCAAACGATTTTCAACTTCATAGCATTTAGGAGAGGAAATATCTTCTAAATTAATGCCAGCAAAGTTTTTTTGCAATAATTTTACTGTATTGATCAATGTATCAGCATCTTTTGTATCTACAACCAATGGAATGCAGTCTACATCACCGAATTTTTTGAACAATAAGGATTTACCTTCCATTACTGGCAATGCTGCTGCAGCGCCAATATCACCAAGACCAAGTACACGAGTACCGTCAGATACAACGGCAACCATGTTGGAACGGCAAGTTAATTCGAAGGATTCTGCCTCATTATCTTTAATACGCAAACATGGTTCTGCTACACCTGGTGTGTAAGCTACAGATAAATCATGAGCGTCTTTTAATTCATATTTAGTTCCTACAGTAAGGAAACCTTTTAATTCACGTTTTTTTTGTACAGCTAATTCACGTACGTCCATAACAATTCTCCTTTGTGGATACACTCGGACTCTTTAGAGTCGGTAATTTATACCTTTAACTAATTGTATTATACAAAATGCTAAATCATAATTCAAGTTTTTTCGATATAGTTTTTCGAATTTTTTAAAAACAACTATCATTAAGCTCCAGTAGTAATAAAGATTAAGCTCCAATAGTAATAAAGTAAATTATAAAAAAGTAGATAAACCATATAAGGCTTATCTACTTCAAGTCGATCTTCGTATTATACGATAAAAGCTGTCACACCAATGTTATAAAAGCGGTCTTTAAGCTTTTACAGATGGCAAATTGCGTCCATAGAAGATTTCCATCATTTCTTGTTTTAATTGATGTTTAATTTGCTTGATTTCACGATCGCTCAACTCAGACTCAGTGATGCCAAAGAGATAATTATCTAAATCAAATTCTTTTAACATCATCTTTGTATGAAAAATATTTTCTTGATATACATTTACATCAATCATGTTGTACATATTGCGAGTTTTCGCACTGATGTAGTTTTGAATAGAATTGATGCGATGATCGATATAAATTTTCTTACCAGATACGTCACGAGTAAAACCACGCACATGATAATCTAAGGTAAGAATATCAGAGTCAAAACTTTGAATTAAATAATTCAGTGCATTTAGTGGAGAGATTTGTCCACATGTAGAAACTTCAATGTCGGCACGGAATGTACTAATCCCTTTGTGCGGATGACTTTCAGGATAAGTATGTACAGTGAGATGCGATTTATCTAGATGCATAACTACATCTTCTTTTTCAATTTCCTCTTCAGAAATCAAAATCGTAACAGACGCACCTTGAGGATCGTAATCTTGTTTCGCTACATTAAGGATATTAGCGCCAATAATATGGCTAACTTCCGTCAAAATAGCCGTTAAACGATCCGCATTGTATACTTCATCAATGTACTGAATGTATTGTTTTTTCTCTTCTTCCGTACGAGTATAACAAATATCATAAATATTAAAACTCAATGTCTTTGTGAGATTGTTAAAACCATATAACTTCATTTTAGGCTTTGCTTTAACTGGTGTATCCATGATATGTCATAACCCTTTCCATGTATAGACTTACTATTTCTTTTGAAAGTTTCGCAAACGAAGCTTTCACCATATAACTAAACAATATCTTGTTTATACACAAACTCTACATCAAACTGTCCATTATCGTAGGTAACGATGGCAAAAGTACCACCGGAGCGATCACGAGCCAAAGAAATACTGCCAGGATTTACAAATACCGCATCACGGGCACGAACCTCACCATGATGATGGCTATGACCGGACACGATGAGTCGCGCACCCATGTCAGTTCCTAACTCAATCAGTTTTTGTATTCGATTATAATATGATACCTCATGACCATGAGTCATGTAAATATAGGTATCTTCAAGAGGAATTAATTGCTCTCGTGGTTCAAGCGGTTGCACACGGTCGTTGTTCCCACGCACAGCATATACAGGAATATCCGTATGTTCCTGCATATAACGTGCGTCATCTCCAAAATCGCCAGCGTGAAGCCACATATCAATGTCTTGATCAGCGGTAGCAGCCAAGACGAGGTCGATATCCTCTAGATACCCATGAGTATCACTTAAAATTCCAATTCGTTTCATTGTATTTAATCTCTAATGCCACTATATTATATATTTATATGAACTATACCATATAGTTCAGAAATATCAAAGCTTACTAATTAATTCGCGTAATGCTCGACCACGATGGCTAATCGTTTCTTTTACGTCGATGCTAAGCTCTGCCATCGTCTTTTCAAATTCAGGTACATAGAAGTATGGATCATAGCCAAAACCATTCTCCCCTTTTGGCTCATCTTGAACAAGTCCATCACAATAGCCTTCCGCAGTAACTTCTCGACCATCAGGATATACAAGCGCTAAAGCGCATACATAATGGCCTGTACGGTCACGTTTACCCTGTAGTTCACGAATTAATTTCTCATTATTTGCATTATCATCACCATGATGACCTGCATAACGCGCAGAATATACACCTGGAGCCCCATCAAGAACATCTACAGTAAGACCAGAATCATCAGCTAAACAAGGTCGATTTGTAGCCTTAGCGTAGTATCGAGCTTTTAACAGAGCATTTTCCATGAAGGTGGTGCCAGTTTCCTCTGGTTCCTCAACGGAAATCACTTCTTTCACAGGTACGCAATCGATAGACAAATGAGAGAATGCCTCTGAAAACTCACGAATTTTTCCTTTATTGCCTGTAGCAAGTACAAATTGTTCCATCTTACACCTCTGGCGCTGTTGGATATACCTTACCAACTTTATCTGCTGTCGCACCAAGTACTTCACGTTGTTTAGCCATGAGCTCATCAGTAGCAGTTTCTGCTAGATCAAGTAAAACATTGAGTTCATCACGGTTAAAGGTACCGTGTTCGCCTGTACCTTGTACTTCAACCATATTGCCAGAACCGGTACGAACTACATTCATATCTACGATGGCAGCACTATCCTCTTCATAGCAAAGGTCCGTAATAGGACCTTCTGGACCAATACCTACAGAGATGGCTGCACAAAAATCAGTAATTGGGAATTTTCCTGCTCCGCCAAAGGTGAAGTCTACTGCATCAACGAGGGCTACAAAAGCACCCGTAATAGATGCTGTACGCGTACCGCCATCCGCTTGGATAACGTCGCAATCAATAGTAATAGAGCGTTCGCCTAAGGCTTCAAGGTCTACGACAGCGCGCAAAGCACGGCCGATAAGACGTTGAATTTCTACGGTACGACCAGTTTGCTTCCCCTTTGCGGCCTCACGACTCACGCGAGTTTGCGTAGAACGTGGCAATAAGGAATATTCCGCAGTTACCCATCCTTGTCCAGAACCTTTTAGCCAGCGCGGCACAGAATCCTCAACAGTGGCCGTACAGATAACCTTGGTCTTACCGCACTCAATGAGTACAGAACCTTCTGCATACTCTGTAAAATTCCGTGTTATTTTAATAGGTCGCAATTGACCGGCTGTTCTATTATCGCTGCGCATAGGAACCTCACCATTCTAAAAGTAAATATTAGAACGCCCCTTACATAAAGGGGCGTTATTTCTTATATTATATCACAATTTTACTATTTTTCAGCATTACGAATTATATTGTAATTCGCGATTCTAACATGATAACTCGCGTTATCATTTACGGAGATTAACATTATAGTTCATATTGGCCGTTGCCGAGTGGATCCACCACAACATAACGGCTAGCTCCCCCTTCTGCTTTGGCTCGTTTTGCTTCTACAATAGCATCTTGACGCGTCCCTCCATCTGCTTGCCAAGGAATGAACATAGCATATACACTTTGCGGTCCATACGGTCCATATTGTCCTCGTGAAAGCACGCTATGCCAGCCTACTTTGTTTTCATACATGCGCACCTTTTCAAGTCGCTCCTCTTGTACACCCGTTTCATCGTAGTACACGTTATAATGATTAGACCAAACATCCCCTGCACGTACGCGCTCGTCTTCGGCCATCTTATGCCGGTTAGCCCATTGTATTTTCCACTTGGCGATTAAATCATCTATGTAACTAGTTACATTTTGACTCTGTTTGTATTTAACAGGATCAAAGGCAGGTTCTACGACTTTGCTATAATCAAGACCTGCCATGGATAAAATGATACCCGTATTTACATATGGCAACGCTTCTTGTACGGAATAGCCTCCTTCAAGTACAGCTATATCCGCTTGTAACAAATCGACTAATTCTGCATACCCCTTCGCAGTTACCTGCATATTAGCCAACGGATCACTAAAGTGATTATCTTGTCCTGCCGAGTTAATGACGATATCTGGATTAAACTCTTCAAGAATAGGCAATACAAGCTCACGCATGACCTTCATCAAACCTTCGTCACCGGTACCAGGAGGTAGTGGAATATCTATATTACTACCGATAGCCTGAGGTCCACCAAATTCATCCATAAAGCCTGTTCCTGGATAGAGGGTTCGTCCATCTTGGTGAAAGCTAATATACAATGTATCTGGATCGTGGTAAAACACATCTTGAGTGCCATCACCGTGATGTACATCAGTATCTACTACGGCAATGCGTTTGATTCCATAGGTTTGGCGCATGTGTTGAATCATAACGGCTTCAATATTAATCGTACAGAAGCCACGAATACCATGAACCATAGCCATTGCGTGGTGACCTGGTGGTCTTACTAACGCAAAAGCACGGTCTACTTCACCGCGCATGACTGCATCAGCTGCCGCAATAGCACCTCCAGCAGATACCCGATGAGCTTCAGTCACCCAAGACTCTAAATCTGGAGCACCAACGTGAACCCGCTCTATTGTATCCCAATCCGCTACTATTGGATTATATTCTCTAATATTGGGTATATCTAACAGACCTTCCTCTACGATTTGATCTCGCGTATAGAGTAAACGCTCTTGTCGTTCAGGATGTGTTTCAGAAATTTTCCAGTCAAAAGCAGGGAAAAAGACAAGGCCTAAACTGTGATGATATTTAGCTTTATCAATAGTAGAGCTCGTAGCCTCATCCTGTTTAGTATCCATATTCAGAATACCATGACGCTCTCGATAGGATAGTCCTTTATTCCACATAGTGTTTCACCCCCGCCGCCAGTTGTACTTTCACAGTAATTAAACGCTCCATAGATTACCATCCCTCTACTACAGGGAAATCCTCAATGCTAATGACCTCTATCTCTTGCACCGTATCTAAACCTAAACGTATCGCCTCTTCACTAAGAGTTTCTTTTGCTCGTTCCACAACTTGTTCCGCTCGTTTCAAAGTACATTTTTGTTGTTTAACACCTAATTCAGGAATGACTAGCAACCGACGTTTTGTGTCTACATGAACAGTGAGTTCGATGGTAGATAAAGCTAGTGCAGCGCCTATAGCATTTGCTACGGCAGCATTCTCAGGAATCGTAACAGGTAACTCTAGATACTCCCCGATACTCGGACCTAAACTTGGTGCTGTGCCCCCTACCACAACGATATGTTCTGGTACAAATACATCAGGATTTACAATATCTGCTACCACATAAATAGGTCGTTTATTTTCTACTTTTACGACCTCGTTAATACCATGTTGAATCGTTTGCAACGCTTTTTCTACGATTAGTCGTGCTACATCAGAGGCAGTCTTAATAAGAGTTAATTGATTATTTGAAGTATTTACATTATTAGATCGTAATGTAGCCTGTATAGCATCCGCTAAATCTTGTAAAGCTCGTGATGCCAGATTAAAGTCACCATAGTTTGCATGACCGAGCACGATAAGTGCATCCCCCAAGGTAGGTTCTATCCCACCTAGAGCCACTGATGGTCCCACTCGTTCAGGACCTACGGTAAGATTACCATTTTTAAGGCGAATTACAGATTCCCCACCAATACCGACGGAAGTAACGGCGAAGGATCGCACTGCACTTGGATACTCACGGATAGATACACCATTTTTTGTCATCAATGGTTTACCATGCTTCCAAAGGGATATATCCGTTGTAGTCCCCCCAATATCTAGAGCCACTGTATGCTTATTACCTATAACGCCGAGAGCCGATAGTCCAAGAACTGTTGCAGCAGGGCCTGTAAAGGCAGTCTCTACTGGACGACTCACCATATGCTTCATAGGTAGAGAACCACCATCGGCCTTTAAAATGTGAAGTGGAGCCAATATATTCCGTGCACTGAGAGCATCTTCAACATTTTTCTTAAACACCGTAAATACGGGTGTCACAGCGCTATTAAAATAAGCACTAATAGTACGACGAGGGAAATTTAAAGAACCACTTAATAAACTGCCATTAGAAATTGTATGATACGTATTTTTCAATTCCTCTGTAATAGATAGTTCTTCTTGAGGATTCCGCACCCCAAATTTAGCGGACACAGCAGCCAAATCGGTACCACTACGTGCTTGAACCATGTTGGCTATACCACGTACAGCATCAGCAGGGGTACGCTCTACAACGATACCTCTATGATCTGTATAACCTTGAAGATATATAGGTTCCACGGGGAATATATCATCTACATTACGGCCTGGACCTGTAATCACATAGAGATCTACTACTTGCTCCTTCGCTTCTACGATGGTATTTGTCACCACGGTAGTAGATAAGGTTACTTGTTCAATATTTGATGTATCATAGCCCTCCAAAACCGCATCTAAGGCCTCACCTATACCATTCATTAGATTATCCTTTGTAGTCCGCCTCTTCGCAGTTGCCACTACACGATGGGCATCAATGATAACCGCATCGGTAAAAGTTCCACCTACGTCTAACCCTAGTAACATATAACCTCCTTTTAGTATTAATAAAGAATCCATACAAACTCAAAACGTAGTAAAGAAAACTCCATTTAAGCTACCATATACTCTCTATTTGATCTAATATGCAATCCCTATTCAAATCTGCGTATAGTCCATATTCAGGCTCATTATATAAAAAAGCTGTACCCATCTCTATGTGATGAGTACAGCCTTCTGTTATTTACCAGATACAGATGCGTAATTTTTGATGATAACAATCGGAGTCATTTGACTATCGTTACCAAATGGATTATCAATCAACAATTGTGCAATTTTTTTAGCGTCAATTCCACGACTTGTACCTAAAATAGCGGACCGTTTCAAATCATTAACATCAGCTACAACGGCACCGTAACAACCAGTGCGAGATACAATTTTCTCAGCCACTTTATCCGGATCCTTTGGACCAAATACAATGTGCTTATCAAATGGAGGCATAGTCCCCGTTACATCATCTGTTAAGGATGCAGCCCGAGCAATTGCATAGAATACCCCTGGTTTACGGAAAATTTTAGCAATAGCGCCTAAAATAAAAGCACCTAATACCTTCCATTTACCATCCAAATTCATAGCCGATTGCATACCATAAATAGATGCCATGGATCCATCTGGATGGATAAAACGATTAATTAAACGAGCTTGCCAGCACACATTTAGCTCTTCAGGACGTGTAAAACGACCTTGCGTAATAGCTACTACAGATTCAGCAACGCATACGATATCTTCAGGTCCAATATTATGTCCGCCAAATTCAACGATAGCATCAACGATGTCATCATTATCTGTAAGGATACGTGTTGGCACACATACTAACTCTAATTCTGCCATTGTTATGCCTCCTTATTGAACCATTGCTGCTTGAACTTCTTCAGCAGTCAAACGAATACGCTGTTTATCAATATGATAGTCTGTCCGGCCTACGATTTGGTAGTAAATATCGATGTCCATATAAGGGAATCCCTTAATATCTTCTCGAATATTGCCAGTTTTACCTGTTAATGTAACATATACACGAATTCTGCCACCTTTGCGTGGTTTGATAATTATAGCTTCAAAATATCCATCTTGACGCGGACGATTAATATCCATAGCCCAAGCATTTACTTTAACGGCATCAAAATGTTCTTCCGGTAATAATGGACGTGGAAATAAGTCCATTATTGTGCCCAATTGGCGCCCTTTATTTACAAATGGTATATCACAGAACAAAGTAATGGACTCAAAACTACGATCAGACACTTGGAAGTTCGTTGCCCGTTTCGCTAATAAGACAATATTTTCATTACCTTGTTTCAACACAAACAAACGGAATAATAAGTACAGAGCTGCAACAGCCACAATAATAGCTATTACTGCACTGAGGATGTTATAAAACCACATAGGGTATCTCCTTTATAATGTAATATGTTCAATGGTACGACGGCTTGTATCAAGGAAGGATGCACTCAACGTATCACCAAGTTCGACATCCTTTGTAAAATACAATGTCACGGTGCCTACAGTATCTTGATGATTGAAAAGATTTTTACTCTCTAGTCTGTGACGAACCAATTCACTTGTTTCAAAAGCAGGATCAATGAACTGAATGCGACACGATGTTAGTTCCTCTAGTAAAGGTTGTACAAATGGAAAATGAGTACACCCCAAAACAACAACCTCAATTTCTCGAGATAATAAAGGTTCTAAATAATCCTTGCATACTTCACGAACAAAGTAATCATCTAAATGACCTTGTTCAATAAGCCCCGCCAACTCTGGACAAGGTTGTTCCCAAACAAAAACCTCATGATCAACTTCTAAAGCCACATGCTTATGAATATGACTATTTACAGTGGCCACGGTCGCCATAATACCGATAGTCTTGCTTTTACTTTTATTAATAGCTGTTTTTACACCTTGTGATACACCAATAACTGGCACAGATACAAGTTCACGTACCGCATCAAGAGCCACAACGGTGAAGGTGTTACAAGCAATCACCATCAACTTAACAGGCTGCTTTTCTAGCGTCTCCGCAATACGGCACGCTAAATAAGTGATTTCATCATCACTGCGATTACCTACAGGATTATTCGCATTATCACCGATATAGATAAAATCTTCGTTAGGAAATTGTTCTTGTAATACCTTTAACACAGATAGTCCGCCTACACCAGAGTCAAATACACCGATAGGCAATTGTTGTACATTACTCATGCGGCATCTCCTCAACAGCTGCTAACATAGGCAGATAGAAAGTATCGTCTAATCGCACAATTTTTCCTGTTAATTTTGACATAAAGGCGTTCTTAGTTTCCCCCGTAGCAAGTATTGCACCATCACTAGCACGGCGCATGCGATAGCGAAACACCATTTGAGCCCTCGTCATCTTAACCAAATACGTTTCGATGTGAAGTTCATCATCGAAATTCGCAGGTTCTTTATAATTGCAAGATACATTCATGATGGGAAATACAATATCCTCATTCATCATATCCCACAAAGTGACACCGATCTTACGAAGGAATTCAATGCGCGCCATTTCAAACCATCTAAAATGATTACTATGGTGAGCAATCCCCATCATATCAGTTTCATAAAATCGTACATTTACTGAAGCAATATGCATAAATTCTGTCCTTTTTAAATAGTATACAATTTTTATTCTATATCTATTACTTTAGTGTGTCAAATAAATAAAGGCAGTTCAATCACTATGGATCAAACTGCCTAAAATGGTAAAAGTTAGCGACTGCTACCAAATGGAAAGAATTTTTTTGCCTCTTCTTGATGACTCGTTTTGATATAACGATTCGCAATCTTAAAGGCTAATCCGAGTACTGCCACATCATCTACCCAACCTAATACAGCAATCGTATCCGGTACAATATCAATAGGTAATACCAAATATCCTAAGGCACCTGCAATGACCGCTTTTACATATTTGGGAGTGTCCTTGTCGCGAAAACAAAGGAACAAGGTTACTGCTTGTTGTACAAAGGCAAGTTTCTTACCATATCGACCAAGAAACCCTAAAAATCTTGATTCGCTAAAATACTTACCATATTTAATAATCTTAAATGGATTCATAGTAATAATAATCCTTCAGCGTTTATTTACGCAAACCGCCAATTTTATCTTTCGCTGTGTTAACAGTGTTTGTAGCAACATCTTTTGCTGTCTCTACAGCATCAGAAGCTTTAGTTTTTGCAGTTTCTACTGCTACCTGTGCAGAAGCTTTTGCTACTTCTACACCACCTTTTGCGAATTCTTTAGCTACTTCAATACCTTCTTTAGCAGAATCAAGTTTTTCTTTCGCTGCATCAGAAACCTTTGCTACAACTTCTGCTGCGTTATCATGAATTTGATATTTTGTTTCATTATTCCATTTATTGATGGCAGGTGTTACTTTTTCTTCGTAAACTTGCTTTAAAGATTCTTTAGCAAGACCTGTTTCATTAGCAATCCCAGCCCATACGTCACGTTGACCTTGAGTGAATGGAATACTAGCACTTGCATCACGAACGATTTCAGAAGCAATAGCTTTACCATTTTCAAGGAATTCAGCAACCATCGGTTTATAACGTTCGATATCAGAAGGCATACCATCTTGAATCCAAATATTTGCAATTTTACCAATAGCATAAGTTAAACCGATAGCTACAGGAACGCGAACAGCTTTAATTGGAATTAGAAGGGATACTGCAGCTGTACCTACAGCTGTGCTAAGACCACCTACTAAACCAACTACAGCACCAGCTTGCAATTCTACGTCATAAAGATGAGCAATACGAGTTACCATGTACGTAGCATTGGCGCACAAAGCGACACTGCTGAATTTAGAGGATAATGCCAATGCTGCCGCACGACCTGCCCCCCAGAAGATAAATTGTTCAACTTGATAGTCACGATCTTGAGATCCATCCATAAGTGGCTCAAGTGTTACGCCATTATATTCTGCCATAAGTATTCTCCTTTGTTGTGAACCAACTATAGGTCTTATTATTAGTATTATTATACCATTCTATTGATAGAAGTGAAATGAATTTTTCTAATTATCCATATATAACAGCTTCTAATATTTTCTATATTACCAACTTGTGAGTCCCCCATCGATTGTCCATGCTGCACCTGTCACAAAAGAAGCCTTATTACTCAACAAAAATACAATTACTTCGCCAATTTCATGGGGCTTAGCAATGCGACCTAGTGGGTAATGTTGGCCCATTTCAGCCTTTGCAGCTGCCGCATCTTGATTGGCATTAGCAATCTGTTTGTCCACTAATGATGTATCTACATCACCAGGACACACACAGTTTACACGAACACTGTGAGGTGCCATTTCAAGGGATAGAGATTTTGTAAAGCTCACTACAGCCCCCTTTGATGCACCATATACAGAACACGCTACATTACCTTGTAAACCTGCATCACTAGCGATTGTTACAATACTGCCCTTTGATGATCGTAAATAGGGAAGCGCCGCTTGACATAAGAATACAGTACCTTTTACATTAGTCCCAAACATTTCATCAAAAGCTGCCTCTGTAACATCAGCTAGCAACTCTTCTTCATAGTAGCCTGCAGCTGTTACAAGAGCAGACACTCCACCAAACAAATCTACTGTTTCTTTTACAATTCGCTGACAATCCTCAATTTTAGATACATCACCTTGAATATATTGTACCTTAGATGAATAACGACGTAGCTTAGTTTTAGCCTTTTGACCAACTTTTTCATTTCTACCATTGATGACTACACACCAACCTTCTTTGAGTAAAAGCTTTGCCGTAGCAAATCCAATACCCGATGTACCACCACTGATCAATGCCACTTGTACATCACTTTTATGAGGCATACCTTGCCCTCCTATAAAGTTGAAACATAGTCATAGACTAATTTCAACAACATAACTGTCGTTACCGACAAGAATACAACTCGCACCAAAGATGAGCCCTTTGCAATGGCGAGGTGCGATCCTACATAAGCGCCAATAATTTGACCCGCCCCAGTGGCAAGGCCATACTTAACATTGACGTGTCCTAAATATAAAAATACCAATAAAGACGCCAAATTACTAGTAAAATTCAATATTTTTGCATTAGCAGAAGCATGCAAGAAATCAAAACCTGTAAAGATAAAACCCATAATCAAAAACGTACCTGTACCAGGTCCTATAAAGCCATCATATATACCGATACCAAGAGCAAAAGCCATGCAAATATATAGCGCTTTTCCTGCTACCTGAGATGTACGATTGATTTCACCCCAGTCTTTTTTGAACACCACAAAAAGTGTTACACAAATAAGTAATATGATGATAATAGGCTTTACATACAACGGAGGTAAAGAAACAACCGCCAATGTACCAAGCATAGACCCCACAAAGGTAAAAGGCAATAATTTACGAACTAGAGAGAAATCAACCATGTGATTTCTCAAAAATGTAATGGATGCGCTACCAGCTCCAAAGATACTAGATAATTTATTACTGCCCAGAGCCACACTAGGTGGAAGATTTGTTAATAACATGGCAGGTACAGAAATGAGGCCTCCGCCGCCCACAATGGAGTCTACAAAGCCAGCAAACGCACCAGCTACGGCGAGTAAAACGAGTATAAGGATATCAAATGGTAAACCTGTTACCGCAATGAGCCACTCCATAATAAACCTCCTACAGATAGCACATCAACGGTCGCCAAAGGCCACCGTTGTCATGCTAGTTTATTTTATTTTGCACCTAGACGATCGAGAGCCAATGTATAACCATCAGCACCATATACTAAACAGCGCTTTACACGACTAATCGTAGCAGTACTCGCACCCGTTTCTTCTACGATTTTCTCATAGCTCTCCCCTGCGCGAAGCATTTTTGCTACTTGTAAGCGTTGAGATAATGCTTTTAATTCGTTAATCGTACAGATATCTTCGAAAAATGCATAGCATTCCTCTGTATTTTCAAGCGTTAAAATGGCGGTGAACAATTCGTCATTTTGTTGACTTCTCAATTTTTCATTGATACTCATAGGATCCTCCTACTTCTTATTCATCGCTTTAGACCAAGCATCACCAATCATTTGTACAACTTGTACCAATACAATCAAGATGATGATTGTAGCGATCATAATATCGGCTTGGAAACGTTGGTAACCATATCGGATAGCAATATCCCCGAGGCCACCGCCGCCGATAGCACCTGCCATCGCAGAGTAACCGATGAGGTTGACGATAAGCACCGTCACATTGTCAATAATTGTTGGCAATGCTTCTGGTAATAATACTTTCCAAATGATTTGTAATGGGCTTGCCCCCATGGATTGAGCCGCCTCGATAACGCCAAAATTGATGTCCTTAATAGACGTTTCTACTAGGCGTGCCAAAAACGGAATTGCAGCAATGGTCAACGGCACACATGCTGCAGTTGTACCGATGGATGTACCTACCACCATACGAGTAAACGGAATGATAGCAACCATCAAGATGATAAAAGGTACAGAACGGGTTGCATTGACAATGGCACCCAATACTTTATTGAGTGCTACATTTTCCAAGATATGACCTTTAGAAGTAACAACCAAAACAACACCAAGAGGAATACCTAATAACATTGCCATTACGGTAGAAATTATCGTCATTTGCAATGTATCAAGGGTACCAGTTATGAGTAGATTAATGATTTGCTCTGACATAACCGATCACCTCACTTTCAATTGGTAACGTTTTGATGTAGTCCAAACCTTCTTGCGCATTTTCTGGGTCACCATTCAAGATAACGATGAGGCGACCAACGCTCGTATTTTGGATGTAATCAATGCCGCCAAAAAGGATGCTTACATCTAAATTAAAGCGTCTTACAAGACCTGCTACTACAGGCTCATCTGTTGCTTGTCCTGTAAATTTGAGGCGAACTAATGGGGCGGTTCCTGCAATCCATTGATCATGCAACTCTAGATGTTCCAATGCTTCTGGAGGTAAGTTTTCACTCACTACAGAGCTAATAAACTCTTTTGTCGTATTTTCACGAGGATGTGTGAATACTTCAACCGTACTACCTTCTTCGAGTATTACACCGCCTTCAATAACTGCCACGCGATCACAGATTTCACGAATAACATGCATCTCATGTGTAATGAGCACAATAGTGAGCCCCATCTTTTCGTTAATATCTTTCAACAATTTCAAAATAGAATCTGTTGTTTGAGGATCAAGGGCAGATGTGGCTTCATCACAAAGGAGAACTTTTGGATTTGAGGCCAATGCACGAGCGATACCAACACGTTGTTTTTGACCACCAGATAATTGAGATGGATAGTTGTTCATACGCTCTGTAAGGCCTACGATATCAAGGATCGGCTCGATGCGCTCCTTGATTTCAGCCTTACTCATACCTTGTAATTCCAACGGAAATGCTACATTGTCATACACTGTGCGAGAGGACAAGAGGTTAAAATGTTGGAAAATCATACCGATATTTTTGCGTGCTTTACGCAAAGCTGATTTACTAAGTGTGGTTAAGTCTGTACCATTTACGATAACAGAGCCAGATGTAGGTGCTTCGAGCATATTGATGCAACGAATCAAGGTGGATTTACCGGCACCGGATTGGCCGATAATGCCAAAGATTTCGCCTTCTTTCACATTTAGGCTAATATCTTTCAACGCTTCCACACGAGTAGCACCTTCATAGACTTTACTAATGTGTTCTAATTGTATCAAAATAATTTCCTTTCTTAAGGTAAATGTGTATCATTTGATGAAAGCAACTTATCTATCAAGGTAGCCCCTCTTCCATCAATTTTTCTAGTGCTTCGCGTAGACGAAGTGTAATGGCACCTGGTTTACCACCAGATACTAAATTTCTGTCTAGCTTAGTAATTGGGATGACACCACCAATTGTATCGGTAAAGAATAATTCATCCGCATCATCTACAAAATTACGATCGAATTCTTTCTCAATAATGGTAATACCTAAAGATGGTGCTACACGCGTTAAGATCATTTGGCGCGTAATACCTTTTAAGATATGATTATCCGCTGGATGCGTATACAAGATACCATCCTTAACAGCAAACACATTAGATGTGGCGCCTTCTGTACAAATGCCATCACGGAACAAGATTGCTGTATAAGCAAATTTCTTTTCTGCTTTTGTTTGTGCCAAGATATTCGGGATCAAATTTGTAGTCTTAATATCTACATGATCCCAACGTTCATCAGGTAAAGCTATCGCTTTTACACCTTCACCCAATTTATTGACTTCATCTAAATCCAAGGTACGGATAGACATAAGCATTTGTGGTTCTAATTTGGAGCGATCATAAGCATGGTGACGTGGTGCTACACCACGAGAGATTTGTAAATAAATATAGCCCTCTTTGATTTCACTTTGCTCGATCAAAATTTCGTGCAATTCTGTCAAATCATCAGGAGTCATTTTTACAGGGATATCCATTTCACGCATAGAGCGATACAAACGATCTTGGTGGTAAGACAAAGCGAAACAACGGCCTTTTACAACGCGAACAACTTCATATACAGAGTCGCCAAATAAATAGCCACGGTCATCAATGCTAATAACTTTAGCACCTGGTTCGACGAATTCACCGTTAAAATATGTTAATTCTTGCATAGGAGCACCTCTTTTTCTATTTCGTTACTCTATCAAGTGGTAATCATCATGGACTTATTATAACACAATTACTTTCAAATTTTCACACTTTACTTTGTGAAAGATAATAATTCGATATACAAAAATCCGCTAGGATACCATAGTTAAAAACTATATCCTAGCGGATGTATAACAAATATTATGTTTATACTAAATCAGCACTACAAAACTAACTAAAACTACGTACACCATTAACGTACTAGCACCAATTAGGGCTCTCTATAAAATAGTTCTCATACTAAACTAATGCCCCAGTATAAATTTACGGATAGATTTAGGCACATAATTAAGAGCCACCGTAGACAAATAGGATAATCCCAACGCCATAACATACATAATTAGCACGTTGGTCACCGTATATAAGAGATTATATTTAGCCATCACACCAGAAATGATTAACAACCAAAATGGATGCGCTAAATAAATACCATACGATTTATCGCCTATCTCAGACCAAATGGACTCCATAGTCACATTCATAGGTAGCCTTTGGAATAGGAACAAACTAAACATCGTTCCCAATCCTGTATAAAGAACGCCCATAGGACTCATTTGATGTACCGTGTAAATTGCTTCTAACACAGTGTAATGCCATACGTCCATGACATAGTAATAGGAGCCAAGCATCAATAATATGGAGCTTACCACGCTGATGCCTAAAAGGTAACGATAACGCCACATATATTCGCAGACGATTTCATATCGTTCAGCACATACGGCACCTAAAAGGAAAATCCACACATAATGAATAACCCAATAGTTGAGTCGCATATCAAAAAGATATTTAAGAACTGGCTGATTGCTTAGATTTTCTGTTACCCAACGGCCAAGCATGTAAGACGAAACATAATCGATACCAACTTGGATGACAAATAGTAAAACCATCCAAAATATAGGCCGTTTTAAGATGACTTTCACCATGGCCCGCCATAATGGCATCATTACGTAGAACCATAGCAAAATAACCATAAAATATAAATGATACATAGAAGTACCAAAGAGTAGATTTATCGCCAACGGCCCTGGGTGTAAATTGCCAAGATTATGAGCTGTCACCCCTGTATATAGCAAGTAAAAGATGGACCACGTAATATATGGAAATAGCACCACCTGAATGCGGCGGTGCATAAATTCCTTATATGAGAATGGTCCCTCTACCGAAGTATGATAAAACAAGCCAAATGCAGAGAGGAAGAAAAACGCAGGCACTCCAAAGCGAGAGAGAATTTCTAACACGCTGATGAGTTCTAAATTTACAAAAGGATTTTGCAATGCGTAAGATCCTACATGAATGCCGATAACACCGAGCATACAGAGGCCTCGCATATAAGTAATTTCCGGTAAAAACGCTTTTTTCATAGCCATTCCCTATTCACTATTGACCAGGTGCAGCGGCAGGTGTTGGTACAACACGTGGGCCTTGAGACTCTGTAGCTGGTTGTTTAACTACCGGAGGGGTAGATGTAGGTGTTTGAGGCGTTGCAGCTTTTTCAGGTTGTGCAGCTTGTGTTGGTACAGCCTGACCATTTGCTTTAGCAGCCGCTTCTGCCTTAGCCTTAGCTTCTGCTTCAGCCTTAGCTTTTGCTTCAGCTTCTCGTTTCAAGCGTAATTCTTTTTCAAGTGGTACCACTGGTTTGTCATAAACAGTGATATCCGTTTCAAATAGACGTCCCCATGGGAATGTAGCTTTTACTGTACGAGGATTAATTTTAAGGTATTTTTCAGCGAAATCTTGAATGCGTTCACCTAAGTAACTTTCAAGACGTTCATTTAATTCGCCAGAGTAACGAACATTGTCTGTTCTGATAGAATCTTGCATACGATAAATATCTTTACGGATATTTGCTTGATATGCCCAGTTGTCCAAATATTGTTGCGTCAACATATCACGATGACCTTCTGGGCTCATAGATTTAAGCAATAATCCTTGAGCAATAGCGTAACCTACGGTGTTACTTGCTGTATTCCAACCATTATACGCACCAATTTTGTACAACAAATCTCGTTTGTACATAGCGGATACCAATGTATTATCTGCACCATTATTGAAAGCAATATCTGCAACGCTTACGTTCACACCAGAGTCAACAGCTTGTTGAATACGATCTACGAAAGCATTTGTAGAGTTAGAGATCATTGGGAAGTTTTCGAAGTTTTCAGACTCGCCTGTGCTCGTAGTAAGAGGTGTATTAACAGCCAATAATACAGTTGGTTTGCCTTGTGTCACCATCGTGCCACCTACGGCCTCAACGTGTTGAGCAATTGTTTTATCAATCGTTTGATCTTCGTAACCTGGCAATGTTTTACCGCCACCACCGAGTGGATAAATTACGGAGAATGTAGGTTTTTCTGTGCTCACATCGGTACGGGAACGCGCCATCAACAAGAGACCAAGTTGGTCAGCACCAGGGAAGCTACCGTATTTTTCAACAGAAATATCCTTGGAATATTTGTTGAGGTAACGACCTTCTAATGCGGATTGAGATAATTGAGATGTATCATCATGACCTAATGCAAAGTAGTCGAATACACCACTGCGAGTTTCATCAATCAACTCTTTGTTGATTTTCATATTTTTTTGACGGCGATCAAACCAGTCTTGCAAGTATTCCACAGGAACAGAGGCTTGTAGGCTCATCAATTTTTGAGTTTCTTCTTGCGTTAAAGAGCCAGAATCTAATTTATCTTGTAATGCAGCGATTTGGAAGATAGTTGGGCCATATTCCGCATAGTAGGCCGGTTCAGTACCGCCACCACTCGCACGTGGGGAACGCATTACGGTACCAAAGCCATAGATGCGTACATTTTTATTACGCGCTTTTAAACCTTCAATACGTTTCAAGCGATTTTGCAATGTGCTAAGAGGAATATTATGTTTACGAGAATCTACAAGACCTCCATAAATAAGAGTATCTGTACTTAATACCATAACATCAGCACGACCTGCATTTTGCTCTACCCAAGCCATAATTTGATCAGCTTGACCTTGGTACGTCTTACCAGAGATCAAGTGTTGAGGTGGTGTCAACACAGTCATACCCGCCTCACGAGCTGTATCAACTGTATATTGCAAACTTACAGGACGATCATCTTGAGGTACATATAATACGGTTTCTGCATCAATTTTGATGGATGTACCTGTAGCAATGGCTGTAACCATTAAAGCTACTTTCAACCATTTATTTGTCATAAAGCAAATCTCCTTCTGTGTACACGAGTACTCTCGACTCGAAAATTAACTCTTATATAATACTCTTTTTTTCTGACACTTTTATGAAATACTTAATAGTATAATTATATCATTTACCTGTTATTTCTCAAATGCAGTGCCTTTAGCTTTAGCGCACTTTGGGTAAGCTCCAATTATATTTAATAGCTAGTAAACGGATAACTAGTACAACGGTAAAAGCACCATATACAGCCTCTCCAACCCAGTTAGAAATAACCATTAAGTAATAAACGATGCCCCCAATAACACTAGGCAGAGCATACACATCTTCTTTTAAAACAGACGGAATCCGTTGAGCCAGCATATCTCGGATAATACCACCTCCAACGGCAGTAATAGTTCCTAATAAAACAATGAAAATTGGCAACTCTGGATATAGTTTAAACCCTGCAGATGCTCCGGTTACTGTAAAAGATGCCAACCCGACTGCATCGGCTAATAAATAGCTTGCTCGGCTACGAGGGCCCATAGCATGCTTGCGATAACGGCTGTTATAGATAATAAATACGATAATTGTTACGGAAATAACCACAGTTACATATACAATATTGCGTAACGAATTCGGCGGAAAATACCCCAAGAGAACATCACGTACAATTCCACCACCGATTGCCGTAGCCAGTGCCAATACAGCCATACCAAATATATCCATTCTCCGCGCCACCCCAACAAGTGCTCCGGAGATAGCAAAGGCAATAGTGCCAATCATATCAAATATATACCAAATAATATCCATAATACCCTCACACAATCTATTCGCATAACTTCGCACACTATGATAGACTTTATGTAAGATATTATACATTAAGAGGTATGAGAATGACAAAGAACATTACACCTATAGAGATTAAAAATATGGATGAGCGTAGCCGTGATGAATATTTTATGGGTTTTGCCCTAAAGGAGGCCCACAAAGCTTATGCTCTAGGAGAAATTCCTATCGGCGCCATTTTAGTTCAAAACAATACAATCATTTCACGCCACCATAATCGCCGCGAATTAGATCACGATGCAACGGCTCATGCAGAGGTGCTCGTCATCCGCGAAGCATGCGATGTACTCAAGCGTTGGCGGTTGACTGGTTGTACCCTGTATGTTACGATAGAGCCGTGTCCGATGTGCGCTGGAGCCATCATCAACAGTCGTATTGACCGTGTTGTATATGGTGCAAGTGATTACAAAGGAGGCGCTGTAGAGTCTCTTTTCAATGTACTCTCTCACCCTGGTTTAAATCATGAACCCGAATTAGCATCGGGGGTCCTTGGTGATGAATGTAGTCAAATCATGAAAGACTTTTTTAAAGAGCGCCGTAAAACACGGAGGAGTACCCAAGAGGCTGAAGGGTCCGCACTCGAAATGCGGTAGGTCGGGCAACCGGCGCGGGGGTTCAAATCCCTCCTCCTCTGCCATATAAAATATATAAAGCGCTAACCATGGTTAGCGCTTTTTTGCGAAGGGACCACTACTATGAAAAAATATTACCCTTATCTCATTACGGTGAGTCATATGATTAACGACTCCTGTCAAAGTGTATTACCTGCCCTCTTGCCATTATTTATCTACACTTATGGACTTAGTTTAGAGCAAGCAGGCTTTCTCATATTAGCCAATACAGCATTATCTTCATTGTTACAGCCATTATTAGGTTATGTCTCTGACAAGATCAATCAGCCACGGCTAATCGCCTTAGGTGTTCTGCTCTCAGCTTGTAGCACAGGTGCCATGGGTTTTGTAACCTCTTATGAAAGCTTGCTTGTTTGTGCTACCTTAGCTGGTGTAGGCTCCTCTATCTTCCACCCTGAAGGAGCGAAAATCATGAATCGCCTGGGAGGTGGTAAAAAAGGTAAAGCCATGGGTACCTTCGCCATCGGTGGTAGCTCTGGTTTTGCCATCGGTCCACTCTTTGCGGGCTCTATTGCCTATACAGTAGGACCTCATGGACTGGCAGCTTTTACCATAGTGGGTCTTATCATCTCAACAGTTTTATTCGTCCTCATGCCGCGCATAGTAACTCAAGCACGCACTATCGACCAAGCGGTAGCTATGGAAAACCCTACACTAGTGGCTAAGCCGCTAAAAAATTACTGGAAATACTTTGGTATCTTGTTTATTATCATCCTAAGCCAATCAGTAAACTTCCGCGTTATCAATGCATTTATTCCTATCTTCTGGACTCGTGAACTCGGCACTAGCCCAGAGCAAGGTAGCTTTGCATTAACCATATTCTTTAGTATCGGTATCTTCATGACATATATTGGCGGTCTATTAGGTGACAAATATGGTCCCATCAAAATCATTAGACTATCCCTATTGATTTGGTTGCCAGCTATGTTCCTATTAACAGAAGTGCCTACCTTCTCCCCTGTTATCATGATGCCTGTAGCCTATATGTTACTACTCATGATTGGCGCTGCTAAAGCTCTTAGCTACAGCCCAGTTATCGTACTAGGTCAAACCTACCTTGCTAAAAGCATCGGCTTTGCCTCTGGTATCACCCTCGGTGTGAGCCAAACTATCGGCGGTATCATCGCACCTGTAGTAGGTAACCTTGCGGATACCTATACTTTACCTGCCGCTATGATGACACTCGTACCATTCCTAGTAGTAGGTCTTGGGGCTTCATTGATACTTAAAGATCCTAAAAAATTACAATAAACAAAAAAGAACCCTTCACGTGAACTGTACCCCAAAAATTGGACACAATTTTTGAAGGTACAGACCAACGAAGGGTTCTTTTTATATTCAGCTAACCACGTCACTTGCAGTTTAGTGTTTTAGCATTTCATTCAATATAACTACGTCCGTTTCTTTCATACCTTGTGCCACAGCACCAATACTGCGGATAGTTTCATCAACGGAGTATGCTACAAGGCCATCGCCTTTTTGGTAGTTTTTGTTAAGGCGAGCTTGTTTATATCCCATAAAGGCGCCATCAAGGGAAATTGCAATTTTACCTGCACAGGATGGTTTCGCACCATCACATACGATACCAGATAAACTTGCAAGACCATTTACAAGAGTGTTCTCGATTATATCTTTACTATCACCTTTCAAAAAGGCTATGCCTGCTACGCTTACCACACCGGCAGATACAACCCCGCAGTATGCGGATAGTTTACCAATACCAGATTTAACATAAAGCGTTAGCAAGTTAGCAAAGACGAGCGCTCGATACAATTCATCATCACTTTTACCAAGTTCCTCGGCAGTCGTAATGATTGGTACAGACACGGTTAAACCTTGATTACCAGAGCCAGAGCAAATAACAACAGGCAATGGGCAGCCACTCATACGCGCATCAGAGCCAGCTGCGGCACGAGCCTTACATTTCGTTTCGAGAGATGGATTTTCTTCATCTAACAATAACAATTGTCCAATATTAGATCCATAATCATTGGACAGACCTTCCTTAGAAATTGCAGTATTATACTCAACTTGCTGTTTAATTTGAGGTAGGATACCAGAAATATCACCGGTTAAGGCAAATTCGTAAATGCTATCGAAGGTCATGGCATATTCTGTTTTAGCCGCTTTCTTAATTTCATTGACTGTTTCAGAGACAATCTCACCATCTACTGATACATAGGTTACATTCGTATGGTCATTTTCAATGCGAACAACCGCTGTATGTTCATCTGTTTCTGCAGTGATTTCTATATATAAATTATCTACGCCTTCAGCAAGTGAAACGGTACAGAAGTTGGCATCAAGCAATGTGCCAAGCCATTTGCGATCTTCGTCTGTAGCAGATTCCAATACTTCTAGTTCACGCTCTGGATGACCTACAATAGCACCTAGTGTAGCGGCCGCCGTTAGGCCTTTTCGACCCCCAGAATTTGGAATGACTACAGATTTTACATTTTTGATAATATTCGCGCTGCATCTTGCGTGAATATGGTTAGGAAACTCATCTAAAACAGAGACTGCCTTCGCAGCCGCATAAGCCAATGCAATTGGCTCAGTACAACCGAAGGCAGGACGCATCTCTGACTGTAACAAAGAAATATAATCCATCTTATACTTCCGCAATAATTTCCACTTCTACAATAACGCCTAATGGAAGGTCTTTTACTGCTACACATGAACGAGCTGGTTTAGAAGTGAAATATTTAGCATACACTTCATTAAATGCTTTGAAATCACCAATATCAGCTAAGAAGCAAGTTGTTTTAACAACCTTGGAAAAGTCTGTACCAGCTTCAGTCAATACGGCTTCAATATTTTTGCATACTTGTTCAGTTTGCTCTACAATGCCCCCTTCAACAACTGTACCAGTTGCAGGATTGAGTGGAATTTGACCAGAAGCAAATAATAAACCGCCAACCACTTTAGCTTGAGAGTAAGGGCCTACTGCTGCTGGTGCTTTGTCTGTAGAAATTGTTTTCATGATAAATCTCCTTTTATAAATAAATATAAATTAATATGACTATATTTAAGGCGCGAAACTCATGTTGATGCCTCAATATATATGACTTACCTCAATATATCACATATAAAATAAAAGTACGTATATAACCAATTATTTAATTGATTTGAATGCATTGTCAAATATTGGTTTGAAATAATCACGTTGTACATCAGTTGTTATACCTACATACAACACTGGTTTTCCTGGCTTCAACACAAATGCAGCATTTGCATAGAGTGGAGTTTGTACATTTCCATCTGCATATAACAAGCGAGAGCTTGCTGCATATGTTTGATATTTTGTACCAGCCACCGGATGTACTTGTTCTGCATTTTCTACGGTTAGAGTTTTAAGTGTTTTAGGCATAATCGTTGCTTTTTGGGGATCACGACTAGATACATTAATAGGTCCATTTAAAGGAACTACCGTTGTGCTAGTGGGAATCTGTTTATTTATTGTTCCTAATAAAAGTTGCTCTGTTACAGGATCAATTTGACCTTTATCAAGAGCGGTCATAGCAGCTATAAACATAGGGTCATTAGCCTCTTTCTTCCCTAAATGTTGAGCCGCCTCTTTCACATCTACCGCAACAAGCAGAGCATCTTTTTGTCCACTTTTATCCTCACCTTGTAGCTGATATATGTCGTAGCTAATTCCCATCTGATCCAATACAGCTAAAGCTTGTTGATTACTTTGTCTTGTCATTTGATGCGTGTTTGGCTTTGCATTTTCTTTAGCAATTATATCTTTTACAATACCTAATGTATTAGTATTAGACGCCGTAGCTAGTGTAACATTATTAGGGATCGACATTGTTCCTGCCAAAGTGTTTACATCCTTAGCACTAGCAAAACTTGTAACAGCACCAACTAAACAAGTTGCTAACACGAGAGTTTTTAATGGTTTCATTATTTATGTCCTCCCTTTAGAGTTTTTAAGCTATACATTGATTCCAATTGTTTAGTCCAATAATCGTGACTTGTATCTTCTGTTACTAGTAATTGTATAGTGAGCCCTTCCTCTTGTGGTAACATATACAATTCTAGAGAACCAGGTAGCATAAATCCATCATAATTTAAACTGCCACGCATAGACATCGCCTGCATTACACCAAATTTTGAAGTATATGGTCTAGCAGAAAAGTCCGTAGCTTGTACAGAGAAATTAGGAATAATCTTTTTTAGAACATCGACTACTTCTTGTGTAGCTAGCTGTTCCTTAGGAGATAACTTTTTACCTTCTATGGCCATTAGATTTAACTGTGTATTCATATCATGATTCAATCTAGTATTGAATTTTTCCATAACAGGTTTTAAGGACTTTTGATCTAAACTTATCGGCTTCAAACTAGTAATAAAATTTTCTGCATTAGATCTTGAATATGGTTTAGCATCAGGAAGTTTCTCCGCTTTTTTATCTGCCATAACGGAATTAACTATTTGTGTTGCTACATCACCAGAATAGTTAATAATATCTTTATTCACATTATAATTTACCAACCATGCTGTATGATGACCTAAAGCACTATCACCAGATAGTTGATACAAGTTGTATCCATCTATAACCTTCCCTTGGAATGGTGGCACCTCTGCATGGTACACTTCTTTTATATGCTCACCAAGCCTTTTTGCTGTTAGCGCATTAACTTCATTTACCATTACATTTTGTTCTTTTGTTCTCAAATTAGGATTTGTGGAAACTGAATCTATAACAGATGCTTTAACACCATTACGAGTCTCTACGTTCATTCCATAACCTAAATCTACCGTATCAGCACATGCCACTGCCCCCATACCCACAGTTAAACAGGTGGCACAAGCCAATGTCATCAACTTTTTATTGAGAGTTCTCATAAGACACCTCACCTTTTTAACAATACACTATGTATAGATTGTTAGATAATCCGTGCAGTATATATTAAGAGTTTAAAAGATAATCTATACTGCATATATTAATTATTATACTATATCGACATATATAACTGTATAGTATAATTTACAAGCTTACCTTTCTGCTATACAATACATAAATAGACATGTAAAGATGATATATGTATGAGAAATGGAAAGGAGTGCACACTCGGTGTGCTTTTAACATGATACAAGAATTAATTCCCCTCACTAGGCCTCGCACATTAGCTGCTGCATTGGGGCCTACCATTTTAGGTGCCGCCTTTAGTTATTATGCATTTGGTGCTGCTCAGGGTACAGGTCTTGCCATTTTCCATACAGTGCTCATATTTTTAGCTGTTGTAACAGCCCAAATTGTAGCTAATTTATGGAATGAATATAAAGACTTTAAATCTGGACTAGATGCTGGTCAAAAGGTAGGTAATGCTGGTTCTATCACACGTGGCGTTATAACACCAGAGCTCATTATAACGATGATTAAAGTACTCATGTTTGTACCCATTATTATTGGTCTTTATTTATCTGCTACTATAACTTGGTACTACATTCCTGTAGGCTTCTTATGTATTCTAATTAGTTTCCTTTACTCTGGCGGTCCAAAACCAATTTCTCGAACACCATTTGGAGAAATTTCCTCTGGTATCGCCATGGGTTTTACTATCGTACTCATTACAGGCTATGCCTGGATACGAGAATTATCCTTAGCCCTGTTAATTCCTGCAATTCCATCTACATTGCTAGTTGGTTCTATCATGTTGACGAATAATATCCGAGATATTCGTAATGATGAAAGCCATGGACGTCACACGTTGCCAATCGTGCTTGGTCGTGAAAGAGCACTCAGCTTAATGAGTATCTCATATATTTTCAATTTTATTTGGATCATTGCTTGGATTATAGTAGGCCATATGACATGGTTCGCCTTATTAGCATTCCTTGCAGCACCACTAGCTTTCAAAACAATTCGTACATTATCTACCAATACAGATGAGTTCCAACTAGATAAGGCTATGGGCACTACCGCTGGGGCCGCTATGATTTATCAACTAATGTGGGCGATTGGACTTATCATGGGCAAACTATTTTAAAAATGAACATACTTATATTATAGGTTCTCCATAGTTTTTAGTTATGGAGAACCTATAATAATTCCTTCTTGATAGATAGGAAATTATTTAGTACTATAGATTTAATATTTTATATGTAATTATTGTATAAGGAGTGTGTCTAATGAGAAAATTTTTAGCATTGGCAGCTACTGTCATCCTTGGCGGCGCTTTATTAATCGCAGGCTGTGGTAACGACAACAAACAAGCTGCTAGCGATGGCAAGCAAGTATTAAAAATTGGGGCAACAGCAGTACCTCACGCAGAAATTTTGGAACAAGTTAAACCAATCTTAGCAAAAGATGGTATCGAATTAAAAATCACAGAATTTACTGATTACAACACACCTAACTTGGCTTTAGGGGACAAAGAGATTGATGCCAACTTCTTCCAACACGTACCTTACATGGAGGAATTCGCAAAAGCTCACAAACTTGACTTAGTATCTACCGGTGGTGTTCATCTTGAGCCAATGGGTCTATACTCCCGTAAAATCAAAGATTTGAAAGATCTTCCAAAAGGCGCTAAAATCGCTATTCCTAATGACCCTACAAACGGTGGTCGTGCATTATTGTTGTTACAAAAACAAGGTCTAATTACATTAAAAGACTCTACAAACATCTTATCTACAGTGCAAGATATTACTGCGAACCCTAACGAATATCAATTCGTAGAATTAGAAGCAGCACAAGTACCTCGTTCCCTTGACGATGTAGCCTTAGCCGCTATCAATACTAACTTTGCATTAAACGCAGGTCTTAACCCTGGCAAAGATGCATTGGCAATTGAAAATAACGATTCCCCTTACGTAAATATCGTAACCGTACTTAAAGGCAATGAAAATGACCCTCGCATCAAAAAATTGATGGCTGCACTTCATAGTCCTGAAATTATCAAATTCATCCAAGAAAAATACCAAGGTGCTATTGTTCCTGCATTCTAAGGTATACCAAAAAGAGACCACATCAACGTGGTCTCTTTTTTATATGTTATCGGCCCCAAATCTAAAAGGTAATAAACCTTCTAATTCAACAACTGTATAGTCCCCTCTTAAATTCGCCATTATAATACGAGGTATTTCAAATTCAGAAATCACCTGACGACAAGCACCACATGGTGCACAAGGCCCTTCCGTATCAGCAACTACGGCAAGGGCTTTAAATTTTGTTTGCCCTTCCGACACTGCCTTAAATATAGCAGTTCTCTCCGCACAATTAGTTAATCCATAAGAAGCGTTTTCTATATTACACCCTTCATAGATGGTTCCATCTTCGCAAAGAAGGGCTGCGCCCACACCAAAATGTGAATAAGGACTATAGGTTTTGTCGCGAGCCACAATAGCACGATCGATGAGCTTTTGAATATCCTTTTCTTTCATATTGCACTCCTCACTCTACAACATCTAGTATAGTATCCACTACTTTAGGTGCAGTATTACCAATAGTAATCGCCGCTAAATAGGTCTGAGCCGCATTAGTGAATAAGCTTTCATCAGAAGCATATAGTGTAGCTATCCTTTCACCCATGCTAACGGCGTCCCCAGTTTTTTTGTGCATTACAATACCTGCACTATAATCGATGGGGCCATCTTTAACGGTCCGACCGGCTCCAAGCATAACGGATGCAATCCCGCATTGTTCTGTATTCATATGGATAATATAACCGTCTTGAGGCGCTGTAACATCATAGGTGAATTTGCCAATGGCTAATAGGCTTTCATCATCAATAACTCGGCTGTCGCCATCTTGAGCATCAATCATCATACGCAATCGTTCTAATGCGGCACCAGAGTCGAGTGCCTCTTGCACACGACTGAGAGCCGTTTCATAGTCGCATTTATGACTCAATACGAGCATGTGGGCAGCCATGATAATACATTCATGCGTTAAATCTTCTGGACCATGACCTTTCAACGTATCAATAACCTCGCGAATCTCCAAAGCATTTCCAATAGCATGGCCTAGCGGTCGATCCATATCCGTCAAAATAGCCTTAACTGAACGGCCATTTTCCTTTCCAATATCTACCATTGCTTTAGCCAATTCACGAGCATCCTCTATGTTTTTCATAAAGGCACCACTGCCAACCTTTACATCTAACAAAATTGCTTGCGCACCAGAAGCCAATTTTTTGCTCATAACAGAGGATGCAATAAGAGGGATACTATCAACAGTTCCCGTCACATCGCGCAAAGCATATAGCTTTTTATCAGCAGGTGCAAGCCCTTCCGACTGACCAATAACAGCAAGACCAATTTTATTAACTTGATTGATAAAAGCATCTTTCTCTAAAGATACCTTTAAATTTGGAATAGATTCCATCTTATCAATAGTGCCGCCTGTATGACCAAGTCCACGTCCAGACATCTTAGCCACCTTACCGCCACAAGCGGCTACGAGAGGCGCAATAATAAGTGTTGTCTTATCTCCCACGCCGCCTGTACTATGTTTATCTACAGTAATCCCATCAATATTTGACAAGTCTACCATTTTACCTGATTGAGCCATAGCCAAGGTCAAAGTTCCTAGTTCGCGAGCATTCATACCATTAAAAACTATGGTCATCAAGAGCGCACTCACTTGGTAATCAGGGATTTCCCCCTTTACATAACCATCTATGACAAAGCGGATTTCCTCATCTGTTAACGGCAAGTTCGCCCTTTTCTTCAGAATAATATCATACATACGCATAGTTACACCGCCATTCTAAGAAACCACCTAAGCATAGCCTAGGTGGTTTTCTATTATACTTCTTCGTTCAAGTGATTCTTTAGTAACTCTACAGCTGCACTGGCTCCAATTCGGCTACAACCTTCTGCAATATAGGCTTTCATATCCGTAATAGAGCGAATACCACCTGCGGCCTTAATCTGTACATTAGGACCAATATGCTTTTTAAAGAGTCTAATATCTTCAAGGCTTGCACCGCCGCTACCAAATCCAGTAGATGTTTTAATATAGTCTGCGCCACCATTTGTAATACATTTGCAAAGCGCTACCTTTTCAGAATCTGTAAGATAACAAGTTTCGATAATAACTTTTAAAATTTTATCACCACAAGCCTTCTTAAGCGCCTCAATTTCGCTAGTTACCGCTTCAAAATCACCTTGCTTTACAGCTCCAAGATTAATAACCATATCAATTTCAGAAGCGCCCTCTTCAATGGCCTGTTTCGTTTCTGCCACCTTTACCTCTGTTGTTTCATATCCTAAAGGGAAGCCGATAACGGTACATATGTTAAGTTCTGGATATGCTTCATGGGCGGATGCTACAAAATCTGGAGGAATACAAACAGATGCAGTTTTATACCTTAAACCATCCTCACAAACTTCTTTAATATCATCCCATGTAGCTGTAGGACGCAATAATGTATGATCTACATAAGCTAATAATTCTTTCCCCAACATAGTACCTCTCCTTACTAAAAGAACGACATTTGTTCTGGTTCTGGCTCTTTATGTAATGCATCTTGAGCAGAGCGATTTTTATCATCAATGAATGGTTCTAACGGTACGCCTGTAGTCTTTAATAAATCTGGTAAACTATTAACGCCTTTCAACTTAGCAGCTTCTAATACAACCTTTGCACAAGTCTCTGCATCATCCAGTGCATAGTGATGTTTAAACTCAACTCCAATATATGCGGCCATTGTATTCAACTTATGATTAACTAAATCAGGCCATACCGCACGTGAAAGTTTAACTGTACATGCATAATCTAGTTCTGGCCAAGGGATTTTATAATAATCTAAAGTAGCACGCAATACGTTCATATCAAATTTCGCATTGTGAGCCACCATAATATTCCCTTTTAAATGGTTTTCATAAATGGCATTCCACAACTGATCAAAGGTCTTTTCATGAAGAACATCCTTCGGTTGGATACCATGAATTTCAATACACTCATCATCAAAACTCATAAACGGAGGCTTGATGAGGCTATATGCCTTTTTGGTAATTTGTCCGTCCTTTACGGTAATAACCGCCAAGGAGCACGCACTATTTTTAAATTTATTTGCTGTTTCAAAGTCTAATGCAACAAAATCTAACATAGGACTCCTTTCAAAATCTATATATAAGAATTATATTCATTTACTCTACTTATTATAGCATGAAATAGACTATAATCTACTGTTCAAAGGTGACCAATAATCACCTCATTCACACCAATTTTAATTGACAGATAGGCCCTCAGTATGTGAAAATTATTTAGATATGTATGTAGTATGGAGGTTGCAACATGGCAGATGACAGATTAATCGTTGCCCTTGACGTATCCACGATGGATGCAGTGAAAGAAATCGTATTATCTCTCGGTGATTCGGTTAGCTTTTACAAGGTCGGCATGGAGCTATTCTACGCCGAAGGAGCAAAAACAATTCGTTTTTTACAGGAGCAAAACAAACAAGTATTTCTTGATTTGAAATTGCACGACATTCCAAATACCGTAGCCCATGGCGTAGCTTCCTTAACACGTCTCGGCGCTAGTTTAATTACTTTACATGGTCAAGGTGGTCCTGTCATGATGAAAGCTGCTGTTGAGGCAGCTCGTGAGAGTGGCAAAGAACTAGGCGTGGAACGCCCAAAATTATTAGCCATCACCGCATTAACTAGCTTTGACGATGAATCTTGGACTGCTATCGGTGGTCAGCTACCAATTTCCGACCAAGTCATTCGACTTGCAAAACTCGCTAAGGACTGTGGTATGGATGGTGTTGTATGTTCCGCATTAGAAGCTAAAATGATTCGTGAAGCATGTGGCGATGACTTCCTCATCGTTACCCCTGGTATTCGCCCTTCCTTTGCAACAACAGACGACCAAAAACGGGTTGCTACACCAGCTAGTGCATTACAAGATGGAGCATCTCGCCTTGTTATCGGTCGACCTATTACACAAGTCGAAAACCCTCGTGAAGCGGTTCGTTTAATTATTGAAGAAATGGAGAAAGTATCCAAATGATGACAGAACAAGAAGTAAAACAATTACTGATCGACACTCAAGCTATTTTAGAAGGTCACTTCCTTTTGACATCTGGTCTCCACAGTCCAATGTACGTTGAAAAATTCAATGTATTGCAACATCCAAAATATACTGAAAAACTTTGTAAAGAATTAGCTGAACGCTTCCGCGATCAAAATGTGGAACTTGTTATTGGACCTATGACTGGCGGCATCTTACTTGCTCACGAAGTAGGTAAAGCTCTTGGCACTCGTGCTATCTTCACAGAACGTGAAAAAGGCATAATGACATTGCGTCGTGGCTTTAAAATCGAGCCAGGCACTCGTGTCCTTATCGTAGAAGATATCGTAACAACTGGTGGTTCTGTACAAGAAGTAGTAAATGTTGTAAACCAATCCGGTGGTGAAATCGTAGGTGTAGGCCTTCTTGTTAACCGTTCTGGGGGTAAAGCAGAATTCGGTGTACCTCACGAAAAGGTACAAGCATTACTTAATCTTGAAGTTCCAACTTATAAACCTGAAGAATGCCCTCTTTGCAAAGACGGTGTAGCTATGACAGAACGCGGTTCTAAACACATCAAATAATTTTTTAACGACCTATGTGCATGCATAGGTCGTTTTTCATTGGGAAGTTAATAATATATTCCCAGACCATCAAGTACTATCTAATATTTATAAATAGATACAAAAAGAGCTCCTTCGCGAAGGAGCTCTTTTTGTTTGTGTGTAGTTATTGTGTGTAAGAGAGAGATTCTGATACGAATGTATCACATAGAGTGTGTGACTCTATGGTGGCCATGAATGCACTTTCATGACCACGTTCTCTATATCTTATGAGAGAAATGGACTCATAAAGTATCGTTAGTTTTGTGTAGTTTGTGGTGCACCTTGATCAGTTTGTTGTTGTGGTGCATTGCCATTAGGTTGTTGAGGTGGTTGGCCTTGCATAGGCATTTGACCTTGCGGAGGCATTTGACCATTTGAGTGCATATGCTGACCATTATTTGGTCCCATACCATCTTGAGGCATCATTTGATTTTGACCATTTTGGTGCATATGTTGACCATTATTTGTCCCCATACCATCTTGAGGCATCATATGATTATTTCCATCCATCATATGTTTATCCATATACTGATTAGGACCATCATGTCTATGTGGTTTTCTAAACTGTTGTTCATTTGTTTTCATCCATTCACCAAAATTAGGTAAATCATTAACGGCAAAAGATGTACATGCCCCAACAGCACAAATTACGGTTAAAATCGCTGTTATTATAATTCGTCTCATAAATCCCCCTTAGTCCACATTGCGGAAGTAACGTTCACGCACACCACGAAGCTCTGTACCAACAAAGACGCATGTAAGTCCACCAAATAAACCTACACCACCAAGTGCCACTAAAGTTACAATGGACAATACTGGAAATGCAGTAACATTCTCAAATGGTTGCCATGAGCTACCTAGCAAGAACAAGATAGCCGGTGTAATAATGAATATAAGAGCACCTACAATATAGTATAAGGCACTTCCAATAGAGAGCAAAGTCTTAGATGCTTTTTTAGCCATCCCCGGTAATTGAGGTAAAAGACGCTCTTTATAATCATCAAATCGTGCATAAATTTCCTGCATATTAACGGATTTACTTTCACTACCATCTTGATTCATTGTGTCAGTTATAATACCTGCATCTACGTAGGATGCATATATCTCCTCTGGAGTCCCTAAGGATTTAATGATCTCACTATCGGTAAGCCCTTTTTCATAACCTACCGCAAAATGCTCTTCATAAACCTCTATAATACTCTCCACATCTGCAACACGCGCTTTTTTAAATATATTACGCAATGCATCCAAAAAGCTATTTTTGTTCATTATTATCGACTCCTTTCAACAGCATATTGATAACACCAGAAAAATCATCCCATTCTTGACGCATCTTGTTATATGCTGCACGGCCTTCGTTCGTGATATGATAGTATTTCCGTGATGGGCCTGTAGAAGACTCCTTTAAATACGTTTCAACATACTTTTCTTTTTTCAGTCTGTTAAACAATGGATATATCGTTCCTTCAGATATTTCAATATATTCCGAAATGGTGCTTACGATTTCGTATCCGTAGCGATCATTTTGTGTTAATAATGCTAGCACCAGCATGTCCATAACACCTTTTTTTAATTGAACTTGCATAGTTCCTCCCTTTTAGGCTGTGCTTGCCTGCCAATGTGAAAGCTCTCTTACGGTCACTATCATGTACTGACAAATACATAATAACATAAGGTACCTTGGAACACAAGGTACCTTGTAAAAAAATATTATAACTTAATATATTTTTTTCCTATTTCTAATCTATAAACACAGTTAATTTCTGCATTTATAGGAAAAATTTTTTCAAAAAAATTTTCTTATTTATGGTATTTTTTATACAAAATCTATTAAAGCACCCTATTATAACTAAAAATCCTCATCTAAAAGATGAGGATTTTCTAACACTACAAAAGAAATTAGTGCATTATTGGAATACTTAATTAAGTTTTATTTACTAGATTCTAATTTGAAGACGCTTCCCCTAATTTAAGCTGTGTACTCTTCATTTTGCCGTTATGAGTATAGGATACCAAAATTGTATCTCCCGGGCTCTTAGCATCAATTTGTTCTTTTAATTCAAGTAATGTAGTAATATCTTTACCATCAATTTGTGCAATCGTATCCCCTTCTACGAGACCAGCTTGTGCAGCAGGACCATTAGGATCAAGTTGAACAACAAGAAGTCCATCACCTTCATAGGTTACATTATTGCGCGCTGCAGTTTGACGGTCTACAGCCCACACACCAATATAAGGGCGAATGACCTTACCATTTTTAATAATAGAATCAACAATTGTCATCGCAGAATTAATTGGAATAGCAAAGCCCATACCTTCAATTCCCTCTTTAGAGATTTTAGAGCTATTGATACCAATTAACTCACCATCTGCATTAATAAGCGCACCACCTGAGTTACCTGGATTAATGGCTGCATCAGTTTGAATCAATGGGAATCGTTGACCTTGATCATCAATTGTACGTGCTAAGGCACTAATAACACCAGAGGTAACTGAACCTTTAAACTCAAGACCTAAAGGATTGCCAATAGCAATAGCTGGCTCCCCTACTTGCAAGGAGTCAGAGTCACCAATTTTGATAGGTTTAATATCTTTTGGAGGTTTAATTTTTACAACTGCTAAGTCCGTCTGTGAATCTGAACCTATAACAGTCCCCGTCACCGTACTGCCATCAGACAATGATACTGTAACCTCCCCATTTCTAGCCCCCGCTACCACATGTTTATTTGTTATAATATGTCCGTCATTATCGATAAGCACACCAGATCCGACACCTTCTCCAGCATAGATAGTACGGTTAAAAATATCCTTTTGAAATACTTGTGTTGTAATCCCTACTACAGCTGGCCCAGATTCTTTAGCCGCTTGTACTACATAGGTATTACGCGTTTCAGTAATAGGCTTAGTCTGTTTAGTTTGTTCTCTCACGTTTGTTGGTTGCGTATTAACAGGGCTGCCAAAGAAATAGTATCCTCCGCCTACCCCAATACCCAAAGCAAGAATACACGCAATTACTGTTTTCTTATATTTTGAAAATGTCATGTAGATCTCCTTATATTCTTCTTAATATTCTTCTACATCACCCATAACGTCTTAATGATGATTATAAAAGGTAAAATAAGAACCAAATCATAAATCATATAATTATGATACTTTATAAATACGCCACGTCTCACACTAATTCAAATTATCTCAAAATTAATTTTATAAAATTGATTTTGATGAACCTATTATAGTACGCCTGCTTTTACAATGCAAGATATCAATTTATAACTTTTCTTATGAAAGTATAATTATTATAACCGTATATCCTCCACTAGATAAATACCTATAATTCTGAAAGAAGCTGTATAGAATGTATTCAAATATCTAAAATCTAAAAAACATAAAGGGCATTTACTAGCCGTCGCTAGCAAATGCCCTTTATGCATATAGTTTGAGAGTGTAAGGACTGTTGAGAGAGAGAGTATATGTGATCTAGATAAGCTTTAGAGAGAACTTATTAAGAGAGAGAAGTTAAAATATTACTTATCTAGAGTCATAGTCAGCCTTACTTAAATAAGTATACATGGAATATCTAAACTATCAAAGTAACTATATAAACAATTCTTAAACCTTTGATTATATCTCTATAATAAAATCTCTATAAAGTCATATCTAATCAACAGCCACGAACAACGTGAGTATAATGTGAATGCATATTCTCGATACTAAACGAATTTATACCCTACACCCCACACTGTAATAATATGCTTACTATCGGATGGATTATCCTCAATTTCTTCACGTAAACGATTAATATGAACCGCTACAGTTGCATAATCACCATAGGAGTCAAGTCCCCATACACGAGAATACAATTCTTCTTTGCTAAATACAATATCACGGTTACGCATCAAGAACTCCAACAATTGGAATTCTTTCTTTTTGAGATGAACCTCTTTTTCATTCACCCATACTTTCATCATCTTAGGATCGAGACGAATTTCACCGGATTGAATAGCATTAGTTTCCATTGCATCGCGTTCTGTTAAACGTTTATATTGCGCCAACATAGCTTTTATCTTCGCAATCAATACAGATGGAGAGAATGGCTTTTCAATATAATCATCAGCGCCTACGCCTAAGCCACGGATTTTGTCGATATCATCAAGACGCGCAGTTACCATAACGATTGGTACACGAACTTTGTCACGAATTTGACGACAAACTTCAAAGCCATCCATTTCTGGCAACATAACATCAAGGATAATAAGGTCTACAGGAGTATTTAATGCTGCTTCAATGCCATCTGTACCATTAGTCATAATCGTTACATCATAGCCCGCCACCATTAAATAATCACGCTCAATATTGGCAATATCCAAATCGTCTTCAATAATTAAGATATGTTCACTCATGATTCTTCTCCTTGCTTAGGAAACTCTAATATAATACGTAGACCATGTGGCCTTACATTTTCAATCATAACTCGGCCTTCAAAGATTTCCATAATTCGACGGATAATCGACAATCCTAGGCCACTACCTTCTTGAGGATTCGTACGAGACGAATCTACACGATAGAATGGGCGCATCAGACGCTCTAGAGATTCTGGCGGCACACCTGGTCCATCATCACTGATGACACAGTATACAAAATCATCATCACTCGTTACATCTATGACGCAGTGACCAATATCGGTCATTTTATACTTAGCACTATTGTTCAACACATTCTGCAAAACACGTTGTAACAATTGTGGGTTAGCATTGATAAAAGGTGTTTCCGTAGCTATACGGGCCTTAATCTCAAGTCCCTTCGATTGATACGGAGCTAAATGATCTTCTACAAAGTCACGTACAAACTGACCTAATTCAATTCGTTCAGATGGACGAGATTCTTTTTTATAGTTCAATGTTGTTATGAGGAATAGTTCCTCTAACATAGAATCTAAATCATTGGCCCGTTTCAAAATAATTCCCATGTATCTTTTTTGTTGCTCTTCCGTTGGTGCAATACCATCACGAACGCCTTCAGCATACGCTTTAATAGCCGTCAACGGAGTTCGTATATCATGGGATATACCAGCGAGTAACTCTTTTTGTTGCTCCTGTTCCATTTCAATCTGACGATTTGCCATTTCTAACGACTTTGTCATGTTCTTAACGTGAATCATGATAAATCGTGTAACAAATCGGTTAATAGCAAAAAATGTAACAATAAAGAGCAATATGGAAACTACGATAATATAGAAAGATACGGATTCCATTAAGCTATCACTACCATGAGTAGCACGCCTAATCGCAATATGGTATACATAGGAATGACGTCCATCGTACTTTCTCATTTCGTAAACGAAAGTATTATTGGATTGATATACGATGCCCTGTAATTCAGGGTTAACATCAATAAGACCAACAATGGCAGAAGCACTATAGATTTGTGGATTACCGTAGTTATACACCATACTTCCTTGATCAAGTACTTCAACATATACTTCCTTTGGATCAAGTAAGCTATAGCTAGGCTTAACCAAGCTATTAATTAGATCATTTTCTAACCCATAAAAGGTAATGGTTTCAGTTATTCGACTGACACTTTTAAACTGTTGTTCCTGCTCAATACGCAAATAGTAACCGGCATTGGCCAATATGCGCAAACCTGTAAAATATAGCAAAAATAAGATGATTGCTATTAAAATAGGTACAACAAACAGCACAACATTGGATATCCAAATTCGTATTTGTAAATTCACAGGATTACCTCAATATCATAAATAGTAGATACTCTCTATAGTTTACGCTATTTTTAATACTTAACGCAAGTAAAACACGCAAATATCCAACATATTTTTCACTATTCTTTCATACGTAGTTTATAATTGACCGATTATTCAAAGGTATCTCGACCCTTTTAATATCTAATACTTTTCGTAAAAATTATATTTTCACACGCACCCATGTATCTTATGGCGATATGAAAATTGGTAATATCTGATATTTCATAGTTCCTTAGTCTCCCCTTTTAATAGGAACTTGTCTATACTGTTTATAAAAAAGCTAAAATATAAAAAATGAAACAACTATTGAATCTCTTCATTTAATAAAACAAAATATATACTGAATTATACTATTTCTCTATGAGGATAGTTTAAATATGGTCAAAAAAAAGAGGATTCCTAAGAATCCTCTTTTAAAATTTGGATTAACGACGATTTGCATCGAAGAAGTTAATAGCAACTTCTGGGAACATAGCGTAAGTCAATACGTCTTCGTCAGTGATGCCATTGTAGCCTTTAGAAGCTAAATCTTGACGGTAACCTTCCAATTCAGGTTCGATAAGATCTGCTGGACGGCAAGTAATAGGTTGTTCATCACCAATGATAGTTTGACGAATTTCATCAGAAATTGTACCAGGTAATTGACCATATTTACCACGAACAAGATCTTTAACTTCGTTAGGAACCATTTTGTAACGGTCGCCCATCATAACGTTCATCATAGCCATTGTACCAACGATTTGGGATGTTGGAGTTACCAATGGAGGGTAACCCAAGTCTTCACGAACGCGTGGCATTTCATCCATAACGTCAAAGAAGCGATCACCCATACCCATTTCGTTCAATTGGTTTTGAGTATTGGACAACATACCGCCAGGAATTTGGTAACGACGAACAGCAGGGATTACATCACTAGCTGGTTTCAAGTTGAATTCTTCTGCGATTTGTTGTTTTACTTTACGGAAGTGGTCAACTAATGGAATGTATTTATCAAGGTCAAGACCAAGATCCCATTCAGTACCTTTGAACATTTCAATCATAGTTTCAGTAGCTGGTTGGCTAGTTGCATGAGCAAATGGAGAGATAGCAGTATCGATAATATCTACGCCAGCTTTAGCAGCTTCCCAGTATGTAGTACTAGCAAGACCGCAAGTGAAATGGCTATGCAAGTCGATTGGCAATTCGCCAAAACGTTTTTTGAAAGTAGAAACCAAATCATATGCATCAGCAGGTCCTAACAAACCAGACATATCTTTGATACAAAGAGAATCAGTACCCATTTCTACCAAAGTTTCAGCTACTTTCAAGAAGCTTTCAGTTGTGTGAACTGGAGAAATTGTGTATACCATAGCGGATTGAACGTGTGCACCAGCTTTTTTGGAATACTTAATAGCAGCTTCCATATTGCGTGGGTCATTCAATGCGTCGAAAATACGGATACGGTCGATACCATTTTTTACAGCCGCATTACAGAATGCTTCTACTACGTCGTCGGAGTAGTGTTTATAGCCCAACAAATTTTGACCGCGAAGCAACATTTGCAATGGGGTATTTTTCAAATTAGCTTTCAATTTGCGAAGGCGTTCCCATGGATCTTCATTCAAGAAACGAAGACAGCTGTCATAAGTAGCGCCGCCCCAACATTCAAGAGCTTCATAACCAATATCATCTAAAAGGCCGAGCACTGGTTCCATTTGTTCGTAGCGCATACGTGTTGCCAAAATAGATTGATGACCGTCACGAAGAACGGTTTCGCAAATTCTTAATTTTTTAGCCATGTTAATCCTCCAAATCGAAATAGTCTGTGTATGTAACTTTATACACTCATTAAACAACTATCTCATACCTATTTTTTTTACGATTTTTTCGATGTCTGCTCACACTAGCCAAACGCGCTAAAATCGTAATACATACTTATATTAGACTACTTATAAAATTCTTTGTCAACAACCACATTATGCTATTTACTCATAATCTCATGTATTCAAAGATGATTTTTTCGTGATGAATATCACAAAAAACTGCAGAGGAACTAGAGTTTAGCATGTATGTTTAATCAAATTAAATTTTCTGTAATTGCTCATTTTAATGAGAAACTAAAAATTATATCGTAATAATTTTTGGTTATTATTAAATACTTTTCAAAATATATCGGTATTTATAAATGTAGTAATTCGATAAACGTCGGTATGTTTATAAGCTCATCAATTTTATTAATAACTAAGCCGATATTTTTAAATGCATAAACATGCAAAAGAACCTGCCCATTTACGGACAGGTTCTGACCTAATCTTTAAAATTTGATAGTCTCCATTATACGGCTTACTTCTCAGGCTTAACCTTTTTAGGCGCAGTTTCAAGGACAATATTTTTACCTTCCCGTTTCACCTGAATAGAGAAAGCCCCTTCCCCTTCTTTAAAATACTCCATCTTGATATCAAGGAGCATTTTACCAATCATAGTCTCTACTTTTTCAGTTAAGAACTCACGGTAAAAAGCATCTTCTTTTTGCTTTGGACTTTGATGAACTACTGGTTTCTTAGCATCTCGCTCCATATTGAGCATAGTATCTTCGAAATTTTCTGTATCCTTAAAATTTTTCATCATATCCGCATCAGATAAACCTTTTTGAATTTTAAACTTTGCCATGTGTATCTCCTATCAGTTCAAAAATTGTTTTTTTTACGCGTACTGGATCAATACCAGACATACAATATTGATTAGGCTTAGGACAACGTCGTTTTCGGCAGCCCAAGCAATCTAATTCGTCATTTACGAGCACCTTAAAGGTCCCCGTCAGAGGGCCCCATAATTTAGGGTCCGTAGGGCCAAAGAGTGCTACTACAGGCTTATTTAAAGCTAATGCAATATGCAGAGCTCCCGTATCAGCAGTAACTACTACATCACAACTTTCAATTAAAGCCCCTAATTCTTGAAGTGTCGTTTTCCCTAACATATTCAGAACAATTTTATCAATACCCTCATCTGTCAAAGAGTCTAGCAAGGGTTTGTATTGAGCAGCCTCTTTAGGACCACCTAAGCAAACAAAATTCGCTCTATATTGAAGGGATTTAATGAGGGAGTACCATTTTTCCTGAGGCCACTCTTTCGTTGCCCAAGAGGTACCTAATACTAGTCCAACACGTAAAGGTGTATCTACTACTCCTCTATTTAAAGAAATATCTTTATTAATCGATTTCCATTGTTTTTCTGCCCAACTATGCAAATTTGATGGCACCTGAAAGTCCATGTGGTACAACGTATTAACATTAGATTCATTTAGTGAACAACTACTCTCAACACCGTCTTTAACAATGCTAAGCGATGTATCTAAATTTGTATGTTCAGTAACAGCCTTTGTTAACAACTGAGCTACCTCTACATAACGTTTAATCACGTGTTCCGAGCTAGGCTTCGTTTTATAGTTAGTAAACAGCCAATTCAACTCTTTTGTGCCACCAAGGCCAAGTCTAATGGGGGCTCCTGAAGCTAATAGTACTAGCCCTGTTATGAGTCGCCCTTGCACATCAACGGCTACATCAAATTTATAAGGCTCTAATTTGGCCTTAAGATCCCACCACATGCGCCACATTGTAGGAATATGTAGTTTTTTAGAATGTGCCTCATATATATCCCGTTCCCAGGGAATAATTTTATCTACATAGGGATTACCCTGTAAAAGCTCTGCCATACTAGGCGTTACAATCCAATGCAACTTAGCATCAGGATACTGTTCCTTAATCCACCGCGCAGCAGGTGTAGCATGCAAAACATCACCTATGTAACTAAGGCGTACAAATAATATATTCATAGATATCCTTAGGGTACATACTATTATAGGAATAAAGCCTTTATAATGAAAGAACATTATAAAGGCTTTTTCTTAAGATTTCTTTTTACTACCACTACTATTTAATGATTTAGAAGATGTAGTATCTTCTGTTACCTTAGTAGTTTCTTCACTACCATTCTTAATGATGTTTTTTACATCTGATAATGTCAACTCATTAAATGTAGTAGGGTGGTTGTATTTGTAAACTGGATTGAAGCCTACACCTAATTTACCAGTGTAAACAGTCAATGCATTATTGTCCTCATCAACACGGGCGATGTAGATGGTTTTGTCCATATCAACACCGATAAAGCGGAAACGCCCTTCAGGGTTGATAACACGCCATCCCCCTTCAATGCCGTTGAACATGAATACATCCCCAGTTCTCACATTATCGTAGAAGAAGTTATCTTCATCGTAGAATACACCGATATGACCGATATCAGTAGCTTGCATGTAAACGCGACGTGTATCGTAGTTAGCATCGGTACGATAAATGCGATATGTGTGTTCTTGAACTTTTACCTTCATATACACCACATTTGTCGCTTCAGAGTACGCAGCATCTACGATTTTACTGCCCCGAGGCAAGTCTTCAAGTTTTGTATCAACTTCGTGTTCGGGGTCATCCGCATTAAGACGAGCCATGACAACATCTCTTGAGTCATATAAACCCATGACAGCATAGTTACGGTCTGGCATCCAGTTGAAGTAACTAATCGAACGGCCCTTCAAATCGATATTTGTGGGCTTACTTTCATTAGCCTTGTAAATTTTTAGAGAGTTCTCTGTAACAACAGCCATAAATTGACGGTCATAGGATACATACTTAGTGCCTTCCTTCACATCAGGGAAGTTTTTCGTATCATCTTTTGATGCGCCTGCTACATTAAACTCTGTAGTCGGCGCAAACATATATTGATCAAGGTATAGGTATACCCCACCTTGCAGAAGAATACCTACCGCAAAGGCGCTCAGTACACGCGTAAAAGGTTTCATCTGTCCTCCTATTTCACGATAAACGCCGTTGGGATCATGCGTTCCCCTAACAAATCGGCAGGTTTATTTACGACTTTACCATTTAGGTACAAAGTTGAACTAGAACCGCCATCTAAATTTGCTGCAATGTAGCAACCTTTTTCAAATAGAATATCTTGTACGTCACGCAAGGTAGCCCCAATAGAATACCCTGGTTGGCGACCATCGATTACGAGGAATAGAACTGTACCATCTTTCTTTTGACCGATAGCAGTACGAGGACCTACGCCCCAGCCACCATCACCTTCGGTAATCATCTTCTTACCATCAACGATAAGAGGTGGACCAAAGGTAATACCTTCCATGGCTTTCATATCACTGAGCTGAGTTTTATCATAGTTACCAGCGATAAGATTACCAGATTTAGAGAAACCTACAAAGTCTACGTCTTCATCAGGGCCTACATCCTTACCGATAACGTACTCACCATCATGCAAGATGAAACCATATGGCAAACGGCCTGTACCAGTACCATTAGGGTCGTGGAAACCACCGCCATTAATCGCTGCTACAGCATTATTCATTTTTGCAATATTACTTGTAGTATCGCCTTTTTCTTGAATATTAGCCGCTGTGCCTACTTGGATACGACGAGGATCTGGAATTTCTAAAATATAGCCTACATAACGAGCAGACTGGATTTTTTCAAGATTTAAAGTCTTATCTTCACGAGCATTAAACTTGAACAAATCTTGGCTTTTAACGACCCCTACAGTCCCCAAAATAGATTGTAACTCGTCTTCATTAAACAACCATGTAATGTAATGAGGATGGCGAGATTGTAAGATAGCACCAATTACAGCGCGCTTTACATTATTAAATGGTCCAAAGAGCACCACGAAGGGTGATGTGACAACGGTAAATAAGAACACCATAATGATGAACTTTACCCAATTCTTTTTGAACAATGTATTTCTCCTTATAAATCAGTGAAATGTTCGGTGCTAATGCGTTCTTCAAAATGCTTGATATCCACCGCATTGCCTACCCAAACACGCAAAATATTATATGGATTATCACCAGTATGAGCCCAGCCAGATTTCATAGCCATCCCCATTTTAATGCCAGCTTTCTTAGATGCTGAGTCGGTGAATTCATTTTTATCTCCATATGGATAGCAGAACCAAGGATTATCCTTAATGCCTACTTCTTTAGAAAGTGCCTCTTGGGCCTTTGTAATATTTTCAATTTGTTTTGCCTCTGACAATTGGCCCATTTCTATGTGTTGGAAACCATGGTTTGAAATAGTAATACCATTTTTGTGCATTTCACGCACTTGATCCCAAGTTAGACGCGTCCCAACATCGCCAGGATTAATAAATACAGTCGCCGGGAATCCATATTCTTTCATAATTGGATATACGATAGAATATGTATCTGCATAACCGTCATCAAAGGTTAACACAACAGGTTTTTCAGGCACCGCAGCACCATTTACAACATAATCATACAATTGATCCATCGTCAATGGATTATAGCCATTATCCTTGAGGAACTTCATTTGTTCTCTAAACAAATCCTCCCGAATAACTGCATCATTATCTTTGTCGTCGCCGACTTTATGATACATAAGAACAGGAATACCCGTTGGATGTACCATCTTAACTTCTTTTGCAGGCGGTACTGAACTAGTAGGTTCTGTTTTTTGTGAAAGCAATCCACAACCTGCCACAACCATTGCCAATACCAAAACTAACAGTGTTACCAACGGAATCCGTTTCATAGGTCCTCCTCTATTAGAACACAATTATATACAGAATATTATAACATTTCCATGAAGAATAGTAAAAATTAACGCTTTATTAGTACTTCATCAATCGATTTTCGAGGTCTAGGATACATAGTTTCATCTGGAATACCTATAGCAATGATTGCCTGTACATCGTGAGGAATATTTAAAAAGGCTTTACTTTCACTTTGCATAAAATACACATCATTCATCCACAGTGTACCTAACCCAATTGCTTTTGCCCCCAATAAAATATGTTCTATAAAAGCGCCAATAGCTTGTAGATCACTTTTCTCCCACACGCGAGTATAGTCAGGCAAGTGATCATAAGGATTAACTACAAAGAGTAAATCGCTAGCTGTTTGCATAGCCTTAAGGCTAATTTCTAAGCTGCCAAAATGTTCTTTTCGCTCTTTATATTGCTCTAACACCTGAAAGCCTAAATTCACAAAATGTTCTTTCTCCACTGCCGTCACATGAATAACCTGCCAGGGCTGACGATTTTTAGGCGATGGAGCTCGCATTCCGAGGGTTACCAAATTTTGAATTATGTCTTCTCCAACCGAAGAAGATTTTTTATACCGACGTACACTAGTTCGCGCATTTATAACATCTATTATTTCCATATTTTCACCAAAAGATCTAACATTATCTAAAGTAATAACCTATATCTCCATAAATAGTATGCAAACTATTATTATCAAAAGATTGTAAAAAATTAAACTAGCTTTATCGACTCTTATATTGTAATACACTCAATAATGCTTTAATATTCTAATTATAATACACATTACTAGAATTATATTCATCTAATAGATAAAGGATTCTCTATGAAAAAACGCTTAAGCCTTATACAAATGGACGTCCATGTAAACGAAGTGGAATACAATTATGCGCGCGTCCAAGAATTACTTTCACAAGCCCTATCAGAAAAGCCTGACATTATCGTCTTGCCCGAAACATGGAATACAGGATTTCATCCATCTAAGGATTTAATCAATATTTCTGACAGAAATGGAGAAAGAACAAAAGCTTTATTAAGTACATTCGCAAAAGAGCACAATGTAAACATTGTGGGCGGTTCTGTAGCTGTAGCAAAAGAGGATTTAGTATTTAATACCTCCTATGCTTACAACCGTGAAGGCACGCTCGTAGGGGAATATTCTAAAATGCACGGATTTAGCCCTGCTAAAGAGGACCAATACTTTGCTAGCGGTACGCATACCACTCATTTTGAATTGGATGGTATTCCTTGTAGTACAGTTATCTGTTACGACATTCGCTTCCCTGAGCTCGTAAGAATGGCTGCATTATCAAATACAGAGTTATTATTTGTACCTGCTCAATGGCCTACTATGCGTTTACGCCACTGGCAAGTACTAAACGAAGTACGTGCCATTGAAAACCAACTCTTCTTATGTGCTGTCAACGGCTGTGGTACAGTAGGTCGAGTTCAAAGCACTGGTCACTCCGCTGTATATGATCCATGGGGCACAAATCTACTCGAAATGGACACTAGGGAGGGCATCTCATCTGTAGATATCGACCTCACCGTAGTAGAGGATATTCGCAATAAAATCAATATTTTTAGAGATCGCAAACCTGAACTCTATAACCTATAACATAAAGGCACATTGTTTTGAACTACCATCTTAAACAATTCATTTATAGATGGTCTGCGCATAAAACAATGTGCCTTTTTATTGTATGGAATTCATATACATTAAAACTCAATAAGCTTCCACATATCCTCTGGAACCTGTTCTAGAGGTTTATTTTTTGCAATTGCTTCTTTTAGAATATCAATAGTATCCTGCACATCTTGTTTATCCTTTGTATTAGGATCATGAAGGATGACACGAATTAAAGAGTCTTCACCAAATTGTTTTAAATACTCTTTTTCCACTTGATTAAGTTCACGGCGTAAATATTTCATAGATAATAACCTCCCAATATATTTAATCTAATATATTAAGAAGTACTTGTCTATATTTCAAATATTTTCTATACGCATCTTCAGCTAATAATAAACAATTTAAAGTTGCAAATTAATATTTTTATCTCATAAATCATTTACATGAATTCTATAGAAATGGTAGTATTAACAATGCAATAGGATTTAGTTATTAAGAAAGAAAGGTAATAACTATGTTTTCATTTTTACAACCTAAAGAGGCAAAATCATTAGTTCCACAAAGCATGATTATGAATCTATATTATAAATATAGATTGCAATCATTAATTGGTATTTTTATAGGTTATGCTGCGTACTATATTGTTCGTAATAACTTTGCCTTATCAACACACTTTTTATCAGATATCCTCCATATGAGCAAAACAGAAATTGGTTTGCTATCTAGTGGTATGCTTATCGCTTATGGTTTAAGTAAAGGCTTTATGAGTAGTCTTGCGGACAAAGCAAGTCCTGCCAAGTTTATGGCTTTCGGTCTCATTTGCTGTGCAATTATCAATATCTTTATGAGCTTTGCCGATAGTCTCGCCTTCTTCTTAGTTTTAGTAGTACTAAATGGCTTTTTCCAAGGATTTGGTGTAGGACCATCCTTTATCACCTTAGCTAAATGGTACCCAAAACAGGAACGTGGCCGTTATGGAGCTATCTGGAATATTTCACACAATCTCGGTGGTGGTATCGTAGCACCAATCGTAGCCGCCGCATTATATTTCACTACTACAGATCACTGGCAATTAGGGAGTTATGGTGTACCAGCTCTTATTGCAGTTATCATAGCAATTGCCATTTCTTTCTTAATCAAAGAAAGCCCTGAACGTGAAGGCTTACCACCAACAAGTGAAATCATCGCCGACACAGCTCATAAGGCACACAGAAGTTCTGAAGCACCTCATATGAGCACAAGAGAAATCTTTGTAAAATACGTATTGAAAAATAAAAACGCTTGGTATGTATCATTAGTTGACACCTTCGTTTACATGATTCGCTTTGGTATGCTTACTTGGCTTCCAATTTATTTATTACAAGTAAAGGGTTTCTCCAAAGCAGAAATGTCTGTTGCCTTTTTATTCTTTGAATGGGCAGCTATTCCTTCTACTATTTTTGCTGGCTATATTTCCGATAAATTCTTTAAAGGTTATCGCATGCCACCTGCAATCATTGCTATAAGTATTATCTTCTTCTGTATATTTGGTTATTGGCAAAGCGAGTCTCTCTTATGGGTTACTTTCTTCGCTGCTATTGTAGGTTGTTTAATCTACATTCCTCAATTCTTAGCTTCAGTACAAACTATGGATATTGTACCACCATTTGCAGTAGGTTCTGCTGTTGGTCTTCGTGGATTCATGAGTTACATTGTTGGTGCAAACTTAGGTACAACACTATTTGGTGTTTTAGCAGATAAATTTGGTTGGAATGCAGGTTTCTATCTTTTATTGATAGCATGTGTTCTTTGTATTACATTCTGTGTATTGGCTCATTTTGGCGCCAAAGAATTAGATGCTAAAGAAGCTGAACTTGAACAACTTCAACCAGCTGAAGCTAATAGCTAACCCCTAACAAATAAATCCTATAGTAAAAAGGTCGTAATATGTATTAATACATGTTACGACCTTTTATTTACCCCACAAAAGGGAGCCCCATATAACCGATGTGTTTTCATCAACGCATAATTCTCGAAATAATGAAAGTACAAGCCACAATAATACCAAGGACTATACTCCCAGCTACTATATAAGGCCAGGTAAGTACATCCCGTACATCATTCAATATTTTTATATCAAAGATTGGCATATAAAGTAGTAAGTTCCCCAAAATCCAACCGATTGGTCCTATGAACTTTAGCTTCTTAATCGTATCCATTTTATCTAGAATAGACTCAGTTACCTCTGAGTCCTTTTCGACAGATACGTATTCTTTATTAATGTAAAAGCCTTTTGAATATTCCGTTTCAAAAGCCCACTCTTGAACAGAAAACGTAGCAGTACCATCAACATTTTCATACTCTTTATATTTAGCAGTATCAGTAGTACCTACGTCTACCTCACCCCAAGTGCCCGTTACCATCTCATAACCACTATCTACGAGTTTCATATCGGCTGGTAGTGCTTTTCCACACAACTTGGAAAACTGGTACGCATCGCGCCTCTTATCCCAACTGAGCCAAAACTCTGCATTATTCTTATGTTTAACTAACTTATACTCATACCCAATTTTTCCATGAGTATCAATGTAGCGTATTTTACCTAAAATCGTATATAGATCCCTTCGGATACGTAATGTCTCGCCATAATTAAAAACCATAATCTTCTCTCATATTGAAAACTATATATATAAATGTATATTACTAATTACTATGATTGTACACATAATATGAAAGTATGCCAATAAAGACTCTTATAGTTCAACATCAAGGAGCTCTCAAAATGATTTTTGATTTCATAATTTTTTCATTATATAATAAATATATTAAAGTCAATCTGGATATATGATAAAGAAGGTAGTAAAAATGTCTAAATTTATTTGTCCATACTGTAATAATGCTGTGGCCTTAACTGAAGAAACGTTTACAGAATACAAAATAACTCATAAAAATGCTTATATAGCAAAACAAGTTACACTTACTTTTCCAAATATTAACGAAAAACAATATTTAACAATCTATAATAATTACGTGAAACCAAGTTATTTAGATAACCTAGCAACTCCTATCATAACTATATTGGCTTATAAATGCCCTAATTGTGATAAAGAAACTTATAAATTAATAGCCAAAAATAACGATGGTAATTCTTCTAATACTATACCTATAATTCCAAATTCTTTGGCAAGAGACTATAGTAATGTAGTTCCCTCTCATATCCAAGAAGACTATAGCGAAGCATATGCTATATTACATCTTAGTCCTAAAGCTTCTGCTACCTTATCTAGACGTTGCATACAGAGCATGATCCGTGATTACTGGAAGGTTACAAAGAAAACACTATATCAAGAAATTGAGGCAATAAAACCTAATTTAAATACACTTCAGACTGAAGCTATAGATGTTTTACGAGAGATAGGAAATATTGGTGCCCATCCAAATAAAGATATTAACACCATCATCGACATTAATCCTGAAGATGCGGAAAAACTAATAAAGCTAATAGAGTATTTTATTAAAGAATGGTACATTGCAAAATATGAACAAACTAAGCTTTTAAAAGATGTAAAAAGCTTAGGTGAATCAAAAAAATCTAATCAATAAAATTGTGAGATTATTTCAACTTAGACTACAAATGGATAATTTTCATTTTCCATACCTACAAAACTACAAACAATTCTATAAATATACTAATATCTGTCCCCTTAGTGCACTTCAGACTTAATTTGCATATCTATCTTAAAAGGAGATTCTGTATCTCTTTATCATATACAATCTTCATTAAAACCTATCCTTTGTCATTTAGTTTTTTATAAATTTTTATAATTATAAAATCTATTTGATATAGTCAATTAAATAGGAGGATATTATAATGAACAAAATAATAAACAATCCTTTATTACCACAAAAAATTTCTTTTAACCTAAAAGGTGGACTAAACAGCGAATATCCTTTGGATTTACGCGCAACTGCATCATTTTTACTCTATTTCCAACATTTAATAGATAAAAGTTATTGTACTATTAATAATATCGATCGTATCCGACCAAACAAAAATAATGTATATAAGGTTGTTGTAAAAGACTTCACAGTTGGTTCTTTATCATCTGATTTGATGCTAATTGTTGAAGGTGCAAGACTTACCCTTCCTCTATTAGGGTTATCTACTCCTGAGTCAATCTGGACATACACTTGTTACGCATGTGAATTAGCTTCACGCTTCTTTAATGGTTTAAAATCTAACACGCAACCCAAAATAGAAATTAATGGAAATAATAACACGGTTATTTATACGGATAATACCGGAGCTAAAATAGAATACCCTCAAGAAACGTATGAGATTGCTAATAAATCTATCCCTACATATAGAAAACTTTCACAAACCATGGTAAATGGTTCATTCTCAGAATTTAAAGCACACAATGAGTCAAATAATGCTCCTCCAATATTTTTTAGCAGTGAATCTGCAGACCTTTATAATGAGCAAACAATGGTCGACGAAACACCAGAAATAATTCAATGCAATATAATTCGTTTTGACAAAGAAACCCGTACGGGAAAACTTAGACTATTAGATAATAACTGTGGAGATATTAATTCCGAATTACCCTTCCAAATCATTGGTAATCAAGATAGTTCTCCTTATATAGCAGCGATGAATAGAGATGAAATATCTATGAACTGTATACGAGAAATCTCATATGCTTCATTAAAACCCAAAATAACTCGTTTACAAATAATATCTTTGGTAACAACTGAGCACCTTTAATTGATTTTATAAAAACTTAATGTATTATAGTTAAATACTTAGTAAAAAGCATATACTATATAATACTTAGAAATCACCTTGCTTAAGTACAATGCGGCTTGAACACCTACATTATACTTAAGCAAGGTGATTTTTTGTATAACTTTCGTTGCCGCACCCGCATAGCGGGTGGTTTTATGATTCGCTACTACGTCGCGAACAAGTCTAAAGACAATAAAATAAGCCACCGCATCATATGCAGTGACTATTATAACCCTCATATAAAACGGGCAAATATTTATTATTTAAAGGGGCAAAAAAGGGGCAAATTATCGTTACAATGGGTTACGATTTGCTATTGTTCCTTTTCTAAATTGCTAGATAATTACTGCTTGTGTTACAATCTGTTAATCAGTAAATAGAAATGGTGCGGTTGGCGGGACTTGAACCCGCACGAGCGTTAGCTCACCACCCCCTCAAGATGGCGTGTCTGCCATTCCACCACAACCGCATGGAATACAAATGGTGCCTCAGGACAGAATCGAACTGTCGACACACGGATTTTCAGTCCGTTGCTCTACCAACTGAGCTACCGAGGCATGATTTTTTGTAAAAAAAAATGGCGACCCCGATCAGATTTGAACTGACGATCTTCGCCGTGACAGGGCGACATGTTAACCGCTACACCACGGGGCCGCGTATCAACTCGCGTTGACTACTTGTACATAATATCATGGATTTTAGAGCAATGCAACTATTTTTTTAAAAAATATTATTACAAATCTATGAAAATAATTGATTATATTTGATAATCGTTATTTTATAGCTTTTATAAAAGTATCTCTATATTATATTACAGGAATCCACCCTTTATCGTCATAATTCGTCAGTTTTCGCAATAGTACAGTTTTCTCTATAAGCTTCACTAGGTATACCCTTTACTAGAAATCATCCTATTCTTTACTCAATATGCTACAATATGTATATATTCAGTATGAAAATGCCTATATAGAAATATGAAAGGATTCGCTATGAATAAGTTCAATTCAAAAGGTGTTATTATCGCTCTTATCATAGCTATTGTAGGAGCGATGGCCGCAGCATGGTACTTTTTATGGTATATACCACATACACCAGCCTACACATTAAAAATCATTCACCAAGCAGTACAAGATAAAGATGCAGACGAAGCATTGCGCCACGTAGATATAAAATCCATTGTAAAAAACATTGTAGAACGAGAAGGCAATAAATATGTCGATACATCTACCCCACTTGGCAAAGCTACAATAGCAGCTACCAAAACATTTGGACCAGCGCTTCTCGAAGACGTAATACGAACATATATCGAAGATCCTGACAGCTTTAAATCTGAATCACCTACCAATAATACCACTACAGCAAATGATGATAATAAGTCTATGGTAGATCGTCTTGTAGAAGGTCGCCTATTTAAGGAACATGATGTAGAGGTTAAAAACCTAAAGTCAGAAGATAATGGTGATACGGCTACTGTGACTGTAACGATACAAAATAATAAAAAGAATATGACAAAAGATATAAAAGTTTTGATGCGTCATTTAGGAGATGGAACATGGGTAATTTACGATATTCCTGATATTGAAGACCTATATACTATCACTAGAAAATAAATATCTTTGTCTTTCCTAACATTTTAAATTGCAGATCTTAAAAAACGTAAAAAAGAGCTATGTCGTTTTTCTAGACGAGCAATTTACATTGTAAATCCAACAAAGGACAGTATCTACTGAAAAGTATATACTGTCCTTTTATTATCCTATAATCTTAACAATCGTAAGTTCTCATGTAAGACGAAATTATACATAACTTAATTAGCAAATATAACTAAATCCTTTAAAAATGGGATTTTATCTATCAAAATCTACAATAGCCAAGGTTACAGTCACTTGTGAAATAAGGCGTTGTGCATCATCTATCATATCAAAGCGCCATACGTGGGATGTTTTGCCTTTCACTAGTAGTGTTCCTAAGGCTGTTAATGTTCCTTCACATTTCACAGGACGCAAGTGATTAGCAGTTACAGACTGGCCTACGCCAAATTTATGAGAACCTACCAGCTCATTGCTCATCATGCCTGCAATAATTTCTGCAAAAGCTAAGGTAGCACCACCATTTAAATAGCCTTGCGGTTGTTTATGAAATTCATTTAAATTCATTTTTGCAATACATGTAGTGTCGCTCGTCATACGAGGTACATCAATTTGTAAGGATTCAATTAAATTCATAGTGTTCGTTTCTCCATACAATAGGCTTCTAGCCGGTCATCAAAGACTGTTACACCTAGTCCATCACCATCAGGGACCTGCATAATACCCTCTTTAAAGGTTAAATCTGGGAAAATAAGATCTTGTTCAAAATATCGATTTGAATCGGACAAATCCCCTGCCATATAAGAATCTCCTAAAGCGGATAGCTGGACATGAAGCATTTTAGAAACCCCTGACTCTACCATGCTACCAATCCAATATGGAATATGACGTTCTCTACATAGATTAATAGCTGCTTTTGTTGGAATAAGCCCCCCCATGCGCCCTACTTTTATATTAAGCACATCAATCAAACCATATTCGATAGCATAGGACAAATCATCATATCCTAAAATGGACTCATCCAAACAAATTGGCGTATAGATTTTCCAATCACCATGATTAAGACGCTCCCACTTCCAATCTTTATAAGATTGAAGGTTTACCATCGCAAAGGGCTCTTCAATACAAGCTAGACCTAAATCATCATACTGACGGACCTTATCTATTTCTTGATATGAATAGCTTCGATTTGCATCAGCCGCTAAAACTAAATCCGGATAATGTTTGCGAACTAAAGCTACGCGTTCATAACCATCTATAGGATTCACCTTTAATTTAATCCGCTTACAACCATTTACTGCATGATGCGCTACAACATCAAGTAATTGGTCTATTGGTACATCACCGACAACGACACCACTTTCAATTGTCTCTTGTAAAGGTTGATCCATAATGTAGGAAACAGAATTTACACCTATCCGTTCACAATGAAGATGAATGAGTGCATTTTCTAGAGCTGCAATAGCCATAGGCATATTGTCTCGATTGCGCCAAAATTGTAATTGTCGTACATAGGTCATCAGTGGTTTAGGCCGCATCAAGCGCAGATTAAAGATATAATCATCTACTAAGGTTTTCCAACAGGTTTCTACGGTCTCAAATGTATAGAATGGCTCTGTGAAAGCTACGCATTCCCCATATCCTACATATCCTTGTTGGTCTTCAATGCGAACAACGATAGTCTCTCTTTCTTTCACCTCGCCTTTGGCAGTCTTAAAATTGAACTTCAGTGGCAATTTAAGGCGATATGTAGTTATACTTTTAAAGTTTAAAATATCATTCATAGGCGCCTCAATTTTATAATTTCAATTCATTACGCAATATTTTGCCAGTTCCATTTCGAGGCAATGCGGTTAATACTTTTACATATTTCGGAATCTTATATTTTGCTAAAGAGTCTTTCATAAAGACTATAATATCCTCTGGTGGCAAACTTTTACCATCATGAAAGGCCACAAAGAGGGCTGGAACTTGTCCCCATTTAGCATCGAATACTGGTACAACGGCACATTCCTTCACTGATGGCAACGTATAGACCAAATCCTCTAGTTCCTTAGGGTAAATATTTTCACCCCCAGAAATGATGAGATCCTTACGACGATTCAAAATATAAACGAAACCGTCCTCATCGATGTAACCAATATCATCTGTATTAAAGTCTCCATCAATAGGTTCCTTGTTAATGTAACCAGTCATAACCATAGGTCCCGTCAAATGAATTTCGCCTACCCCATCCGTATCAGAGTTATCGATACGAACCTGCATGCCAGGCAGGGGCTTACCTACAGATTCTCGTTTATGAGGATACTCCAATACAGAGAAAGTCACACTTTGACTAAAGGTTTCCGTCATGCCGTAGGTCTTATAGATAGGCAAAGATTTCTTTTCACAAGCTTCGATGAGCGCCATGGGAATGAATTCTCCACCGAGCAATATAACACGTAATGCATGGTGCGTAATATGTGGCTCTAATTGAGTCAAAATAGTGGGCACTAAGGACATCATATTGATTTGCTCAGATTCTATAAGTTTGAGAACTTGAGCTTCATCATATTTAGGCAAAATAGTGATAGCCGTCCCGTTATAAAGAGACCTCATCAAGATAGATAAACCACTCACATGAAACAGAGGCAGTACCATTAGCCAATTATCCTGCTCTGTTTTTCCTAGTACCTCATGGGATGCTTGTACATGAGCTTTAATCTGCCCCCATCGAAGCGGTACAGACTTAAATTGCCCCGTAGTAGCGCTCGTATTCATGATAGCAGCTATGTCTGTGTCCACAAATACCCAATCAAAGGAGTCCTCGACCGCTAAATCCGATAGAATATCTTCTAGAGCTTCAAACTCATTTGTAACAATTGAATTAGAGGCCTTCGAATCAACGAAATGAGATAATTGATTACGTCGTTCTTTACTATGTAATACGGTGGTAACACCTAGTTGATCCAATTGGTTTTCTATTTCCTTTGGCTTAAGATGTACATTAAGTAAAAGTACCTCTTTATGAACTAGCATAGCAGCCAACACATACATTGCCATGGTCACAGAGTTATCAGACAAGATAGCCACACGAGATGCGTCTAAAGGCAGTAAATTACGAGCCACATGGAGTACACCACGGTATATATCGTTATAGGTATATTCATTTATACATTTACGATTAGGATAGTGCTGTGCACCATAACGTAACCACTCCATCATCTCACCTCGTATCTAAACCTAATCACTAATACGTAATCACTAATTACCAATTACCAATAAATAGTAAATTATAAGTAATAACTAAAAAAATAATAATTGAAATATGATAAATAAAGAAATATTACAAGAAAGGCGCCTCCTATAGAGGCGCACTTGTCGTTTTAACCGTTAATATAGTCCGTCATATAGGACTGTATCGACTCCCAATTAAGGGAATTTAGGGAATTGTTTGAAGTTAGGTTTCCGTTTTTCTTTGAACGCGTCACGACCTTCTTTCGCTTCATCAATTGTATAGTACATCAATGTAGCGTCCCCTGCGAATTGTTGTAAACCTGCAAGGCCATCTGTGTCGGCATTGAAAGCGCCTTTCAACATGCGCAAAGCCATTGGAGATAATTCAAGGATTTCGCTACACCATTGAACTGTTTCTTCTTCCAATTTGTCAAATGGTACCACAGTATTAACCATGCCCATTTCATACGCTTGAGCTGCTGTGTATTGACGGCACAAGAACCATACTTCGCGTGCGCGTTTGTGACCAATCATGCGAGCCAAATAACCTGCACCGTAACCAGCGTCGAAGGAACCTACACGAGGACCAGTTTGACCGAATTTAGCATTTTCAGAAGCGATTGTAAGGTCACATACGATGTGTAACACATGACCGCCACCGATAGCATAACCATTAACCATTGCAATAACAGGTTTAGGGATGACGCGAATTAAGCGTTGTAAATCGAGAACGTTCAAGCGAGGCACATTGTCTTCACCTACATAACCACCGTGACCACGTACGCTTTGGTCACCGCCGGAGCAGAATGCCTCTTTATCTTCGCCCTTACCGTGGTTAGCACCAGTCAATACGATTACGCCTACTTCGTTATCTTCACGAGCTACTGTGAAAGCATCAATTAACTCCATTACCGTTTTAGGACGGAATGCGTTGCGCACTTCTGGACGGTTAATAGTAATCTTTGCAATGCCATTATATGTTTCGTAAATTACATCTTCATAATTACGATCCAATACTTTCCAATCAAATTTGCTCATGGACTTAACCTTTCTTCTGTAAAAAATCCAATACCGCTTGTTCAAAAATCTGCGGTTTTTCTATATGTACATTATGCCCCGCCCCGTCGACGATGACATGATTAAAACTTGGCAACTTGCCAAATACGTCTCTTCCTATTGTAGTATATTTTGTATCTAATGCGCCACTCACATATAAACCTTTAACAGAGAAATTTTTTAATTTATCCCCTACATAAGGCATTACGCCTTGCCCTGAGCCACGCAACGTACAAGCTAAGGCATATGGGCTATTATTGGAACGGCGTAAGTATATTAATTCTTCTACCCCCTCTGAAAGCTGTTTTTGACTCTCAAAAATAGGTGCTTCCGCCCATCGTGCAGCAAACCAAGCACCATCATGCTCTTCGATATGAACTGCTAAGTCTTCATCCGCCTTGCGGCGTGCTGCTCGCTCAGCGTCAGAAGCGATGCCTACCGAGCCACTTTCAAGAATAAGACCTTTGATTTCACGTTCATATTGTAAAGCATAGGAAAGTGCAATACGAGCCCCCATAGAATAGCCCATGAGGTAATAGCTTTCACCAACCATGTAATAGATAACTGTGTGTAAGTCCTTTATCATTTGAGGAATGGTGTAAGCCTGATTCTCATCAGGAATATCTGAATCGCCATGTCCGATTAAATCAATACGAACCACTCGATACCCCGGCAGATTAATAGCATCCCAAGTATAGCTTGATTCAGAGAAGCCGTGGAAACATACAATAGGTTCCCCTTCACCTACCACAGTCAAACCGTAGCGATACTCTCCCAAGTCAAAATACATGCGCTGAGCTGGATTACACAAAGCATTATCTACAATACTGCAAAAATACTGACTCATAGTAATGCCTCCATATCAACTGAAACTTTTGTATATTTCCTATGTAACTGACGACTATATTCCCGGTCTGTTGGTATTTCAATAATATGAACGCCAGATTCCTCGCTAACTTTAGCTAATACAGGGACCAATTCATCAGGACTAGAGATTTTAGTGTACCCACAGCCATAGAGTTTAGCAGCCCCACTATAATCTAAACCTTGTGACGTAGAGAACAAATAATCAAAATATTTCGTTCCCTTTTGCGGTAAATATTCAAAAATACCGCCTCCATCGTTATTATGCAAAATAATCGTCAAATTGAGATTGTGCGTTTTAGCGACCGCTAAACCGTTTAGATCATGGAATAAAGACAAATCACCCGTTACGAGATATGTAGGCTGATGATTCGTTGCAAGTCCAAGCGCAGTGGAAACTGTACCATCGATACCATTAACACCACGATTACCGTAAAGAACGGCATCTGACTCCCCAGAAAACCAAAAGTAATCAAAGTCGCGAACGGTCATGCTATTCGCCACAAGTACTTGGCTATTGTCAGGAATATGCTGTTGCAACTCGCGTATCGTGCGTCCTTCAAAGCAACTTGGTTCTTCTATAGCTGTACTTAGTTGAGCTTTACCAGCTACTTCTAAACGTTTCCATCTATTAAGATATGCATTAGATTCGTTCTTTACAGCGAACAAATGCGTAAACATATCGATGCTTGCTTGCATATGCATGGTGGTTTTCCCCGTTGGATTCATCGAGTCCATCGTGGGATTTATCTCAATATATTCCACATTATCCCAACTTGCCACCATTTGCTGTACCCGTTTCGATACAACGATTTGGCCAAACTGAATCACGCAATCTGGCTTTAGTACAGGCCATAGGTCTTTATCCGCTAAAAACGCATCATACGTAGAAATGACAACATCAGAGAAATGTTTTTTCTGAATCATATCTGTATCATTGTTACGATTGCTAGCAACTTCATGATTGGCAACAATAGCACCAGTCTTATGACAGCGTCTTACATTGGACAATGGATCCGCCAAGATAGGAGCTTGTAAATTCTCCGCAAAGGAATGAATAAACTCAACTTCATCTACATCAATTTGTGGGCCAGCTAAAATAAGGACTCTCTTATACTGTGCAAGCAATAGACTTCTATTCTGATAGCTAAACACCTCGCCGTAATTAGGTTTAAATACTTTGTAAGGGCTACGTCCCGCTTCAAAGTGCTTACGGTCCAGTTCAGGCACTAATGGCTCAAAGAGGGGTACATTGATATGCACTGGCCCCTTTTTGATATCCATAGCTTTCATATATGCCTTGCGCGCTACTTGTCGTGGATATGTGTAATAATGTTCCTTTTGAGGCACCGCTAATTCTTCATAATAGTTTACAGCTGTACCAAAGATTTTTTGTTGATCTACTGTTTGTGGAGCCCCTGTATGTAGCAAGGTATAAGGTCTATCGGCAGACAATACAATAAGAGGTACCCCACTATATTGAGCCTCTAAAATAGCGGGCAAATAATGAGCCACTGCGGAACCGGATGTACAAACTAACACAGTTGGTTCTTTATGAGCCTTTGCAATGCCAAGCGCCATAAAGCTAGCAGAGCGCTCATCTATATTCATATATGTTTCAAAGCCTTCATACTCCGTGAAAAGCATAGCCATCGTCGTAGAACGAGAACCAGGGCTAAACACAGCATGCCGGACTCCGAGTTGGTAAAACTCATCTACCAAGGCAGCAATATATTCGTTCATTATATTCCCTTTCAACAACTTCTAAGGGTTTGGAAATTTATTATAACGCATCCAAAATGGTGCGCATTTTATTATTAGTTTCTGCGTACTCTTCATCCGCATCAGAATCGGCTACGACGCCACATCCTGCATAGGCATAAAGAACCTTATCCATAATGAGGGCAGATCGAATAGCAACGATGACAATACCGTCCCCCATATCTTTCATAAAGCCAAAAGGTGCTGCATACATGCCGCGCTCATGAGCTTCGTACTTTTGTAGCAATGCCAACGCCTTTTCTCGCGGTTCACCACCGAGAGCTGGTGTAGGATGGAGCAACTTTGCCCATTCCACGAGGGATTTTGTGCTATCCTTTGCAGTAATAATGGTGCGCAAATGATAGAGATGCGCCAGCTCCATGATACCCGTTTCACCTATTATAACCTCCGGAGTAATAGATTTCATGATATCCACAATACGGTCACGGACGATATTATGTTCAAAGAGATTTTTCTTATCCGTTAACAGTTGTTCCTTAGTCCACGCATTTGGTCCATGTTTAGGCGCTGTCCCCGCCAAGGCATAGCTGAGAATTTCACTACCTCGATGGCGAACTAGAATCTCTGGCGATGCACCCACAAAGGTGCGTCCATCCTTTTCGTAACCAAAGATAAAGCAATTTGGATTATTATCTACTAAATTTGCTAAAATACTTGCCACATTGTATGGTGTTTCACTAGTAAACTGTACCTCTCGAGAAGAAACGACCTTCGTCATTTCACCACTACTAATACCATCAGCGATAGCGTTCATCAAACTATCCCAAGCCGCCTTATCATCACTGGTTTCCTTGTAGTTATGGCGAACTCGAGGCACCTCGAAATCTGTAATAGGGACGCTTTCACCAGCGTGCAAGTAGAAAGACTCCCCATTTTCTACGATATAGTAATGGGTGAAAGCAATCATTTCATGGCCCATGCCAGCCCATTTAGGGTCCTTAGAGTTTTCAAAAAAAGTATCTCCATAAAACACGTAAGCGTAATTATGGCGATCTTCATCATCTTTGACCGTCGCCAAACGTTTAGCGCCTACAACGATGCGGTCACTTTGACGATCCACCCAAAATACGCGTTCTTCGTTGGGAAAATTCAGCCAAAAGGCTACCGGACTATTCAGTTCTAACGGTTCTTTATTATATATCATAGTTGTATATCGCTATTAAGAAATAAAATAGACTATAGTAAAAACACCTAACGTGTAGAAGATTTACTTCTACACGTCAGGCGTCATCAATAAGTTTCCAAATTTTTGAGATGAGCCTAACGCCATCACACGTCGATGGGCCCTCTTTATATCTAATTTATTATATCATAGGTGACAGTTAAAAGGTAGAAAATAAAACCTCTACACCGCATGCGTCGTGCATGAATGTAGAGGTTTTCATTATATTCAAAATGTTGTTACTTTATTTAAAAGCCTTAGCCCCAATATCTGTACGATATTGCATGCCTTCAAAGTCGATATGCTCTATACGTTCATAGGCTCTATCAAGTGCCGTTCTAAGGTCTTTGCCAAGTCCGACAACACCGAGCACACGACCGCCATTAGTGACATAATTTTCACCAACAAGCTTTGTACCAGAGTGGAATACGATGGTTGTGTCATATTGTTTAATATCCCCACTGATGACATCGCCCTTAGATGAAGTTTCAGGATAGCCCTTAGAAGCAAGGATAACGCAAGCCGCTGAGGAATCTTTCCATTTCACCATATTAGAGGTTAATGTGCCCTTAGCACAGGCCATCATAATCTCACCTAAATCACTATCCAGTAGCGGCAATACAACTTGTGTTTCAGGATCACCAAAGCGCGCATTGAATTCTACCACCTTAGGACCTTCGTCAGTAATCATAAGCCCCGCGTAAAGGCAGCCTACATACGGCATGCCTTCTTTTTCCATAGCCGCTACCATAGGTTCTAAGATGGTTTTCATCGCTGCGTCCCGCAATGCATCTGTAAGAACGGGGGCCGGTGCATAGGTCCCCATGCCACCTGTATTAGGCCCTTTATCACCATCAAAAATGCGTTTATGATCTTGAGAGGCAATCATAGGAACTACGGTCTTGCCATCTACAAAGGCTAATAAACTAGCCTCTTCGCCTTCCATAAACTCTTCGATAACAACGGTGCTGCCTGCATCACCGAATCGATTACCACTGAGCATATCTTCTACGGCTGCATTCGCTTCATCGATGGTCATGGCTACTACAACACCCTTCCCTGCCGCCAAGCCGTCAGCTTTAACAACAATAGGAGCTCCTGTTTGAGCAATAAAAGCTTTCGCTTCATCTACCTTGTGGAATACACCATATGCAGCAGTGGGAATATTGTATTTTTTCATGAGGTCTTTAGCAAATACCTTTGAACCCTCTAGTTGAGCGGCTGCTTTGGATGGACCAAAAACTGGAATTCCCGCCTTATTAAGTACATCTGCTAAGCCCGCTACTAAAGGAGCCTCAGGCCCAACAACAACTAAATCAACTTGATTATCTTTCAAAAAGCTAATTAAATGATCGCTTTGTTGCCAATCGATGCCAACTAGCTCTGCACAATCTGACATAGCCGCGCTACCAGGAATAGCATATACCTTTGTTACGCTAGGGCTGATGGACAATCGCCACGCCAATGCATGTTCACGGCCGCCGCTACCGATTACACATACTTTCATAAGTCCTCCATCGGCGCCTAAACGCCATCAAATCCATAATAATATAAACACATAACGGGCTTACTCCAAACATCAATAATTGTTGTGACCGTTCAATAGATATTTTGCCCTAATCGTGTTTAACAATCCGCTAAAAATTCTTAACTAGTTAATGTTTAAAGTGACGAATGTTTGTAAATACCATAGCGATGCCCGCTTCGTCAGCCGCTTTGATGGACTCTTCGTCGCGAATAGAGCCACCTGGTTGAATAATAGCTGCAATGCCATGCTTTGCCGCTGTTTCTACGGTATCTCCAAATGGGAAGAATGCATCGGATGCTAATACAGCGCCTTTAGCGGCTTCCCCGGCTTGTTCAAGAGCAATTTTTGCAGAACCTACGCGATTCATTTGACCGGCCCCAACTCCAAGAGTACGCTTTTCATTAGAAATCAAAATCGCATTGGATTTTACATGTTTTACGAGTTTCCATGCAAATTCAAGAGCTTTCCATTGTTCCTCTGTCGGTTGTATCTTCGTAACAACTTTATAATTAATGCGGTCTTCTAGGATATCGTCTTCTGTTTGCACTAATAAACCACCAGACACCTTTTTCACTGTCACTTGGCCAGATTCCGGCTTAGATAGTTCAATGAGGCGAATATTCTTCTTAGCTTCAAGGATTTCTAATGCTTCTTTTGTGAAAGCAGGTGCCATAATAACTTCTAAGAAAATTTTGCTCATTTCCTCCGCTGTACTTGCATCTACTTCACGGTTTAAGGCTACGATGCCACCAAAGGCGGATACGGAATCAGCTTCGTAAGCATTTACATAGGCATCATGTAATGTAGCTGCAGTAGCGGCACCACATGGGTTCGTATGCTTAATAATACATGCAGCTGGCTCAGTAAACTCCCATACCATATTCCATGCCGCTTCCATGTCTACAATATTGTTATAGGAAAGCTCTTTGCCATGTAATTGTTTCAAGGCCCCCATGCCATGAGCTGTACCAATTTCTTTGTAGAATGCGGCTTGTTGATGCGGATTTTCCCCATATCTAAGATCTGTTACCTTCTCATAAGCACTCAAAAATTCTGGAGGTGTAGGGCCTTCATTCAAGATTCCACTCATATAATTGGCGATGGCCACATCGTAAGCCGCCGTATGAGCAAAGGCTTCTTTGGCAAGGCCAAAGCGATATTCCTTAGTCAATTCGCCTTGATCCTTGAGCATCTCCAAAATTTCACCGTAATGATTTGGATTTACTACAATGCCTACGTACGCATGATTTTTTGCTGCAGAACGAACCATCGTAGGACCACCAATATCGATATTTTCGATTGCCTCTTCTAAGGATACATTAGGTTTTGCAATGGTTTCGCGGAACGGGTAAAGATTGACTACAACAAGGTCGATTGGTTCAATACCATGTTCTGCCATAGCTTGTTGATGCTCCGCATTATCACGGATCGCCAAAATACCACCATGCACCTTAGGATGTAATGTCTTTACGCGGCCATCCATCATTTCAGGAAAATCAGTCAAAGACTCTACCGATTTTGCCGGAATACCTGCTTCGGTTATGACTTTAAGGGTCCCACCTGTGGAATAAATGGTTACCCCTAAATCAACTAAACCTTTCGCAAAATCTACAATACCTGTTTTATCAGAAACACTAAGTAATGCATTTTTAATCATCTAACGTCTTCCTTTGCTTACACATCAATCTTCAATATATACAACACGACCTTTTATAGTGAGCTTATCCTCACAAAATAGTCGTAATGCCTCTTTATATGTTTTATGTTCAATAGGCAATAATCTATCACTCAGGATATCCTCTGTATCCTCCGGTAATAAAGGAACCGTATTCTGCATAATGATAGGCCCCGTATCCATTCCGGCATCAACAAAGTGTACCGTACAACCGGTTACCTTTACTCCCGCATCAATAGCTTGTTGATGTCCATGTAGTCCCGGAAAGGATGGCAACAAGGCAGGATGGATATTTAAAATTCTATGCTCATAGTGCTCAATCAATTGAGCCCCTACAATGCGCATATATCCAGCCAAAACGATACCATCTATCTTATAGGGCTCTAACGCATCTAACTGGGCTTGTTCAAAGCTAGCTTTAGAATCATAGTCGCTACGCTCGATGACAATGAGTGGGATATTCCAAGGTTTAGAACGTTCAACAATCCCTGCATCACCGTGATCTGTAATGATAACTACAAACTCACCATTAATATATCCTTCTTGCATGGCTTTATAGAGGGCTTCCCCATTGGAGCCTCTACCGCTTGCGAATAGAGCTAGACGTTTTTTAACTACGGAACTGGTCATTAAATACCGCCCCTTTTACAACAACTGGTCCTTCGCCTTTAACGATATGACCAATTTCATATACCGCTTCATTACGACTTTCAAGATTTGCCTTTACTCGATCCACATCCGCAGCATCCACTATAAGAATCATGCCGATACCCATGTTAAAAGTACGGTACATTTCATGCCAATCTACATTGCCCCATTCTTGTATTTGTTCGAATACAGGAAGGCGAGGCCATGTGTCACAATCGACCTCTGCCGTTACTCCCGTCGGTAAGACGCGAGGAATATTTTCATAGAAGCCCCCTCCCGTAATATGAACCATACCTTTAATTAGATTTTCTTTAATCAAAGGCAAAACAGCCTTAGGGTATAAGCGCGTTGGTGTTAATAATTCTTCTCCCAGTGTTTTGCCAAATTCAGGAATATCTTGATCAATGGAAAAACCTTTGTGATCAAATACGATTTTACGAACTAAGGAGAAACCGTTAGAGTGAACCCCAGAAGAGGGTAACCCAAGAATAACATCGCCACCCTTGATACTTTCACCAGTAATCAATTTAGGACGATCTACGATACCAACGGCAAAACCAGCTACATCATAATCCTCATCATCGTAGAAGCCTGCCATCTCAGCAGTTTCACCACCTAGTAAGGCGCAGCCAGATTCTTCACAAGCCTCAGCCACACCGCGTACGATATCCGCCACTTTTACAGGTTCTAGTTTGCCAACCGCAATATAATCGAGGAAGAATAAAGGCGTAGCCCCTTGTACGAGGATATCATTAACACTCATAGCTACGCAGTCTTGGCCGATAGTATCATGTTTATCCATCATAATAGCGAGACGTAATTTGGTGCCCACCCCATCTGTACCAGATACGAGCATAGGATCAGACATAGCATGACCAGCTAAGGAATAGAGTCCCCCAAAACCACCTAAATCACCAACAACACCCGGTGTATACGTGCGTTTAACAGATTCTTTCATCAGTTCTACGGCGCGATTACCTGCATCGATATCAACACCTGCATCACGATAGGTTAAACTAGTTTTATTCGAGCACATATTTGACCCCTTCCTCTTGGTCCGCAGGAACCGCTACACTATAATCACCATTGAAACATGCAAAACATAAATCATCTGGCTTTACATCAGATACAGCACGACATAGGCCTTCACGAGACAAGTAATGTAATTTATCAGCCTTGATAAAATCTCTAATTTCATCCACTGTATGAGTAGCTGCTATAAGTTCTTTACGCACCGATGTATCAATGCCATAGTGACAGGAATACTCAATAGTTGGAGAACTAATACACATATAAATCTCTTTAGCACCAGCCTCTTTTAGCATTTTTACAATGATACCACTCGTAGTACCGCGCACAATAGAATCATCAATAAGGACGATACGCTTACCTCCAACAATATGTGGCAATGCATTTAGCTTCATACGAACAGCTAATTCTCGTTCCTCTTGATTTGGTTTAATAAAGGTACGACCGCTATAACGGTTCTTAACTAAACCTTCTGCAAAAGGGATACCCGATGCACGAGCATAACCTAATGCAGCTGTTGTACCGGAATCCGGAATGGACATTACGATGTCCGCATCATACTTAGTTTCGTTATATAGTTCGCGGCCCATATTTAGCCGAGATTGATATACGGATTGACCATCGATATGACTATCGCCACGTGCAAAATAGATGTATTCAAAGACGCAAAGTTTTTTATCGATTTTTTCTGGTTCCGCATAGATAGTACTACGCACACCAGAGTCATCGATGATAACCATTTCACCAGGATCTATATGACGAATAAACTCTGCCTTAATCGCATCAAAAGCACAGCTTTCACTAGAGAGCACATAACCATTTTCAGTTTTACCTAAACAAAGCGGTCTAAATCCTTGAGGGTCTCGTACACCTACTAAAGAGTCGTTCGTAGTAATGACTAGAGAGAACGCCCCTTCAATTTGACGCGCCGCATCGGCAATCCGTTCCGCTTGTGTTTCTGCTTTAGAACGGGCTATCAAGTTTACGATAACCTCAGAATCCATCGTCGTTTGAAAGATGGAACCATCGGCTTCGAGGCGTTTTCGAATAGATAAGGCATTCGTTAAGTTTCCATTGTGAGCCACCGCAATTTGACCGCCTTGGTAGTGAATAACCAAAGGCTGGATATTACGCGGATTATTGGACCCGGTCGTAGAGTACCGCACATGACCAGTCCCCATATAGCTTGGCAAAGATGGTAATTCTTTGATAGCCTCGGTCAACAAGCCCATGCCTTTTTTCAGTTCTACATCATGACCATCGGTAACAGCAATGCCCGCACTTTCTTGACCACGATGTTGGAGAGCAAATAGTCCCCAATATACATAGCGTGCTACATCAACGGTCCTATCATAGATGCCGAACACACCACACTCTTCGTGCCATTTATCAAAAACAGAATCGTAGTTCATCTTCCCCCCTATTAGGCACGCTCACCTGTAAGACGGAATAACATTTCCTTATATGCTTCTTCAATATTACCAAGATCTCGACGGAAACGGTCTTTGTCGAGTTTTTCACCAGTTGTAGCATCCCAGAAACGGCATGTATCAGGAGAAATTTCATCACCCAATAAAACTTCACCATTATGGGTACCAAATTCTACCTTGAAATCTACAAGGGTCACATTTTTAGTAGCCAAAAATTTCTTCAATATATCATTTACCTTTAAAGTAATTGTAGAAATTACATCAAGTTGTTCTTGAGTAGCCCAACCAAGTGCTGTGATTTGGAATTCATTGGCAAATGGATCGCCTAATTCATCATTTTTGTAGCAGAATTCAAGGATTGGATGTTTAAGTGGTGTACCTTCTTCAATGCCAAAGCGTTTAGCCATCGAACCTGCCGCAATATTACGAACAATAACTTCAAGAGGAACTATTTTCAATGCAAGTACTGTTTGGTTGCGATCATCTTCACGACGAACGAAATGAGTTGGTACGCCTTCTTTTTTCAACAATTCAAAGAAGAAAGAGGAAATTTTGTTATTCAACACGCCTTTACCAAGGATGGTGTCATGTTTTTCACCATTAAATGCAGTGGCATCATCTTTATAATGAACGATGTACTCATCTTTGTTATCTGTTGCATATACTTGTTTTGCTTTGCCTTCGTACAATAATGTTAATTTTTCCAAATCGATGTTAGCCATGATCTTTCTCCTTTATCATAAATTAATGATACAAACTATGTAATAGATATCTAAATAAACTGTTTTTCTTAACCAATATTTAATCGCCGATGATTTATATGATTAAATATGAATAGCACCTTGTAATTCTGCATTGTCTGCTAAGACTTTTTCAGCCATATCTTTACGATATTGTTGATATTGTTCTTTCAGGTCTTTATTGAAAGCTGCTCCAATTTGTACTGCAAAGAGCGCTGCATTTTTAGCACCATCTACAGCCATAGTTGCTACAGGCATGCCAGATGGCATTTGTACAATAGCAAGTAGAGAATCAATACCTTTTAATGCGGTTGCATTAAGTGGGATGCCGATAACAGGTAGTGTAGTGAAGCTCGCCACCACACCAGGTAGGTGAGCCGCTGCGCCTGCACCAGCAATAAAAGCAATAGCTCCTTCACCTTCAAGTCGTGTAACAAAATTCTTTACAGCCTCTGGGGTACGATGAGCTGAGGCAATAACCATTTCATAGGGAATGTTAAATTCATCAAGTACGGTAGATGCTTTTTTCATTGTGTCTAGGTCAGACTTGCTGCCCATGATAATACCGACCTTCATAGATCCTCCTAATAAAAAAGCCCAGCCAAAACAGACTGGGACAAATACGCGCAAATAGCCTCCGTAGACTTGCTTTGAGTTTGTTGATTTGCATAGTTCACGGTGCTACCTCCTTCTTGTACTCAAATTGTAACACCTAACATTTACAAAATCAATACTATTTTCGAATATTTTTTTATTAAATATTTTTATTATTCGTTATATTCCGAACTATTATAAAAATATAGATTGCATCGTATAAATTAATTTTAAATAAATCTATAAAATAAAATACTGCCTATTCAATCTTATAACAACACAAACTTATTCTATCGATTAAAATATTTATATGTTTTTTCTTATCCATACAAAAAGAGGATAACCCATTTATAAACAGGTTATCCTCTTTTCATAATTCCGAACATTAGATCACTTAACTTGTATCTATTATTGATTAGTGAGTACCACTTTCAAAGGCAGCCTTCAATTCACCTACAGATTCTGGAATATAATCTACGATAGAAGACATCAACGCATACATCAATGCAGGCTCGAACGCATCATCACCACACATATATACGCAATCCAAGTATAGGCTAGAATCTTGTTCATCAATATATAGTTTGTAATTTTTATATGTCGCATTGTCACGATTAATTAATGCATTCAAGGCATTCATATTTTGTGCTGTTACCTTTTCAGGGCCTAACACTAAACGAACTACACTATAAATACTGTTATCGAGAATGACGAATAAAGGCATATCCCATAAAGGAGACTTGATATAAGAACGATATACTACTGTACCGTCTTCATCATCAAAATCCTTCCGTTCAAAAGATATGATTTCTTCTTCTTTCAAAAACTTATCAAATAATAAGGATTTAGGATTCATAACAACCTCTATTAAGCTAAGCCAGCTACTTTAAGAATATCTTTATGTACAGCATCTAAATGCGGTTGAATAACTTCAAGCATAAGATTCACTACTACAGTAGGATCAAATTGTTCATTCAAACATGGTATAGACACATCCATATAAATGTTATTGTCTTCATTGCTCACGTAATATTTAGATATCTTGTAATCTTGATTTAACGTGTTAAGTTCTTTCAATACCGCAGGAATCACTTTTCTATCAATAGATGTTGTTGTGATAGCGATGCGTACATAGGTGAACGCAGAATCGTCTACAACGATGAACACAGGCAAGCTATGCTCATGAACATCCAAACGACCATGATATACAACTGTGTTAAGATCGTCTGTCATTTCTTCCTTTGTAAACCAAGTGTTACCGCCTTTATTAAGGTCAGCAACGAGTAAGTCGAATTTTTCTGCTTTTTTATTCATAATTCCCTCTAACAATAATCAGACTAATTAGTCTTCGATAAACACACAACCATTATCTTTGAATTCTTTAATGCGAACTAAAGACTCTACACGGTAGCCCGCATTTTCCAAGCGTTCACGACCAGGTTGGAAGGACTTTTCGATAGCAATCGCCATGCCAACTACTTCATCACCTGCGTCTTGAACCAACTTAGCAAGGCCCATAGCCGCCTCACCAGACGCCAAGAAATCGTCGATAATCAACACTTTTTCACCAGCTGGCAAGAATTTTTTAGAAATAGTGATATCATAATTCTCTTCTTTTGTATAAGAGTACACAACACTATGATATACATCATCTACCATAAGGATGGATTTTTTCTTACGCGCAAATACCAATGGCACGTCTAGTTCAAGCGCGGCCATCAACGCCAACGCAATACCAGATGCTTCGATGGTAACAATACGTTGTACACCTGCATCACGGTAACGATCCGCGATTTCTTTACCAATCGCCTTAAACAATTGTGGATCGATTTGATGGTTTAAGAACCCATCTACTTTCAGCACTCGATTATTGAGGACAATCCCCTCTTCACGAATGCGTTCTTTTAATAATTCCATGTGCTCATACCTCCGCATAACTATCTTTAAATTTTAACGTAAACAACCCCTTAGGGTCAACCTATATCTAGTAAAAGTCTTATAATATAACCCATAAATATCATTGCAAATAAGACTTAAATATTTCATATATGAATTATATAACTCAACTGCTTTATAGGAATATAATATAGCACGGTAAAACTCACACTAATATATAAAAAGACACACTTTAAGAAATTTTCCTAAAGTATGTCTTTAAACATGTCTTTTTCTTATAAAACTTTATCTCGAGTACTTTCACGATTAACTAGCAAGGACGTAAATCTTGCAGCCCCTTCAGATTGAGGAACCAAGCGAGAACGCACAAGCACAATGTCGCGTGTTGGTACCGGAATATCTGTATCGATGCGCACAATAGTCCCTTCTTGCATTTTTTGTTGTACCACATGATTAGGCAACATGGAAATACCCATATTGATTTCTACAAGATCTAGTAATACATCGACACTACCCAATTCAAAGCGAGGCTTACGACAAGCACCATGTGTTACATCGTCAAAGAATGTACGACTAGCAGAGCCTTTATGCAAGAGTAAAATAGGCTCGTTAAGAAGGCGCCCTTGATCAAAGAATCCTGCCCCTTTATAGTCAGGACCGCCAACAAAGACATCTTGAATGGTAGCTAGCGTAGTTACCTCTAGCTGAGGATTATCTCTCAAGCCCTCATAATCATTAACCACTGCTAATTGCGCCTCTTTATTGAGTACTAATTCTACACAATCAGGAGACGGACGATTAATAATATGTAAGCCAATTTCACTTTCTTGTAATTGCCATTTGTGGAAATAAGGCAATAAAAAATGGCGACACAAAGTATCTGTGGCAGCCAAATTTAAACTTTCATAAGCTTGGCTAACCCGTTCTTGTAATTGGGTAACACCATTATCAAGAATAGAGAAAGCTTTAGCTACCGTATCAAACAATTCTTTACCTTCTGGCGTAAACCCTACAGATTTTGTAGTACGCACGAAGAGAGGCATATTAAGTTCTCCTTCTAATTGTTTGATACTTTGACTGATGGCGGATTGGGACACCCCTAATTCTTTTGCGGCACGGGAAAAAGATAAATATAAGCCTACCCCTAGAAAGGTTCTATATAAATCTGCAGATACTGCCATTTTATTCACCTCTGTTATATACTAATAGTAACGTCTTACTTTTAAATACACATATCATTACCCTATTATAACTATAGACTCTCAATATATAATGAATATGTAGAAATCTTCATGAAAGTTAGGTCTTATGACCTTCATGAACCTTTCATATTTATTAGTATTTCTAATCTTTTCATTAGTAAGATTATCTTTACTTATAAGTCTAGACCGACTATACTTAATTTGTCAATATCCCATAGGGAATTATATACATTACAGGAGGCTACAATGGCTATACAACGATTATTCGTAACAAAACGAGAATCTTTCAACCTAGAAGCGCAACGCATGTTACAAACCTTACAACAGGAATTATCTATGCCTGCTACAGCTGTGACTATCTATGAGCGATACGACATCGAAAATTTAGATGCAAGAGATCTAGAGTCTGCTAAAAATTTAATTTTTTCTGAACCTCCTGTAGATACTGTATTAGAAAAAATTCCAAATGTACAAGGCTTTGTATTTGCTGTTGAATATGTGCCAGGTCAATATGATCAACGTGCTGATAGCGCAGAGCAATGTATTTCTATGCTCACACTCACATCCGGCCACATCGTGCGTTGTGCTCGCGTATATGCTATCGAAGGCACTTTTACAAAAGAACAAGAAAATACCATCAAAGCCTACTACATTAACCCTGTTGATTCCCGCGAAGCGAGCCTTGACGTACCAAACACCTTAGCTCTCGATTTAGAAGATCCAAAACCGGTGGCAACAATCGATGGCTTTACTATGATGAGCGATGATGATTTAGAAGCCCTCATCAAAAACTATGGCCTTGCTATGACATTGGCAGACCTTCAAATGATTAGACAACAATACGCAGAGGTGGAGCACCGCGATCCTACGATTACAGAAATTCGCCTCTTCGATACATATTGGTCTGACCATTGCCGTCACACTACCTTTATGACCGAGTTAACAGATATTACTATTGAAGACAGCCGCTTCACCGGTTCTATAAAGGAAGCCCTCGAAGAATATATGGAAGGCCGTGCTGAGCTCTACACGACTAAGAAAAAAGCTCGCTCCCTCATGGACATGGCTACATTGGCTGTAAAAGAATTACGCCACGCTGGAGAACTTACAAATCTCGATGAATCTGATGAAATCAATGCATGTACAATCATCGTCCCTGTCGATGTAGATGGCAAGACTGAAGAATGGTTGTTACTATTCAAAAACGAAACTCATAACCACCCTACTGAAATCGAACCATTTGGTGGCGCAGCTACCTGCTTAGGTGGTTGTATTCGCGACCCATTGAGCGGTCGCGCCTACGTATACCAAGCTATGCGCATCACAGGCTCTGGCGATCCACATACAAAACTTGAAGATACATTAGAAGGCAAATTACCACAAAGAAAGATCACCCAAGAAGCCGCTCGTGGTTACTCCTCTTACGGCAACCAAATCGGCCTTGCTACAGGTGAAGTAAAAGAATATTACCATCCTGGCTACGTAGCAAAGCGCATGGAAATCGGCGCAGTTATCGGTGCTGCACCTCGCAACCAAGTTCGTCGTGAGGTACCTGTTGCAGGCGATGTGGTAGTATTGCTAGGTGGTAAAACTGGCCGTGATGGCTGTGGTGGTGCTACAGGGTCCTCTAAAGAACATACCGTTGACTCTCTATCCACATGTGGTGCAGAAGTACAAAAAGGCAATGCTCTTACAGAGCGTAAAATCCAACGTTTATTCCGTCGTGGCGAAGTAACGACACTTATCAAACGTTGTAATGACTTTGGTGCAGGCGGTGTATCTGTCGCTATCGGTGAACTAACTGATGGTGTATCAATCAATCTCGACTTAGTCCCTAAAAAATATACTGGCCTCGATGGTACAGAGTTAGCCATCTCTGAATCCCAAGAGCGCATGGCCTGTGTTATCGCTGCTTCTGATGTAGAGGCATTCAAAGCATACTGCGACGAAGAAAACTTGGAATGCACAGTTGTAGCTAAGGTAACTGATACAAATCGCCTTGTTATGAACTGGAATGGCGAAACAATTGTAGATATTAGCCGCGACTTTTTAAATACAAATGGTGCAAGTCAACAACAAGAAGCTATCGTAAAAGCTCCAGCAGATCGCTCCTACTTCTTACGCGGTTCTGCTAGTGCAGATAACTTTAAAGAGAAATGGCTTGCAGCCGTATCAGATTTAAACGCAGCCTCCCAACAAGGCTTAGCGGAACGCTTTGACAGCACTGTGGGCGCCAATACTGTCCTCATGCCATTCGGTGGCAAATTCCAAAAAACTCCTACCCAAGGCATGGTTGCTAAATTACCTGTTCTAAACGGTGAAACTGCAACGGCTAGCATCATGACTCACGGCTTTGTACCTGAGTTATCTGCATGGAGCCCTTATCATGGTGCGCAATATGCAGTGCTTTTGTCGGTAGCAAAATTAGTAGCTCTTGGCGGTCGCCGAGAAGACGCATACTTAACATTACAAGAATATTTCGAACGCCTCAATTCTAAAGAATCTTGGGGTAAACCAGTAGCTGCACTTCTCGGTGCTTATAAGGCACAAAAAGAACTTGAAATCGGCGCTATCGGCGGCAAGGACTCTATGAGCGGTACATTTATGGATCTTACCGTTCCCCCTACCCTCGTATCCTTTGCGGTTGGTACAACTCATGTAGATAATATCGTGAGCCAAGACCTTAAAGGCGTGGATCACCGTCTCGTATTCTTTGATGTACCTCGTACATACGACGACACTCCTGATTGGGATCGATTCAAAGAAAACTGCGATACACTACAAGAACAAATTGAAAAAGGTCGCGTTTACTCCGCCTATGTAGTTGATCAAGGCGGCATTCCTGAAGCAGTAACCAAAATGGCGCTCGGCAACAACATCGGTGTTAAATTCGATAAATACGCAGAGCGTGGTATCTTCCAACCGGCTCTCGGTTCCTTTATTGTGGAAGTAGATATTACGGCTGTTAACTATCTTTTAGAGTTACCTGATGTGAAAGTTATCGGTGTAACCCAAGCAAGTCCTGTGATTGAATGGGAAGGACAATCTGTATCCCTTAAAGAAGTTCAAGCAGCTTACGAAGCACCTCTAAACGATATCTTCCCTATGCATGCACCAAACGGCTTTGGTGAAGCAGTCGCTTATATTCATGATCAACACGCTAAACCTCGCAGCGCCTCCCTAGGTGCCAAACCAAAAGTTCTTATCCCAGTATTCCCTGGCACAAACTGCGAATTTGACTCTGCTCGCGCCTTTGAACGGGCTGGTGCAAAAACAGATATCGTGCTTATCCGCAACCAAACTCCAGAACAATTAAAAGAATCTATCGACGTAATCAAAGCTAAATTAGCAGAGTCTCAAATTCTTATGTTCCCAGGAGGTTTCAGTGCCGGTGATGAGCCGGATGGTTCTGGTAAATTCATAGCCACCCTCTTCCGCAACCCATACCTTGCAGAAGGTTTAGAAAACCTCTTGTACAAACAAGATGGCCTTGTATTAGGTATTTGTAACGGCTTCCAAGCGCTCATCAAGTTAGGCTTATTACCTGGTGGACATATTGAAACGTTAACTGCAGATCATCCTACATTGACATACAATACTATTGGTCGTCACTTATCTCGCATGGTTAATACGAAAGTTATTTCCACAAAATCCCCTTGGATGAGTGATGCTAAAGCGGGAGAAATTTACACAGTACCAATTTCTCACGGCGAAGGTCGCTTTATAGCGTCTCCTCAACAAGTGTTGGAGTTCAATAAAACTGGCCAAATTGCTACACAATATGTAGACTTTGATGGTATCGCCTCCATGGATAGTCGCTTCAATCCTAACCAGTCTGTAGCTGCTATCGAAGGTATTTATAGCCCTGATGGTCGCGTATTCGGCAAAATGGCACACTCCGAACGCTGTGGCGCCGGTATTAGCAAAAATATTCCTGGCCAATTAGAAATGCCAATCTTTACATCTGGTGTAAAATACTTCAAATAATTGATCACTATGAACTTTCATGTGAAAGCCTACTTCTTCAAGTAGGCTTTTTCAATATTGATTTTTTTCGAAAATATTAGTATTATAAATTGATACTATATTTACAGACATGAGTTCTCATGTAAAGCTATACATACCTAGTGTGGGTTAAGAAAGGATTTTATTATGCATTGTGCTCAGAAAATGACTCATAATATCTACTGGATTGGTAGTAATGACTGGACAACAGAACGTTTCGAAAACTTATTTCCTATTCCAAATGGTGTTAGCTATAACAGCTATTTCATCGACGATGAAAAGACTTGTGTGGTAGACTCTGTAGATGCTGAAATTCGTGAAGAGTACTTCGACAACTTGACTCACCTCTTAAATGGTCGTGAACTTGATTACATCGTCGTAAACCATATGGAGCCTGATCATTGCCAAACATTATTGGAAACATTGGAACGATATCCAAATTGTAAAATGGTAGGTAATGCTACAACATTCCGCATGTTTGAACAATTCTATAACACTCCAAAACCAGAACAATACCATCAAATTAAAGAAGGCGATGAAATCTGTTTAGGTAAACATACTTTGGTTTCTTACACTATGCCTATGGTTCACTGGCCTGAAGTAACTTGTACATACGAAAAATCTACAGGCACATTGTTCTCTGCAGATGCTTTCGGTACATTCGGTACAGTTAATGGTAATATCTTTGCTGATCAAACCGATTTCGTAGCTACATACGAAGAAGAAGCTCGCCGTTACTATACAAATATCGTTGGTAAATACGGACCACAAGTACAAAATGCGCTTCGCAAAATTTCTAGCCTTGATATCAAACGCATTGCTCCACTTCATGGTCCAATCTGGCGCACCCCTGAATCTATCCAATATATCACGCACAAATACTTACATTGGTCCAGCTATACTGCTGAGAAAAAAGGTGTTGTTATCGCTTTTGGTTCCATGTACGGCAATACTCGTGCTATTGCTCAACAATTGGCTAAACAACTCTCCAAACGTGGTGTTACAGATATCAGAATTTACGATGTTTCCAAAACAAATGCTTCCTACATCATCTCCGATGCTTGGAAATATACTAACTTGGTAACTATCGCACCTACATATAACTTGAATCTATACCTTACTATGGAAAACTTTATCCATGAATTAAAAGCCCTTAACTTCCAAAACCATAAGGTATCCATCATCGGTAACCACTCTTGGGCTTCCGCTGCGATGAAAACAATGGTTTCCCATTTCGAAAATGACTTCAAAGACATTGAAATCGTTTCTGAACCACTAGATATCAAATCCTCTTTGAAAGAAGAAGATCTTCCATTAATTGAAAAAATGGCAGACGATATCAAAGCGTCCATTGAAGCTGCTGAAATTAAAGACGTATTCTAATACAAGAGCCGCCTATTTAGGTGGCTTTTTCTTTTTATATACCAGATTTTATACGCCTAAAACCAGGCTATGTTTTTTGGTTTATATCCATTTATTGAGCTCAAATACTATATTTTAAAAGCCTTGTAAATATGCGATAATTCTACTATTTTTTTGCTTGACATAAATCTAACTTTTTCATATACTATACAAGTACCTGTTACACAACAGAATACATGGAGAGGTGTCCGAGCGGCTGAAGGAGCATGATTGGAAATCATGTGTGCGGTTATCCCGTACCCAGGGTTCAAATCCCTGTCTCTCCGCCATAGTAAAAGCAGTGCTTTCGCACTGCTTTTTTATTTGCATATAAAGAAAAAGCTATGCAAATTATACTCGAATAGCTTTTTGTATATCACACTATATTAGTTGTGAATTTTCTTTGCAATATCACCGATAATTTCAGGTGTTGTTCTACAACAGCCACCAATGATTTCAGCTCCAGCTTTTCGCCATACCTCAACGTAGTCTACAAATGATGCAGGATCTCCAAACCAAGTTTTAGTTTTACTATCATAGCTTTCACCAAGATTAGGATATACAGCAATCGGTTTATCTGTAACAGTACGAATATCTTTTATCAATGATTCTACATACTCTGGTTTGGTACAATTAATGCCAATCCCTGTAATAGGATGTACCTTATCAATCATTTGTGCACATTTAATAATGGTTTCGCCACTAGAAACATGGTGCCCATCTTTACAGGAAAAAGCAATCCATGCAGGAATACCTTTGGATGTAAACGGATCAGACATAGCTCTCGCAATAGCGATCGCTTCAGCATAAGACGGTATGGTTTCAAAGGATAATATATCTGGATTTTCTTCACAGAATAACGCTAATCGAGGAATATGGAATATCTCTAGATATTCTGTTTGTACATCAGGATACCCACGGTATTCAGAACCATCCGCCAAGAAAGCGCCATAAGGACCTACAGAGGCTGCCACCAACGGTTTAGGTAAAGCACCTTCAGAAAAATATTTAACCCCCTCAGGAGTCTCTTCACCGAGCTTAATACCACGCAATGTAAGCGCCCCATTCGCCTTTGCTTCTAAAAACTCATTACGAGCTTGCACGGCTAAATGAACAGATAGTTTAACGAGCTCTATCGCCTCTTCCGTGCCATAACCTAAACCTTTAAAGCCTGCTACTGTCGCTTGATAGCCAGAGCTTTGAATGATATCGGCACCCGCAGCTAAATAAGAAATATGTATTTTCTTAATGATATCTGGCTGATCCATGAGAACTTTAGCAGACCACAACTTATGTTGAATATCACAGCCATAACGCTCTAATTCGGTCCCTAAAGCTCCATCTAAGACGAGGGCGTCCTTTTCCTTAATAATATCTAAAAATGCACTTCGTTTAGCCATCATATCACCCATTCTATACATACCTCATATAACACGAGGCTTACCTAGCATATTATATCAAATAATACATTCTGGTACTATCTACAAACTATTTTAATACCTCTGCTGGAGGCTCCTTACCAAACCATTTCTTATAAATTTCTGCGTATTTACCATTTGCTTTGATCTTAGCCAAACCATCATTGATTTTGTTAAGCAACTCTGTATTGCCTTTTTTCACAGCAATACCTAGTGGTGCCGCATCATAGTCCTCTCCAGTAACCTTTGCGATACCTTTGCCCTTACCATTAACATAATATTCGTTTACTGGTGTATCGTTGATAACTACATCAACGCCTTTATTTTGCAATTCTAAGAACGCATCGACAATGATATTAAACTGACGTACATCAGCATTGGGAATCTTGCTAGCAATCTCTGCACCAGTAGAGCCGATGGATACACCAATGCGCTTACCTTCTAAATCCTTAAAACTATTAATATTGGTGTTATCAATGTTCACAACGAGACCATTACCTGCAATATAGTACGGTTTACTAAAATCAACGGATTTTGCTCGTTCTTCAGAAATAGTCATATCCGAAATAGCGATGTCGATGGTATTACTTTGTAATGCTGGTAAAAGCGCATCAAAGTTTAGATTTTGAATATCTGCTTCTATGCCCTCTTCGTTTGCAATCGCATTAATAATATCAATATCAAATCCAGCTAATTTACCACTATCTTTGTCTTTAAAACCAAATGGTGCATAGGTCGCATCAGTACCTACGCGCCATGCCTTCTGACTATTCCCCTCCTGACCACAGCCTGCGATTAATAAACTACTAGCAATGGTGAAAGCCCCTAATAGAGCTGCTATTTTCTTAAATTTCATATTATTATCCTTACTTCTCTCTGTTCTATCTAGAAACAGAGTTCTTCTTAATCAACTAATATATCTATACTTACACTTATGAGCATAATAAAAATAATACCTCTAAAGGTATTATAGTTTTATGATAACATTCGATATAGTACGGGTCAATAAATCCAACTATACCAATAGGTATTGAATTGATATAGTTTTTAGCTATATCGAAAATAACATTCCTAAGTATATAAAAAAACCGCCTTTACCAAGCATAGATGAAACTTGATAAAGGCGGTCATCTCCAAAATGGAGGATTCCTGGTTATTTATAGAATAAATAAGCTATTCAATTCATTTAGGATATATAGTATGTAATTTATTTAGCATGTTTAGCTTTTATATACATAGCTACCTTGTACAAGAACGTACAGAGTAATAAATACATTACGATGCTGAGATATGTCGCTTCAGGTGTTTCTACCCAAGCTTGAGCAAATACATCAACACCTGCAATACGAAGCACTGCACTGAACAAGGAGCCAATAGCACCACCAGCTACGAGACCAGAGGCAATTGTACTACCTTTGGAGAAGCGAAGATCTGCCAATTCTTTGTCTTTTGTACTATTTTGTACAAGATACGCAATCAAACCTCCGATAAGTAATGGTGTATTAATTTCCATTGGCAAGTATGTGCCCAAAGCAAATGCCAATGGTGGAACTCTTACCATCCACAAGATGATTGCAAATAATGCGCCAGCCATGTATAGAGGCCATTGAGCACTACCACCAGTCATCATTGGCTCAATGATGGCAGCCATAGCGTTCGCTTGAGGTGCATTTAATGCATGATCTCCTACAAATCCATAAGCATCGTTCAAAAGAATCATAACACCTACAGAAAGTACGGCACAAAGAATAGTACCAACGATTTGCCATTGTTCCATTTTCTTAGGTGTAGCACCTGTCATATGTGCCACCTTAAGCTCAGACATGAAGTTACCAGCCATCCCAATAGTAGTACCGATAAAGGATGCCATCATGAGGACTGCAATCATGCCGACCTTACCAGTCATACCTGCTGCGGTTAAGCATACAGCGGAGATGATAATCATAAAGATTGTCATACCTGAAACTGGTTCTGTACCTGTATAAGCGATGGAGCTAATCCCCACTACAGACAATAGGAAGGACATAATAAGAACGATTAAGAACGCTACAATTGTTTGTCCGAAGCTTTCAGCATACATAAAATGGAAATATGCTGCAAATAAAACTGTACATAACAAGATGCCAGCACCAATCCAAGATGTAGGTACGTCACGTTGTGTACGAAGCAAATTAACATCTACAGTTTTAGAACTAAAGATGTCAAGCACTGCATTTTTAACAACATTTGCTACCACTTTAGACATTGTAATTAGACCGATGATGCCTGCCATAGCGAGCATGCCGATACCAATATGACGAACATAATCAAGGAATACCTTGCGAATTGGGGCCTCCCCTAATGGAACTGCATGGCCGCCAATTTGCATGATATGTTCAGGCGCTAAATAGTACACAATCGGAATACATACAAACCAAGAGAAGAAGGAACCGGCTGCAATGATAGCCGCATAGCGAAGGCCCGTGAAATAACCAAGGCCAAGCAATGCTGCATCAGTATCTACCGCTGCGGTTAGCTTAGTTTGATCTGCAAGGGCTGCCCCCCACTTAAAGGTAGCAGTGCGAATAACCTCTTGCCACCACCCCAAACTATTAAGAATAAAGTCATACACAAGAGCAATTAAACCAGAGCCAAGCATAAGTTTTGCTTTGCTCCCTTCATTACTCATCAATACTTCCGCTGCAGCACGACCACTTGGGAACGGATACACATAGTGCATTTCCTCAACGAAATAGCGACGGAACATAACGCATAATAAAACACCTAAAACGCCGCCAAGAATGATAGGAATCGCCATTTGTACAAAGGATACATCTGTTACATTCCAGATATAAAGAGCTGGCAAGAAGAACATAGCCCCTGCTAATGTGTTCGTACTAGAACTAGCGATAGCTTGAATGTGTACCGTTTCGGCAAAAGCATTTTGCCGCTTTAAAATAACTGCTGTACCCATAGCAAGTACAGATACTGGTGCAAAGGCATCTACTGTTTGACCGATTTTCAAACATAAATAGCCAACAGCCAGTGTGAAAACTGCCGCATAGAACAAGCCCCAGAATACTACATATGAATTAATCTCTACGTAATCTTTCTTAGGATCTAACACCGGTTCTATGGGTGGAATGGAACGAACCTCGTCCGACATAGTAAAACCTCCTCACAGAAAAAGTACAAACGTATAACTATTCACCTTTATACTAACACGGTACTACACATGGTTCAATGGTTTTCTATGCACTATGCGAATAAAACAATACACCCCCTATAAATAATTATTTTGCATTTTTGGCGTCCCTGTTCTACAATGAAAGTATATTAAGAATCTCTATTATGTAACGGTATCGTATACTGCCCTGTATAACACGTATGTTTACTTACGAGGAGGCTCATTATGGAATCAATGGTCGAACGTTTTGTACGCTATACGAGCATAAATACACGGTCTAATGAGGAAAGTACAACCATTCCTAGTACTCAAACTCAAGTAGACTTTGCTACGAATGTGCTCGTTCCCGATTTAAAGGCAATAGGTTTAGATGAGGTTATTTATAATCGTGAAAATGGTTTTGTCATCGGCACATTACATGCTAACACTGATGAGAAAGCTCCTTCCATCGGCTTCATTGCCCATATGGATACAGCTGATTATAATGCAGAAAATATTAAACCTCGTATCGTAGAAAACTATGATGGTAGTGATATTTGCCTCAACGAAGAACACCAAATCTTCACCCGACGTGCCGACTTTCCAAATCTAAAAAATTACATTGGCAAATCTTTAGTCGTAACTGACGGTTTAACACTCCTCGGTGGTGACGACAAGGCTGGAATCTGTGAAATCATGGAAGCTCTCACCTACCTCGTAGCTCATCCAGAAATCAAACATGGTAAAATCATGTGTGCTTTCGGTCCAGACGAAGAAATTGGTACTGGTGCGGACCACTTCGATGTTAAACAATTTCCTGTAGACTATGCTTACACTATCGATGGTGAAAGTCTAGGCCAACTTGAATACGAAACCTTTAATGCAGCTGGCGGTACCGTTACCCTTAAAGGCGTTTCTGTTCACACAGGCACAGCCAAGGGCATTATGATCAACTGTGCTAAACTAGCTATGCAATTTGACGCTTTATTACCAGGAGCAGCTGTTCCTGAGTACACCTGTGGGCGCCAAGGTTTCTTTATGCTCATGAGCATGGAAACACAAGTAGATACCGGTAAAATGAACTACATTATCCGCGACCATGACAAAGAACTATTCGAAGCAAAAAAAGCATTCTTCTTACAAGCAGGTCAAACATTGAACGAAATATATGGTCGTGAAGTATGTGAAGTATCTGTAAAAGACCAATACTACAACATGTACGATGTCATCAAAGATAATATGGAATGTGTAAATGTAGCCAAAGCAGCTATGGAAAAAGCTGGGATTACACCTATTTGTGATCCTATTCGCGGTGGCACAGATGGATCCAAAATCTCCTTCATGGGCATTCCTACACCAAATATTTTTACAGGCGTAGAAAACCTACATGGCCGTCATGAATTCGCATGTATCGATGATATGAAAAAAGCTGTTGAAGTTATCGTTAATATTGTAAATATCGAAAAATAATAGCATTAGCAAAGCAGTAGTAGATAACAAAAAGGACTATACGAGCCTAGGCTCGTATAGTCCTTTTTTATTTACATATTACGCAAGCTTATTATTACGCTTACGATTTCTAATTTCTTCCTCTTCAGCGCGAGCTTTTAAAGAAAGATCTCTTTCAGTCCCCACATAACGACCATATAATAAATAATAAGCAACTAGTGCAAGGAGCGCCACAACAACGGTTACATGGAACATACTAGTATAACCTACAACCTCTTTAACGGCACCTAAAATATAGGGGCCAAAGCCAAGCCCCATATCCAAGGCAATGAAGTATGTAGATGTGGCAACACCAATACGATGAACAGGTACTATCTTAACAGTAACAGCTTGTCCGTTGGACATAAATGTACCATATCCAAGGCCAACAAACACAGCCGATAAAAGCACAAGCCATGTGGAGTGAGCGATGGATAATAAGAAAATACCAAGTGCTAAGGATACAAAACAAGGATAAAGAACGAAGTTTTCCCCTTTCATATCGAAAACAATGCCAAGCAATGGTCTTGTTATAGTAATAACGACGGCATATACAACAAAGAAGAAGGTGCCCGCCATAATAAGATCTAGATCTTTTGTGTAAGCCGCCATAAAGCCAATAACGCCAGAGTAGGCAAAGCCGACTAGAATGGAAACAAGACTGATTGAATTCATCCGTGGTTCAATGTAGTCCGAAATTCTAATGCCCTTATGTCCTTCAGATTCGATACCAAGTTTAGGTTCATTAAATTTCATGATTACAGAACCAATACCGCAAAGGATGATAAGTACAACACAGAATGCAATGATAAAATCATAACCAAGACTATGAAGCATCAATATACCTAAGAATGGCCCTACTGCTGCGGCGAGAGAGGTAGATAAGCCATAATAGTTAATCCCTTCCCCTCGGCGTGACGTAGGAATAATAGCAGCTATGATAGTACTTGTAGCAGTAGATGTAATACCATAAGCAAAACCATTTAAGAAACGAACACTATCAAGCATTAGTAAATTAGGTGTGTAAAAATACATAGCTGTTGAAATCAAATAAATCAATAACCCTAAATAGAGCATCTTGCGACATCCTAGGATACTGATAAACCGCCCTGCCAATAAACGGGCTACAACGGTGCCAATAATATATATACCAACAGCAAGTCCCGCTTGACTAGCCGTAGCATGAAGATTATCTTTTGCTACAACCGCAATAATAACGATTAATAAATAATAAATCAAAAATACTAAGAAATTAATCAAAGTATCAAGGACAAAGGATTTTGTCCATAAGGCATCCTTAGCCTTATCCATAATATCAACTCCATTTTTTAAAATTATTGTCAACCAGTTTACGACAACGGTTAATTATAGACCTCTCATTTTAAAAAACAAGAATTAATATATTATATATCTCATCAATTTTATTTATAACAAACTACATATTCACAATAAACAAGCATTAATTTCCATTTTAATATCTCATATATTTTTACGATATAAAAACACCTTCAATAGCGACAGATGAGACCAAAAGACTCAAAGCCAACTATTAAAGGTGCTACTTTAAATATTTATTTTGTTTTTAGACCACAAGCTTTGAAGAAATTCTTGTACGCTTCAGCCTTTTTCGGTAGACTCAACGGATAGGCACGTGATGTAGATGGCAAACGTGTCAATGTCAATTCCCGACCATTAAATACAAAAGGAATTGTTTCACCAGTTTTAGGTAATTTAACCTTTTCTGGTAAAAGGCTCAATAAAATCTCCGTAGCCTTGCCGCCTGTTGTACCAATATGCTTACAGTCAGGGATTTGCTCCAGTACGTCCGCAAGTGGAACTGGTTCAACGACCTTAAGAAATGCATCAGATGCATTCCCTTTTTCGCGAATAGCTTTCAAAACAGTAGGACAAGATGCAATTCCAGCTTCAGACAAAAAAGCTTTGATCTTCTCAGGATCCATCGCTTTTTTCTCACCATTTCTAAAATGATCTTTTTCATCAAAGAATACGAGTCCAAAAACACGCCACATATCATTTTGGAAATTTGGATAATGGAATTCCATAGCACGTTTTGATTGTTCTGGAGGAAATGTGCCCATCATCATGACTGTTGCCTTCTTTGGTAAGAATGGAGGGAATGGTCTTGTTTCAATTGTTTCTGCCATATAGCATCAACTCCTTTCACATTCTAATATGAACTTAATTTTCAATACAATATATGAGATATATCACACATTATAATCCAATTAGCTCCTAGGTGAAAGCAACTAAAGAACTCATTAAAATATATCAATAGACTTACATTATCTATTATTATTGGCCAATTGGTTGAGAAACTAAGGTATTAATATGATCGAAACCAACTGGTGTCGGAGATACGAGATACAAGCAAATTACGGCAGCCACGGCAAAACCGATTGCTAAATAAGAGAAACTGCCATTACGAGGAAATTCATACATACCAAAGAGGCGTATCCCTATAGCAGCACCAATAGCTGTAATCAAAGACGGTATAGAAAAAATGTTATAAAAACCGAATACTACCATAAGGCCTGCATAGCCACCTACTACAGTAACCATAGGCAACATGCGATCCATTGGATTTGGAATAGATCGCGTAAGTGCAGCTGGATAATATGAAGCCTCTATGCCAAACATGCCTAAGAATATATTAAAACCAGCCCAAATGCTATCCCATACGCTTCTAAAAGCATCTCTATGCTTGCCGGCATACCATGCAAAGTCTGTAATGATTAAAATGGCTAAGCCTACACAGACAAAGTAGAATTCACTAGGAATTTTAGGACCTATATAAGCACCTACAGCTGTTGCAACAGCACTCAAAATCGATGCTACTATTACACGCTGTAAACGAGGTCGTTTATTTTCAGGAATGCGTTTATACACAGTAGCCAATAACTCTAAAACAAAGCAAGCCATAAAAACAGCAATGCCTGCAGCAGGAACAAAGAACGCGCTTACCAAACTCAAAATGAAGGGAATGCACAAGCGCCATTTAGGGAATAAGACAAGATCTTTATAATCTAAACGAATATCTTGTGTTTCCATAGTGAAGTTGTTGTACACCACAAAGAGCAACATAAAGGCGATTACGTCAACCGCAGTTGCACCCCAAATCAATAAAGTTGGTACTACAACCATAGATAAGGCTACCCCAGAAAGTCGAGATAAACCAGCAGCCACTAAGCCCAGTAATAAAAACGGTGTTAAAGCAGATATAATTTCGAGCATAATATTCCTCCCATCATTGTATAAATTTAAGTATATAGTATCTACCACACTACATCAAGGAGAGATATATTTTTTCATAGCTAGACGCTTTCGCACAGCAGAGGTAGAGCAACCCATCACCTGTGCAATCCTTGCAACTCCATAACCTTGAGCACGGAGTTTTTTAATCTTATTTTCGTCTAGATCAAGAGTATTTGCCCTTATTTCTATACCTTGCTCTCGCAAATAAATTGCCACTGTAGAACCACGTATCCCATAAGCTAGGCCAATGTCATCTGTACTCATGTGATGATGAATATATAAATAAGCCATCTCCTCTACGCGCATAGGCTTTCGAACTTTAGGAAGTAAGCAATTCCCCATATGCCGCAATACATGGTGAACTTTCCATCGCGATATACCATACATACGAGCAATGGCATCTGTACTATTTCCACTTTTATAGGCCCTACATATACGCACTACATCTATAGAGACGTTCTTATTTGATTGCTGACAAGCCAATCCATATTCTTTCAAACGATTCGCCATCGTCGTAATAGACACATCATAACGCTTTGCTAATGAATGGAGCGACCACTTACCGGTCTCATACAAAGCTTGTACATGAACCATATTGATTTCTTTCTTCAGAGGCCTCCGTTCGATATCGTACGCTTTCATACGGCGCATGATGGTATCAACACTACATTGAAAATAATCCGCCACATCGCGAACGCTCCATTGTTTCTCTATATATAATTGCTGCAACAGCTGTTTTGGTATAACACGCACATTTCGATACATAATTTTGCCCTTCCTTATAAACGAACTCCTTCCCCTATTATTGTGAAAGTTTCACTAAGAAAAAACAATAAAAAAGAGGTTCCTAATAGTCACATAGGTGACCAATAGGAACCTCTTTCAATATGTAATTATATGCCCCACATTATGATATGTGACAGTATGGTTGCTATACCACATCAGTGCACAATCCATTATTATTTATGTTCCAATAAAACCATAATTAGTTTATACACTTATAAATAGATTACTTCATTAACGGTATCTACGTTCAAGAGCTTTAGGTTTACTTAAAATGATGGACCATTTCATGCCCTCTTTTAAAGCATGATTAGATTTACGACCGCGAGTCGAAGTCGCAGCTAGAGCAGTAGGCGCAGTTGTAATGCCTACATTTTCAATAAGAACTTGCCCCTCTTTAGCTACTTTATCTCGTTTAAACTCAGCTAGTCTTTCACTTAAGGTCGGTCCCGTAACAGCTTCTCTATCTAAGCGAGTCTTACTGGTAGTATAACTCGGATTGCTACTGGAACTTTTCATTGATAAGGCTTCAATATCTCGTTGAGCTGCTGCAGCCTCTTCATTGAAATGTATGTCCTCCATAGTTTTCGATGGTGCTTCTGGTTGCTGATTTACAATCGGTTTATCTTCATAAGAGTCCCGATAAAAGTCATCAACCTTAGACAAATCATCCATAGACGGTTCATCTACCTTGCGTTCTATGGAGATGCCATATTCGCGCTCCATATCTTCCCAAGTTCCGCCACCAGAGCTTTCATACTCATCATACTCTTCAGACTCTTCAGTATTCTTATTTTTTATAATGGAAAAAGCAATGTACGCTATGATACCTAAAACAAAGATTGGATTATGCGAAAAGATGGATAGCACTGAAGACAAAATAGAGTCCATAGCTACTCCTATTCACCATCTGCTAAGTTTTCACGCATTTTAGTGTCTGCAATAATATTGTTCATATTGTAGTAATCCATAACGCCAAGATTACCATTTCTGAAAGCTTCTGCCAATGCTTTAGGGACTTCAGCTTGTGCTTCCACAACCTTAGCTTGCATGTCTTGTGTTTTAGCACGCATTTCTTGTTCTGTAGCAACAGCCATTGCACGACGTTCTTCGGCACGAGCTTGAGCGATTTTCTTATCCGCTTCCGCTTGGTCAGTTTGCAATTGAGCACCAATGTTACGTCCCACGTCTACGTCAGCGATATCGATGGACAAGATTTCGAATGCAGTACCCGCATCAAGGCCTTTACCCAATACAGTACGGGAAATGTGATCTGGATTTTCCAATACATCTGTATGTTCTTCAGAGGAACCTACAGTCGTTACGATACCTTCACCTACACGGGCAATAATTGTGGCTTCACCAGCACCCCCAACGAGGCGATCGATATTCGCACGTACAGTAACACGAGCACGAACTTTCAATTCGATGCCATTTTTTGCTACCGCAGAAATAATTGGAGTTTCAATCACTTTAGGATTAACGGACATTTGAACCGCTTCCAATACATCACGACCGGCGAGGTCGATAGCTGCGGAACGTTCAAAGGTCAACGGAATAGATGCCCGTTCAGCGGCAATCAAAGCATCTACAACGCGGTCAACGTCACCACCTGCTAGGTAATGAGCTTCCAACTGATTTACATTCACATCAAGCCCCGCTTTATTAGCTTTAATCAACGGCATTACAATTTGAGACGGATTTACGCGACGCAAGCGCATACCTACAAGTGTAAAGATACCAACATTAACACCCGCTGCTAAAGCAGATACCCAAAGCCCTAATGGCACAACATATAAAAATACCATAATACCAATCAGCAGAATGGGAATCAAAATTAAAATACCTACATCCATAATAACCTCCATAATTTACGACGATGTTGTGAAAGCTTAATCTCGCTTTCTAACAATATTGCGACCACCTACAACTCGAAGGACCACAATAGGTGAACCGGCATCGATGAAGTCACCTTCGGTTACAACATCTACCAAATTACCATTAATCTTAGCAATACCTGCAGGGCGTAGTGTTGTATGAGCTACGCCTTCCTTGCCAGCCAAATCTTCTAATACATCATTAGATACATAACCAGCTTTTGTCGTAGACCTTTGCCCTAAGGTAAACAATTTGCCTATCCACGTCTTTTCAAAGTGATTAAAGAACATAATGATAATGACAATTAACAAGGCTGTTAATCCTAGCACAGCATACAATGCTACCGTACCTTCCCCAAGAGCTACATAAACGCCCCATAGAAACGCGCAGTAACCGATAAGACCTAGAATACCGCCTGGTACTACGAGTTCTACAGCCATCAAAGAAACACCGATAGCCATCCATATTAAAAACTCCATAGGCTCTCCTCTCTAAAATTAATTTTATACAACTTATATGTTTATTATACAATATTGAAGATAAATTATAAAGATACTAAACAAAAACGACTACTTTCACAGATACAATCTGATTCAGTAGTCGTTTATTGTATTGAATACAAATCAATTCACTTTAATCTCAAGGTTCTATGCCAAGAGCTTAAAGTCGTATAAGGTTATACTTCTGTTTTTTTCAATTGGTCATTGCCAACGCCTGTTTTTTGAAGGATCAACAAACAAATGCTCATCGCCATACCTACTACAGTAGCAAGCCCCATCCCTTTTAAAACTACAGGTCCAACCGCAAGTTCTGCACCACTAAGACCTACCACAAGGATAACGGATGTAAGAATCATATTAACAGGGTTTGTATAATCCACCTTACGTTCTACAAGCATACGCAACCCAGATGCTGCGATAATGCCGAACAAGAGAATAGAAACCCCACCCATAACAGGTACTGGGATAGCATGAATAAGTGCTGCCACTTTACCAACAAAGGATATAATCATCGCAAGCACTGCAGCACCGCCAATTACCCATACGCTAAAACAACGAGTAATTGCAAGTACGCCGATGTTTTCACCATACGTCGTATTTGGTGTAGCACCAAAGAAACCAGAAAGAATATTTGCAAGACCATCACCAAGCAAGGATCTTTGTAGACCTGGCTCTTTCATCAAGTCTTTAGCGACGATATTACTAGTAACAACTAAATGACCAACATGCTCTGCAAATACTACGAAGAGCGCCGGCATAATCATGATAATCGCATTGATATCAAATACAGGCATACCATAGAACTGAGGCAATGAAAGCCAAGGAGCAGCTTCTACTCCAGAGAAGTCAACAACTCCCATCACAGCAGACAATACATAACCGGATACAACACCGATAAGAACAGGGATAACCGCTAAGAAACCACGGAACACAACAGTTCCAAGCAAGGTAACAACTAAGGAAAACATAGAGATAATAACAGCTTGGCTATGGCTCATGCCTAAATCTTGATTGCCGATAAGGCCAGACATACTCATCGCTACTGGCGCTAATTCTAAGCCGATAATCGCTACGATAGCACCCATTGCCGCTGGTGGGAATAATTTATCAATCCAACGCGTACCAATATAACGTACGAGAACAGATAAAATTACAAAAGATAGACCAAATACAACGAAGGCCCCTTTTGCCGCTTCATAACCAAGACCTGCAGATAACACACCTGCTACAGGCGCAATAAAGGCAAAGCTGGAACCAAGATATGCAGGAATCTTACCCTTACACACAAATAAGTACAATAATGTACCAATACCATTCATAAACAATGCTGTTGCAGGGTCTACTTTTAATAAATACGGTACCAATACAGTAGAGCCAAACATGGCAAATAAATGTTGAAAACTAAGTGGTAACATTCGGCCCCATGATGGGCGTTCTTGAATATCAATATAATCTTTCATCGTTTCTCCTCACACACAATATAACGATGCTAAGTTCATATAGTACAGTCCTTAAATATACTCTATGAATTTACACAAACAGATTTATCTTATGATACATACGTTAGGTATTAACGTTCAAATTTAGTCTATCTACGAGTCGACTTTTTAGAAGGCCGTGGTTAAAAGGGTCCAGGCATATTTGTCTTATTAGTACGCGTCGTAGCAGCAGGCTTGAAACGACTTTGTGTTTCTTCACGCAAAGATGGTAATGGTTCAGCTGTACCAACTTGTTTTACCCCTTCTACATTACGACGACCAATGCTTGCCAACAACCCAATAGCCATGAAATTCATCAATAATGAAGAGCCCCCATAACTAACAAATGGTAATGGTACCCCTGTTACAGGCATGATACCGCATACCATGGCGATGTTAAACAAAGCCTGACCACTGATAAGCAATGTTATGCCCATTGCTAACCATTTCCCGAATTCATCACGAGCCTTATTAGAAATGCGGAACCCAAAATAGGTAAAAGCTGCAATCAGAACGACAACAAACACTGCACCAATGAAACCCATTTCTTGGGCCCATACAGCAAAGGCAAAGTCCGTATGTGCTTCTGGTAAGTAAAAATACTTTGATGTACCTTGCATAAAGCCTTCGCCTAAAATACCGCCAGAACCTACGGCCAACAGCCCTTGAACTGTTTGATACCCCATATCCTGCGCATGAGGCCAAGGATCAAACCAAGATTGAATACGTTCCCAGCGATATGGCGACATACGAGCTGCAATAAAGCCAAGAAATCCAGCTATCACAAAAGCTCCGCCAAAGAATTTTCCATCAAAGCCCGCTAAGTAAATGAGCACAAAGGAAAAGCCAAAAATCAATACGGTCGTGCCCATATCTGGTTGCAAGATTGTTAAGCCTGCAAATATAATTGGCCATATTAACATTGGCAACATATAACTTATACGTTCACTAAAATAACCTTGTAAATTAATGAGAGGGTTAGTATGCTTTGGTTTTCCCCATTTCCGCATGGTGCTCAATTTAGCCGACGTCCATATCAAGGCAGCCAATTTCGCAAATTCTGAAGGTTGAATCGATACAGGCCCAATAACAATCCAACGACGAGCACCATTAATGACTGCACCAATCACAAGAACCAAGATCATCCCAATTAGTGTAGCAATCATAATTCTTTGCAACATGTGAGGCTTCTGTAACTGACGGTAATCGTAACGATACAATATGACACCTGCCGCCATAGACAAAAATAAGAATGTCATATGTTTTAAAAAGTATCCTAATAATCCCGTATTTTCATAGATAGAGCCGATATACGTAGCACTAAAGATATTTACACTGCCTATAATTGTAATGAGAAGAATAGGTAAGAGCATACCTTGTAAATCATTTTTAAAGAGTGAGCCCCACCGACTATCCCCCTTATTCGGTGTTTGCATGTTAAGCCTCCTTTTGAACTTTTGGCTTAATTGCTTCTAAGCGAAAAATAGGTTGTCCTTTTTTACTAAATTTCTCTTCATACTCAGTTTTTACATTTGGAAGGTCTGTGCTATGTAAATCATACGTTACATTTTTAAGCTCCCAACCACATGCTTTAAACTCTTCAAGAGAGAACATAAACAACCCTTCATTATCTGTCTTAAAGTGAACTTCTCCACCATCTTTCAAAAGGCGGGCATAACGATCAAGGAATGTGTGATATGTAAGGCGCCGTTTTGCATGTTTAGCCTTAGGCCAAGGATCACAGAAGTTAATATAGAAACGATCAACTTCTCCAGGTGCCACTATCTCTTCGATACCTGCAATATCAAATAGAGAGACCTTTGCATTGTTTCGCTCTCCTTCAAAGATTTTTTGTGCTGCATAATAGATAACACCCATTTGTACTTCAAAACCTACGAAGTTAGCATTTGGATACGCTTCAGACATCCCCGCAATAAAGCGACCTTTCCCCGTCCCTAGTTCCATATATAATGGGTACTCAGGATGTTCAAATAATTCACGCCACTTGCCTTTAAACTCTTCTTGGCCAGACAAAATGATGTGAGAGTCATATTCGTGGATAGCTTCATCAATCCATGGTTTTCTACGAAGGCGCATACTTTCTCCTTACATCTATTTTTAATAATATATTTATATTTGTTTATATGTATTATTACAGGTCATATACCTATCTTATTAATTATAGAAAAGGGGACCTTAAACGTCAATTACATTCTATGGATTTAACCCTAATCATTAAAACTGTGAAAGTAGAAGCCATAAAAAAAGACCTACTTCCGAAAGAAGTAGGTCTACATTTTATTGGAAAATCATAGCTTCTAAATTTTCAATTTGATATTGACTTAGGCCAAGTTCAGATAAACTCTTTTCAGCTGCAGTAAAAAGATTATTTTTACCAACTCGAGTACCTAGTGCTGCCGCAGCGACCAATTCACGGTCCAATTTACCTAAACGTGAACGATTACGATTTTGAGGTTTTGGTTTTTTCATACGGAACGTATTATATTGAACCCCCTCTTTTGTTTCCTCAGCTTTCGGCTTTGTTAAAGGTGCCCCATTAGTGCCATTCCCCAATAAAGCACTAAGTCCTGTTTGCTTTGGTACCAATTTTTCGTACTCATCGCCAAACTCAGGGCGTTCATCACGTAATTGATCAAATGTAGCTAAAGCAGCATTCATTTGTTTCAAGCCAGCAGCAGAGTAAAGTTGACGAATGGCAATACTCACCTCTTGTGGCGTCAACGTGCCTCGCTCAATAGCAGATGCAATTGCACTCTTTAATGCACCTTGATCACCAGACGCAGTATAGCGACCGATTTCAACCAAGTCTTTCTGACGTGCATTAAGCTCTTTTGGCGTATATATATTTATCTCAGATATAGATGGTGCCTGTTTAGAAGGTTGTTCTCCCGCCCCATTAGCCTCAAACATATAGCCACCGGCAACGATGGCCACGGCTAATGTTAAGGTTAATACTCTTTTCAAAGTCTTACAATCTCCCTTATCATTAATACTAATTGTATAATACTGCAATAGTAGCGTACATTATCAATGGATTTATTTTACTGTTCTACTGTAATACATACTGTAGATATTATTATATAATACTTCATCTAATTTTTATAGTCCTATTCGAAAAAAATCTATAATCTTTTAATAAATTATATATATTTATCTATAAAAATTATATATTTATAAACCACACTTAACAATACATCAAAATGCACCTCTACTATTTTATCAAAGAGATTAATGACTATCGTAACATACTAATATTCCTTACAACTATAATTTTCTACCATTTCGGTTTATGATCCATTAGAAAAATAGAATCATTAAAATTATATAGCCGTTCCAAAGAACGCAAAAAGGCGGTACAACCAAATGGTTGTACCGCCTTGATTCATCAATTATTCAGCAGTGAATGGCAATAAAGCAATTGCACGTGCACGTTTGATAGATGTAGTCAATTTGCGTTGATGTTTTGCGCAAGTACCGGAAATACGACGAGGTAAGATTTTACCGCGTTCAGTCGTAAAACGACGAAGTTTAGCAACATCTTTATAGTCGATTTGATCGATATGGTCTGCACAGAAAACGCATACTTTTCTTCTTGGCTTTCTGCCTCTATCTCTTCTCATTGCGAATCCTCCTTTTCGAATTAGTAGGAGTCCCTGACACTAGAACGGGATGTTTTCGTCATCGCCGCCTGTACTGAAACTATCAAAATTGGACCCACCTTCGAAAGAATTAGTATTCATATCAAGGGATTGGCCCACAAAGTTCGCTACTACTTCAGTAACGTACCGTTTTTGACCGTCCTGAGTCTCGTAAGAACGAGTTTGCAAACGACCTTCTACAAAGCAACGACTGCCTTTACGAAGATTGCCTGCCGCTTCACCAAGTTTACCCCAAGCAACGCAGTTGATGAAAGCAGTTTGTTCTTTCGTCTCATTTGTTGTGGAATCAATATAGGTGTTTGTCGCAGCCACTGTGAAAGTTGCTACTGCACGACCAGTTTTGGTATAGCGTACTTCAGGATCACGAGCTAAATTACCTAGAATTTGTACAGAATTCATGTTTTCCTCCAGGCTTTAATTATGCTTCGTGTTTAACAATTAGATGTCTTAGGACTTCATCGTTGATTTTCAATACACGATCGATTTCTTTGATTTCAGCAGGTGCTGCTTCAAAGTTGATCAATACATAGAAACCGTCAGTGAATTTCTTCACTGCGTAAGCAAGACGACGCTTGCCCCAACGATCTACCTTTTCTACTGTGCCGCCTACACGAGCAATTAAAGCTTCTACTTTTTCAATAACAGCGTTAGTTGCTTCCTCTTCAGCTGGTTTCACAATAAACATGACTTCGTATTTGTTCATACAAAATCACCTCCTCTTTCGGACTAATGCCCCTATCGACACATAGGGGTAGGAAGTGCTTACCATCAATAAGCCTTACTATTATAACCTAAAAAAATGATGAAAGCAAGGACTCAATTTTAAGCCCTTGCTTTTACCAATATTATATACGATTATATTTTTCATCCTCAGGAAAGGCAATCATAGCACAGATAATTACAAATATGGCTATTACCCCCATCATAGGATAGGCCGTATCATTTGGTAAGAAGGTAAGTATCAACGATGACACAATACCACTACCATATTGCATGGCACCTAATAGTGCCGCCCCAGATCCAGCCATTCTACCTGCTCTATCTAAAGCTAATGCATTAGTTACAGCGGCAATGATACCGTTCATGGAGAAGAATAAAAAACAGCCAATAACGATTAACCACAATGAATGGTAACCTAAGAACATCAAGCCCATAACAATGGATACACAAACAGCAGCAAATAGTGTGGCATATTTCAATAGTCTATCAAGGCGTATAGCACTTACAATACGACGATTAATAGCACTTAACAACATAACACCAATAATATTGACAGAAAAGAGATAACCAAAATATTCTTTGGGCACTTCATACACATCTATATATACATAAGGCGATCCCGTTAAAAACGCATAAATGGCAATATAAAATGAGCTAACACATAGGGTATATTTCATAAACCCTTTGTTGCGCAATAAAATCCAATAATTATTATAGGTATGACCTATAGACTTTTTACTACGTTTTTCTAAGGGGTGTGTCTCAGGAATCACCAATACGGCAACGAGCATTAAAAGCCCTATACCAACAAGCAACCAGAATATAGAATGCCATGTATACCATACAAGTAAATGTCCTGCTAACATTGGGCCTGCTATAGGCGCTATAGCCATAACGATGGCCAATGTAGACAACATTTTAGCCGCCTCAGTACGACCATATAAATCCCGAATCATAGCCCGCGATAGCATCGGTCCTACACAGGCACCAAAGGCCTGAAACACACGCCAAGCCAACAACTCCATCATAGAGGAACTCAAGGCACAGCCTACAGAACCAATACTAAATAAGACTATCCCTATAATCAGCGGCTTCTTACGACCAATTTTATCGCTAACGGCGCCCCAAAAAAGCTGAGCTAGCGCAAACCCAATTAAGAACCCCGTCAACGTAAGCTCCGCATCACCATTGAGGTCACGGCCCATCTCAGGCATGGCAGGCAAATAAATATCCGTCGACAACGATGTAAACGCCATCAAAGCACTTAATATAGACGTAAAAAGCCATCCCTTATTGCTAATCGTCAGCATAAAGACACCACTTTCATATAAAACCGCACTATAATATGTATTCATTTAGATTATATCAGAAATAAAATTAATGCTATATAAAGTTTTGATTTTTTCAATAAAAAAGCGTAGTAAAATACTACGCAAAAATTGGTCTATAGTAATATCACTCTTTGCACTATTCAAATAGTATAAAGACAAAAGCCTAACGCAACAGAGTATACAAAATACTCGCACGCTAGGCAATCCTAAAAAATGTTTATAAGATGAGCCTAACGCTACCACACGTCGATGGCTCCCTTTTTCTTTATTATACAACATAAATAGAATTTCTTAGAGGAATTATATGATAAATGGCTCTTTATCATTAACGACATAAACATTTCTATTAGGTAGTATTCTCTTTAGTTTTTCAGGGATATCAGTATGAACCGGAATAACAATATCAGGATCAACCATTTCTATGAACTGAACTAAATTGTCCTTTGAGACATGACCACTGGCATGACATATATAAGATGGATATGTATCTAACAATTCTTTCAATGCTAGATTCTCCTCAATATATCCTGTCCACATGGAATATATAATACGTACATCATCTTTAGGGAACTCTTTAATTTTAGAAATAAAATTTTCTGTCCCTCTTACTAAAGATACAAATCCATGTTCCATATAGTATTTAGGATACCTTCCTTTATCAATAACTAATGGGCTATCATGTCTACGATACAAAGAACTTTCATAATATACATTATTAATCACAGTATCTAATATTCTTTTCTGATAAGCATCACAAATGAGTACTTTATCAGTTGGCATATTCTGCCAAATCCCCATAATACGGTCAATATTCGTAGAGGAACACATAACAAAAACATATTTCCCATCTTGAATATATGAAGAAATATCGTCTAATACTGTGGATTCAAATATACAATCATCTGCGTCTCTAGACAATGAGGTGCCCTCTGTAATTAATACATCAACCTCCCCTATATAGGTGTTAACTAATTTGTCTAATACGTGATGGCGCAACCCATGCATCCGGAAATCACCTGTATATAAGACACGTTTACCTTCTGCTTCAATGACAAACATATAACTATCCGCAGCACTATGATCGATAACTAAAGGTCTGATACGTATATCACCAATAGAAAATACATCTCCGCCCCGAAATGTATTAGAACCTAATAAGCGCAAGTATAAACCTCTATCTTGATACTCAGCACCTATTATCGCGATTTCCTTACTTAATTCACCCATATATAATGGAATTTCTGATAGTGCAGAGGTTAGTTGGCCTAAGTGATCCATATGATAATGAGAAATCACAATACCGTCACAATCCGGCTTTCCTTTTGTAACGCCGTCTATATCCAGATTTATAGGTGTGTACTTTTCATCTAAACTTAATTCATTACCAAAATCTAACATAATGCGAGTAGATGCTGTACTAATTTCTATGGTACTACCACCAAGCTGGTGAGTGCCACGGTGTATTTCAATCTTCATATTTAATCGATAATAAATTGATCTTGGATATAATACTTGCCAATATGCCAATCAAAATCTACAGGAATGGTTCTTTCTTTATCTTCCATAAATTGAACTGCTTCAAATTTTTCATTAGTACTATCCTCTGAACGTGCTAATTTACAAAATCTGAAAACAATATCTTCTTTACTAGCAATCTCTTTACAGAGTCGATATAAGAAAGTTTGTTCTAAACCCTCCTTCATCTGCACAAACTCTACAAATTGCCGTGAATAATTGGAATGACTAGGTTCGTAAATCTCTAGTGGTAACAAAGGGATTTCTTCACCAGATGTGTACTCAGAAACACTTTTAGCTCCAGCAGCGAACAAAATTATAAGTTCAAATTTAGCCTCTGAGTCAAAAACTAATTCATTTCTATTAGATGCATGACCTTTTAAATTATTCGGATAATTCTCAATAAAATCTCTCTTAAACCGTTCTTTGTCTAAAAACTTATAATATGTGTAAATCTCTAACACACATCTAAGTAAAGTTTCCTGACTACCAATGGGATGGTACTTTAACTCAATCAACGAAAATCGTCTATTTTGTTCTGAGTACCCCACTAAATCAATTTTACCGATTTTATCAGACTGTTTTCCTTTTAATGGAATCTGGTAATCGATAACATTCCCCAAACAAGGAATAAAATCATTTAAATATAACAATTTAGCAAGATTTTCTTCGTTCCTACTACCTATTTTCCCTGAATATAATTCAAAATATTTTTTCTTATTATGATCAGCTGTAAAATATGACTTATATCTTAAAGGTTTTATGTCCTCCCAAAAATCAATAGCGCGTTTGTATACATTTTGTTCGTTAGTCTTAATAGGATAAAGAAGTTGTGCAGCTAACCATTCAGACATTGGCACTGGATTTTCTCCAATTTTACTGTCACCTAAAGAATTTAAAATCGAAGCACTATAAAACTCCTCTGGTCCATGCTCATAAAAAGGTTTCCACATATCAATCGATGCTGATACCCCATTAACACTTTCAAAAAAATACTCAAAACCTCCAAAAACATTATCTACCCATTCCGAAAATAAATTTTGGCTCATAATCGTCTCCTTATAAAGCACATCACAAATTTCATTTATTTCTCATCCAAATTATACCAAATCTTATGGGTATTTTTTGATACATAAATAAATAATTTTATAATGCTAATACATTCATGTATCTAAATCCTTTAAAATTCTATAGAAAATCCTTGCGTCATTATTCTATATAATTTACTATATATAGAGAAATCTGATTATAAAAAGGAGTCATCATGGCTAATATCAATGAAAACTACTTAAACCTACAAGGTTCTTATTTATTCGCTAATATTGCTAAAAAGGTAAATGAGTACCAAACTGCTCATCCAGATGCAGATATTATTCGTCTTGGTATCGGCGATGTTACATTACCTCTTGCTCCAGCAATTATCGATGCTATGAGTAAAGCTGTTCAAGAAATGGGAAAAGCAGAAACATTCCGAGGTTATGGCCCTGAACAAGGTTATGATTTCTTACGTCAAGCTATTGTTGATGGCGATTACAAACCATTAGGCGTAGATATCGCTATTGACGAAGTATTCGTTTCCGATGGTGCAAAATCTGACGTTGGTAATATCCAAGAGTTATTCAGCGAAGATAACATCATTGCTATCACAGATCCTGTGTACCCAGTATACTTAGACTCCAACGTTATGGGTGGTCGTACTGGCGAAGCTGTAGATGGCATCTTCCAAAAGGTTGTATACCTCCCTACTTACGCAGAAAATAACTTCTCTCCAGAATTCCCTTCTGAACGTGTAGACATCGTATACCTTTGCTCGCCTAACAATCCTACTGGTACTGTTTTAAGCCGTGCTCGTTTAGCAGAATGGATCAAATGGTGTAAAGATAATGATGCCATTTTGATGTTTGACTCTGCTTACGAAGCTTTCATCAGCACAGAAGATACTGTAAAATCTATCTACGAAATCGAAGGGGCTCGAGAAGTAGCTATCGAGTTCCGGTCCTTCTCCAAAACTGCAGGTTTCACTGGTACACGTTGTGCTTATGCAGTAGTACCTAAAGAGGTCACTGGCAAAACTAAATCTGGTGAACGCCAACCGCTAAACCCTATGTGGAACCGTCGTCAATGTACTAAATTCAATGGTGTTCCTTACATCATCCAACGCGGTGCTGAAGCAGTATACACAAAAGAAGGCCGTGAACAAACTCGTGCAAACATTGCGTACTACAAAGAAAATGCCCGCATCATCAAAGAAGGTCTTGAATCTATCGGCCTTACTGTATACGGCGGTGTGGACGCTCCATATATTTGGCTTAAAACGCCTGGCAATATGACTAGCTGGGAATTATTCGACATCTTGCTCGAACAAGTTCAAATCGTATCTACACCAGGCTCTGGCTTTGGCCCTCATGGTGAAGGTTACCTTCGTTTGACAGCATTCGGTAGCCGTGAAAATACAATTCGCGCCGTTGAAAGAATCAAAACATTACAATTCTAATATGATTAAGTCTATATTTAGGTTTAGATTTATATATTTATATCTTGATTTATATTTAGATTACATTAAATCTAGAATATGTGATTTAAAGTAGTTTATATCTATAAAACCAAAAGACCGATTACAGTCCTTCAATAGGAATGTAGTCGGTCTTTTTTATATACCCTTACATATATGAATATTTAATTCTAGTATTCCTTAACACTATAGTACTAACAAATAACATCCCCATATTATTTGCCTCTGCTATTTTTACCCTTAATTAAAAGTTATGACGAATCCCTGCGTCAATGCGATAGGAATTGTCTACGATAGCACCAAAGTTTTTAGTGAAAGTCCCATAAATATATGTATTAGGACGTATGCTCCATGAACCACCTAACTCAACATCTAGCCATGTATCTTTAAGATTCACTTCACTGCCTGTAGTTGGCTCACCGGTCATGCTATAAGTAGCTTTCATTTTACCAGAGAATTCATGCGCTAATGCTGCTTTGAGGAAAAGGTTGCTATTCTTACTTTCCTTACCAATACCTACACCGATACGACCGATAACGGAATTCACTGCATCGGAGTTAATATGCACTGTGTTACCTGTATTTGTACGAGTATCAAAGTTTACACCAGACAATCGACTAAGCGTCAATTCTGTGTTAGGATCGATGTAGAAACCATTGTCTTTCTTGATTCGTTTACCATATTCAACGCTCAAAGAGGTACCTGTATTGCGGTAATCTCCGTTCAAGCTTGTACCCAAGCTATTGCGTACAGTGAAATCATTTTTCAAACGACTTACTTTACCAATCACATCTAAATAACGACCATCATTATATTGTTTTGCACCGTATAATGCTAAACCTGCGGTTTTACCAGACCCTGAACCTAGTGCGTAATCACTACTGCTTGTACCATATAACAAGGCCCCACCAATAGTCCAATCGCCACGCAATGTGTCATAGCCTACTTGTGCCATGTTATAGGTTTGATTTACATAGGCGCTGTCTGTAATTTTAGATTTACCACCGATGTATTTTCCCCATACACCATGCTTATTGGAGTTGAGTCGCACATCACCGAGGCGACGTTGTAAATCATTCGTATCGGCTCTCATTTGCATCACAGAGGAGACTAACGCACTCTTAGCACCAGAAACAACTTCGCTTTCACGAGCTGTCACAACCGCTTGGTCAGTAATACTAGGTTTCCCATCAACAGTAAAGCTACCTGTACCAAGCTTAGTGGAATATGCAGGGCTAATAAGGCCTGAATCGACTTGAACATTCACATCTAAATTACGTTCACCCTTGGTAAAGCCGGTATATGTTAATTTATTAGCCAACTGCTGCAAAGTGCCTCGTGGGTTGTCTATATTTGCATACCCTTTAAGTGCATCTGCCGAACTGCGCATAGTCACAGAAGAACCTTTATCAGCATGGTTGATAACGACTTCGCCCTTACCTTGTGCAGTCGCAGGGGCTCCCTTTTCATAGTCGATAGCTGCATGACCAACATAGTTGTTAATAGTAATAGGTCGTGGATCTACGGCTTGGATAATACCTTGACTATTTATATCTTTACCACCAATGAAATGTTCTACACGACTACCACTATATAAATAGTTTGCATTATTAGGGCGACCTTGTGTAGGATATACGCGTTCAGCTCCTAACCATTCATTGCGCCAAGTCGCACCATTTTGTAAGTACAATCGTAAACCACCATGGTACGGATTGTTGTTGCTTTCATCAAATTCATTCAACACACCACCTACCAATTTAGAATTTGGTGTTGTTAAACCTAAAGAAATTTCAGATCCATGGTTATGTGGATTCTTGTCGATACCATAGTTTTTATCTAAAAATCCTATATTACCGTACATCTTCACATCATTCGTTCCCGGATGTAAGCCATCCATACCCGTATTTACATAAACAAAACCTTCTTCAGATAATGCAGAGTAAGTATCAGAGGTATCTAAAGGATATGTTTTTACATCGGCCCCACCTAGTATACGAATATATCCATCTTTATTAGCTTGCAAACCAACGCCAACAGCATCGACTTTAGCATTACCCTTTACGGTAATTCGAGTATCATCGTTATTTCCATCATTAGTAAGTCCACCATAACCAGCATAGATACCGCTCATATAATAATGTGCCAAATCAGGTCTACGTTTCGCGCCACTTTCTGCAGGTGCTGGATTTTTAACTGTTACAGTTACATTTTTATCAATAGCGACTTGTGTCCCATCAAGGGCGTAAATACCTGTAACATTATTATGATATTTTGTTCCATTTACCCCTAAACCTGATACATTAACAGTTAAGTCATCTGTATAATGTCTCTTTTCCCCCCACAAATTAAGACCAATGGATTTCCCATCTGTATGACTTTCCACAGTTGTGGCTGATACCATGGTAAAAGCATTAGCACCTGTTACGATTAATGCAGCAATAACAGCAGCTTTTACATTTCTTCTCATGTTATACCTCCTTAACACTTCAACTATGAACATAACTAGCTAATATAACCAATTTAATTGTATCTAGATTCAGGGTATATGTGTCAATTTCTACTCATATGATTTTTTATTTGTCCCCTATAACAACACGATATATATCGATACAGTTGTGCACAAATTACTTGTTTAAATTAGATATTAATTATTTTCTATACCATCTAATAAATTCTATAGAAAAATATTAAAAGCTATTAATTTTATGCTATAATAAATATGTTAATTATTAAATTTCAACTTATATAGGAGGCTAATATGAATATTCGTATTGGTATCGTTGGTTACGGCAACTTAGCTCGTGGCGTAGAAGCATCTGTTCAGTTACAACCTGATATGGAGCTCATCGGCGTATTTTCTCGCCGTCAAGGTATTGAAACTGTATCTGGTGTACCTACTTACACGATGGAAGATATTCCTAACTTTAAAGGCAAGATCGATGTAATGGTTCTTTGCGGTGGTTCTGCAACAGATCTTATCGAACAAACACCGATGGTAACAAAATACTTTAACTGTATCGATTCCTTCGATACACATGCACGTATTCCTGAACACTTCGCTAATGTAGACAAAGTAGCTAAAGAGGCCAAAACTGCTACATTAATTTCTTCTGGTTGGGATCCAGGCATGTTCTCTTTGCAACGCGTTTACGCGGAGGCAATCTTGCCAAAAGGTAAATCCTACACATTCTGGGGCCGCGGTGTATCCCAAGGCCATTCCGATGCCATTCGCCGTATCGATGGTGTTCTTGACGCTCGTCAATATACTGTGCCTAAAGAACAATACCTAGAAGCTATTCGTAACGGCGAAACTCCAGACGTCGATGGCTATAAAGGTCACCTTCGTGAGTGCTATGTAGTAGCGGCTCCTGATGCGGACAAAGCTAAAATCGAAAATGAAATCAAAACTATGGAAAACTACTTCGTAGGCTATGAAACTGTAGTCAACTTCATTTCCCAAGAAGAACTTGATCGCGACCACAAAGGCATTCCACATGGTGGCTTCGTTCTTCGCTCTGGTGAAAGTACAGAAGGCACACGTCACGTTATTGAGTACTCCTTGAAACTTGACTCTAACCCTGAATTCACAGGCTCTGCACTTGTTGCTTACGCTCGTGGTCTCTACCGACTTGCTAAACACGGCGGCACAGGTTGCTATACAGTATTCGACATTCCACCAGCTTGGATTTCCACACAATCTGCTGAAGAATTAAGAGCACATTCTCTATAATAGAGCGAGGTCCTCATCGACTTAATAGATGAGGGCCTTTTCATACACATTAAAAGAGACCATCTTAAGATGGTCTCTTTTTTGTCCTATAAGTCTATTTTTACTCTTAATTAATACCAACGTGTTAATGGCAACTCATTCGTAACACCTTTTGTCATCAAAATTTGATGCAAGTCCATATTACCGATGTAGAAACCTGCCGCACATCCACAAAGATACAGATCCCACATGCGTACGAATTCACTGCCTCGTTTCGCTTCTACTCGCTCACGGACGCCTTGGAAATTGTTATACCAATGCATTAGAGTCTTATAATAGTGATACCGTAAACTTTCAATATCAATGACATTCATATCATAGTCATAAGCGAGGCTGACCATTTCGCGGAGGGACGGCAAACATCCGCCCGGGAAGATATATTTACGAATCCAAGCACTTGTTTCCTTTTCAGAGGGATCACTAATATAGTGAAGCAGGAACAAACCTCCGTCTTTAAGCATATCCGATGCGTCCTCCATATACAGAGGAAAATTAGGCCGACCTACATGTTCAAGCATGCCGATGCTGACAATACGGTCAAAGGTACGTCCGGAAGCTGCTACGTCGCGATAATCTATAAGTTCAATCTCAACCTGTCCTTCAAGGCCATATTCTTTAATGCGTTCCTGTCCTTTTTTCCATTGTTCTTCGGAAAGAGTACACCCATAGCCCTTAACACCGTATTTACGAGCCGCTTCAATGAGAAGGAATCCCCATCCGCAACCGATATCAAGTAAAGTCATTCCCTCTTTTAAATACAATTTATCAAGAATATGATGAACCTTTTGATATTGCGCATCTTTGAGACTATCATTCTCATGCTTAAAATACGCACAGGAATAGCTCATGGTTTCATCGAGCCACAATTTATAGAATTCATTGCCTAAATCATAATGGGAAGATACTTGTTGTTTTTGATCTTTCTTTTTAAGACCCGCATTAAAGAGCGAGCTAAGTACCTTACGATTGATAGAGTCCTTACCTACATGACCAAGGACTACACAAAGGGCTTTAAACAAATCCCCTTCAATTTCGATATCTTTACGCATATACGCTTCACCGAGGGCGAGTTCTGCGGATATTAACAAATCTTTCTTGGGAATATCGCGATTAACGATGACGGTAAACTCGGATTCTCCGTCACCGATTGTATATTCATTATCTCCAATTTTTACGGTGAAACAATGATCATTGAAACGTTCTAAATAATGGACTAAGAAACTATCAAATAGCTTGGAAAACATACTGAACTTCCTTTCCTATTAGCTTTCACTATATAGGTTTAAAAATATATACATTAACATGATTGGATACATTCCATACCCTATTAATATATACACCTATAAATTATATCAATATAGTTACGGCGAATAAAAATCTATATTAATCCTATATTTTAATATGAACTTATCACATTATTTAAGTAATATATTTAACTCTATTTATATTATAGCACTTTGAAATAATCTATTTTATATTTATAGAGTAACTCCATCCTATTAGTATGGTATAATATTTATTTGATAAGGTTTATAACAAACTATTGCTATAAACTTTCACAAAGAACGAAATCAATTTATTAATAAAAGGTGGTACCATGAGCACAAATTTAGAAGTAGGCATCGTAGGCCTTCCAAATGTTGGTAAAAGTACATTATTCAACGCTATCACAAAAGCGGGCGCTGAAGCTGCCAATTATCCATTCTGTACAATTGAACCTAATGTAGGTGTCGTTGACGTTCCAGATAATCGTTTAGCTGTATTGGCTGAAATGTTCGGTTCCAAACGCATCCTCCCTGCTGCTATGCGCTTCGTAGATATTGCTGGCCTCGTAGAAGGTGCATCCAAGGGCGAAGGTTTGGGTAATAAATTCCTTAGCCATATCCGCCAAGTAGATGCGATAGCACAAGTTATTCGTTGTTTCGATGACCCTAACATCACTCACGTTTCTGGCTCTATTGATCCAATTCGCGACATTGAAATCATTAATACTGAACTCTGCCTTGCAGACCTTGAGTCCGTAGAAAAACGGAAACAACGTATTGAAAAAATTGCTAAATCTGGCGACAAAGATGCACGTGCTGAATTACCATTATTAGAACGCATCATCGAAGGTCTTGGCGAAGCGAAACCTGTTCGTGCACAAGGTCTTGAAGAAGAAGAATTGGAAATGATCAAAGAGTTAACATTGCTTACAGCAAAACCATCTCTTTATGTAGCCAATATTTCTGAAGATGAAGTATCTGATTACTCTTCCAACGAATATGTAAAACGTGTAGAGGAATATGCGAAAAACGAAGGCGCTGGCATCGTTGTTGTGTCCGCTCGTATCGAATCTGAAATTGCAGAGTTATCCGATGAAGAGTCCACTGCATTCCTTGAAGATCTTGGTCTTGAAGAATCTGGCTTAACAAAACTTATCAAAGCAAGTTATGCCCTCTTAGGTCTTATCAATTACTTCACAGCTGGTGAAATGGAAGCTCGTGCTTGGACAATCGTAAATGGCACAAAAGCACCTCAAGCTGCTGGTAAAATTCACTCGGATATTGAAAAAGGCTTTATCCGCGCTGAAATCGTCTCCTTTGATGATCTACAAGCTTGCGGTAGCCAAAACGCGGCTAAAGAAAAAGGCCTTGTACGCCTTGAAGGTAAAGACTACGTTATGAAAGACGGCGATGTAACCCATTTCCGCTTCAATGTATAAACAAACTTATATAACAAAAACCAGTAAATCTCAGGATTTACTGGTTTTTTATTACTAATTATAACCTTTATATAATATTATTTATCGTCTTTATGAAGAACATTTTTGACGCCACTAATCGCACCATCTACAGCATCTTTAACATCTTCAGCTGCTTTTTTGAGATCTTCAGCAACATCATGTGCAGCATCTTTAACTTTTGCAGCTGTATTTTCTACAGCACCTTCTGCTTCCAATTTTTTGTCACCAGTTAATTTACCGGCATTTTCTTTTAATGCACCTTTAGCTTGATTTAATTTATCTTCTAATGCCATAATTATGAATCCTTTCATATGAAATCATTTTTAGTTATGTTAGCTATATATGTTAGCTATACTTTTAAAAATAGATTACTATCCCTTTTTCCCGAAGAAAAACGAAACAACAGCAACAACAATTACAGCGCCAAGAACAGAAGGAATTAATGCCATGCCAGCTAAGCTAGGACCCCATGTGCCAAATATTGCTTGACCCACGGACGAACCAACTAAACCAGCAACAACATTGGCAATAACGCCCATTGCTCCACCTTTGTTAGTGATGGCTCCCGCAAGAAAACCGATAAAACCACCAACAATAATTGACCATAACATACGATCACTCCTTCCTATTTAATCAATATATTTATAATATCCTACCAAATTATACGGGCTTTATAAATATAATAAATAATGTGTATATTTATAATATACCATTCATTTCTAAAGATTAGATGAAGAAATTCGATATGGTTATAAAAGTCGCAATCGATTAAACTACTGTAACAATTTCATCCATTGTGCGACGTGTTTTATTGCGATGCGGTTCTTCATCGCGATAACCAAAAGCAGCCATAACGGCAATACCAAAATGTTTTGTATCAAAGAGCCCTAGTTCATCACCTAAAAAAGCTGTCATCTTATCTTGATTAAAGCCTTCCAATGCACAGGAATCAAGACCTTCATAAGCAGCCATAGTCATCATGTTAGCCATTACAATATACGCTTGCTTAGAAGACCAATCAAAGGCAGCACGATCAGACTCAAATGTTTTATAGTCTTCAGTTGTGAACTGAGCATATTTTTCTTTATAAATAGCATCGACTTCAGCAGGTAATTGTTTCACCTCTTCTTGAATGTAGCGTACATAAGGGGAATCAAATTCCAAATCCACCTTTTTACGTGTTAAAAACACTACGAAATGACTCGCTTCAAGACCAGCTTGAATCCCCCAACCATAAGCTTTCATCTTTTCACGGATTTCAGGATTTTGAATAACTAATAATTGGTAAGCTTCAAAACCTAAGGAGGTTGGAGACAAGCGCGCCGCCGTTAAAATACCTTGCCAATCTTCATCAGAAATCTTTTCAGCGCTATCAAATTTCTTACATGCATAGCGATATGTCATAGCATATTCTAAATCTTTACGATCAAATTTAGGGGCTGTTAATTTTACATTTTCTATTTCATATTTACTCATATATACCTCCATAATTAATATCTGTAATTGATAAAATATATCATGTTTCTATAGTACCACACTCATCGTTCAAGTTATATGAAGATGGACACTAAAGTAAAAAAAGCCTAGACAACGTCTAGACTTTATACGGTACGGCTAGCTCTCCTTTTTCATACCAAAAGAAGCCAGACATACTAATTTTATGTTCTTTTAAAATGGTCTTTACTTGATCCACTATACTTGAGTCTATTGCAATAGATAAACCGCACATATCGTAAAGTTCTGGGGGTGTGGCCATCAACTGATGAGGCACATCTAACTCGGTTAATACTTTATCCGCTTTATCACCAAAATAATAGGATGTAAAAACGACAAGTAATTTTTTATTTTCCAATGCCTCACCTCCTACCAAAGTAGATACGATTAAATGTCTTTCATCTCAATGATTCATTCTAGAAATAAGAAATCTACTTTAAATCAGTAGCTCTAAATCGATATATCAAAATAAAATACTAATATTATAGCTTAACAATATTATCTCCAAGGATTGCATCTGTAATAGCGTACATATTAGTAATACTGCCTACGCCCAGCTTATCTTTTACACCGAAATAATCAAGACAAATGCCGCATGCTGCAATTTCTACACCAAGCTCAGCTAATTTCTTGATATTTTCCAAATGAACCGAATCATTGACTACCATCTTAACACTGCTATTGATGAAATAAATCTTAGAAGGCTTTACGTCAGCTTCAAGCATACATACCCAGAAGGTTTTCATCAAATTTCGGCCAAGCTCTTCACTACCTTCACCAAGATAATCCTTCGTCATCAAAATGACGCGATTTCCATAGTTCATAGGTTCACAACTTACTTCCGTTACCGGATTTGCATTTGGTGTCATAGTAAGATAAAAATCCTTGCCATCTTGGCGAATAGCTACACCATAACCACGAGACTTACCAAACTTCTCTACATTATCGCGGCTCACTTCATTATCTACAATTGTAGTAATAACAGCATTTGGATTCGCATCACTTACCTTCTTAGTTTCAATAACAGGTTTTGGACACAAGCTACCGCGCACATCTACCGTTAATTCCTTTGTATTGCTCATCATACACCTCTATATACATTATATAATTTGTGAAAGTATCAGCTATCAGCTATCAGCTATCAGCTATCAGCTATCAGCTATCAGCTATCAGCTAATAATAATTTAATTAAATATCTATCCTCAATAATATAGACCTGATTTTTATAATTTTATTCTGTAACGCGTACCGCTAAACCACTGAAGCTTTCAACAGTCCCCACAATAGCAGCACAGTCAATACCCGCCTTATGAAAGGCCTGAACAAGCGGCTCACCTTCGCTAGCAGGAACAGAGAATAATAACCCGCCAGAGGTTTGAGGATCAAATACAATATCCGTCCATACAGGATCCAAGGCCTCATCAACTTGCACTTCAGTTATAGCCTTGCGATTACCATAAGATGCAGCTGGAATTAACCCCATTTGAGCCGCCTCAATGACATCATCAAAAAGAGGGATATCGTAAACTTTAATATGAATCGTCACATTAGAAGCACTTGCCATTTCTACGGAGTGCCCCATGAGGCTAAAGCCCGTAACATCTGTACAAGCATGAACTGTAAAATTATGTGCCACCTCAGCCGCTGCACGATTTAAAGTACTCATACTAGTAACAGCCTGTTCCGTGCCTACAGGGAATAAATCTGCTTTCAACGCATTATTCATAATACCTGTGCCAATGCGTTTTGTTAGCACCAATACATCCCCTATTTGAGCACCTTTATTTTTCCAAATCTGATTTGGATTTACTTGACCAGTCACAGACAGCCCAAAGATAGGTTCCTTATTTTCAATGCTGTGTCCACCTACGATGGCTGCGCCAGACTCGGCTACAATCGAACCAGCCCCATTTAACACATCCGTCAAAATACCTTGCTCGACGAGAGGAACCGGAAAGCCTACGATATTCATCGCTGTTAAAGGAGTTCCACCCATAGCATACACATCGCTTAGTGCATTGGCAGCTGCAATTTTACCGAATAAACCAGGATCATTAACCATAGGGGTAAAGAAATCTAAGGTTTGCACCAATGCAAAGGTATCCGAGATTTGATATACACCTGCATCATCGGCACCAGTCATATCTGCGAGAACATGCTCGTTAGTAACGGGTGTTACAGCTTTTAGCACACGGTTCAATATATGAGGCCCAATCTTACACGCACAGCCTCCACTTGTCACATAATCAGTAAGTCGTACCATAATTTCTCCTTACTCATTTTCCGGCAATCGAAAGACGATTTTCTTAACAGCCTTTTCAAATTTAGGGCGCGGCATCAAGAGTTGATGTCCACAGCCATTACATACGATGAGGAAGTCTGTGCCGATCCGCTTAACTTCCCACTCGTCACTGCCACAAGGATGTGATTTTTTCATCTTCACTACATCGCCTACGTAATATCTAACAAATGCCATGGCGCCTCCTTTAACTTCTGTCAATATTTATATATTTATTATACATAAAATAGTTGGTTCTATAAATATATCCTGATTCTATAGTTCAATCGTCTATTATATAACCATAAAATGTTCCCCCTAAATATATAATGTACAGATTTGATATGTCTGCTGTTCTTATAATTAAAACCATAACACAAGAAAAATAGTATTATATAATCACCAAAAGATCACAAAAATGTTTAGCTTAATCATTATATTTTATAGGGAAATATTAGTGCATCTAAAGAAATCAACATTAACAACTAAACAATAATGATTTTTCATTTAGTTATCATTCTCAATATCAAAATAGAGATTTTTTATAAATCCCATACTATTCAATCTTTATAAATCCGCATTTTTACTGCATTGATAATATTTATCATTTAGAAAATTTTCGAAATAAATTTTATAAAAAGACTTGCATTTCTCATTTAGTATGTTACAATATAGTCAACAATGATTATTCGTTAAGTATACGGATAACACATTGTATATAAAACTGTTAAGACGGCAAGTGCCGAAATACACAAATAAGTAAGTACTATTTTAAGAGTTAGGCAAGTGTCTATTTGATCTAAGAATAAGTTTTCTTACTAAGGCGAAGTCGCCCTCGAAATTGATAGAATAAGTATTCTATTCCATTGCATTCACAACCAAGTGGTTATGAATATATACGTTAAGTAACAATTTTGAAAATTATCGTAAGTACAAAGGAGTATTAAAATGGCAGAATTAAAAGGTTCTAACACTGAAAAAAATCTTCAAGCAGCATTTGCTGGCGAATCCCAAGCATTCCAAAAATATACATTCTACGCTAGTGCAGCTCGTAAAGCTGGCATGAACGAAATCGCTGACTATTTCGAAGAAACAGCTCACAACGAATCTGCACATGCTAAATTGTGGTTCAAAGCTCTTCATGGTGGCGATATTTCCGCTGATATCGAAGCTAACCTTCGCGATGCAGCAGCTGGTGAAAACTACGAACATACTACAATGTACAAAGAATTCGCTGACGAAGCTGAAAAAGAAGGCTTTGCTAAAATCGCTTTCCAAATGCGCGAAGTTGGTAAAATCGAAGCTCGTCATGAAGCTCGTTACCTTGCATTAGCAGCTCAAGTATCCGGTAACAAAGTATTCCACAATGACGAACCAGTAGCTTGGATCTGTGCTAACTGCGGTTACGTACACGTTGGTGAAGAAGCTCCAAAAATTTGCCCTGTATGTGCACATCCACAAGCTTTCTTCCACCGTTTCGTTGAATCCATCTAATCTGTAAGTACGACACTAACTAAATTAATAACCTGTAAGTACAGATTTTAATAAAACTATACCTGTAAGTACAATCTAAACTTACAGTAAGTACTGACAACTTCCTTAACAAAAAGACGATGACATTTGTCATCGTCTTTTTTTGCATTCTTTTGCTAGATTTTTATTTTATCTACTAAATTTTTAAATTCTTCTGCTGCTTCATATGGATTATCTGCATGAGCAATAGCAGATATTACGGCTACTCCACTGGCACCAGCTTGCAAAACAGGCGTTGCGTTATCTAAGGTAATACCCCCAATACCAACGCACGGTAATGTTAGACCTTCTGCTCGTAACTCAGTAATACGATCTGGTCCGCATGGCTCTTGAGCATCAGGTTTGCTACTTGTGGCATACATAGGACCTACACCAACACAATCTGCATACACTACATCAGTCTTATGAAGTTCCTCCACAGAATGAATGGATATACCAACAACCTTATTTCCTACAAGATTACGAACGTCTTCTAAACGCATATCCTCTTGTCCTACGTGAACACCATCAGCATTAACAGCCACTGCTAAGTCTACATCGTCATTAATAATATAAAGCACATTATACATAGCACAAATTTCTTTTAACTGCTGAGCTAATTCTAGTTTCTGTTGTCCTTCTAATGTTCCTATGCCCTTCTCTCTAAACTGAAAGCATGTAACGCCACCCCGACAAGCAGCTTCAACAGTGTCCAATAAATGTCTTTCATTAAATCCTACATCCTGTGTACCACTAATAAAATATACCTTTAATTGATCAGGTACAACTACGGGGCGTATTCGATTTTTAGATAAAAGCATCGCATCATCGAATTCATATAAGGCATCCATAAATGCCACACTAAAGATGCCAGGTTTTACACCGCTCACCTTAACCGCACTTTCACCAGCAAGTCCATAGTAAGCCAGTGCATACGCAAGAAACTCACCGATAGACAGGTTATCCATAAATGGATAATAGGAACTAAAGAATGCAGCTAAGACAGCTCCTAATAAACAGCCGGTCCCTGTTACCGCTGTCATGATTGAGTGACCATGAGGAACTGCAAATACGCGAGTTCCATCAGAAACGTAGTCCTCTTCCCCCGTTGCGACGACAGGACAGTTAATTTGGCGTGCAAGACGATACGTTATAATTGCGCTATCCTCAACTTGTTCTCCATCTACACCCTTACCCGAAAGAGAACTATCAATCTTATGATTTGTATTAAGAGCATCATAGATGGCTTTAATTTCACTTTGGTTCCCTCGTAGCAACGAAATAGCACCAGTTTTAATCAAGTCTAAAACAACAGATAATCGATAAGCCCCAGCGTGACAACCCACAGGGTCTAGTATAATGGGTACCTCATGAGCCTTCGCTAATTTAACAGCCTCTTTGTAATAAGTAACCTTATCTGGTGTAACGGTCCCAATATTGATGAGCAGTGCAGAAGCATGAACGATAAGGTCTTTTAAGTCTTCGCTACACTCACTCATCACGGGTGATGCACCGATGGCTAGCAAACCGTTAGCTGTAAAGGTCCGCACCACATCATTGGTAATACAAATAACAAGAGGATTTTTTTTGCGTAGAGACTCTAATATATTCAGTTCGGACCAATTTGAACCATTTATATTTGGATTGTTGTAGGTCATATAACTATCTCCTCTAGTCATTTTTCAAAAGTTCATCCATCGTTTGAGGGCCATTTACCAATAACCCATAAGCCATATGATTAACAGGTCCACAGCCATTTCCAAGTGCTGGATTATGCTTAATCGCAAGGGAAATATAGTTCTTTGCAATGCCAATTGCATCCATTACATCACGCCCTTTGGCGAGCTCTGCCGTAATAACCGCCGAGAAGGTGCAACCCGTACCGTGAGTATGAACAGTATCATATTTAGGACTTGTCCACGTACGCACATCTCCATCTTTGGTGAAAGCATAATCCGTAGCATCATCTCCAATATGGCCGCCTTTTATAATAACCACTCGAGGTCCTAATTCATGTAAAATACGCTTAGCTGCTGTTGTAATGTCACTTTCACAAGAGATAGACATATCCGCTAACACCTCTGCCTCGCTACGATTAGGTGTAATAACTGTAGCGACCGGAATGAGTTTAGATTTTAAGAAATCGACGGCCTCATCCGATACAAGTCGATCACCGCTGGTGGCAATCATAACTGGATCCATCACATAAGGGATGTTCTTACTCACATAAGGATAGATGAGATCCATCATCTCTGGTAAAGCAATCATACCTGTCTTAACGGCTTGAGGAAGAATATCTGAATATACATCGTGTAACTGTTTTTCTATGCTTTCTAGCGATAGGTGTTCTACGTGGTGAACCCCTGTTGTATTTTGGGCTACTACGGAGGTAACCACTGCCATACCATATACATGGCGGCTTTGGAATGATTTTAGATCGGCCATAATGCCAGCGCCACCACTAGGGTCGGTACCGGCAATTGTTAATGCTGTATGTAGTTTCATTATGCCTCCTTATGTAACAAATTACGTCGAGATAAGATTTGTAATACCACGAAGCCAATACAAGCTCCGCTAATAGAACTCATGGAGAAAGAGGTAATCAAGGTCAACAAGGCCAATGGTTTGCCTAGTAGAAAGTTAGCAATTGGATAGCTAATAAAAGCCCCGAGAATACCTGTACCTATGATTTCTCCTAGAGCCGCCGCCCATATGGAATTGTATTTCTTATATAAATAAGCAGATAACCAAGCCCCAATCATGCTACCAGGAAAGGCTAGCGGAGAGCCTAGTGCTAGTACATTACGTAAGCAAGAGGTACTAAAGGCGGCGCCTACGGAGAATCTCGCCCCAACTATAACGGCTAAGATCACATTTATCATATGTTGAAATGGAAAAATTCGGGCCGGGCCAATGGGAATCGACGTAGTCGATAAGACGACACCTAAGGCTACACATATACTAGCAATAATCAGTTTTTTCATAATACCTCCAACTAAATAAAAAATGAGACCACCTCAAATGGAATGGTCTCGTAATAGTTTGGTATTATGTTTCATTCCACTTCCCTACGCCAGTATTATCTGGATCAGGTCTAGGGTTTTGAATGATCAATCTCAGCAAAAGCACCCCTAGTGGCCATATATTTTTATACTCTAGTTATAACATCATTATACAATCTATGCAACAAAAGAATTGACGGTTCTCCCACCACCTCGTATAATGAAGCCATAACGGGGTGCTCACACGAGTGGGCTGAGAGTAAGCTAATGCTTTAACCCATAACCTGATTTGGATAATGCCAACGTAGGGAACATAGAGGATTAAAAGCCGAGTTCCCATGAGCTCGGCTTTTTCTATGACTTCCTGGCAAGGAGGACGTATGAAAGATACACACATTACACAACCACAGTTCGCCATGATATGGTTTGGTGCCGCCCTATCTATAGCGGAGATTATGACCGGCACCTATCTGGCACCCTTAGGCCTCACTCAAGGACTATATGCCATCATCTTAGGCCATATCATCGGCGGTATTCTGCTCTTTGGAGCAGGACTCATCGGTGGCCGTTTGCGGCAAGGCAGTATGAACACGACAGCCTTTAGCTTTGGTCCCTTAGGGGCAAAGGGCTTTGCCTTTTTAAATATGATCCAACTAATCGGTTGGACTAGTATCATGATTTACGATGCTATGCTTGCCTTACAAGAGCTGGCGCCCCTATCTCCTATGATTTGGACTATTGCTATTGGGGCGCTCGTCATTTTATGGCTCTTCATCGGTCTCCACAATACAGGCTATATTCAAGCCATCGTATCTGTTTTATTACTAGGCCTCACACTCTACATGGGAGTTCACATGATCTCTCGATGGCCTAGTGACAGTAGTCTCATAACTAACGGCAATATGAGCTTTATAGCTGCCCTTGAGCTATCAATAGCTATGCCCTTATCTTGGCTACCTCTCATCAGTGATTATACCCGTGAAAGTAAAAATCCTTTCTCCGCATCACTTACAAGTGCTACAGTCTACACAGTAACAAGTATTATTATGTACACTTTAGGTCTTAGCGCAGCTATCTTCGGCGGTGGCGACTCCATTATTACCATCATGATGAACGCGGGCCTCGGTCTTGCAGGACTCATCGTCATCATCTTCTCAACAGTAACTACGACCTTTATGGACGCTTACTCAGCAGGTGTATCTAGTACGACCATCTATAATGGAGCATCTAGTAAAGGCGTAGCTGTTATCGTAACCATTGTCGGCGCCATTGCAGCCATCCTATATCCGATGGACGATATTACAGAATTCCTATATCTCATCGGATCCGTCTTTGCTCCAATGATTGCCATCTTGTTGGCAGACTATTTTGTCAATCGCCAACAAGTGCAAACGCTATCGGCTTATCTAGTTCGCGGGTTGATTTGGGCTGTAGCCGTAGGTTTATACCATTATATGTTGCATAGTGAAAGCTCCATAGGTGCAACACTACCAGCCTTTACAATAGCATTTATCGTAACATCCATCGTTGGATTCATAAGTAAAACTGCTAACACCTTACTATGAGCCCATCTTCACAGGTCCAGTGCCGATTTCCAACCATTTCGGCTTCGCTTTCATCATGGGTAACCCATACACATGGCACATCCCATTCGCGAATAATGGAAACAAGATCCTCTCGAACATGCTTACGTAAATTCCAGTCTAGTGCAGATAATGGTTCATCAAGAAGCAAGATGGTTGGTTTAGAGTAAAGAGCACGCCCCAATGCAACGCGTTGCTGCTCACCACCAGACAAGCTACCTGCTTTCGTTTTACGATATTTCTCAAGGCCTAAGCGTTTTAATAAACTGTCACACATCTCTGACGTGCCTCGTTTACTATAGGTAATATTATGTTCCACCGATAAATGTGGAAATACGATATTACCTTGTGGCATATAGCCAACTTGACGTTCTTGAGCAGGTACCCAGATTTTTTTGTCGCGATCAACCCATATAGTTTCATCATATTGAATGCTACCTGTAGTCGGTTTCACAAGACCTGCAATGCACTTAATAAATGTACTTTTACCACTGCCAGATTGGCCTGTTAACACGGTAATACCAGAAGAAAGTACACCATCGGCTTTCACAGTCACAGAAGGTCTAGCTACGGTAAAGGAAAATGTAATCATCGGACCTCCTAATTATTATCAATGTGCCGGAACAAGGACCCCTTTGTGATGAGGTGAATCGCGCTCAACAACGCCAATGTGAGCACACAAATATAGATAACTAATTCAAAGGCATCCATGTACTGCCCTGCCTCTACGTAAGAGTAGATAGCAAGTGGCATGGTGCGCGTTACCTTTGGAATATTACCGGCAATCAAGATTGTGGCACCGAACTCGCCCATAGCTCGACAAAATGCTAAAATACTTCCCGTCAAAATGCCTTTCCAAGCGAGTGGTACAGAAATAGTAAAAAAGATACGTAACTCTGAAGCACCCAATGTGCGCGCTACGTCCTCCATATTATGATCGACAGATTGTAATGCAGAACGCACCGTCTGATAAAATAATGGAAACGCAATAACTGAAGATGCTACTACCGCCCCAGATGCGGCAAACACAACGCTCATACCATGCGTCTCGAGCCATGCACCAAAGGCATAGCCTGGCGTAAACACCATGAGAAGAGCAAAGCCAACAACAACTGGTGGCAATACAAGCGGCAAGGTAATAAGTGCATCAATAATAGCCATGCCACTCCATTTACAGCGATTCATCCAATAACATGCGGCTAAACCACTTAAAATAACTATAATAAGAGCTATACTTGCTACCCATAGTGATAGCCATAATGGACTCATGTCACGCCCCCTTTCTATACAGAATAACTCTACAATATGTGCTATATCCATTAGTCCCAAAATATTTTTAAGCAAATTATATGCCTAAAATCATATCATATGCTAGATTATTTAACAGTCATCACTACAAATGAGCTAGAAATTTCATACAGTTAAAAATAGCATACCCTTAGAAATAATGTTATTAGTAATCCCAATAATGTCTCTATTGTATCATAAGAAAACGCTAGCCCTGAAAGCTAGCGTTTTACTCTTATTTAGAAGTAGAGAAACCGTATTTTTCTAATACTTTTTGGCCTTCTGGGCTCATTACGTATTGGTAGAAGTCTTTTGCCAATGCGTTGTCATATTTTTTGATAATACCAATTGGATAGATAACTGGATCATGTGAGTCAGCCGGTGTTACAGTAGAGATTTCAACTGCATCGCCCGCTGCAATAGCATCAGTTTTGTAGATGAAACCAACATCACCAGCACCTTGGCTAATGGAAGCAGTTACAGCTTTAACGTCTTTCGCATACACTACATTAGGTTCTACTTGTTCCCAAACGCCTAGTTTTGTTAATACCTGTTTACCATAATTACCAGCTGGTACTGTTTCAGGGTTACCTAATACGATACGTTTTACGGAAGCAATTTGATTCAATTCAACTTTAGGTTGGCCTTTTGGAACAACAAGAACAAGTTCGTTAGTCACAAATGGTTTTACATCAGTTACTAAGTCTTTCTCTTGTAACATTTTCATGTTTTTTTCGTCAGCAGAAATGAACAGACTAGCTGGCGCACCTTGTTCGATTTGTTGACGTAATGTACCAGAGCCAGCAAAGTTAATAGCAATTTGATCATCTGCTAAGTTATGGCTTTTTTTGTATGCATCTGCCAATTCGGTAAGAGCACCTTTAAGACTCGCTGCAGCTTGTACAGTAATCTTTTCAGATGTACTTGGTTTAGCCGACTCAGTTGGTTTACTTGCATCATTACCACAGCCAACTAAAAAGGCAAGCATGAAAACACTCATTAACACTAATAAAATTCGTTTCATAATTCCTCCTGTGTATCCCTTAAAACGCCACACTGTAAAAGCTATGGTAACACCTAGAGACACCTCGTGTACTAACAAATTAAAATATACAATATATTCATATTATACTATAAATCGATAGCTAAAGTCGTATATCCAAAAACACATATTGCATAGATATTTCTGATGATTATGATAAGTAATCATAATCAATAATTTTTTAAATCCCAAAAAATACATACTATGGTATGATAATATTATAAAGAATAAGCACATTTCGTAACGCTTATTCACTTTTAACTTATATAAAGTAACTGTATATTTGCTATATAGTTATACGATACATTAAAACTATGCCTTTATATTAATGAGAAACTCTAGGTGAGATGATGAATCTATTCGAATTAGTAGGCCATATCTTTATGAACTCTATGGTACCTATCCTAGTACTTATAGGGGTAGGATTTGTATTAGATAGAAAATTTAAACTCGATCTATATACGCTGAGTAAACTAAACTTTTATATACTGTTGCCTACCTTTATATTTCGAGCGATGTACGAAGCAAAACTTAACTCAGGTACCTTGGAAATTGTATTCTGTGCACTCTGTGTACTCATACTAAACTCAATTCTTTCAGATGTAATAGGAAAGATGCAAGGTTATGATGTGGCTAAGATTGCAACCCTGAAAAACTGCGTCATGTTCAATAATGTTGGGAACATGGGTGTCGCTCTTGCCATCTTTGTATTTACTAACATTCCCTACGTCATCGATGGTGCTACCCCCTATGCTAATCTAGGTTTAGTGAGTGTTGTATCTATCATGATTATCCAAACTATTAGCAGTAATACCTACGGTTTCTACCAAGCGGGAGCAGGACGATTAACCCCTAGGGATGCACTAAAAGTCGTATTTCACATGCCCATGGTATATGCCATTCCACTGGCACTACTTTGCCACCTACTCCCTTTTGATTTACACGGCCTCTTCTTCTTTGCACCGCTCAATATATTTGCCAATGCCTTCGTTGGCGTCGCTATGATTGCATTAGGTGTTCAAATTAACAGAACACCGCTAAACTTCTTCAAGATGGATGTCATGCTTGCTACCACATTACGACTCATTGTAAGTCCACTCATAGCAGCTGGTATTACCATACTATTCATTATGTTCTACGGCCCTATGCATCCAATAGCGGCACAAACCATCATCATAACCTACAGCGTACCGACCGCTATCAATATGTCTCTTATTGCCATTGAAATGAAGAATAATCCAGAATATGCAACACAAATCGTTATGGGCACAACCATTTTATCCGCTATAACTATGCCATTATTTGTTACAATTGCTTACTATCTTTTCCCATTATATTAAATATAAAAACACATTCCCTCCTAAATAGGACGAAATGTGTTCCTGATACTAAAATGTAATTATTGATGAGCTACGTGTTCCATCCCCATGCGAACTAAACATTCAACATGATCATCGTTTAGAGAATAGTATGCTGTTTTCCCATCTTTACGATATGTAACAAGGCGTGCTTGGCGCAATACACGCAATTGATGAGAAATAGCAGATTGTCCCATCTCCATGGTTTCTGCAATGTGATTAACACACATTTCATTTTCTAGTAATAGCTCTACTATTTTAAGGCGTGTAGGATCACCCAAGATTTTAAACAGTTCTGCTAGCTTCAGCAATGATTCTTGTTTGTCGGTCATATAATCCCCCTTTTTCAATCCTATCCATTCTTTTTTGTAGCTCTTCTGTGTCACTAATCGATACGTCTTAACGTATAACGCCAATATGTATGGCATACATATAGACATTATATCATTTTTAACATAAAAAAGAGACTTTGAGAAACCAAAGTCTCTTTTTTTATCATATCTATATAAGATATAAATTATTTAATGATTAATACAGGGCAAGTGGAGTGGCTAGTTACATAGCTACTTACGCTACCCATGAATAAGCCTTTCAAAGGTCCAAGACCACGGCTACCCATTACGATGAGATCAGCATTGTATTTTTTTGCCACTGCAAGTAGTGCAGGACCAGGGGAGCCAACTTCGAAAACACTTTTAACTTTTACGCCTGCAGGAATTTCTTTCACTACATCATTAAGAATTTCCTTACCAGTTTCTTCCATATCCTCAGCAATTTGCTCAGATACGTATCCACCAGAAATTGGTGTTTGATCAAAATTGGAAATAGCAGACACAATATTTGCAACGTGAACAACAATCAATTCAGCTTGGTTGCGATCCGCTACAGCGAGAGCATGTTCCAACGCACGTTTAGCATTTTCAGAACCATCAGTAGGTACGACAATAGTTTTGTAGGTAACCATAATAACCCCTCCTATTCCTAATCCCTCAAAGGGGATATGATCAAATATCGTTTAGCCTATACTAATATATTCTAGACCATCAAGGAAAACTCCTCTTTTTTCTGAGGATTTATTACATTATAGCACAAATCATACAGAATTATACAAATAAAAGAATATTATGTGTATATTAAAGAACTTGAGACGATTGGTTTGTATTGAGTGTAGTCGTCAATTTAAAGCCATCTAATATATCTATAAGTTCCTGAGTAGCAAGATTACTACCGGATGGACCAATCATTCGAGCTACTGCTACATTACCTTCATTGCCAAGAATAATTGTTGCGCCAAAGGATACTGGTTCCGCTACAGATGTATCAGACGTATTTGGATTTTTCATATGGCCCGCCAAATAGAACATCACATTACCGTCAATGATATGCGTTTCATAACGAGTAATCGTAGCCTTGTTCACATCAACCAATTGTTTAAGATAATAATCACCAAGCATCTGCTTAGCCATCATAGTTGGCATGCCGGAGCTAACAGCTTGTACTGGGATTGTGAAGGACTCAATGTCGAGGCGTACATTATGTTTAGTGAAAGCAATCTTACCCTTTTCATTAAGACGGGTAAAGCCTTTCGGATAGGTAAATTTGATACCTTCTGCAACACTGATATCGCTTGTGCCGGTTAGTATTTTTTTAACCCCTTTAATAGCATTAGAACCACGCTTATTGATTAGTTCAAAGGATGGAATGGTATGCTCCATCAAACCTAGCTCCATAAACTCCGCACGAACAGGAGCATAGGTACTAGACAAATTGTACCGATGAGTTGGATCTTTCTCCATAATAAACTCGGCTTCAAATACAGACTGAACCGGCTCTGTAGATGTCATGTCCGCATAAGATTTTGGTGTACTCTTATCCCAGCGTGCGGAAACTGCACCTTTCTTAGTAAAGAACCCACCAACAATATCGTTATGCTCAAAGTTATTGCTATGTTGGCGCCAAATATTCAAATACTCCTCATTAGACATGCCCTTAATAGGTACACCATACCAAGTTGTATTCCATTCTTTTTGAGATACTCCTTCTTGCGGTGTATTATTGCGCTTAGTAAAAGATACTGTATAGGAATCCTCTTGCGTAGGACCCGCTAAATTAAAGGAATACCCTTGAATATGTTCGCTTTCACTACGCACATCCATATCTATCATAACACCATCAGCTACACGCCAAGGAATCGAGAACATATAACCATTTTTGTAATCCTTTACCACCGTGTTCATCTTAGTAGCATAGGATTTGTATTGTTCTGGCAAAATAGATGCGGAATCCTTCTGAGATTCCACAATAGATAAAGGTGTATCAGGCGTCTTCTGTAAACCTTCCGCCATAATAGAAGTCGTTCCCAAAGCTATAACAGCTAAGGTTGCCGCAAATAAACGTAACTTCATAGAACCTCCTATAACATATTATCCAAAAACGCTTTCGTTCTTTCGTTCTGCGGATGATTAAAAATTTGTTCTGGTGTTCCTTCTTCTTGGATAACACCATCAGCCATAAAGATAACACGATCCGATACTTCTCGAGCAAAGTTCATTTCATGGGTTACGATAATCATCGTCATGTGATCGTCTGCCAATTGTTTAATCGTCTTAAGAACCTCACCAGTAAGCTCTGGGTCGAGAGCAGATGTAGGTTCATCAAAGAGCATAATTTCAGGATTCATCGCTAGCGCACGGGCAATAGCTACACGCTGTTGCTGACCACCAGACAAGCGAGATGGATACATATTACGCTTTTCCCATAACCCTACTTTATTGAGTAATTGCTCTGCAATCGGTGAGATTTCATCATCTTTCATACCTTTTACCATACGTGGAGCAATCATAATATTATCTAATACCGTCATATGCGGGAACAAGTTGAAAGATTGGAATACCATCCCCATACGAAGCAATAATTCATGCTGAGTTTGAGGAGAAGCGTATTTTACAACCCCATTTTCAGTACTAGCAAGAACTGTACCATCAACGGTAATAGAGCCTCCATCAATCGTTTCTAACTGGCCCAAACAGCGTAAAAATGTGGATTTACCAGAACCAGAAGGTCCGATAATAGAAACGATTTCTCCTCTATTCATTTTGAGCGACACATCGCGTAATACTGATTGATTATTAAAGCGTTTTTCAATACGCTCCATATTTACAAATGTCATAAGTACCTCTTACGTCGTCATATTAAGTATATAACCAACACCTCAAGTAAAGATATCTCATCTACAAAATCACATCTATAGCATCAAATAAAAGTATCTCAACTATAAAACTAGCTACATCATTACATACGACAAACTATCATAGAATTAGATTAATCTTCGTATACAGCAAATCTTCGTTCTAAGTAGTTGAAGATATTCGTTAAAATAAAGGTAAAGATCAAGTAGAATAATGCTGCCACGAGGAATGCAGAAATATCAAAGTCACGTTGTACGATAGATTTTGTAATACGCAAAATATCATTCATCGCTAATACATATACAAGAGATGTATCTTTCAATAAGTTAATCGTCTCATTCGCAAGAGGAGGCAATACACGTTTAAACATTTGTGGCAAGATGATCTTACGCATAGTTTGTGCATAGGTAAAACCAAGCACTTTCGCCCCTTCGTACTGACCTCGAGAGATAGATTGAATGCCCCCACGGAAAATCTCACATAAATAAGCTGCATAGTTTAATACGAAGGTAAGAACTGCTGCCGTGGCATCATCCATTTGAATGGCACCGTCTGTGATGATTGGTAATGCATAATAGACGAATAAGATTTGTAGCATCAACGGCGTGCCCCGCATTAAATATACGAAAGCATCGACAAGCTTATCTACTAAAGGCAATTTAGATAGGCGTAACATAGCCATTAAAATGCCACCAGGAATAGATAAAATCCATACAATACAGAATAGCGATACGGTTACCTTTAAACCATCAGCGATAGTTGGGATAATCTGCAATAAATAATCTAACATGAAAGACTCCTTCAAAACACGACTAGAGAAGGGCCATCTGGCCGCTTCTCTAGTGTACATTTCGTTCTTTAATTATCAGTTGTACCTACTGACCATAGTACTATTAGTATATCACGAATTGTACTATTTAGCATCGCTCTTATCTAAGTCTGCGCCTGAGCCTAACCATTTTTCAGCGATTTTATCAGCAGTACCGTCTTTTTTCATTTCAGCTAAGATACCATTAATTTTGTCACGCAAAGCAGTATCATCTTTGCGGAAGCCAACAGCGAAATTATCAACACCGTAGTCAGTACCTTCTACGATTTTGTATTTACCAGGTTCTTTTGTCATGAGATAACGAGCGATTACACCATCAGCAATAACCGCATCAACACGACCAATACCAAGATCCATGAAGGCACTTACAAAATCCGCATAAGATTTTGTCTCTTTAACCGTCTTACCGCTTGGGTCGTTTTGCAATGCTGCTTCACCAGTACTAGCTTGTTGCACGCCTACTACCTTACCAGCTAAATCGGCTTTACCTTTAATGGAATCATCGTCATTACGAACAATGACATATTGTTTATCCTTCATATATGTATTGGAGAACAAAATATTTTTCTCCCGCTCAGGAGAAACTGTTAAGCCATTCCACAACGCATCAATTTTTTTTGATTTTAGTTCCGCTTCTTTACTAGACCAGTCGATAGCTTTGAACTCTACATCCATGCCAGCACGTTTAGCTGCTTCTTTAGCCATGTCGATATCAAAGCCAACGATTTCACCTTTTTCATCTTTAAAGCCCATTGGAGGGAAACTATCATCTAAACCGATAACAACTTTCTTAGGCAATTCTGTATTAGCTTTTTTAGCGTCACCACCACAACCTGTTACAAATGCCATCATAGACACGGTTGCAAGGCCAACGGCCATCATCTTTTTCCAATTCATAACTATCCTCCACGGCAATTATCGCCTATTTACTACTTAATAATATGTTCAATACAGATTTAGATTCCGTACTTAATGATTGTATTATACTTTAGTTCATTAAAGTTGTAAATAGTTAATTCGATGAATTTTACATTTTTTATTTTACAGACTCTCCACATATATAGTTTATGATTCTAGATTCATTTGCTTTATGTTTCTGTAGTCCTATATTTATATTTCTGTATGCCTATATTGTATGACGCTACGTACTTATATACGTTATGACTGCGTATGTTTATGAATGGCCTCAATCATCGCCATTTTATCCTTGTACGCCACCTGATGCAGATCAAGTGGTATCACATAGATCCCACCATGACCATTCATCGCTTGCAACTCACGCCATTCCTCAGTGAATCCAATAATATGCTCATAATCAACAAAGACGAAATATTCATCCCCATAGAATAAACTGTGAAAGTATTCTTTCACAGAAAAAGGCCTACGTTTTAACACGAGGCCCTTTTCACAGATAAAAGCTTGACTTTCACCTAATCTATGAAGGGTCCATAATATCACGAGCAACAACAGATAATACCATACACGTTCCGCCCAGTCTGAGGGCATATATTTTACAATCAACGCACACGCAACTAGACCGATGATGCGACCGGTCCACTGTATACCGCGGTGTATTTCTAAGCTCTGTTGTACGGCACCTGATGAAAAGCGTTCCATCGCCTCTTGTTTCGTCATGGTTTACCTCACAAATTGAAAGTCTACTATATGATTTTATTTACGACACAAGCCCATAGCTTGTTCTACCTTACGGTACATTGCACTTGCTTTAGCATGCGCCTTAGCAGCCCCTTCATCAAGGATTACATCCAATTCAGGGCTTGTAATCAATTCATTGTAACGTTGTTGAATTGGTTCAAGGGTTGCTACTAAAAGGTCGGCAATATCGGATTTAAATACACCGTAACCTTTACCAGCGTACATTTCTTCGATAGCTTCGTAGCTATCTTTTGTAATAGCACGGTAGATTCCCATCAAGTTAGAGATGCCAGGTTTATTTTCTTTATCATAGCGAACCGCATTATCAGAATCAGTTTGAGCTCGTTTCAACTTTTTCACGATTAAATCTGGTGAATCCAAAAGACGGATTGTAGCATTTTGGTTATCATCAGATTTACTCATTTTCTTAGTTGGTTCTTGCAAGCTCATAACGCGAGCGCCACCTTCTCCTACCTTGATATCAGGTACTACAAAAGTTTCACCGAATCTACGGTTAAAACGCTCTGCTAAATTACGAGTCAACTCGAGATGTTGCTTTTGGTCTTCCCCTACAGGAACATAATTCGTACCATATAGCAAAATATCTGCCGCCATCAACGGTGGATACGTAAGCAATGCAGTTGGAATAGAATCCCCTTGCTTTTGAGACTTATCCTTGTACTGAGTCATACGCTCTAATTCGCCAACATAGCTAATAGATTGCATAACCCAACCGAGCTTAACATGCTCAGGTACTTCGGATTGAACAAACAATGTTACCTTTTTAGGATCAAGGCCAACCGCAAGGTACAATGCAGCCAAATTACGAGTATTTTGAAATAATTCTTTTGGATCTTGCGGTACCGTAATCGCATGTTGGTTAACGATACAATAGTAACATTCATCAGTATCTTGATAGTCTAAGAAATTACGTAAAGCCCCCAAATAGTTACCAAGTGTTAACTCCCCACTTGGTTGGATGCCGGAAAATATAACTGCCATAATAGTCTCCCTATATTGAAATAAACCAACAGTGCGAAAGCACTGTTGGTTATATATTATTCTACGGTTACAGATTTAGCCAAATTACGTGGCTTATCTACGTCTGCACCGCGTGTAATTGCTGCATAATACGCCAATAGTTGCAATGGTACAACTGCTAAGATTGGAGCGATAAATTTATTCGCACGAGGCACATAAATGGTGTGGTCTACGTGTTTAGATAATTCTTCGTCACCTTTCATGCCAATACCGATTACAATAGCTTCACGAGCTTTTACTTCACGGATGTTGCTGATCATCTTATCGTAAACATCCTCTTGTGTAGCCAATGCGATAACAGGTACGCCCTCTTCGATAAGAGCCAATGTACCATGTTTCAATTCGCCACCAGCATATGCTTCAGCGTGGATGTAAGAAATTTCTTTCAACTTCAAAGCACCTTCCATCGCTACTGCATAGTCGATAGCACGACCCAAGAAGAATGCGTCAGATTTGAAGCCATAATGTTTAGCAAAGGCTTTCATATCTTCGTCTACTTCAAAGATTTCATGAATCAAGGATGGTAAGTTTTTAACGCCGCTAAGAATTTCTTCGGCTAAGGCTGGATTTAATTTACCATTTAATTGACCTAGGTATACGGCGAACAACAAGCCGGCTACTAATTGAGTAGTATACGCTTTTGTGGACGCTACAGAAATTTCAGGGCCAGCCCATGTGTAAACTTTGTTATCTGCTTCACGAGAAATGCTGGAACCAACAACATTGGTAATGGCCAAGGATTTGGCACCAAGGCGTTTAGCTTCTTTCAAAGCCGCCAATGTATCGGATGTTTCACCAGATTGACTAATAACGATACATAATGTTTTATCATCAGTCAACGGGTTGCTGTAACGGTATTCAGATGCTATTTCCACATCAACTGGAATACGCGCCAAGTTTTCAATATATTGTTTTGTTACAAGACCTGCATGGTATGCAGTACCGCATGCAACGATGAGAATTTTATTGAAAGCTGCCACATCTTCAGCAGTCCAATTCAACTCATCAAAGATAGCTGTCTTACCGTCTTCAGAAATATGTGTACCAAATGTATCACGAACAGCCTTAGGTTGGTCATGAATTTCTTTCAACATAAAATGTTCATAACCGCCTTTTTCTGCTGCTTCAGCGTTCCAATTTACATGGAATACCTCTTTATCAACAGGTTTGCCTTCACGGTCAAATACGGATACATTATCGCGAGTTACGATAGCTAATTCACCATCGCTCAAGATGTATGTATCGCGTGTGTAGTTAATGATAGCTGGAATATCGGATGCTACAAAGTTTTCACCTTTGCCAAGACCGATAACCAATGGGTTTTCTTTTTTAGTACAGATGATTTTATCTGGCTCATCGGAGCAGATGATTTCAAGAGCATACGCACCATCAACACGAGCTAGCATGCGGCGTACTGTGCCCACGAAATCGCCATCGTACATATCCTCTAACAAATGAGCTACAACTTCTGTATCAGTTTCAGATTTGAAATGGTACCCTTTTGCAAGGAGCTCTTCTTTCAAAGGCATGTAGTTTTCAATAATACCGTTGTGTACAACAGCAAATTTACCATCTTCAGATGCATGAGGGTGGGCGTTCATGTCGGATGGACGACCATGTGTAGCCCAACGTGTATGACCAATACCTACAGTTCCCTCATTAGGATCTGCTTTCACAACTGCCTCAAGATTAGCAAGACGGCCAACCTTCTTTTGAATTTTAATTACATTTTCAGGGCCGATAACAGCAATACCTGCAGAGTCATAACCACGGTATTCTAACTTTGCCATACCGTCCAACAAGAAATCAGATGCTTGATTAAAGCCAATGTATCCTACGATACCGCACATACGTATATCCTCCTATAACTGGGGGTATTTCTAGCCCCAGCAAAAACTAAGGCTAACTAATTAATGTTCTAGATTAATATTCTATTTAATGTATTAAATATTAGTTCAATACAATTCATTCAGATATACTTTGTCCCCATCGTTACCGATGGGCTTTTTAATACCTGTTACGACATGAATATGCCGGAAGAGCATCCGCTGATGACTCGATCACTCTTCACCTCGTCTACCCTAACGACTGCCTTCGCGGGTACTTGCGCTATTCGCCTTTACGAATTTGGAATTCCTTTCTGTGATATATGGCAGAATCAGTACAAAATAAAATATGTACTGAGGTATATTATACTAAAAAAATCGATAAAAAGTAAACCACCTCAGATAATTCAAAAGGAATAAAAAAGATTGTTTCTATGCTTCACGTCCTTTTCATTGCAAGAAATTATACTTCTATCATTCTAAATTTTACACAATTAGATTTTGTTGTATTTTCAAAATGTATGTATATAATTTGGGAGATATTAATCATGAATAAAACAACGATTAAAAAGAAACATAAAAATAGAAAAAATAGTTTGTCCTATAGAAAGTTACGCCGTTGGGTATTACCTGCGGTCCTTGGTGCAGCTCTATCGACATTAGCGGTTATCCCAACATTAGCCGCAGAGACTCAAACTAGTACCAACGTAGCAGTTGTAACCACAACAGAACAAACCAAAACAGCACCATCCGCACAAGGAAGCACATCTCCAAACGGTGCACCTCACGGCAAACCACCTGCAGGTCAATCACCTACAGGCACGTCTAACCAAATACCTCCAAATGGAAATCCTCCTTCTGGCACTCCTAACGGTATGCCTCCAATGGCTATGCAGAATGGAGCCCCTAATGGAATGGCACCACAAGTTGAAGTAGATCCTAGTACTTTTAAAGGCACAACTATCGTTACAGAAAACAAATCCATTGCTCACGAATTGATGACAAACACAACGGCTGATCAGAATGCTTTCATCGGTAAAAATAAAGCGGTAATTGATATTGAAAATAGCGTTTTCGATAAAACAGGCGACACTACAAGCGATGACAACAGCAATTTCCGCGGTCAAAATGCAGTAGTCCTCGGTATCGAGGGTAGCCAAATTAACATCAAAGGTAGCAATATTACATCTAATTCTAAAGGCTCTAACGCAGTCTTTGCCACTGGTGAAGGCTCTGTTATCAACGTAGAAAACACTAATATTCACACAAAAAGCGATTCCTCTCGTGGCTTAGATGCCACTTACAAAGGCACTGTAAATGGCAAAAATCTAACTATCACCACTGAAGGTGCTCATTCTGCCACACTTGCTACAGATCGCGGAGAAGGCACTATCAACGCAGAAGCAGCCAAACTTACGACATCTGGCGAAGGCAGCCCTGTTATCTACTCCACGGGTAATATTATAGTGAACAATGTCAACGGCATAGCGAATAACAGTGAAATTGGCGTCGTAGAAGGTAAGAACTCCATTACCCTTACAAACTCCAATGTAACAGGCTACAAAGATAATGGTTTCATGCTATATCAAAGCTTCTCTGGTGATGCTGAAAGCGGTATTGCTCGTCTGAAAGCAGAGAATAATACACTTACAACTCACGCTACGGGTGCGTTCCTCTATGTAAACAACACTACTGCTGAAGTAGACCTGTCTAACAATGCCATCTCTATGCCGAACACTTCTACCCTAGTGAAAGCAGCTGCCGACTCCCGTTGGGGAAAAACTGGTGAGAACGGCGGTCATCTTACACTCCGCACATCTAATCAAGAACTAAGCGGTAATATTATGGCTGATTCAATCAGTACCATCGCACTAGACATGACAAATGGATCTAGCCTTGTAGGCGCTGTAAACACAGACAATGCTGCTAAAGAAGTAACTGTGAAACTCAGCAAAGACTCCAACTGGATATTAACAGGCGACAGCTATGTAAAATCCTTGAACAACGAAGACACAACCGGTAGTAACATTCACTTAAATGGATATAAACTCGTTGTGGCTGATAAATAATAATAACAGCACTACTTTGAATTATTTCAATCCAAAGTAGTGCTGTTCTTTTTCGATTAAAACTATAAAACTTCAACTATATAAATATTCTTTAGCTCTATCACTATGAAGTTAGCATATTATAAGTTATGAGTTAAACAGTCTATCAAATAGCAGCCATATATAGGCCACAGTTTTAATTCAACCATAGGCTTGTAGTTTTCATCTTTAATTTTATGTTCCAACAAATTTAGATTCTCTAAATCATCTTCCCAGCTTTTGATATAGTCCTGCTTTTCTTCTTCGCTATCAAAGTCTTCGTCCATTTTTGCATTTTCAATGCATGCCAATATTTCTGTTCGTTGCTTGTCCACTTCACGATGGAACATATCATGTTGATTCATAATCCAAAGACCAAAGTAATAAGGGCCATCACTTAAATCACAGTGCTCTTTAGCCTTTTCACATTCATCTAAGAATAGGCTATACTCATCTAATATATAATAAGCGTCAATGATATCAAACTCAAAAACTTCATCATTACTTAAATGATATGCTACATCGCCTCCAAGCTTAATTTGTTTCAAACGATCGAGGGCTTGCTTTTTATTACCTAAATACACATCACAATAAGCAATACAAACTAGTAACCTCATCCTATTTGGATAACTTTTTAATAACGCTTCAAAAATGACCTTTGCTTTCTCATATTGCTTAAGCTCAAACAAACACACTGCATAGCCAAAGTTCATTTCATAACCATCGGATACTGTTCTTCCCTTTTCAAAGGCACGTAAGCTTTCCTTCAATTCCTCTACAGAATCTTTCTCTCTATAAGCTGAAAAATGATATAAAGCCAACCCTCTGTAAGTCTCTATATATGGAGAATTTAGCTTTACAGCTGCAGATAGATAGTCATATTCTTTTATATTTCCCTCATCGTTATAATAAAAAGCTAGATTAGTATAAACTCTTGCTTTATCGGTATCACTCAGTTCTTCTATATATTTTCTGAGAAACTCTTCTAATAGTTGTATTGAATTTTCTTCATGCCGCAACACCTGTTCAACAGTTGCTAAAGCACATACTATATTTAAATCATGCGGATGCTCATGCAGCAAACCATTCAAGTATGTTTTAAAACACTCTATATATTCCTTTAATACATTATAATCACTAAATATAGATACCTTATATGTAGTTTCATATTCTGTTTTTAGATTTTGCCAATACTCTCTTATAGCAAGTTTCATATTACACCTTTACTATCATCGAACAGGTTTTAGACCATATGTTTATAATAACATAAGTTATTACTTATATACTTTTGTGCTTATAATAACGCCGCTCATATAAATTCAAACTATACAAAAAGATTTCCTTTAGCCTCTATCTAATTCTAATTGCATAAAAATAACCCTCTATTAAATATTCTAAAAATGAATAAAATATCTAATAGAGAGTTATGTTGCTTGAACAAAATAAAACCTAACTATATTATGCTCTATCAATAGAAATTAAAGCCGCATTTTTTGCATGTATCAATGTAGTATCAAATAAAGGTATATCCGTATCATCTTGTTTAATAAGTAGCCCAATTTCAGTACAGCCTAAGATAACACCTTGTACACCAGATTTTACCAAATCACCAATAATATCTAAGTATTGTTGTTTAGATTCATTAGAAATAACACCTAAACACAATTCATTATATATAATATCATTCACAAGTTCGACTTGATCTTCGTTAGGTATAACAACATGAATCCCCCGATTTTCCAAGATACATTTATAAAAATCTTGTTGCATCGTGTACTTGGTACCGAGTAGACCTACCTTTGTAATACCTGATTTTTCCAACTCTACTGCAGTCATTTCCGCAATATGAAGAAGTGGAATGTGAATATGTCTTTTTATTTCATCCGCTACTTTATGCATTGTATTCGTGCATATAACAATATAATCAGCACCAGCCTTTTCTAAAGATTGAGCAGCATCGGATAAAATTTCAGCACTTCTGACCCAATCTCCATTTGCTTGACACTTTTCTATCTCTTCAAAATCGACACTATATAAAATACATTTTGCTGAATGTAAGCCGCCCAAAACTTGCTTAATAGTTTCATTCAAGACTTGGTAATACGTAATCGTACTTTCCCAGCTCATTCCCCCAATTAAACCTATTGTTTTCATAATTTCACCCTCTAAGCTTAGAATAAACCAAAATAAAAAGATTATTCATTATGATTATTCAATTTTAAATATCACTCATCTCTAAACCTCCTATATATGTTCCTGCAGTGACTTTACGTAGGACGGAGCAAAGGGACATATATAGGAGGGGATACCTTTGATATAAAATTGTAGAATGGATTCACAATTATTAAAATCCATAGGATTAATCTCAGTAAAGATGGTTCCTCGCTGTGGATTTTGCTTCGCAAAATCTTGCACTCGGAACAAAGTGATGTGTGGGCTTCATCGTCGCAAGCTCCTCTGCCTCCTCACCCCCTACTTTTATTCAGCCAACCCTTGTTCTCTACCGATAATATCAGCAATTTCTTGGCACAGGGATTGTAGTTCTTCTTGGTTAGGACCTTCAGCCATGACACGAATGAGTGGTTCTGTCCCGGATGCACGTACTAAGACGCGACCTTCGTCACCAAGTTCTCCTTCAGCTGTTACAATAGCAGCTTTGATGAGGTCATTGTCTTCCCAGCCAGTTTTTGTAGCTACACGAACATTTACAAGAACTTGTGGGTATTTTGTCATAATGCCGGCCAATTCAGAAAGAGGTTGCTTTTTCTCCTTCATAAGAGCTGCCACTTGAACAGCTGTTAACATGCCGTCACCAGTGGTATTGTGATCTAAAAAGATTACGTGACCAGATTGTTCACCACCAACGGAAAGATTATGTTCACGCATGTATTCCAATACATATCGATCACCAACAGCAGTGGAAACTGTTTTCATACCAAGTTCTTCTGCTGCTTTATGGAATCCAATATTACTCATAACGGTAGCAACTATGGTATCACCTTTAAGTTTTCCTTCTTCTTTCAACTTAAGGGCGCATAGCAACATGATTTGATCACCATCGAGGACTTGACCTTTTTCATCAACCAATAAACAGCGGTCAGCATCGCCATCATTAGCAATACCAAGGTCTGCATTATGTTGTTGTACGGCTACTTGTAAGCCTTCAATATGTGTGGAACCACAATGATGATTGATATTCAAACCATCTGGATTCACATTAATATTGATGACTTTAGCCCCTAGTCCAGACAAAATTTCCGGACCTACACTGGAAGCTGCGCCATTAGCACCATCATAAACGATAGTCAACCCTTCAAGGGACGTATCGATTGTGTGACGTACAAAATGAGCATATAAATGAGCCAAGTTACTATTGAACTCAATTTTACCAATACCATCACCCGTAGGACGCGCCAATTCATTATCTGCGCTTTGACGAACATATTTTTCCAATTCATCTTCCACTTCATCAGGTAATTTATAGCCATTACCATCAAAGAATTTAATGCCATTATCTGGATATGGATTGTGAGATGCAGAAATAACAGCACCCGCATCAAAACCTTGTTGCCGTACAAGGTAAGCTACTGCTGGTGTTGGGATAACGCCTGCAATCACTACATTACCGCCAACAGAACAAATGCCCGCAGCTAATGCACTTTCAAGCATAGAACCAGAAATACGCGTATCGCGACCAATCAAGAACGTAGGATGTTCCTTTTCCTTACCAAAATGCGTTCCTGCCGCACGACCTAAATGATAGGCTAATTCCGGCGTTAAAAACTCATTAACAACACCACGTACACCATCTGTACCAAATAAACGAGCCATAATTATCCTCCTCTAAGGATTTGTGAAAGTTTCACAAGTCTATATATCTACCGTGTGTATCTTTTCAATAATTACTGTTGTGTATTATATCATAATATAGAAAGCATACCTACTATAAAGTCAAATCTATATTACATAAATAGTATGAATCTATACTGTAATTCAATTCATCAGTATAATTCCCACTAATTAGGTTTTGCGTATTTTGCCATACATAAAATGGCTGTTTCTGCACCATCAAGGGCAGCACTCATAATTCCCCCTGCATAGCCAGCCCCCTCACCCATAGGATAGAAACCTCCTACAGTAGGAGAAATGCGTTCTTCATTGCGTCCCATACGAAGCGGTGCAGATGTACGCGTTTCAACGCCTGTCATACACACCGCAGGATCATCAAAGCCTCGGATACGACGGCCCCAGTATGGCAAGGCACGCTCTAATACGGATGTGACAAATGATGGCAAGCAATCATGTAAATCGCAATTTACAACACCTGGCTCGTAACTATATATACTATTTTGTACACTAGGTGCTTGTGAAAGTCCTAAAAACTGTCCTACAGTTTGTGCAGGCGCATGGAAGTTAGAACCGCCCAACTCATAGGCCTTGCGTTCCCATTCTCGTTGAAATGCGACGCCATCTAATGGATGAGTACCAAAGTCATCTGGACCTACGTTGACTACGATAGCACTATTAGCAACACCGCTATCCCGAGCATATAAACTCATGCCATTTACGACAACACCACCCTCTTCAGAGGCAGATGCTACTACTTGACCACCTGGACACATACAGAAGCTATATGCAGTACGGCCCGATTCTTTATCGTGGTATACAAGAGAATATTCTGCTGCACCGAGACCCAAGCTAGATGGTTCTACACCATATTGGGACTCATCAATTACAGCCTGATTATGTTCAATACGAACACCGATAGCAAATGGTTTTGCCGTCATTTCCACATTGCGTTTATAAAGCATTTCATATGTGTCACGTGCACTATGGCCTACACCAGACAAAACAACAGTCGTATCAATACGCTCACTACCATTAACTTCAACGCCTACGATACGGTCATTTTCAATAAATAAATCCGTTACCTTAGAACCAAAGCGAACTTCACCGCCCCATTCGATGATGCGCTCACGCATGGCTTTTACCATGGTACGCAATTTATCAGTACCTACATGAGGTTTATGTTTATATAAGATTTCTTCAGGCGCACCAAACTCAACAAAGTATTTAGATATCTCATGTAAACGCGGATGGGTAATGCGAGTTGTCAACTTACCATCGGAAAAAGTTCCTGCGCCACCTTCCCCAAATTGTACGTTGGATTCAGGTTTAAATATGCCCTTTTTCCAAAATGTTTCTACATCATGACTACGTGTATCTACATCTTGACCGCGTTCAAGCACGATTGGGCGATAGCCTTCACGAGCTAGGTAAAAGGCTGCCAGCATCCCCGCAGGACCAAAGCCCATAACTACAGGACGATGAGCTAATGGTACGGACCCAAAAACAATAGGTTCTGGATCTTCTGCAGCAAATACAGATACATCCTTTTCTTTACCGAGTTTTTTCATGATTTGAGCTTCGTTATGAACCTCAACAAACAAGGTATATACAAAAACAATATTGGGCTTCTTACGAGCATCTACGGCACGTCGAACAACGTGAATCGTTTCAATAGCACCACGTAATGGGGGATATTTCTTTTCTACAATATCTTTGATATCCGACTTAACCGTAACAGCCACGCGGAGATTTATTATTCTAATCATATCTTTCCTATTAAAGCCTCCCTTTTAGGCGAGCCTACTTCTTTAATCTTTGACCAAAATTCTTTACCACTTGATCTGTAAGAAAATAATTATACATCTTTATTATACAACACTACTATAAAAGCTAATATATAAATCATAAAAAGGCCCTAATAGAGAAATATTCACTCTATTAGGGTCTTTGTCACAAGATCTCAAAGCCTCACAAAAAACTTATCATCCATTAAGTACTTTCTTTTGTATTTCTACTTTCACCCGTACCGTTGTGGTATTGCTATTAACTCCATTCGGTAATACTAAATTATAGTTACCCTGTACAGTTTCAGTAGCACCCGATACATCGATAGGTTCCGTTTGTATTTCTGTAACGGAATTAATCATTTCTTCACGACCTGTAACTGTTAATTGCGTTGGTGTAGCAGACGTGGATTTAACTTCATAACCTTCTGCTACTGTACCAACAGTCGGAACAGTAATAGGAACCGCCTTTTCTTTACGTAATAAGTTGAGTTCGTATTGTGCTTGGCCTTGGTTTGGATTGATATGTACATCCAGTACATTACCTGCCGTATCCCAAGCTTCTAAAGTACTAACAGCGCTAAAGTTCTTCGTTTGACCAGCCACATTGACTTTCATCACAACCTTGCTCACTGCATTAACTTGTTGCTTACGACCAGAAACAGTTACCTCTTTCGGCACAATCGTTACCGATTTCAAAGCAATATCATCAGAGAACTTGCCGATTGGAACTATTTCAACAGGAATCGTTTTCTCTGCATATTCATCAACATTGATGGTGATGTTATCTGGTTTAACCTCCACAAGATTCATCCCTGCCGGAGGCGTAAAATTAATAGTTACATTATTTTGACCTGGTTTTACACCAGATGCATCAATATAAGCCCGTAAATTATCTGATTTCATAGACATAATGGTATCACGTGGACCAGCCAGAACAACACGGACCACATCTGGTGCATCTTCTATGATATAGCCAGAATTGAGATTTTGAACCTGAACAGGTATTGTATAGGTTACTTCCATCACAGGGTTCTGATCGCGCATGATAAAGAACCACATAACGATAGCTGCTAACAAGGATAATAATTTAGCAGGCCAATTGCGTTTCAAATGAATCATCATTTATTTGCCCTCCATTTCCACATACTAGTAATGGTTTGACGAGGGCGTTCCATAAAGGTGCGCAATGCCTCTTTAATTTGATCCTCTGGTAAATGGCGATAAATATGACCCCCATATGTATAAGAGATGGTCCCTGTTTCCTCACTGACAACGACTACCACAGCGTCTGTTTGCTCAGATAAGCCAATAGCTGCACGGTGACGTGTACCTAGTTCGGTACTCAATGTGCGGTCCTCAGTCAACGGCAACAAGCAGCCCGCTGCACGGATTCGCCCATCACGAATAATCAAGGCCCCATCATGAAGCGGTGTACTAGGAACAAAGATATTTTTAATCAACTCGCGACTCAATACAGCATCGATAAGAATACCAGTATCTACAAAGTCATTGAGACCTACTTCACGTTCAAAAACGATAAGTGCCCCCGTATGTTCGCGAGACATAACGCGAGCCGCAGCCATCACTTCATTAATGGCCATATCCATTTCTTCTTCGTTTACATTTTGTGCCTTGCTGAAAATTCGGCCACGCCCCAATTGTTCTAGAGCACGACGCAATTCAGGTTGGAATACAACGGGTAACGCAAAGAGAAGAACAGTCATACTTTGTTGCAAAATCCAGTTGATAACGTATAGATTTAACAGATGACTCAATAAATTAAAAATTGCCAATATAACGAGACCTTTTAAAAGAGAAACGGCCCGTGTATCTTTAAGCAATTTATATAAATAGTAAATACCAATAGCAACGATTATGATATCAACAATATCAAGAAGCCTAAAGGTATGTATAAGTGCGTCAATATGCATAAAAATAGCTCCTTATACAAAATAATAAGGTACAATCAATTCTTTGACTGTACCTTATATTTTAACTCATTTTGAGAGTACTGTAAATTTATAAACAAACGCTGAATGAGATTTTTATTAGATGTTTTGTGTTTCAATCCAAACATCCATTTGGCCCCCACAAACCATGCCTTCTTTAACAGCTACGTCATCATCGAGATGAACATCGATACGACGGTGAGCTTCTTTTTTATTCAAAGAGTCCACCGCACTTAGGCGGATTTCATTTTCCGCACGTCCGCCGCCGATAGTACCAAAAATAGATCCATCAGGAAATACAACCATAGATGTACCAGCTTTACGAGGTGTGGATCCACAAGTATATAAAATAGTGGCTACTGCTAAGGTTTCGTTTTTACGTTCACTAAGGTATTCAATAAACTCACGATTCATGGATCACTCTACCTTTCCGCAATGAGCCGCCTTTTTTTCCACGCACCACTGCCAAATATTCACTAACGATAGATAATGCAATTTCCTCAGGCGTTTGAGCTCCTAAATCTAGACCAATAGGCGCATATACCATATCTAACTCATCTTGAGTCCATCCCTGCTCACGCAACACTTCAAAAGCGTGATGGATGCGTTTTTGGCTGCCCATAACGCCCATATAGGTAGGCAAGTACCCTCGTAATTGCTCTAAGCATATATTATCGTACTCATGAGCACGTGTCACAATGATAAAACCAGTATATTCATCAAGAGGTAAATCGTTCTTGAAGTTTTCTAAAGGTAAGCATTTACGTATGACACGTTCATCAAAGAATTCAGGAACTACATATTCTGGACGGTCATCTACGACTGTAACACGACATCCAATAAACAGCAGCAAATCTGTAATCGCTCGGCTAACATGACCTGCGCCTAATACGAGAACTGACGGATCATTTTCTACAGGTTGTACGAAACACTCCATTTCGCCTACCATGCATAGAGAATTTAGCTTTGCTTTATCTACAGTAAACCCTTCAATAGGAGTTCCGTATAGAACCCTTCCATCTTCAGCATAAATAGTCTTATCCCCTTGACGAGGACCGGATAGAACAGTAACCATCACAGTAGTTTCAGTAACCTGTAGACGATCTTTCATCACATCATAAATTGTTTCCATCTAGATTCCTTTCATAATCCCAAGCGGTAACAGCCTCTAATACACCTCCACCGACAGCAAGGGATTTATCTGAAATACTATAGCAATGAGACTCTTCACAACGAGCATCCACATCAGCCAACTTAAAATGATCTGATACGATGAGCCCACTTTTTAAAATGCCTCGTAGAATACCTGTAATTTTCGCTCTTACTGGTTCTTCATCAACATAACCAATTACTTCATTAGCTTGTACAGAATCCCCAATATGACGTTTTGCTGTAAATAGTCCAGCCTTTGGAGAATGAATAACGCGCTCATGAGTGTAGCCACCTACATTTCCAGGGATACCTGTATTAGGTTGAGCTGGTCCATCATAGATACAGCGACCTAATGAATGACCACGCATCGTTTCAATGACTACATCTACATCTTCTCCAGCAATAAATCCAGGGCCCACACCGATAACGAGATCTGCATCATCCCGTTTTGTACCAAGATTCTTTTTACTCAAAATAGCATCGACTACAATCTCTGGTTTTAAAGTGTCCAATAATTCCTCATATGAGCTAGTAACAACGGGGATGATTTCCTGTGCCAATGTATCCTTCACTTCACTAAGAGACACATGACGAGCAACAAAACGTTCCAAAATCATCTCTCCACGATGAACCGCATTACCGTAACATACTTCGCGGCGAATCATGGTAGGAATCGCTATTTCACTAATTACAACGGGATAGCCCGCCCGTCTCAATCTATATACAGCGCCGGAAGCAATGTCTCCGCCTCCACGCATGAGTACCAATGGTTTCATAATGCCTCACTTTCACGATGTTTCAAACGCTCAAAATCATCGGGTGTATCGATATCGTCGCCAATATCATCACTAATCCATAATTTCACGACATGGGCTTTACCATCACCATGAATAATGGTCTTACCCCCTTGATCCCCTTGAATCTGTTGTAAATAATCAAACCAATGAGAACCAAAGAGAACGGGATTTCCCGAGTGATAATTTGCCCCATAATGTGGAACGACGATAGTTTTCGGATGAAAGTTTTCGTTAAACGCACGAATGACCTCGTGTACAACAGCACTCGTCAGAAGTGGTTGATCTCCTACTGAACAGAGAATACCGTCTAGCGGTATGGATGACGTATTCATCAAATGACGTACTCCCATCGCTATGGATACGCCTTGCCCTAGTTCAGGATGGTCATTTCGAATGGCTTCAAAACCATAGTTTGTGACAATTGGTTCTAATTTCTCATGATCATCACCAGTAACCGCCACAAAAGGTAGCCTACACGATACAGTAGAAGCCACCTGTCCACCCCATCCACCTTGAAGAGCCCCACAGACCGCATCTAGAACAGTCTTACCACGCCAGGGCAAGAGTTGCTTATTACATCCCATACGCTTGGATTGTCCTCCCACAAGGAGGACAATGCCAATATGCAAAGGATGACGGTCTATGGGGTCTCTCATGGGACTAAAAGCGGTGTTACAATTTGCCTTCATAATAGTCATGAGTACCTACCGACATTGAATAATGCGACGGATTTCACAACTTGCTTTATATCCATCAGCCAAAATGATAGCCGTAATATCACTATCAACAATATGATCAATAAAATCATCGATAATGCGATGTTGTACTATTTCATAACCAGTACAGAATAGTATTTTCTTACCTTTACTGTATTGGAATAAACCTTGCCTATGCAAAACAAGATCAGCCAACATACGAGGAGTTACAATAGCCCCCATATCGCGTTTTACAATATCTTGAACAAGCTCGATATTATGTACGTGCTCATCATCTAACGGGGCCCCTAGCATTTGTAGATTCACGAGGCCAATCGTAGTCTTTGTAAGAGATGGAATGACAGGTTCGGTCGTCTTAGGTGCCTTGAGCCATTTTTCCTTCGCCCCATCTGCTTCTACAACAATTTGCCAATTGGGATGTAACTTGGATAAACCATCGATAAGATCACAATCTAAGGAGTCTACTTTTGTTCCTGTAATTCCAGCGAACCACGCACCACAATAGCCATGTAAAAGTCGGTCAGTACAATACTCATCAGCTTCATTAATATTATGAGTATAAATCGGTTCATAATGAGCCACCTGAGACTCATAAAGTCGAGTCGTAGTCGTAACTACGATGGGCTGACCTTTCAGCCGTCCATATTCTACTAGTTTTGAAAGCACAGTCGTTTTACCGCCTGCCCCAACAAGGGCAACGATTCCCGGCTGAATCAATCGATTCCAATAGGATGTTTGTGATGTCATAGAACCAGGCCTCCTTAGAAAGTAAAAAGAACTAGAAATCTCTATACTTTATATTTCTCGTCCATAGCCATAAATACCTTTTCAGGTGTCATAGGTAATGTACGAATATCCGCACCAACTGCATTTTTAATGGCATGTTGAATAGCAGGGCACCCCGTATTGATGACAACCTCACCAATAGATTTTGCTCCGAAACCACCTGTAGGCTCGTAAGATTCTACAAAGTCTGTATGTAATTCACCAATATCCTGACGGGTTGGGATTTTATAAGTCATAAGATTGTTTGTTTCCAAGCGACCATTGTTGGAATAGCGTACATCTTCATATAAAGCCATGCCGATAGCTTGTACCACACCACCCTCAACTTGAACGCGAGCCAATTTAGGGTTGATAACCGTACCACAATCAACACAAGAATAGAAATGAAGAGGAATAACCTTACCTGTTTGTTTATCTACCTTCACCTCAGCAATAGATGCCATAAATGGAGGTGGGGACGTATGACTGCCCCATGTAGCAAAACCAGACAATTGCTCCGCATTAACACCAACTAATAATTTTGGTGCCAATTGATGGATATCCATTGTTTTAGCACCATCTTTTGTGGTAGCTACAACGCCGTCAAAGTCAACGTTTTCAACGTCAGTTTCAAAGAATTGAGCGAATTTAGCAATAATCTTAGTGCGCAATTCTTCTGCTGCCATCTTAGCAGCAGTACCTGTTACATAGGTTGTACTAGATGCGTAGGACCCTGGATCGAATGGTACGATATCTGTATCTGATTCAATAACAGTCATATATTCCATAGGACAGCCGATTACTTCACAGGCCATTTGAGTCAATACGGTATTAGACCCCATGCCCATATCAGAAGACCCAGTATACAATGTATAATTACCATCGTCACCAAGGCGAATTTCAACAGACGCCACATCGATATTTGCGACACCAGAGCCTTGTAATGCTAAAGCCATGCCAAGTCCACCGCGATAGCGCTCATCGATATCCCAAGAATGAGGGCGTTCATCCCAACGAGCCATTTCTTTTACGCGATTTACGGTATCTTGGAAAAGACCAGAATCAAGATATTCATCTGGAGCATATACTAAGCTTTGTTCACCTTCCGCTATTAAGTTCTTCTGACGTAACTCAGCTGGATCAATCCCCATCTTATCAGCTAACTGGTTTACTGCACATTCTAATGGCCACAATGCTTCTGTTGCACCATACCCACGGAAAGCACCACCAGGAGTTTGGTTAGTATACACACCCTCTGTACCATAATGAACAGCAGTCGCTTTGTTGTACAAAGGTACAGATTTATGTTCGCCAGCCGTTGTAGTAGTGAAGCAATGAGTTGCATGTGCACCAGCGGCTGTGATGGAGTCCATATCAATAACTTTAATAATGCCATCTTTTGTAGCACCTACACGGATTTTCCATTCACGAGCATGACGTGTAGTAGAGCAAGTTTGTGCTTCTGTACGATCGTATAAGAGATAACAAGGTTTTTTCAATGTCCACGCTACAAAGGCCGTCATAATTTCTGTACAAGCCGTTTGTTTAGAGCCGAAACCGCCGCCGATACGAGGTTTAATAACACGGACTTTTGTGGCCGGAATACCGAGTGCACGAGCGATGTGACGGCGTACATGGAATACGATTTGTGTAGAGGATACAATAACTACACGACCTAGCGCATCTATATATCCAAAGCTTTGGAATGGTTCCATCGCTGTTTGGCGTGTGGCCTGGTCAAAGTATGTACCTTCTGCCACGTAATCACATTTAGCAAGTTCTGCCTCCACATCTCCTACCCGTTTGTGATAGGATACGCAAATATTGCGTTTGTAATCTTGTCCTACAGGGATATTATTGTGAATATCATCTTCAGGATGTACTATAGTTTCATGGTCGATAGCAGTATGCATATCAAGTACAGGTTTCTGTACTTCGTATTCAACCTTGATAAGCGGCATTGCTTTAAGCGCTGTAGCCTCATCTTTTGCTACGATAAGAGCTACTTCGTCTCCAACATAGCGAACTACAGGGTCCAAGATGAGCGCATCATAAGCGGATGGCTCTGGATATGTTTGACCTGCTAATGTGAATCGCGTATTAGGCACATCTTCATAAGTAAAAATAGCTTCTACGCCAGGGATCAATTTGGCTTTAGATGTATCAATAGATTTGATGCGCGCCTGAGCATGAGGGCTACGAAGAGCCTTAATAACGAGCGCATCTTTGGGAACAAAATCGCCAGTATAAGACGGTTTACCAGACAAAATACCTTTGGAGTCAACTTTGTCATAGGATTTTCCAATATGCTTATTCATCATTATAGGCCTCCTTCTAAGAATTTACGAACTCCTCGAAGTTGTGATTCATAACCAGTACAGCGACATAAGTTACCTATGAGGTATTCGCGAATCTCATCATCGCTAGCCTTTGGATTTTTGCGTTTCAAATTAATAGCACTCATCATCATGCCAGTTGTACAAAAGCCACACTGATCTGCGCCTTCACTTGCGATACAAGCCGCTAATAATTCAGCTTCCTCTTGTAAGCCTTCTAATGTAGTAATTTTATGTCCTGGCGCACGAAATGTAGGGTATGCACAGGACAAAATAATTTCGTCATCCACCCATACAGTGCAAAGGCCACAGTTTGTAGTATCACAGCCACAGCGGACACTGTAATAGCCAAGATTACGCAATGTGTCTAGCAACATCTCATCAGTTGGCACATTAACAGTTACATTTTTGTTATTAATATTAAGTACGAGTTCCATTATTGTGCCACCTCCTTAGCTAAGCGTTGAACCATTGCTTTTACCATTTCCATGCGATATTCTTTAGACGCATGAGAGTTAGATTGATACACTAGTTCTTCGGATGCCAATTGACCTGCCTCTTTTGCGGCAGATAATCCTTTTTCTGAAAGCAAGGCACTTGCTTTAACAGCTAATTGAGGTACACCAGGTCTTGTACCGATATACAATTCAACCCCTTTTTCATCATGACGAAGAGCACCTGTCAATAACGGGAAATCACCACGAGAAATGCGAAGGGCTTCAACAGCTACAGCTACATCTACTTTAGGGATGCGAATTTCCACGAGAATATCACGTTCTCTATAAGTCATATAATCTTGCATGGACATACGACCGCCTTTGAAGGTAACGATGTCTGCATGCACTGCCAATAGCGCGGGGATGATATCAGAGAAGCCAAACTTACTTGCTACAGAACCGCCCATGGTAGCAGTATTCCTAAATTGAACGCCAAGAATCTCCTTAACGCCTTTAACTACGGCACCGCCGCAGAATTGTTGTAAAGGCTCAAAGCGTTCCACATCTCCTTGTGTCGCCATAGCGCCAATAACAAACGCCTTATCTTCTTCACGAACATAACGCAAATCAAGACTCGCCATATCAATCACTGATGGCCAAGTTCGTCGTCCTAGACGCAGCCAACAGCCGCCTGCTAGCATAGGAGCAGTTTTGTTCTTTGTGGCTAATTCATAAGCCTCTTCCACCGTCTTCGGTTGTAATACTTTCATAAATGCTAACATAATCTGTCCTCTCAATGGTATACTAATACTAACAGAATTACGGTGCTAACTATAAAAATACAGTTCTCACCAAACTACAAACTTAACAAAAAACTATAGAATCTCGTGCATTTCTTATACTTTTATTTTACCAATTATTTACCACTAAATCTACGATGAAAGATATAAATTTACAGGAAATTTGCAAAGAATTACATATTTATGAATTTGGAATTGCCTCATGGCCACTACCTGAACAGGCCAAAACTATTTTATTTGAAAGCAACCCATGCCCCTTTACTACGGCAGATGTGGAAGCAAGACTACTAGGAACGACTCAGTTTATGCCCAAAAGTGCCATCGTTTGTCTATTCCCATACCATGTACAACACAAAGGCCATGCCAATCTATCGCGCTATACATGGTCAACAGATTATCACCTGGTCATTAATGAATATTTAGAACGTCTTATTGAAAGATTACAAATAATTGATGACTCGGCTCAGTTCTCTATTCATTGCGACACCTCTCCTTTAGCAGATCGGTACATGGCCTACTTAGCAGGTCTCGGCTTTTACGGAAAGAACAACTGTTTTATCAGCCCTAAATGGGGTTCTTATGTAGTTATTGGTACGATTTTAACAACACTAGAACTCAAACCAAATACCCCTCTTGAGCAGTCCTGTATAGGATGCAATCGTTGTATTACAGCATGCTTAGGCCAATGTTTGGGCCATGACGAATTTAAATTCGCGACTTGTAAAAGCTACTTAACTCAGAAAAAAGGAGAACTTACCGATGAAGAGGAACAGATTCTCGCTAAAACACCACTCGTATTTGGTTGTGATGTGTGCCAAGAGGTGTGTCCTCATAACAAAGATATTCCAACTACGCCCATCCCAGAATTCCAACAGATAGAACCGTATATCAATATAGACGAACTAGAAACACTAACGAACAAAGAATTCAAAGCAAAATACGGTCATCGAGCCTTCTCGTGGCGAGGTAAAAAAATACTAATGAGAAATCAAGAGATTATAGATAGAAAAAATAAACTATAATTATTACACGATATGCTGCTAATGGTCACACAAAGAGATTGTCATTAATACTCACATAAGCAAACTGTTACTAATAGGCACATAAGTAGAAGAATCTATAATTACATAAAACTGAAAAAGACGACCTCTGGTCGTCTCTTTTAGTAGTTATTTAATTTCGTAATAGTTCAACTCATCCAAGCTTTTACCAAGAGCAGGGATATATAATTCAATAAACATATCTACCTCAGGCATATTTAGAGTTTTCAACTTGGCTAAGATAGAGTCATGTGCCTCTTTAAACTCATCATTTCCTGCCTTGAGTTCTTTGACGCATTTCATATAGGCTGAAATTGTATCGGCAGCCTTAACAATAGACCATTCTGGACTAGCCTCTGCATCAACAAGTATAGGCTTATAAACAGATTGTAACCGGTCTGGCAAGGTTGATAGCATTTTTTCTTGCGCCAAAGTTTCAACCTCACCATACAGTTCACGCAACTTTGGATCAAAATACTTGATTGGTGTCGGCATATCTCCTGTAAAGATTTCACTCACCTCATGATACATAGCTATGACAGCTACCTTATTAATATCTACATTTCCACCGAAGTATTCATTTTTTATAGCTCCCAAATTGTGGGCTACCATAGCCACTTCAAGGCTATGTTCTTGAATATTTTCTATTTCCGTATTTCGCATGAGGCTCCATCGATTGATAAAGCGCATGCGTTTTAAAAATGCAAAAAATGAACTCATATATCCCCCATTACACAATAGGTCCTTAAATTACCCCACGAAGTTTAAAGCCATAATCAAGGAATTGTACCGCTTCATCCCAACGATTATCATCGTTTAACATGACTACAATCATAGTATGGCCCTTACGTGTGGCAGACGCAATCAAACATTCTCCTGCTGCATTTGTAAAACCTGTTTTCAAGCCATTTGCACCAGGATATTTGTTGCGAATGAAGTGGTTTGTAGTACGAATTGTTTCTGGTGCACGGTTTTGGTACGGCACCTTATAGTAATCATTGGCAACTTTGTCACGGAACATTTGGTATTTCATGCCATATGCGGCAATCATCGCTAAATCACGAGCCGTAGAATGGTGACCCTTTTGTGTTAATCCATGAGGATTCAAGAACACACTATTCTTTGCCCCCGCTTTTGCAGCAATGCGAGTCATATCCTTAGCAAATTTATCCACAGAACCACTTACATTTTCGGCTACTACAACGGCCGCATCATTACCACTAGCAACCATCATACCTTCAAGAACACCTTCCAATGTAATCTGATCGCCTACGCGAACCCCAAGGTTTGATTCTTCCATGCTCGTTGCATAGCTACTTATAGTAGCTAATTCATCAAGCTGTGTGCCCTTTAATTCTAAGGCAGTTAACAAGGTGACCATTTTTGTAGTACTAGCTGGATGCATCCACTTATCTGGGTTCTTTGCAAATAAAATTTCTTTTGTATCTGCATCAATTAGGACTACGGCCTCACCAACAGTAGAAGGAGGTGTAATGTATGCAGCTTGAGCAACACTAGCACCTATAAATATGATTCCTATAAAAGTTATGGCCAATACCAATTTCTTATAAAACATATGAATATTCGTCGTTAAAAGTGTCATCACTCTCGTTCTACCTTCCAGTATCTTAACTTTCAAGACTATCATCTAGTGCTACATTTGTAGTAGTTGCTTTCTTTTTTGTCCCTTTAATTTCACCTGTCGATGTATCTACATTTTGAATATATACTACACGTTGAGGATATGGAATATCGATACCATATTTATCAAAGGCATCTTTTACATCAGACATGATGCTATATTGAACATCGAGAAAATCATTCGACTTAACACGAGCATAAGCAGCAATTCGTACAGAATTATCTCCAAATTCAGAAATACCTATTTCCATATTCTTCGGATTAAGGACACGTTTATCTGCTGCAAAAATATTTTTTAAGATTTTTATTGCCTCATGATGATCATTATTATAACCAATGTCAAACGTAAATGGGATAACCCGTTCTGTAGTATAAACAATGTTAGTTACAGCTTGTGATGTAAGAAGAGAGTTAGGTATGTATACATTCTTTTGATCTTTTGTAGTAATAACTGTATACATAAATTGGATTGATTTAACACTGCCGACTACATCACCCACCTGAATAACGTGACCCGCTCTAAAAGGTTTGAAGATAAGAATTAATAAACCAGATGCTAAGTTAGAAAGGTTATTCTGTAAGGCGAGACCAATACCTAAACCAAAAGCACCAAAAGCAGCTATAAAGGATGTTGTAGGAATACCGATTTGGTTTAAGCAAATCAATACTAACCCTACTAGCAAGGCATAATTAATAATTTGAGTGATAAAGCTCATTGCTGCTGAGTCATAGGAAGCTTTTGTCATAATGCGCACTGCAAAAGCTTTTACCCATTTAATAGCATATCGCCCTATCCAAAATAAAATTAGTGCTAATAAGATATTTCCAGCTTGTGCAAAAAACCAGTCCCTTATTTGAATTAATATATTAGCGTCTTTAAAAAGAAATTCAGAAACAGCACTTAAGAAATTAGCCATAGTAACCATCCATAATATAAATCTATACAATCACAAATATCTATCACAACATAATAGCAATATAATAACGGTAAATATATATGCTATAATTTTACATATGCATTTGCAATACGATAATAAAGATATTATATCGTTATATTCCATATATAACAATCATAAAACTAGGGAGACTTACATGTTCAAAAATCTATACGAAGCACCCCAAGAGCTCGCTACTGGAGGCTATGTAACTAGAGAGTTACACTCCGTTACGGTACACTTTGACGATATCCACTATTCTCTTTCGAGCGGACAATTAAATGGTGGCTATCACCATACGCTAGCGGTACGCAACCAACAGCTAACATATCAAATCGAAACAGAAAAAGATTTACCCGGTGGCTCTGTAGCCGATTATTTGGCTCAAGAATTTGAACATATTGATACTCCTGTTCATTTTAGTACAGCACTTCTCACGTCTGCCACAATGCATCTACACGCCTATGCCAAAGTTGAAGAACATGATACTATTGTGGAAACTATCGTGACTGCAGGCTATGAAAAAACGGCACATCGCGCAGGTACAGGCTATTGTTACGAAGAGCGTGATGGAGACTTCATAGTGCCAGGCACAATCAATATCCTCGTATTTACAAATAAAGCTTTAACAGATAGCGCTATGGTAAAAGCTGTTATGACAATTACCGAAGCAAAAACCGCAGCCCTTCAAGATTGGAATGTTGAAAGCGTACGCCTCCATCCGTTTATTAATGAAGATATTCCTGATGCAATTACAAAAGAACGAAAAACATCTGCCACAGGTACCTCTACAGATGGTATCATTCTCACCATTGATACAAATGGAGATATCTTAACAGATGCTGGTTCCTTTTCACTATTTGGAGACACCTTAGCCAAGGCCGTCTATGTAGGCGTACAAAGAGCACTAGAAAATGCTATCGGCGCTGAATAATCCTATTTTGTAATATACAAAAATATCTAGAATGATACCCCAAAAATTATTATTCAATACCCCACTCATATATGAAAAATATAATACAAATGAAAAACCGCACATCCTAGGCGATCGGAATGTGCGGTTTATTGCATATAAAACTGTTACATATAGTATAATTTTTGAAAATGAATATCAAATTAAAATTTGAGATATTTTCTCAAATTTTTCAAATTAATTATTAGATTCAAAGAATTATTATGTTTCATATGTTCCATGAGTATTATGTGCCTTTAATATTCATGGAAGAATTGTTGTAACTTTTTAAGATTTTTAGTTTTTGTAAGCCCTAGCATCAATAAAATACGCGCTTTTTGTGGACTTAAAGTATCACATACTAGATAGTTTGCCAGTGCATCTTGTGGCACTGCAGATACCATACCACTACCGGTACGAGAAGCACGTACCGTTGGAAACTTTGTATTCTGTGTGATTTGACGTACGTTTTGTGGGATTGTACCATGACCAAGACCTGTTAAAATTAAACCGTCAGGATTTGTAGCAACTACACTCATAGGCACCATATCATCCATACCACCATAGCAGGTCATTATAACTACACGAGGTAACTCAGACAATTTACTCACATCAAATACAGAGTCTTGAGTATGACGTCGAGTAGACACTTTATAATAGTGGGCAACACCATCTTGTACAATACCAAGATGCCCCACTAATGGACTATCAAAAGTCGCTACATTAGTAGTGTTGCATTTAGATACATCCCTTGCCCCATCAATGTAGCCATTTAATACGACTATCACACCTTTACCTACAGACGATGGTGTTCTCGCTACTTGGATAGCTTGCAATAAATTAATTGGCCCGTCTGCACTAATAGCACCTGCGGGTCTCATAGATCCAGTAATAACAATTGGCTTGTCTGTATGAACTGTCAGATTCAGAAAATATGCCGTCTCCTCCATGCTATCTGTGCCATGAGTAATAACAACACCACCGATATCATCTCGATTAACCAATTTTTGCACCAACTTAGAAAGTTCTAACCAGTGATTTACGGTAATATCGGAGCTTTCAATATTACTAAACTGAGTATATGTATAAGGACCATACGGTTTTGTACCAGGTACGGAGGCTAAGATTTTGTCAAGTCCTAACACCCCTGCCGTATAGCCTGTTAAATCAGTATTTGAAGTACCTTTTCCTGCAATAGTTCCTCCAGTACCAATCAAAGCGATTTTTGTCTCCATATTGCCTCCACTATAAATCAAGATTTTCACCCTATCAATTAAAGGTTTGGGTCAAATGACGGCATCAACTCCAATTTATGTTTATTAATTCGATTCAGATAGTCGATTCGCTCTTTTGTTGGCTGATCTTCAATTTCACCAGTTCTGATATAACGATCCAGTATAGCATAGGTAAATCCCAATTTATCCTCATCGGACTGACCACTAAGACCATCACTTGGCACCTTATCAACTAGGTGCAATGGAATATCAAGAAGTTTTCCTATTTGACGAACTTCTTCTACTACGAGTTGTGCGAGAGGGCTAAAATCACCTGCACTATCTCCGTATTTTGTAGAGTATCCTACGTAGTCTTCAGATCCATTACAAGTATTTGCTACACGAGCACCATTTGGTAAATTTTGTCCTACTGCATAGAGAGTTGCCATCCGGAGACGAGGCGGCGTATTAATGGCAGCATCTTTAGATAAATCGGTTCTCCCCGTTACAACATCATACCCCTTAGCCTGAACGATAGCATGAGTTAGCGCCTCATAGGCAGCACCAATATTGACCGTCATGTGCGGAATTCCTAAATGATTTACCACTGCCTGAGCATCATCAATATCCGATTGCACTCCATTTGGCATAAGAACACCAACTACGCGATCTGCACCGAGAGCTTCTTTGCAAAGAGCTGCCACGATAGTCGAGTCCTTACCACCTGAAATACCAACTACAGCACTACAGTTAGGACCATTTTTACCAAAATAATCTCGAATCCATTGAATGAGGGCATCCTTTGTAGCTTGTGGATTTTCTAACATAGGCCCTCCTACTTTTTCCGATAAATACGGTTCAATAAATCCATCTTCAATTGATAGTAGCTAGGACTCATATCAAGGTAGTGACGATGTGGATTTTCAAAGCGTTGCTCTTCAGGCCAAATTTCATTAGCTAATTGATCTTGCACATATGCTCGAATTTCCTCTAGTGTTGGTAAGTCCACAACTAATTTACCATCCTTGATAATAAGCTGCTTCATCTCTTTAAAAGTACAATTTTCAAAATATAATTCACGCCAAGGTTGCTCAGGATCGATATAACGATATGGTTCCTCTGTATCAGGTACCTCTCTCAACAATGTTAATAGATCTGCAATCGCACGACCTTTATCATTATAAACACGATATACCTTTTTAAGACCTGGATTAGTAATTTTTTCTACACTTTCAGAAATCTTGATACGAGGTTCCCACATACCATCTTTCTCGATGCTAGCAATTTTATATACCGCACCAAATACGGGGTCACTCTTAGAGGTAATGAGGCGTTCCCCTACACCAAAAATATCAATAGGGCCACCTTGTATGAGCAAAGATGTGATTGTATACTCATCTAGACTATTAGATGCCATAATTTTACAATCTTCTAAGCCTGCATCATCTAGCATGCGCCGCGCTTTTTTCGCCAAATACGCAAGGTCACCAGAATCTAGGCGAATTCCTTTTAAGCGTTTCCCCATTGGCTCTAATACATCCTTTGCTACCTTAATAGCATTGGGCACGCCAGAGTTTAACACATCATAAGTATCAACAAGGAATACTGCATTATCTGGATACACTTCAGCATAGGCTTTGAAAGCATCGTATTCAGAGCCATAGTACATGACCCAACTATGCGCCATAGTACCGCTGACAGGAATGCCAAATTGTTGCCCTGCTAAAACGGTTGCAGTGGACTGAACACCACCAATATAAGCGGCTCTTGCACCGTATACGGCTGCGTCTACATTATGTGCACGACGAGCACCAAAGTCAGCCACAATACGCCCATCCGCAGCGCGAACGATGCGATTAGCTTTTGTGGCGATAAGAGATTGATGGTTCATCATAGTAAGCACTGCAGTTTCTACGATTTGTGCATCTATGAGAGGCGCCACAATTGTAATTACAGGTTCATTAGGATAGATGATAGAACCTTCTGGGAAGGCATATACATCACCGGTGAAAGAGAAATCTTTTAGATATGCTAAAAATTCTTCACTAAAAATACCCTGACTCCGTAAATAAGAGATATCACTTTCATCAAAGTGTAAATTTAAAATGTACTCAACGATTTGTTCGAGACCACCAAAAATAGCAAAACCGCCCTTGTCTGGATTACGTCTAAAGAAAACATCAAATGCGACGCGATCCACATTTTTTAATTTTGTAAAGTAGCCATGTGCCATAGTCATCTCATAAAAATCCATAAGCATGCTAATATTGCGGCTTTCATGTTGCATTGGTTCACCAACCTTCTAAGATCTATAGAAATTTAGTTAATTGTTATTCGTTATTCGTATACCCTCATTATACAATATTATTCCTATATAGCTAGCACCTAGCATAAGCTATCCTAATAATCTTTATTGTGATATAACTATATATATACAATAATAATTTATATAGTTCGTATGTATGAAAGGACCTAGTCTAGACTGTAAAACAAGCGACCATTACGCTATAATATTTTATTTTATATTGTTTTAAAAGCTTTCAATAATACATACATGTCTATTTTACATGAGAATGAAAGGTACCATTATGGAAACAATCGTTCAAGCAAAACGCGTATTAGAAATTTTTAAAGAAATGAGCCAAATTCCTCGTGAGTCCGGCAATGAAAAAGGCATCAGCGATTACATCGTGAACTTTGCTAAAAATTTAGGTCTTGAAGTTCATCAAGACGAAATCTTTAATGTAGTTATCAAAAAAGCTGCATCTCCAGGTTATGAAAACCGTCCATCCATCATTTTACAAGGTCATATTGATATGGTTTGTGTTAAAGGCCATGACTCTAACCACGACTTCTCTAAAGATCCAATTGCTAATATCATCGAAGGCGAATGGATGCACGCAGACCATACAACATTAGGTGCTGATAATGGCATGGGTGCTGCTATGATGCTTGCTCTCCTTGAAGATGAAAGCCAACAACATGGACCAATGCAATTATTATTCACTACCAACGAAGAAACTGGTATGGATGGTGCCTTTGCCATTAAAGAAGGTCAAGTAACTGGTGACTACTTACTCAACCTAGATACAGAAGTAGAACATGACTTCACCGTTAGCTGTGCTGGCGGCTGCCACGTACATGTAAAAATTCCATTGTTACGCGAAAACAATTTACCAGGCTATGATGCGGGCTTATCCATTACAGTAACCGGCCTTAAAGGGGGGCACTCCGGCATCGAAATCAACGAGCAACGAGCTAATGCAAACCAAGTACTAACCCGTGTACTCTATGATATTCAACAACAATATCCTATTAGCTTAGCGTCTTTCGAAGGTGGCGTTAAACATAATGCAATCCCGTCTAAGGCAGTAGCTGTACTATCCGTACGCTCTGAAGATGTGGCAGCCATTAAAACATTGCTCGCATACCAAGAAAAACAATACCAACACGAATATAGCGTACAGGATCCAGGCCTTACATTTGTAGTTGAAGATGTTCCTACTCCTGAAATAGTATATGCAGAAGACACAACAGAAGCACTTATTACATATATCTATCTTGCACAAGATGGGGTTCATTCTGTAAGTAAGTCTATCCCAAACCTTGTAGAAACATCTAATAATATTGCTATCGTACGTGAAAATCAACATACCATTGAAATACTCATTTCTATTCGTAGTTCCAATAGCAATAGTCTTGAATTCTTAACGAAAAAAATGATGCTTCTTGCAAAAGCACTTGGCGTAGCTGCAGAGCGTACAGGTGGATATCCAGCATGGGAATACGACAAAGGCTCAAAATTGGAAGAACAAGCGATTTCCTTGCATAACGAAATGTTCGATACACCAGCTAATGTAAATGCTATTCACGCAGGTCTCGAATGTGGTTTGTTAAAAGGCGTATTGCCAAATACACAAATGATTAGCTTTGGGCCTACTATCGTAAGTCCTCATACACCATCAGAACGCGTTCATTTACCTTCTGTTGAAAATGTATATGTGTACCTCAAAGCATTATTAGCAAAATTACAATAAAATAAATAATTACTATATTTTTGATGTATAATTTGTTATACTATAAGCAAATAACACATCAAGTTACGAGACCCATGTAATAGTGACTCTCCAACCCTCCTACAAGTAATTCAGCCATCTCTCCAACTGAATTATCTTGTAGGAGGGATTTTTTTCATAAAAATTTTTCAACTACACAAATAAATATTTATTCATACAGGAGTATTCTTTCATATATGAACAACATGGAATGCATCGTTTTATTTATAAATAATTATGAATATCAACTACATGTGCCAGTATACTCATATATAGTATATAATCTATAAATTTCAAAAAAGGCTGTTAAACTCTGACTCATTCACTAGTCTCCATATACCCCATAGAGTATTTTCTGTGTTATCCTATAGGTGTATACTGTGTTTACATTACGCAGGAGGTATATATGATTCCAATAGTTATCATATCCGGATTTCTAGGTTCTGGAAAAACAACATTCTTACAACATATACTAAAAGAACATACATCGAAAGATAAAATTCTTATTATAGAAAACGATTTTGGTGAAACTAGCCTCGATGCTGCTAATCTTGCAAAAACAGGGGCCACAGTCCGTGAAGTAACATCTGGCTGTATTTGCTGTAGCTTACAAGGAAATTTCCAACAAGCACTACTTGATATTCTGCAAAATTACAAAATCGATATGATCTACATCGAGCCATCAGGTGTTAGCAAGCTCAGTGAAATCATCCATACTTGTAACGACGAGGACATTGCAAAATCTGCTTACATTCACGCATCAATAACGACTGTCGATGCTATGCAAGCACCAATGTTTATCAAAAATTTTGGTCTTTTCTTCAAGGATCAAATCACTCATAGTGATGCAATTTTTTTGAGCCATACAGAAGATATTCAACAGACAAGCATTACAAAACGTATGATTCGCGACCTCGCGCCACATACACCAATTCATGAAGAAGCATGGGATACCATTGGTTTGCGTGATTACATCAAGCGCCTGTATCATTGTCATGATGATCACTGCTTACACGATGAACATTTATTTATGAGTCATACCTTTAAGGATTTGCGCACCCTTAGTCTTGCACAATGGAAAACCATTTTAGAAGGCATGCCTGATACGGTGCTTCGTGCCAAAGGGATTGTACCAACCACGGAAGGTCCTCACGAACTCCAATACGGCACTCATTATTGTTCGCTTTCACCTAGTGAAACTAATGACTATAGTTTAGTCGTTATCGGCACAGATTTTAATGTACCAATGGTACATAACGAAGTGTGTCAATCATGATACCTGTTTATATCGTTACAGGGTTTATTGGATCCGGTAAAAGCACGTTCATAAACGAACAATTACAATACCGTAAAAAGCTAGGCGGTACCGCAATAATCAGCGCCGAAGAAGGCAGTGAACCCCTCATCAAAGAGCCCTTACAACTCAATGCGGATGAACTCAGTGCCATCGTTCCTAGCGATATCAAGTCTTACGAATTGATAGCCTGTAAAATCGGGGATTATTTAAAACGACTACAGCCAAAAGAGCTATGGATTGAGTGGAATGGCATGGTAAGCTTTCATCAACTAGAAGCCTTACTATATAGCGATATATTAAGCCACCTAGTACAAGTAGAAAAGGTATTGTATATTTGTACTGATCAATTTGTTTCAACCATACTCCCTGGCTTAGGTAATGATGTAATGAGTCAATTGTATAGCGCAGATTGTATCATAACAGAGTCCGATACACATCACGCTTTACTGCGCACCTATAATGGAGAAGCCAAAATTATAACAGCTCCTACACCAGAAAAAGTAGAACAACTGTGCCGGAATTCCACATGGGGACTTATTCCTAATCTATTAGTTATTGGTATTACAACCTATATACTGTTGGTCACAGCTTTTCGCCATGACATCCCCTATTCCATTCACCAATGCTTCGCCATAATCACGGGCCTAATCATCGAGGCCATTCCATTCCTTTTATTAGGCACGGTAGGCTCGACGATTATTCGCTATTTCGTGCCACAACGAGTGCTACTAAAACTGTTAGGTGATCATTCTTTGAAAAGCTATGGGGCTGCTATGGTCAGTGGCTTTGCCTTGCCAATTTGTGACTGTGCCATCATTCCCTTATTCAAGGCGCTAATAGATCGAGGCATCCCTTTATCAGTAGCTCTTTTATTTATGCTCGCTAGCCCGATTATCAACCCTATCACCATTCTTTCTACATGGTATGCGTTTCCTGACAATCCCATGCTCTCCGTATGGCGTATCGTTTTAGGATTAGGTGTTGCCTTGTTAGTAGCCCTATCGTTCCGATTCTGGCCTCCAGCCACATCTATTTTGAAAGCAAGAACACCACAGAATCTTAGCTACGAAGAAATCGTTTTAGAAACAACTAAAACTAAACATATCGATAAAAAAAGATTGTTAATCCATATGGAACAAGAGTTTTCTCAACTCTTATTCTATTTTTCCATGGCGGCAACTGTACTATCTATAGTTCAAGTGTATGGCAAGCCTTGGCTTCTCAACGCAGGATTAACCTTGCCAGAATTTACAGCCATTCCAATTTTGCTGATGTTAGCATTCTTCTTTTCAGTCTGCTCTACATCAGATGCCATCATCGGTAAATCCTTGAGCACCTTATTTCCTATTAGCTCCGTAATGGGCTTTCTCATCTTAGGTCCGATGCTAGATATCAAAAACGTATATATATTAAAGCAATATATGCCTACCTCATTTATCATACGATTAAGCATAACGATTGCCGTTATGTCCTATATGGCAGCATTAGTATTCAAATTCTTTCTTAGCTAATTTACAAATTTTTATAATCATTATCTCAGTTCTTAATTAATTAAAAGGAGATGATTTCATGACATTAGGACTGAAAGATCGCTTTTCTATCGTGAAAGGTCTATTGTATCTCATCTTAGGTATCTGTTGTATTTACCTCATTGTGACAGGTCGTTATTTGAACTATATTGCACCGCGTTATGAACTTTTACTAGGTATTAGTGGCGTTGCCCTTATTTTAGGTGGTCTAGCGACGATTATTTGGGCACCCTCAAAATACTACAAGCATAACTGGAAATCTATCGTTCCGATTATTATTCCTATTATGTTGCTCATCATTCCTCCCGTTCTTGTACCCTCAACAGGCGTTCATGGTGCCGCTCGTGTAAACGATGATACTAACAATTTTGACTTTACAAACGATGCTATTGGAGAGGTTGTCACTGTTAACAGTGAAAGCAAAGAGCCAGGAATTTCCAAGGACAAAAAAGAAATCGTTTTGAACTCAGACAATTTCTATCAAACCATTGTAAAAGTTGGATCTAATGCGGATCAATATAAAGACTACACAGTCTATATGACAGGCTATGTGAACCGCGAAGATAATACATTAAAATCTAACGAATTTACTATTTCTCGTATGGCTATGGCTTGTTGTATTGCTGACGTTGCCCCTATTGGCATGACAGCCTATAAAACAGATGGTGATAGCTTACAAAATGAACAATGGGTATCGATTGAAGGTAAGGTTTCTACGCGAGACTTCCACGGTCGTAAACAACCATATGTAGAGATTACCAAAATCAAATCTGCAGAACCTATTTTAGGCTATGTATACCCTTAAGAATTACATAAAAAAACGAGGCTTAACGCCTCGTTTTTAATAAGAATGATTCTATTAAATAAAATAACCTATATTTCATAATTCAATATCTATATGAATCTACAACAGATTGATTCCTTATAATAGTTATTATATTTATTATATTTTTTCTAGTTATTCTAATTATAATAGTTATTAAAAAATAGTTATTAAAACATTCTATTAGTGCTGTAATTCTTTAATAATTCTCTTGCCAAGAGATGCTGCTACAGCGCACAAGAAAATATCTGGGCCAACTGGGATTAGAAAGCAAGTAATAATAACAGCTTCCACACCAATCGGCTTACCTAAATACAGATTCATAATAAAGTATAGGTACACCATGCCAAGACCATATACAATAAATAGATTTAATATGGATCCGGCTAGCAAACGTTTAAACGATAGTGTATCCATTGTCTCTGCAATGCGTCCTACTGCATACGCACCAACCATAAAGCCAATTAAATAACCAAAGGTAGGTTGCAAAATATAACTAGGACCACCACCAGATGTAAAAATAGGAACCCCAACAAGGCCTAGTACAATATAAATGCCAACACTAGCGGCACCTAAACGACTACCTAAAACAATGCCCGCTAATGTAGTAAATAAGATTTGCAATGTAAACGGACAATTCGGTAATGGGACCCGTATGAAAGCACCAACCGCGATTAGCGCCACAAAGAGTGCTGTCATCGTTAACTGACGGGTGGTAATGCGAGTTTGTTTTGATACAGTAGAGCTCATGGTATACCTCCATTCATAACAGACCTAAGCAGGAATTTGTGCTATCAATGGAGAATAAAAGTCCAAGATAACACGGAAACAAACTACTAACTATCTAAATTAAAGCACTTGTATTTTTAATTGTCAACTATAATGGTTGACTTTTAGTTTACTATATAGTCTAATACTATATATACTATGTTTTTAGTACTTTTTAAATTTGACTATAGCTAATAGTTATTATCAATAGTTCATAATAACTAAAAGATATACTCATCTTCATACAAAAATCATCTAATTTCACCTTATTTTCATACAACAAGATTAAATTATACATAAGTAGATTGAGTAAAATCTACTTTCACAAAATCGTAACTAAACGAAAATTATAATTTGGTATCAGGAGGCATTGCTTATGAAAAATGTTAAGAAAGTATCCAAAGTACTATGTGCATTTGGCGTTAGTACAGTATTATTAGCAGGTGTAGTTGGTGCAGCTAGCAACCATGGTTACAACAACCATAGCAACTGGAATGGTGTTGGTAGCGTTGCTCCATCCGCACAAGCTAACTATTCTGTTGACTATATGGGCGCTGTTACAGTATTCCAACAACAATTCCCTGGCGCTACTGTAAAATCTATTTCCTATGATGCAAAACACAATCCTTACTATGAAGTAGAAGGTTATTATGGCAACCGCGAAGTAGAAATTAAAGTAGACGAAGCATCTGGTCAAATCGTTGGCAAAGAAGTAAAAGGTTACTCCAAAGCTTCTAAAACAATTAACGTTCAAAACATCATCATTCCTGAAGTAGCTGAAACAAAAGCTATGGAAAAAGTTGGTTCTGATTTCCAAACTATGGATTGGACTGTTGAACGTGAAAACGGCAGAGTTGTATATGAATTTGATATGACAACTGGCGGCGGTAAAAATGCGGAAGTAAAAGTAGACGCTACATCCGGCAAAGTTATTAGCGCTAAAGTTAAAAACACAAAATACTAAGATTTTATCATCAAGTGAAACCCTATCCTAACCCACTTAGATGACACACTACACATATAACACACATACTATACACACTGTATCCTTTGGATACACTCTCTAACACACTCTCAGAGAGTCCGTAACACTAACCACGGACTCCCTAAATCCTATCTCACACAATAGGAAAACGGTCTGTGCTCACACACCACAGACCAAACGTTACACACACTATACTCCCTTAAAGGCCTTGGATCATTAAATCCAAGGTCTTTTTATGCCCATTCTATCAAGGTTGTATTACACCTACACAACATTTCATTCTTATAAAGACAACACACACTAATAACAAAAAAGCCTCCCAGCGGGAGGCCTTTTGTATAAGTTTTATAGGTTTGATAGTTATGTGTTCTATTTCTTAAGCAAAGTTCAGCTTAAGGATGTCATTTGTAAGTTTTGAAGGTTTGATCTATAGTTTTCCAAACAAGAGGTACGAAAACTATGCTTTATCTAAAGCTTGTGCTAAGTCTTCGATGATATCATCTATATTTTCAAGACCGATAGATACACGGATCATATCTGGTGTTACGCCAGCAGATTTTTGTTGTTCTTCGTTAAGTTGTGCATGTGTTGTGGATGCAGGATGGATAACAAGAGATTTAGCATCTGCTACATTGGCAAGGTTGGAGAAGATTTCCAAGGAGTCAACAAGTTTAATACCTGCTTCTTTACCACCTTTTACGCCAAATGTGAATACTGCACCAACACCTTTAGGGAAGTATTTATCAGCTAATGCTTTGTATTTGCTGTCTTCTAATTCTGGATAGCTTACCCATGCTACTTTAGGATGTTTGCTCAAGAAATCTACTACTTTACGAGCATTTTCTACGTGACGTTCTACGCGCAAGGACAATGTTTCAATACCTTGCAAGATTTGCCATGCTGCAAGTGGAGTAATGCATGCACCAGTATCACGAAGTAATTGAGCACGAATTTTTACAGTGAATGGGATTGGCAAATCACCAAATACTAATCCATTGTAGTGTTCGTCACCTTCGGAGAAGCCAGGGTATTTACCAGAACCTTTATAGTCGAATTTACCAGATTCTACAACTACGCCAGCCAATGTTGTACCGTGACCACCAAGGTATTTAGTAGCAGAGTGTACAACTACGTCAGCACCATGTTCTAATGGACGGAATAAGTATGGAGATGCAAATGTGTTATCTACGATCAAGATGATATTGTGCTTATGTGCAATATCAGCTATAGCTTGTACATCGATAAGATTAATACCAGGGTTACCAATAGATTCGATATAAACGGCTTTAGTCTTTTCATCGATAGCTGCTTCAAATTCTTCCAAATGATCCGGATTTACGAATTTAGTTTGAATCCCCAAGCGAGGCAATGTAGCAGTAAACAAATTATAAGTACCACCATACAATGTGGATGCAGCAACAATATTATCACCAGCATCTGCTACATTTAAAATAGAGTACGTAACCGCTGCAGAACCAGATGCTACTGCAATACCAGCAGCACCGCCTTCAAGTTGTGCAACACGAGCATCCAATACATCTGTAGTAGGATTACCAAGGCGAGAGTAAATACCACCAGGATTAGTCAATGCAAAACGACCTGCGGCTTCCTCAGCATCTTTAAATACGAAAGATGTAGTTTGATAAATCGGTACTGCACGAGAACCTGTTGGATCCACCGTATGACCAGCATGTAATTGTAATGTTTCAAATCTGTATTGTTTACTCATTATAATAACTCCTTTATATTAACTATATTTTAAGTTCGTTCTTTATGCCTAGTATATTACTATGCTTTAAAAGTTATGTCTACTATTTTTTATATTCTTTTCTCCATAACTTTAAACTATGGTGGACAAAGGAGGATAAAAGCTTTTACCAAAACCGCTAAAGCGAACTAAGTCATTTATGAGAAATAAAATCCCCTAATTACTTCCAAAGAACTAGCTCCCTTAAGAGATGTTAGAAGTAATTAGGGGTACATAGTACTATCAATAGATTAGAAATAAGTACTTACATTTAGATGTAAGCGCCTAAATTTTTATCCCGTTCAAATTTCATTTTTTGGATTTGTTCAATGATGTACGGTGTTTCTTGGTATACATAGTAGTTCAACCAGTTTGTAAATAATAGTGTACTTACAGAGCGCCAGCGCACGATGGGACGTTGTTTCGGATCATTATCTGGGAAGTAGTTTTCAGGAACCGCAATATCCATACCTTTTTTGATATCCCGCACGTACTCACGGTTAAGTGTGTCCCAATCGTATTCGGCATGACCAAATACAAAGATATGTTTATTATCTAAACTACGAACGATAGCAGCACCTGTTGGTTCAGACCCAGCCAAAAGTTCCAAGTCACGATTTTCCTTAATTTGTTGCAAAGAAACTGTAGTGTGACGAGAATGTGGCATCCAAAACTTTTCATCAAATCCACGCATGAGCACTGGTCGATCATTATAAATATCGTGTTCATAAACACCGAATAATTTCTCATCCATAATAGATTTGTTAATACCAAAGTGATGATATAAACCAGCTTGAGCCCCCCAACAGATATAGAAGGTCGAATATACATGTTCTTCGCCCCAGTTCATGATTTCTACGAGTTCAGACCAATAGTCTACCTCTTCAAAAGGCATTAACTCAACAGGAGCACCGGTAATAATCATACCGTCAAAGAACTGGTCTTTTACCTCATCAAAAGTACGATAGAAAGTTTCTAAATATTGTTCATCTGTATTTTTAGCCTTACGAGATGCGGTATGCAACAATGTTAAATTAACTTGCAATGGGCTATTACTGAGAGCACGCAAAATTTGCGTCTCCGTCACTTCTTTAGTAGGCATCAAATTGACTAGCAAAATTTGCAAAGGTCGGATCTGTTGATTTTCCGCCCGCTCAGTATCCATAACGAAAATATTCTCTTGAGCTAATTTCGTTATGGCCGGTAAATTTTTTATTACTTTAATAGGCATAATGTCACCTCTACATATTCTACAATTTGATAACCTAATCTAATTAAAAGCCCTTAGCCTCATAGGCACGGCGCCAAGATTCGAGCCCTTCTTCTAATATTTTACGAGGACAAGCAACATTAATGCGTTCAAAGTCCTCCCCATCGATGCCAAACATAGAACCCGTATCGAGCCATAACTTGGCATCATTAACGATCCATTCATCTCGCTCTTTAGGGCTCAGCGGCAATTGAGAACAATCTAGCCACATGAGATATGTCCCTTCAGGCCGATACACATGGATTTTTGGCATATATTTTGCTATATAGTCGATGGTAAATTGAATATTGTCTTGAATATATTCTTTCAATTCATCAAGCCAAGGAGCCCCTACTTTGTAGGCCCCTTCACAGCCCACAATCCCCATCGTGTTCAATTGGCTATAACCAGCACGATCGATTTCTTTGATAAAACGGCGGCGTAAGGAATCATTGGGAATGAAAATATTACTTACTTGTAAGCCTGCAATGTTGAAGGTCTTACTAGGTGCTGTACATACAATACAGTGTTCTGCATAGCTTTCACCAAGAGCGGCAAAGACCTTATGCGTATGCCCTTTCCATACAAAATCTGCATGGATTTCATCGCTCACAATGAGCACATTATGTTTAATACAAATATCGCCGAGGCGTTTCAACTCGTCCTCAGTCCACACGCGTCCTACCGGATTATGGGGGTTACACAAGAGGAATAATGTAACATTTTCCTCAACGATAGCTCGCTCAATGCCTTCAAAGTCGATAGTATATCTCTCTTCGCCTTTGATGAGCGGCACATTGATAAGATGCCGATTGTTGTCATCAATAACCATGCTAAATGGGTAGTACACTGGTTGGTTGATGAGCACACCTTCACCCTCCTTGGTGAAAGCTCGCACCGCCATCGCCAAAGCAAATACAATCCCAGGCGTTTTAACAAGCCATTTTTGTTCTGGAATCCAGTTAAAACGAGTGCTAAACCAATTTTGTAACACATCAAAGTATTCGTCGTCGGACTCGGTATATCCGAACACACCATGGTTTACGCGGTCTAATAAAATTTGCTTCAATTCAGGGGGAATTTCAAAATCCATATCCGCTACCCAGAATGGCAACACATCCGCAGGTTTGCCTCGTTTTACAGCAAAATCATATTTTAAAGATTTCGTGTGCGTTCTATCTAAAATTTGATCAAAGTTATATTGTCCCATAGGAACTCCTTTATTTATTAAAAGCTTGTTCCAAGTCTGCAATCAAGTCTTCTGTATCTTCAATCCCTACAGATAAACGCAACAAACGACGTGTAATACCTTTACGTTCTGCATCTTCCGGTTTTAAATCTGGATGTGTTTGCGTTACAGGGTATGTCAACAAGGATTCTGTACCACCAAGACTTTCAGCGAATTGAATAAGCTCAATACCTTCTAATACTTGTTTAGCCGTTTCTTCGCTATCTACTTCGAAGGATAACATGCCGCCAAAGCCTGTTGTTTGAGCTTTATTGATTTCATAGCCCGGATGTTCAGGAAGTCCTGGGAACAATACTTTTGTTACCTTAGGTTGTGTCTTTAGCCATTCCGCAAGAGCAATGGCATTCTTTTGGTGTTGCTCCATACGAAGTGCCAATGTTTTTACGCCGCGAATAACGAGCCAGCTATCCATAGCAGATAAACATGCACCTACGGTTTTGTACGTTAAACGCAATTTTGCGGCGATTTCTTCGTCTTTTACAATAGTAAAACCAGAAATTACATCGTGATGACCACCGATGAATTTTGTACCACTATGAACGACAATATCGGCACCCAAGGTCAATGGCTTTTGGAAATATGGACTCAAAAATGTGTTGTCGATAATCACTAGCGCATTACGTTCATGCGCCAATGCACAGAGTGCACGAATATCGGTAATCTCCATCATAGGATTTGTCGGTGTTTCAATATAAACAGCCTTTGTATTCGGTTTAAAAGCAGCTTTCACCGCATCAAGATCAGAGGTGCCTACATAAGTGAACTCAATGCCGTTCTGTTCGTAAATATTTGTGAACATACGGATAGAACCACCATATAAATCATCACCTAAGATGATGTGATCTCCAGGAGAGAATAGGTGGAATACTGCGTCCACAGCTGCCATACCGGAGGAAAATGCCAATGCATCTGTACCTTCTTCAAGGCCAGCTATCAATTGTTCCAAACGGTCGCGCGTTGGATTAGACTCGCGCGAATATTGATAACCTGTTGTATCCCCCAACTTTGGATGAGAAAATGTACTAGACATATAGATTGCAGGGGAAATTGCACCAGTGCTATCTGGTTTACCACTGCCGTGAACACATTTTGTATTAAATTTCATTCCTATCAACTCCTCATATTTGTATACAATATGTTAATTATAAAAGTAGACAATGACTAAGGTCAACAAAAATGGGCACTCATACTGCCTGAGTGCCCCGAAAAAGTCATATCTATTTTGAATGGGTTGTCATAACTCTAAGTTAAGTTAGACTAATTTTTAGTACGTTTTGTAATAAGTAATGCCAAAATAATACCTAAAGAAGATGTTACCAATTGAGGCCAACTAGCTACAAAAAGCATGGTATTTACAATCTTTGGTGGAAATTGGAACAAGGAGAAGAACAAGGAGTACCCTCCAAAGAGTACGCCGGCTTTTACCAAAGCCGCCACAATGATAAGCAATGCTTTTGGTTTATGTTGTAACCAGTGGGCTACGAATACATAGGCTGTCGTTCCTAGGGCCGTAATCAAAATGAACGGCGGCAACGGCAACATGCCTTGTAAATGCGCCACTACTGGTGCAATCCAAGCAATAACAAGACCATTCTTCCATCCATAGCGCCATGTGGCAAGTACAAAGGTTGCAGACGTAATGGAACCGATGAGGAACATGCTCACCTGATTAGGAATAAAGGGGAAAATGAGGCGCAAGCTTTGCGCCAATAAGGCAACGGCCAACAAGAGACCTGTGCCCGTAATAGATTTTGTAGACATAAGAACCTCCTACTATACGATATAGATTTTACAAGAGGTACCTACCTCACATTTAAAATTAAGCCTCTACAAAATATAGACGTGCTCGATCATATACCCAATTATAAATATAAGTATAACCTAATATGACTAATGTCATCGTTATATCTGTAGCAAAGGCCATCCAAAAGCTCATATGCATCATGTACATGATTATCGGTACCGTTGCAAGCATAAACAAACCTTCAAACAACACCGCATGAACTGTGCGGATTACAGGCCCTCGCGCTAATCGGTCACCTGGTACTAGTTTATCAAATATCCAGTTAAACACAAAATTCCAAACCATCGCCAACAAGGAAAAAATAATCATCAAGACCAAAGGCTGCCCCTCATGCGGAACAAACTGCATCACCAAACAGCCAATCAAAACACAGCCTAGCTCATATAAAATCGACTGTACAACACGCTCTGTAGCAGACATAATAATAAACTACCTCCATCAGAAAACTCAAAAAAAGATATTTACTATCATATCAATATTATATTTATTTTCTTAGATTTGTCGAATATTGCCATTTTAAGATAAAAAAAACGCCATATGTCTGTCCAGCGACTTGCCCTCCCGAAGTGAGCTATGCCATTTTCGGATATAAAGGAAGCCCCTCGTAGCGTTCTGTAAGCTCGACTTGCTTTTCCCAAAGTGAGTATTGCCATTTCAGGATAAAAGAAGCCGCCATATGTCTGTCCAGCGACTTGCAGCGAATGGAGCGCAGAGAGACATATGGCGGCGGAAAGCCTATCCTAAAAGTGGCATTACGAACTGAATCCATGGAATACCCACCACGATAAATATCGCAAGGTAGATAATCCCAAAGATAGCGCCTAATTTCCAGAATTCAGGACCTTTGTTATAGCCACTAGCAAACCAGATTGGACTGTGACCAGTACCATATGGTGTAAGGATACCCATAATACCCATTGGTACTAAAAGAATCAACATAACTTGAGCTGAATCAACACCAGGAATCTGAAGAATTAAAGTAGCAAACAAACCTACCATAGCTGTTACATAAGCGGTGCCAGAAGCAAAGAAGTAACGAAGTAAGCAAAATGCTAATAACAAGCCAAGAACAGCCATTGTTGGATCTAAAGAAACTAAAGAACCACCTGCAGATTTAGCAAGCCATTCCAAGAAGCCTACATTCTTAAGCCCAGAAGCCATCGGCACAAGTGTGGCAAACCAAGTCAAAACATTCCATGCTGGTTTGTTAGCAAGAAAATCTTGCCATGTCATAATCTTAGTGAAAATCATCAAGATAATAACGATCAAAGCTGTTGTTGTAGGGTTTACTTTGAATGTAGAAGCACCAATCCACAACACAAGAGCCAACACGGAAATCAAGGCCATGAAAATTTCACTGCGTGTCATGGAGCCTAATTTCTTATATTCATCCCTTGCCCATGCTGCAATTTCAGGGGAACCTTTTACCTCTGGTTTGCAGAATACATACGTCAATAATGGTGTGATGATAAATAGTATAATACCCACTGGCAAGAATGCTAGGAACCATGTGCCCCAGTTGGCAGCTACAATACCCGACTTAGCAGACAATTCAAGAGCCAATGGATTTGGCGCCGCACCAGTCAAGAAAATAGAACTAGATACACACGTAGTAGCCAATGCTACCCAGTTCAAATAGGAACCAATTTTACGAGGATTCTTATCTGGATAAGAATCGAACATCGGACAAATACTGGATACGATTGGATAAATCGTACCACCAGAACGGGCCGCGTTACTTGGAATAAATGGAGCCAACACAAGATCAGTAATAGCAATGGCATACCCAAGGCCTAAAGAGGACTTTCCAAGCTTGGCTACGAGGAACAATGCAATACGGCGACCAAGACCAGAGTTTTCATAACCAATACCAATCATGAAGGCTGCGAAGATCAACCACACGATGGCATTAGAGAAACCGCTAAGACCCCAACTGATAGCTTGTGCATCAGTAATCGCCTTTGCTACACCAGTTGCTTTATCTACAACAGGAGCAGGACCAACCTTAAACAACATAGACACGGTAACAGCAATGATACCGATGAAAGCTGGTGGCATTGGTTCTAAAATCAACCCCACCACAAGGCCTGCAAAAATACTTACATAAATCCAAGAATTTGCGCTAAGACCTTCAGGAGCACCGATGAGCCATACAAGAATAGCTACTACAAGCGGTGCAAATAATTTCCAATTCAACTTCATTAAGAACACTCCTTACTAAAAATAAAACTGCAAAATTGCTAATACAGTATAGCAGAATTTTTTTAGTGAGAATATAATATTCGTCATAATACTTATTGATTAATACTAAACTTTTAGTAATAGTTTTTACTAGATATTTTTGGTTTTATACAATACAATATAAATATCGAAAATTATTAATTTAACTAAAATTACTGAAAGGATTTAAATGAAACCTTTTATACGCTATATAAAATCTTTATGGTTTCCAGTCATTATCGTATCAATTCTTTCGTTACTCACCGTGGCAGGCACATTATATATACCAACCTTAACGGCCACAATCATCAACGATGGCGTAGATATTCGCGACGTATCTCGTGAAAGCTTACACAACACGGTAGGCATGGTACTGCAAGATACTTGGATTTTTACCGGCACTATCACAGAGCAAGGAACACACCACGAACTCATCAAACGCGGTGGTCACTATAAAGAACTATACGAAAACTATGTGGCAGGAATAAGTATATAAAATTCAGGATTGCCATTAACATCAATGTGAAGGGTTCCATATCCATCATTGATATCTTTCGTCATTTCATATATAGTAACCATAGAAGCAGAATTACTGGTCTGACTACCTGTACCTTTATGTACAGCAGCAGCAGTAATTCTGCTTTTTATTATAATATATAATTTCATATAAATTAAAATCATTAGGTGAAACCCTTATTTTATTCAAACCTTGTTCCGTAGTTAACCTAATAGCACCTAAATCAAACAAATCAAAATCATGTGACGACCCATGACACGCAGCTTGATAGTACTGATAATTATATTGTTTTTGAAGCTTGTCTAAATCTTTTTCGTTTAGTATACTATTGTTAATCATAAACTGATTAACACTCATTTGTCCGCTTGATTGGACGTTATTGACTGTTAATTGGTTTATTTTTTGTATTACCATACAATAGAATTATAGGAAAAAAGAACCACCGATAAGCTGCAACTTATCGGTGGTTCTCTTATTTATTCACCTTTTGGTACGAACCATAGGCCGTTATTATTTTTCTCCATGTAGTCTTTGAATTCTTGAGATTGGTAAGCTGCTACAATGTCTTTTGCCCATTGTGCATCTTTATTTTTCTCATTAACTACAAGTTGTAATAACCATTGTGGCAATACATCTTCATTTGCCAATGCGGATTTAGGATCGATTTTTGCATTATAGATAATAGCACCTGTAATAACGATATAATCAAAATCAGTACGTACAGAAGGAATTGTAAGGGATTTCATTTCTGTAAATTTAAGATGTTTAGGGTTTTCAACAATATCCGCTTGTGTTACTGTTGCTAAATCTTTGTTAGGATCAAGTTTAATCCAACCGATTTTTTGCAATAGCGCATAAGCACGAGCCATGTTGGATGCATCATTAGGTACTGCAATTGTGTCGCCATCTGCCACTTGATCTAGAGATGTTTTAGAACCACTAAAGATCCCTGCTGGTACTGTTGGAATTGGAGTTAAGGCTACAAGATGGCCATTTTGTTTTTCGTTGAAGTTTTTCATGTATGCTGTATGTTGTTCAACGTTAAAATCTACTTCACCATCACTCAACACTTGATCTGCTTGTACCAAGTCAGACATGTCTACACCTTTAAAGGTATATCCTTGTTTTTCCAAAATTGGTTTTACACCTTTTTCAAACAATTCAGAGTATGGGCCTTGAGATTTACTATAAGTTAATTCTTTTTTAGCACCATTATCACTATTGTTTGAGCCGCAGCCTGCGATAAAAGCTACACTAAATACTAATGCTGCACCAAGGGCAAGAAGCTTTTTAAATTTCATAGTATTTTCTCCTATATTTTCACAATCAATATAACTAAAATCTATTTCATCAAATTAGGAACGACGCGCACGACGTGCGAAATAGTTACCTATTGTTTGAATAATTTGAACAAAAATAATCAAAATAATTACGGTAAATAACATCAATGGGAAGTTCAATCGTTCATAACCATAGGTGAGGGCCAAATCACCTACACCACCAGCACCAATAGCACCAGCCATAGCAGTAGCACCGATTAGACCAATAGTACCCGTTGTAATAGATAAAATAAGTGAACCCTTTGCTTCTGGTAAAAGAAAATGCCAAATCACCTCAAAATAAGAGGCCCCCATTGATTGTGCAGCCTCGATAATCCCTTTATTAACCTCTAAAATAGAGTTTTCAAAGAGTCGAGCTAGATAAGGGGCAATAAATATAACAAGTGGTACAATAGCCGCTGTTGTACCAACACGAGTACCTACAATCATCTTAGTTAACGGTAATATAAACACCATCAAAATGATAAATGGTACGGAGCGTACAATATTAACAATTGTATTTGTAATGGTATAAACAATACTATTTTTGACGATACCATTAGGATTTGTTACCACCAATGTAACTGCGATAATTAGACCTAATACAGTACCAATGAATAGAGATAGGAACACCATATATAATGTCTGTTCTGCGGCTAATAATAACTGCGCTCCTGGAACACCAAGTTCTTGCATGAAGAAATCCATTATAGTGTCACCTCCTGCCATTCAATACCTTGAGCAACAAGATACTCTTTTACCTTGCCCACCTCAAGATCATCGCCAATAAACTGAACAATGAATATACCAAGTACAGTATGTTCTAACTCTGTTACCGTAGCAAATAATACACTCGTTTCTAAATCAAAGGTTTTATTAATATGATATAGAACATTATCTGTCGTATTATTTCCTAAGAAATGCATCTTAAGAATTGTGTATGGCCTTTTATCACAAGCTAATGTATGTTTCACAGTTGATGGAATCTCATCAGGAATTACAGTCCTAACAAATCGCTTTGTTGTTTCGTGTTTAGGTTTACTAAACACCTCAAGTACAGATCCGCTCTCTATGAGCTTTCCATGCTCCATAACTACAACACGATTACATATTTTCTGAATTACATCTATCTCATGAGTTACGATAACTACTGTTACCCCTAGTTCACGATTAACACGTTCTAATAATTGTAATATAGATTCTGTTGTATCAGGATCTAGAGCGCTAGTTGCTTCATCACAAAGCAATATGGATGGATCTGTAGCTAATGCACGGGCAATACCAACGCGTTGCTTTTGACCGCCAGATAATTCTCCAGGATATGCATTTGCTTTATCGCCTAAATCAACAAAGTCTAATAAGGTTTTAACCTTTTTATCAATGTCGGATTTTGGTACCCTATTAAGAATTAGCGGGATAGCCACATTATCATACACAGATTTAGCATTCAATAAATTAAACTGTTGAAATACCATGCCGATGCGCTTACGAACCTTTCTGAGCTCGTTAAAACTTAAGCCATTGATATTCACACCATCTATTTCAACATGACCAGAGGTAGGTACCTCTAAAGCATTAATCATTCGTAACAGTGTGGATTTGCCAGCTCCACTGAAGCCAATAATGCCAAATATGTCCCCTTTTTCTATGGTAAAGTTTACATCAGATAATGCAGTAACCTTTTGCTTATTAACGTCAAATTCTTTCGTTACATTTCGTATAGCAATCACTGTACCGCCTCTTTCCCTTTATATTGATAGGAATTAATATTTCTCCTAAAACATATCTTCAAGGTATGTTTTAATTATGTACTTAGATTACTACAATTTATAATGACTGTCAAACAAAAAAGAACCTCACCAATTAAAAGATTGAGGTTCTTTTATTATATAGCTCTTATCTTATAAGGGTTTACATCCCTATTTATCTAATTTTATATTTTTTACATCAAGCTGAACCGATTCAGACTCTAACAAAATAACTTATCTATATCGATTAAAAAGATATAGGGATCCTAAAATGACCGGTGCCCCAATATAGAGCCCCATATTAGGAATTTCTCCCAATAAGAAGGCTGCTACAATAGCTGCCACTATGGGCGAGATATACATAAAGTTGGTTACATCTGAAACCTTTTCCGCATGTTCCAAGGCATAGCTCCAGAAAACAAAGCCTAACGCACTAGAAAGAAATGCTAAATAGGCCATGGCAAATTTTGCACTAATCGGTGCCACAGCTATCATTTCAATGGCATGTTCCGCAAAAGGCAAAGCCATAATGGCACCTGTAAACATAGACCACATGGCGATAGTGATAGGCTTATATCCTTTTAAACTAAGGCCACGATTAAGGATATTATAAACTGCAAAGAGTGTCATCCCCAGCAAAGTCCATAATGCACCTGTAGGAATTGTAAGGGTTGAATTCCAAAGAATAATTATGGCTACACCTATAAAAGCTGTTATTGTAAATAACCAGCCTATGGGGCGTATTTTATCTTTATAAACAATCATGGCCATCAGTGCCGTCGTCATCGGAGTCAAGGCCATAATAATACTGGATGTGGCCGCCGGAATTGTGCGCAAACCTTCATTAAAAACAACTTGGTAAACAAAATTCCCTGTAGCACCTAACAGAATATATAGTCCCCACTCACGCCATGTTGTCGGTATATGTAGCCCTTTTACAACACCGATTACCAGCATAAGTAAAGCGCCACCCATAACCCTTGCCACAGACAATGTCAATGAATCTACTGACTGTAATGCGATTTTACTGAAAGGAAATGCAGTAGCCCACACCGCAATAGTAGCAGAAGCACCTAAAAGTGCTTTCTTTCGATTTGTCATTAACATCCACCTTTCAACAGTATTCGCCTATACAATCTTATAATCCACTTTGATTAACGTATATTCTATTCAGATTACTTCTATGTTGATTCATTCTACCAAGATCATGTTATCTACATGTTTTATAGCTTAATAACACTATCTCAATAGTACCATAATATACCCCTAACACTACAATAAATTAAATCATACTTTTTATTCCTACGAAGGGGATGCTTTCTTCCTTATGGGACCTACAAAATGTGTAACAAAGTCGTTGGAACAGGTAATAACGCTTTATGAAAACTATGCTACAGAAATGCCCCTGTAATTAAGGCAACTAGTTACTTAGCTTGACTATTGTAAGTTCACTATTGATTCCATTGATTTCAATTTGATTTTCTGATTCAGCCACGGAAAAATCGTCTACAAGTTTTCCTCGCTCTTCAAAAAGCAATTTAGTGCGAATACCTTTTTTCACCGCTTTGAAAGCATACTCATGAAGGACATACAGACGAGATTTCGCCGATATCTGATTCACATCAATTCACCCCGTATAATCCGCTACATATATCTCCATTGGAGAGTTGTTATCCAACTCTATATGACTGTTACCGCCGGCAATATAAATTTCTTTAGCCTCTCCATCTAGCTCAAACTTTTCACTAATAATATCAAATAGCTCTAGTTTTTCACAATGGGTCGCTAACTCCATATCTCCCATATATTTTTCAGGCAAATTTATAAAAATCCACAAATGTTCTTTTACAAGCTCTTCAGATAAGGATTTGGAACAATTTACATCCACATCGATACGCCTTTTGATATCATCGATTTTTACTTTCACCAGTTCCGTCAAATTTTCAATAGTATCACTGACCAATTGAACCTTTATCTTCTCACCCTCTCCAGCTCTCATTTTTACGCAATTAACAGAACCCAGTTTAATATCGAAATGTTTTATCTCATCGATATCATATTCTACGATGCTTTCATAAGGATATCGAGGTTTAACCGCTTCTTCTGAAAGCAATTCATCCACAGAGACATTTAATACACCTGAAAGGGCCTTTAAATTTGAAATATCCGATCATACTATTGAATAATCCGCCTTCATCCTCTTTAATAAAATTTTTATTTCCTTTATTAATATTGATATGCAATTTCATATTATTATATATACATTAAATGAAATTGCAAAAAGCAAAATCCCATATAAGCCTATATATACTGGTGTATTTAAACAATTTAGCTTATGGAAATTTATGAGATACTTCACAAAATTGCATAGTATGTATTGAAAATCTATATCATCTATTCATTGTAGAATTGCTACAAACATTGTACACTATAGGCATAGAAATCTATAGTTATATCCTTTTATGGAGGTGCAAAATGCAACATACTGCATGGAAAGATTTTAACACAGGTGTGTGGGATAAAGCCGTTGATGTACGCGACTTTATTCAAAGAAACTATATCCCCTATGAAGGGGACGATTCCTTCCTTGCTGGTCCTACAGAACGAACAACAAAATTGTGGGAACAAGTAATGAAGCTTTATGAAGAAGAACGTGAAAAAGGCGGCATGCTCGATGCTGATACTTCCGTGGCCACACACATTACTGCCCATGCGCCAGGATATATCGACAAAGAACGTGAAACAATCGTTGGTTTGCAAACTGACAAACCTTTAAAACGCGCTATGTTCCCATATGGTGGCTTGCGCACAGCAAAATCCGCTATTGAAGAATACGGCTTCAAAATGGATCCGCAAACAGAGGACTTCTTTAAGAAACATCGCAAAACTCACAATGATGGCGTATTTGATGTATATACTCCAGAAATGCGAGCTGCACGTACAGCTCACATTGTAACTGGTTTACCAGATGCGTATAGCCGTGGTCGTATTATCGGTGACTATCGTCGTATCGCTCTTTACGGTGTTGATTATCTCATTGAAGATAAAAAAGAACAATTTAGCATTACAATGGGTGACATGCTAGAAGATGTTATTCGCGACCGTGAGGAAATACAAGATCAAATCCGCTCTTTGAAAGAATTGAAAGAGATGGCAGCATCCTATGGCTATGATATTTCCAAACCAGCTAAGGATGTTCGTGAAGCTATGCAATGGATTTACTTCGGCTATCTTGGTGCTATTAAAGAGCAAAACGGTGCTGCTATGTCCATTGGTCGTAACTCCACATTCCTCGATATCTATGCGGAACGAGACCTTCGCAACGGCACATACACAGAGGAACAAATCCAAGAATTCGTAGACCATTTCATTATGAAATTGCGCATGGTTCGCTTCGCACGTATCCACGAATACAACAATTTGTTCACAGGTGACCCTGTTTGGACCACTGAATCCATCGGTGGTATGGGTACTGACGGCCGTACATTGGTTTCTAAGATGTCCTTCCGTTACCTACATACATTGACTAACCTTGGCCCTGCTCCAGAGCCAAACCTCACTGTATTATGGTCCCCTCGCATGCCTATCGGTTTCCGCCGTTTCTGTGCGAAATTATCCATTGAAACATCTTCCATTCAATACGAAAATGACGAATTGATGCGTCCTAACTCTGGTGATGACTACGCCATCGCATGTTGCGTATCCCCAATGCGTATCGGTAAAGAAATGCAATTCTTTGGTGCTCGTTCCAACTTGGCGAAATGCTTGCTTTACGCTATCAACGGTGGCGTTGACGAAAAGTTGAAGAAACAAATTGGTCCTAAATACCGCCCTATCACTTCCGAATACTTAGAATTTGACGAAGTATGGGAAAAATTCGACGACATGATGGAATGGTTGGCAGGCGTATATGTAAATGCCTTGAACATCATTCACTACATGCACGATAAATATGCTTATGAAAAACTAGAAATGGCATTGCATGACCGCAAGGTAACTCGTTGGTTTGCAACTGGTATCGCTGGTTTATCCGTAGTAGCAGACTCCTTATCCGCTATTAAATATGCTAAGGTAAAACCTATCCGTGACGAAAATGGCATCGCTGTTGATTTCGAAATCGAAGGTGACTTCCCTAAATATGGTAACGATGATGACCGTGTAGATAGCTTGGCAGCAAAGGTTGTTTCCACATTTATGAACAAGATTCGTAAACATCCTACATATCGTCAATCCGTTCCAACTATGAGCTTGTTAACAATTACTTCCAACGTAGTATATGGTACTGCTACAGGTTCTACTCCAGATGGCCGTAAAGCTGGCGAAGCTTTCGCTCCTGGCGCGAACCCAATGCACGGTCGTGATTCTCACGGTGCTGTATCCTCGTTGGCATCCGTAGCTAAAATGCCATGGCGTGATTGCTCCGATGGTATTTCTAATACCTTCTCTATCATTCCGGACGCATTAGGTAAATCTGGTGAAACATTTGTTTCCGTCAGCGATTTTGATATTGAGTTAGATCCATCTCAATTACCTAACAGCAATACAAATTTCGCATGTAGCGAACCAAATGTTACTATAGAGGAAGATAAATAAAATCTTCCACAGTATCGAACTGCTTTCACCGGCACCGATACGAGTGTTAGTCTTGGTTGAAAGGAGGTTATACCCATGAGCAACCAACAAGTTGATAACTTGGTAGAGTTATTGGATGGTTATTCCCAAAAAGGCGGCCATCATTTGAACGTTAACGTGTTTACTCGTGAAACATTGTTAGACGCTCAAAAACATCCTGAGTTGTACCCTCAATTGACGATTCGTGTATCCGGCTATGCGGTGCACTTCAACAAATTGACAAAACAACAACAGGACGAAGTTATTTCCCGTACATTCCATCAACGTATCTAATCGAGGTTTCCTATGACTGGACGTATTCATTCGGTTGAAACGATGGGTACGGTTGATGGTCCAGGCATGCGCATGGTGGTATTTCTTCAAGGATGCCCCATGCGCTGTGCTTATTGCCATAATCCTGATACATGGGATGAAACTAGCGATAATGCTAAATTCATGACCGTAAAGGAATTATGGGACCAGTACGAACGTAACCACCAATTTTATACTAATGGTGGTATCACCGTCACAGGTGGGGAAGCTCTTATGCAAATCGACTTTGTTATTGAGCTTTTCACATATTTCCGTGAAAGAAACGTCCATACCTGTTTAGATACAAGTGGAATTTGTTTTGACCCCCACCAAGAGGTGGCATACCGTAAATTACTCAGTGTAACTAGTCTCGTCATCCTAGACATTAAGGAAATCGATCCAGCCAAGCATTTATGGTTAACGGGTAAACCGTTAGAGCCCATTCTCGGGTTTGCTCGATTGACGGCAGACGTGGAAGTTCCGATTTGGGTTCGTCACGTAGTAGTCCCTACGATTACAGATAATGCCGATCGTCACTATCGTCTAGGCTTTTTTCTAGGATCTCTGAAAAATTTACAAGCCGTTGATTGCTTACCTTATCACGTTATGGGTATTGCTAAATATAAGGAGTTAGGTATTCCCTATCGCCTAGAGGGCATCCCAGCTGCAACGAAAGATATTGCAGCTAAAGCGACAAGAACCGTGGTGGAAGGCATCAAGGCCTATAGACGCCATTGGTGGAGTCCCATCAAAACACAACATCAATCATAATCAAGTTTGAGGATAACTACCTCCCTTGATATATATAAATATATATACCAAGACTTGATCTATGATAGCCCTAATCAATAGAGCCGCCCCCATACAACCGGGGACGGCTCTTATTGCATTTAAATAAACTTTCTATCATACAAACGGGCAGCGATGAGGACCACTAAACAAGATCCCACATTATGCACTAATGCACCTGTAGTAGGCGTCAAAACCTCAAGCAATGAGAGAATAATAGCGATACAATTAATGACCATTGATAAAGCAATACTAAATTTTATAGTTTTAATCGTAGCATCTGATAATCGTTTAATATAAGGAATTTTACTAAGGTCATCACTCATCAAAGCAATGTCTGCTGTTTCTATGGCAATATCACTACCAATAGTCCCCATTGCAATACTCACATCAGCAGTCTTCATAGCCGGTGCATCGTTAATTCCATCGCCAACCATACAAACCTTATGATGTTTCCCTTGCAATGATTCGATAATACTTACTTTTTCTCCTGGTAAAAGCTCCGCATGTATTTCGGAAACGCCAGATTTCTTTCCAATATATGTAGCTGCTTCTTTACTATCACCAGTAAGTAATACTGTTGTCATATCTAAGCTTGAGATAGCAGATATCATATTTATCGCATCATTTCGCATTGTATCAGATAATGTAATGATACCTATAATATGCTCTTTATCTGCAATAATGACAGATACCTTTCCTTCACTTCGATATACATTAATGGCTTTTTGAATAGAATCACATACAATAATATTATGCTCTTCAAGAAATCGTTCATTTCCACAATATAATTCCCGACCTTTTATTACGGCTATAATCCCTTTACCTACAGACATCGTAAATGAAGTAGTATCAAGTATTTCTAAATCTTGCTCTATGGCATGAGAAACGATAGCCTTGCCAATAGGATGTTCGCTCTTAGCCTCTACAGATGCAGCTAATTGAAGAATATCAATCTCACTATAATCTGTATCAACGGCTAAAATAGATTGAACTGATAACTGACCACGTGTTAATGTGCCGGTTTTATCAAATGCCATGGTATCTACTTTTCCCATAGTTTCAAGAATTTCACCAGATTTAATAATAACGCCATGTTTAGTAGCTTGACCAATAGCGGCCATAACCGCAGTAGGTGTAGCAAGCACCAATGCACAAGGACAAAACACAACCAACACAGTAACACCGACGATGATATTACCAGTTACTAAATAGCCTATACATGCAATCATCAATGCAATAGGAACCAATCGACTAGCAACAATATCAGCTATACGCTGAATCGGAGCCTGTTTCTGTTCCGCATTTTTAATAAGTTGAATCATTTTTTGAATAGAACTATCTTCGCCCACTTTAGTAGCTATAATATCTATGGCACCAAAACAGTTAATCGTTCCGCCAAATACATCATCATCAATTATTTTATCAACAGGTATAGACTCGCCTGTCATAATGGATTGATCTACCGTTGTTTCACCATTAATAATGCGTCCATCTACAGGTATCGTTTCGCCCGGAAGGATTCGTAAATAATCACCACTTTGTATAGACTCTACAGGAACCATCATTTCTTTGTTATCTTGTATTTTACGACCCTTAACAGGTGCTAATGAAATTAACTTCTTTAACCCTTTTTTTGCTCGCTCTGTAGTTGCTTCCTCAAGGAGAGCGCCTAAAGCCATAATAAACGCTACCTCACCAGCCGCAAATATATCTCCAATGGCAATAGCTGCAAACATAGCCATGGAAATCAATAGAGCCGATGAGATTTTACTAATTCCCTTATTATATACAATCCTTCGTATAGATAAATATACAAGAGGAAAACCACAAATAATAACGGTAATCCAGGAAGGTTCAAAAGGGAATATATTTTGAAATGGTCTCTGTCCACCAAACTCCTCTATCAAATGCGGAATCCCATCAAGCAGTAAAAATAGCCCCGCTAAAATCGTCATATATAAACCAGATAATATATCATGTATTCGATGTACCATACAACAATCCCCTTATCAAACTTTCACTACCAATATGAATTGAATTATGACTACACTTACAGTACAATAATTACGATAGCGAACACCTTGTTCACTTTAATTGTATCAACCTATAGTTTTAATACAATATATAAAACATCTTATATGTTCATTACGGAACATATAAGCTATTCTGTACTAAAAGAACGATAGGAGTTAATATGGATCGTAGACAGAAAAAAACTCGCAAAGCCATATTTATAGCTTTTAACGAATTATTATCTAATAAGGCGTATGACAAAATCACCGTTCAAGAAATCATTAGTGCCGCAGATATTGGCCGCACCACCTTTTATGCTCATTTCGACACAAAAGAAGCATTACTAGAAGCACTCTGCGAAGACTTATTTTTACATATAAAAGATAGTATTAATCATTTACCTCATGCTCATGGGCTTTATCAACAAAGTATTTACCCAGTCTCAGTATTTGGTCATTTATTACAACATTTACAGCAAAATGAAAATAAAATCCTAGAGCTACTAGCTAGTGATAATAACGAAATCTTTTTGCGCTATTTCAGGGATCATCTAAATGAGTTGGTACAAGGATATTTTATCAACCAAGACCGTAAAGCAAATACAAATCTACCAGATGACTTTATTATCAATCATATTTCAGGTAGTTTTGTGGAAATGGTGTTATGGTGGGTAAAAAACGGCATGAAAGAATCGCCTACAGAATTAGACAATTACTTTCATGCCGTTATAGAACCTATTATATAATTATTTTAAATCTATTAGGATACAACATTGATTGGTTCACCCTTAAAGAAGGCTTGTACATTATCTCGAATAATGCCTACTAAGCGTTGACGTGTTTCAAGGCCTTTCCAACCCATGTGCGGAGTAATGATGACATTATCTAGTGTATAGAGAGGACTATCCTCAGCTGGTGGTTCTACCTCTTGTACATCGAGACCTGCTCCAGCGATATGTTTAGCTGCTAATGCTTCACAAAGATCCTTTTCATTAATGAGAGGTCCACGGCCCGTATTCACAATGACCGCATTAGGCTTCATCTTACCGATTGTTTCTTTATTAATAAGATGTTTAGTTTGGTCATTTAGCGGGCAATGTAAGGAAATATAGTCACTATTTTCTAGCAGTTCATCAAGGCTCACATAACGAATGCCATCACCATCAGCCTTTGGTGTACGTGTATGCACTAAGATGTTCATACCTAGCGCTTTTGCAACTTTGATGACTTCCATACCGATGTGACCAGCTCCGACAACACCTAAGGTTTTACCATTCACTTCTGTATGGCTCACTTGAAGGTATTTCGTGAAATTGCTGCGATCACCTTTAGCCAGCATACCAATTTGTTGCTGCATGGTAGAAGCAAAATTGAGGATCATCATGATCACTGTATGTGCTACACGCTCTGTGCTATACGCAGGAATATTGCACACAGTGATGCCCTTTTTCTTTGCTGCATCAAGGTCAATATTATTATAGCCAGTACCTGCTTCTACGATAAGCTCTACAGTATCAGGGAATTGTGAAAGCAGATCGGCACTTACAGGCAATTCTTTTGTAACCACAACACGAGCACCTTGAATCCGTTCAATAAGCTCAGCATTCGTACTATCTTCGTAGACCTGCACATCATTAGATAATATGGAGAAATCCAATGCATGGTCATAATTCATTTTGCCTGCATTTACCACTACTACACGTTCGCTCATGAGAACCTCCTAAATTGAATAGCTTTAAATATATGTAATACTACTTCTATATAAATTATACTATTATTTATATAAATTTATACTAAAATAACTTCCATTATATATCAACTACCTATACCAATTAATATACTTTCACAACTAATTAGTATTCTTTCACAATTATTGTATATAATATATGCAGAAGAGCTATAAAATTAGAAATATAACTAATTTTTCTGTATAAAACTTTCACAAAAGTATTGTGTAATTCCCCAAAAGTTATAAAATAAGAGTAATGTTATATAGAATTGAGGAATACCATGAGACCCACCTATTTGACCATAAATACAAGTCTCGTTCGCGAGAATTTGCGTAAAATTAAAGATAGTTTGCCTGAGTGGAGCACATCTACAGCTGTTATCAAGGCCAATGGCTACGGCCACGGCAGTGTTATGATGGGTCGTATTGCCGTGGAGGAAGGTTACGAATCCTTAGCCGTTGCTATTCCAGAGGAGTCCGTACCACTTCGCAATGCAGGTATTATGGTACCTATTTATTTATTAGGACTCACAAGGCCACAATCCTTTGAACTTGTGGCAGACACTAATTCGATTCCTGCCGTTTGTGAATCTACCGACTTGGAATCACTCAATAAAGTAGCTGATAATCACGACATGATTATTCGCGTTGCTGTTGCCGTTGATACAGGCATGCATCGCATCGGTATCAAGCCTGAGGATGCCATTGAGTTTATCAAACGCATTGAGTCCTACGAAAATTTGGAAATAGACGGATTCTTCTCCCACATGAGCAATGCTGATGCAGCGGATCAATCACACGCCCATAGCCAAACGCAAAAATTTCATCGCATGGTAGATGAAATACGGGAATTCCGTCCAGAAGCAGATTACCGCTTCTCTCTCGCCAACAGTGCAGGTCTCTTATCTGTCAAAGACAGCTTATTTACGGATGCTCGCCCTGGTATTATTCAATACGGTATCATGCCATCCCTTGATGTACCAAATCGATTGGGCTTAAAGCCAGTTTTATCCTTCCATAGTGAAGTTGTTCATGTGCAACATATCCCTGCTGGCGAAGGTATCGGATATGGGTCTACCTATATCACAACTGAGCCAATGACGATTGCTACTATCCCGGTAGGCTATGCGGATGGTTATCCTCGGAGTTTATCCAATCGAGGTACCGTACTGATTCATGGTACGCGTTGCCCTGTAGTAGGTCGCATTTGTATGGACCAATTCATGGTCGCCGTTCCAGATACAATTACCGTAAAGCCAGGCGATAAGGTGGTTCTTCTAGGTTCCCAAGGTCATGAAAGTATTTCTGCACTAGAAATTGCAGCCCTTGCTTCTACTATTCCATACGAAATATTCTGTGGATTCTCAGAACGAGTACCGCGACAATATATATAAATAAAACAACCATGTTAGATCTCATAAGAGTCTATATTCATAACAAAAGAGCAGATGCTTCCTATAACATCTGCTCTTTTTACCTTTACTAAAAACTTATAATCTTATATCTACCATTTGATATAAAGAAATTTTCTTACAAAAAAAGCCCGTATCACATGCAGCGGTCTACATGTGATACGGGCTTTCTTGCTCTCCTATACCCAGCGTGCTGTAAAGCAGTTACGTTCTTATTGTGAGAGAGAGTATATATACCAAGTATATAATCTTATGATTCGGAGGGAACCACAATTCATAAGGGGCCCTCTGAACGACAGACGGCATAGGAGAGAGTCAATGTTTGTCTATCCAATCCAGAGGGCTGTGTGTAATTGTTTATTGTGTGTGTTGTTTATTGTGTGTGTTTTTGTGTGTTTTATGTGTTGTGTATGTGTGTGTAAGTGTACTTATGTTATGTGTGTATAGTTTTGAGTGCTTAGTGTTCGTTTTTGAAAGGGTTTGCTTTACAGCGCTATAGAATAGGAGATCAACTTATTTTGCTACCGTCCCTGTTTTAGCATCCAATACAACGGATATCGGTTTATTTTGTGCATCATGGAACTCTATGGTATATAGTGATTTTCCATTTTGATTAGCAAGAGACCACGCATTAATACCAGTCGCTACCTTGCCAGACTGTACGAAAGCTGCATTAATTGCCACATGTGGAGGTATTACTGTTCCGGCATCAATAGCACTAGCTTCCATGGATGCATCGTATGCTTTAGGAGTACCATCAGTTACATTACCAGTAGCCACATCTAGAGTCATAGAATGAGCACCACTAGTATTAAAACCAACTACTTCATAGATGGCAGTTTTACCTTGAGTTTTGAAAGATACATTTGTAATTTTGGAGTTTCCAAATTTGCTTTCGAATTGGTCAATTAAATAATTAGCACCAACTACGAAAATACTATTTTGGTCTACTACGCCTTCTTGCTGGTTGGTTGTGCTAGGTTGTGATTTTCTACTTTTAGAGTTTTTTTTTCCTCTTTAGTAGGCTCTTCTTTATCAGCTTTTTTTTCGTCTTTCACAACTTTTACTTTAGGCGCTTTATCTACTGCAGCTTTTTTAGTATTTTTAACTTCTTTACCATGCTTCGCTACAGAATCAGATTTTTTATCACCACTGCGTACTACTCTTGGTTCACTAGGAGCTTTAGCTACAGATGCAGTTTCAATAGAAGGGACCGCTGCTGCAGGATTTTCTGTACTAGGCACTACAGTTTCTTGAGCTACTGGTGTTTTAACATCTTGTGTAGCTGTTGGAACTGGTGTAGTATTACGAACTGCTGTACCTACTTGATTAGCTTCTGCTACAGGAGCTACCGGAGTTTTAGGTGCAACTGCAGTAGTAGCCACATCTGGAGCCACCGCTACAGTAGGAACTACTGGATCAGTAACTGGTTGTGCTGGAGTCGCTGTACTCGCTGTTTCTTGCGTAACAGGCATTGGAGTTACTGGTTCAGCTGCTGTTACAGCTACAGTGGCACCAAATACGCCAGCCACTGCTAAAGCAATACTACTTTTTAAAATAGATTTTTTCATATTGTCCTCCTTATTAATTCATTTACATGCAACTTTACGCATGTATATTTCCAGTCAACTCAATGTCATCATGTAAGTTCCAAAACATATATCTAGCATGGACTTGTAGATATATAGCTTGGAAATTTCAGATATACTTGAGTTTGTCTTTCGACTGGTACACATACTATCGACAGTCTATGAAGTCAAAATGTAGAAGCACTGTTAAAAGCTTATTTTATAGTGAGTTTAGAATGAATTTATATATAATTCCTATGAAATCCTATGGGATTTACTTTATACTTAAAAATTCCATGAAAAACATATCAAAAGCCGTTTATCCCATATATAAGGGATAAACGGCTTCAAAATATACGTATCGATATCTAAAATTTCACATTCATGAGCAAACTTTCACAAAAAATGCCTCAATACTAGTTATTTTTTTAAGAAAAATAGTATTAAGGCATTTAATTATTATATTCAGAATAAAATAACTAGGCACTATTAAGATATAATAACTAGTCAATCATATATTAATCGTCAAATTTAACAGATAGCAATTTACCATTCATTGCATCCATACGCACATGTACCTCTTTATTATCTGCTGTACCAAAGCTAACTTTGTACACGATCTTACCTTTATCATAGCGCACAGCCCATTCATTAAGGCTCACAGCTTTACCTTTTGTTTGGGCGTAAGCAAAGTTCACCACAGCTGCAGGCGGTAAGATTTCCCGAGGATCAAACGATTTTTTCTTTAGTGATTTATGGAAGTCCCCTTCGCGCTTTTCAAAGATTTGATTAGTAGCATAGATATACGTTAACTCATACTTGCCAGTTTCATCAAAACCTTCAACATCATACTTAATTTGACCTCCATCCGCATCAAAGGCGATTTCCGTAATTCCTGCATTTGGATGATTTTGGATAAAGGCATTTAATAAACCATTAGCGCCTACAATCGCCGCATGGTTGCCATCAACAACTGCCACAGTTGGCTCTACAGCTACTAAAGGGGCTGCACTTGCATTTGGCATGCCAAATGCCGCTGCCAAGGCCAATACAAGGCTACCTTTTACAAAAAATGATCTCATTGGTTCCTCCATATCTCAAACAGTTATCATAACAATATATATACAATTATACACTAAATCAACGCGGTTTATAATCTTAATTTATATAATTAGTGCATGTACCTACGCCCTATGATACAATGCACATAGATTCATTTTTGTAACTACATGTGAGCTAACTATGATTTCAATTTACCCCACTATATATCACGCATTTCAATGCAAGGCCGATCAATGCGAAAATACATGTTGTCAGCTGTGGACCATCGATATAGATGAGCCTACTGCTAAACGTTACCATGCTATGACTGGCTCTCTTGGTGAAAGCTTACGCCAAGCCATCACTGTTGATGATGAAGGCAGTCATTTTATCTTTTCTAAAGCACAACCTATGTGTCCCTTACTCAATGAAAAAGGTCTATGCAAAGTAGTTCTTGAATTAGGAGAAGAAGGACTTTGTGACACCTGTCATATGCATCCACGCTTTTATAAATACATTGAAGACTTAGAACTATGTGGCGTTGGATTATCTTGTGAAGCATCGGTTGAACTATTAGCCCAACAAGAACCGATGGACTTTCTCCTCTTTACAATTGAAGATGACCATAATGAATTCAACTCTGAGGAGCGATTAACACTCCACAATATTTTTGAATTATTAGCCTTTGATTTAGATCCTAATCTATTCCAATATACGCCAAAGCCCTCAAAGCAGTCTTTCAAAGAACTATTAGACCTATATAAACAAACGGAACCCATCGATGAGAATTGGACAGCACAAGTTAATACATTATCTAGTAAACTAGACCAACTCATCGCATCCGTACAGACCTATATACAGCAAGAGGATATGAGCCTATTTAACAAAGTGTACCAATATATATTGTATCGCCAAATCGATATGCTATCAGATTATTCCTTGGAATCTATCTTAGCCTATGCAAAGGATGGTACTGACTATATACTTATAGCCAGCGCCTTAGAGGGACAACCATTAAAACAAATTGCTAGATGGTCACAACAAATCGAATACGACGAAGATAATGTGGCGCTATTATTACAACACTACGAAGCCCAACTTATTATAGAGTGAACAAAAACCGCAAGAATTTTATCTTGCGGTTTTTTTAAGTCTTATTATAATACATCATTTGAAGAGAGTATGAACAAAGCGAATCCATTGAGGTAATACAGAGACAGATAATAATGCCACAATAAAGATAACAATATAGGTTTTAATGATACCTAATTCAACATAACGTCTCATTAATTGGGCTACAATGAACACGGCATAATACTGGCTGAACATCGTAATAAGATAAGCCATATCCCCTACATATTTTTGAAGAGACAAAGAGAAAAAAATAATCCCTAGTATATGAATTAATACTAAGACAACCGTGCGAAGTGCATTTGTATAAGCTAATCCATATATATAATTGCGCAATACCCCACCATAAGTACCACGACCACCTAATAAAACAAGTAAGCGCCATATAACAAATGAACCGATGATAATTTGAAAAATTAAAAATACAGAACTTGCTAAAATACTAATTACATCAAAATGAGTTAACCCAGTAATCCGTTTAATTCCGAGCATTGGAGATATAACTTTCACCATAAACGGTAAGCTATAGGTCATTATATATAATACAATAGTAGATACGACTAGATTCAGAATGGCTCTTGTATGAGATCCATAATTGATAATATTCTGAAAAGATTGTTCGCTAAGCCTGGTAAATAAATGCAATATATCCTTATTCCATGTCATAAATGCTCCTTTTAGTTTAAAACTAGTAAAAAAGGACGAGCCATGTCTCGTCCTAGATATATCATATGTATTTTATCGAGTCAACATATAAATCCATTCAAACACGTGTGCTACCAAAAGAGCAATCAACATTAGAATCAAACCTTCATAAGGGGTCCCATTAATACATGCTCCCACAATACGTCCCATAGTTTGTAACAATAATACGGTACTTAAAACACATAGCACAATCATACAGAAGCCAATGATTGCTTGCAGTATTAATGGTACCGAAGTTAAAATCAGCATAATCCCTGCTGTAAAAGTAATCAATGCCACAACAAGTTGAGCAAATGACATGATATGCAAAATACCGGTTGTAACAGTTCGAACATAAAATTTACGCTGTTGAGCAACCGCATAAACTATAATGATACATGCCATGAAAATAACTTTTCCGATTACCCATGCAAAGCGACCCATATTCCAAAATTCTCTAGGACTACCCATCTGTTCCAAAAAAAGTTGTATTTCATGTTGACCTACTGGAAGAGATAGCGATTCCCACCTTACTAATAACGAAGAATTGCGTATAAACGCACGTATAGCATCTAAATATACGCCTTCACCTACAATAGTAAATTGATAACATATGAGTGTTAATAGCAGCATTCCTATGAGTTGCCCATAGGCAATATCAAAGTGATACATACGAGGATTATTCTCTTCAATAGGGTTTAATAAACGATAGATAAACTGCATTAAACCCACCATCATAGGTATCACCACCTTTTACACAATATACATACACAACATTTAAGTTTGAATACTATAACATACAACACACAATAAGGAACTATAAAAAATAGTTCCTTTTCATTTTCCGTTCATCATTATAGCACAAAACACATATCTTTTCATACTTTAATTATCCCAATGTAATGGGTCTTTCAAGCCTTTTTCCTTATAAAATACAGAGAAAAGCTATTAGAAGATTATATATAATCAGCTAATAGCCCTTTTCATATTTTTCATGTTATGTAATTATCTGGAACTAGCAAGTACTACCATACCAATCAAGATACCTAAAATGATTACAGGAATTAAACTCGTAATAATAGAAATGCCAAAAGTTGCTAAATGGGATTTATTAATTTGGCGACTCAATAATGTTAAGCATACCCAGAATGTATAGACTGCAAAAGCTATCGTTGCGAATATAATAATAGTTATCCATACAATACTACCTACTGTAGAATCAGGATGAGAGCCTAGTAGCAGCAAAAATGGCAATGATAGTAATAGGAAGCCAATGAAATATACTAAGCCCATAATCTGATTATAAGCTTGTTCGTACCACATGATTTTTAACACAGACTCATATGTAGTATGGGCATCAAATTTATTGGCGACCCAAGAGAAAATCGCAGAATAAATAGCAATACCAATAAAAGCAAATAGCAAGCCAACCGCTAGGCCTAATATACCGGCCCCAGAAAGAGCCGCCGCACCAGTAAGTGCAACACTAAGTTTATCCACAAATATCATACTCAAAAAAGTAGGTAGAATATTTGAAAATACGAATGCCACCAATGCCAAAGCTACTGTAGCATAGAACCCTTTTCGACAAGATCCATGCTCTACAATCTGTGGAATACCGCGTTTAAAGGGAGCTACCACAAGCTGCCAAATATCTGAATACCATTTTGTTTCCATAAAACCTCCAAAACACCTATATTTCTTTAATTGTAACACAAACTATATTTAAACCGTCATGGACAACATTATACCTCCCACACCAAAGATGAAGGATATTATGTAAAAAGAAATTCCCGTTATCCAAAGATTTAGACCAAATTGCTTATAGGTAACTTGCCCCTTCAAAATAATAACTATGGTCAAGCCCTTTCATCAGCAACCCCTGATTTATTAATGATAACCATATCAAGTCTCCTTTTTATTTAATCTGATAATATATTATACTATATAATCTAACTTTGAAGATATTATTTTAGCCTATTATAACGCAAAAAAGCAGCCCACTAGGGGCTGCTCTTTTATTTATCTTATTGCAAAGATGCTGCAATTTTTGTAAGGTTTTCATCCATACGTTCTAAGTATGTTTTATTATCTTCGTTACTTTCGATAGTGTAAATAGTTTCTACCTTAGCGCCTACTTCTTGTGCCAAAGTTTTGGATACTTCTGGACTAGCCATTTCTTCTGCAAAGATAGTAGTGATATGGTTTTCTTTAGCGTATTCGATGAGTTTAGCCAATTGCGCTGCATTTGGTTCGCCTTCAGCAAATACATCTTCCACACTATTTTGTTCTAAACCAAAGTCACGGCATAGGTACGCAAACGCTGCATGGCCTGTAACAAAGTTTTTATGCGGAGCTTTAGCGAATTGCTCTTCATATTTTTTAATCATTGCATCTAATTTAGCAACGTATTCAGTATAATTCTTTTCATAATAATCCTTGTTTGCTGGGTCAACTTTTACAAGGGCATCCTTGATATTTTTCACTTCAATTTTAGCATTTTTCAAAGATAACCATGCATGAGGATCTTCTGCACCATGTTCTTTAATTTCTTCTGGATCAGTATTTTTAATAGCTTCAACGCCTTCAGTAGCTACAACAGATACGAGTTTATCATTCTTAGCTGCTTCGATAGCTTGTTTTGCCCAAGGCTCCATACCAAAACCGTTATACACAAACACTTGAGCTGTTGCCAATTGTTTCATATTTTCAGGTTTCAACTCGAAATCATGTGGTTCTACACCATCTGGTATAATAGTAGATACCTCTACCTTGTCACCACCAATAGCCTTTGTAAACTCAGCCATTGCATTAAAACTTGTTACCACTTGGATTTTTTTACCTGCTTGTTCCTTCTGTGCATTCGGGGCATCATTGCCACAACCTGCAAATAAAGCAGCCATCATAATACCTACAACTAACAAAATCAGTTTCTTGATCATCGTAGTCCTCCTTTGTAAAATCCTGATCGCTATGCCTATACAGAATACACTCTATTCTTTAGTTGCAGTTGCGACTCAGTTGCATTTGTAATATAGTTATAGTATAAACTTACTTAGAATTTTGTCAATCAGAAATGTGGTTTTCATATGTTATCAATAGAACATCTTTATTTTTCCTATCAAGGTCAACCGCCTTATGTGTTAAATGACCTTAATTTACATATTCACAGTGGTGATTATATATCCATCGTTGGGGATAATGGGTGTGGTAAAAGTACCTTGCTCCGTCTCATTTTAGGTTTTCTTACCCCTGTAAAAGGCTCTATCAAGCGAAGCACCAATAATATTCGGTATGTGTCTCAAAAAAATGACTTCTCTCACGCAGGCTTTCCTATTACGGTAAAAGAAATCCTCGATTCCTACCGTAAACTTTTAAAGATTAAGGATAAACAGGAAGTCAATCGCGTATTAGAGCTTACCCATATGACGGAATTTAAAGACCGTCTCATCAGCAAACTTTCAGGTGGACAAGCTCAGCGTGTATCTATCGCCCGCGCCCTCATCGGTAAGCCTGACCTCATCATCCTCGATGAGCCTTCAACAGGTATCGATAGAAAAAGCCAAGAGGGCATCTATGCTCTACTTCGAAATTTGAACCAAGAGCACCATATTACGATTATCTCTGTTGAGCACAATATCGAAATGGCTCTCGCCAACTCTACCAATATCTACCATATTGCAAATGGTCAAGGTCACCTTTGCTCCCCTGAGCAATATGCTAGTGAAATCATGCACAGTACAGGTCGCAATCCAATAGATCACAAAAACTGCTCCTGTTTCACAGATGTAACAATAGAAGCTCAAGCTCAGGCTCAGGCTCAGGCTCAGGCTCAGGCTCAGGCCGATGATACCACAGTTGAGGAGGTGCGCCATGTTTAGTTATGATTTCATGCAAAATGCCTTCTTCGTAGCAATTTGTATTTCTCTTTTATGTCCATGTATTGGTATCTTCATGGTGCTACGCCGTTCCAGTATGATTGGCGATACCATGAGTCACGCATCGCTAGCAGGTATTACACTAGGTTTATTAACGAATACTAATCCAATTTTAGGAGCCTTTATCTTCACTGCCATCTGCGGTGCACTCATCGAGTTCTTGCGAAAATATTTTTCACACCATCTCGATCTTATTCTTACTATCATCTTATCCCTCAGCATCGGTACAGCTATTACACTTATTAGCTCAGGCAAACTAAAGGCTAACGCAAATGTATTCTTCTTTGGTAGCATCCTAACGGTAAACGCAACCGATATGATTAGCATTGCAGTGCTCACCATTTTATCAGTATTAACGCTATACTTTTTGTATAACTCCTTACTCTACATCGCTTACGATGAAGAAGCGGCTCGTGTAGCAGGTGTTAAGGTAGATTTTATCAACTATATCTTTGCTATCTTAATGGCTGCCGCCGTATCCATTTCTATTAAAATCGTTGGTGTTCTCGTATTGAGTGCCATGATTGCATTACCAGTAGCATCTGCATTACAATTAGAAAAAGGATTTAAAATAACTTTATTATGCTCCATTGGATTTAGCTTACTTGCCATGATTATCGGACTTTTTGGCTCCTACTTCCTTAACGTAGCACCTGGTGGCTTCGTATCGTTAACATCGGTAGGAATCCTACTAGTAGTGTTAGTCATTAAGAATATTCGTGCCATCATACGACGCTTTCAGTTTAGTAGATAAGCTAAAACAATAAGTAATATATTTGGGCATAAACAATATAGCTGTCTAGAGTAATATCGCTAGTTAGAGTTGAATAATATAATTAGGTAAATTAAAAATATAGCTAACTAAATCCGATAGTATATTTGATGTTTTGTTAGCCATATAAGTCATTTAACTATACAAGTGTATAACGGTTTTAGTATTAAAATAGAATCGAAAGAGAGTTATGAATACAACAACTTGGCCAGAAGGCATAAAAAAGACCAAACAGCGCGAAGCCATTTGGTCTGTATTAACAACTACAGATAAACCTATTACAGCCCTTGAAATCGCAGAAAGCTTAGGTGACGGTAGCACTACTTGGATGTCTACTATCTACCGTACACTTGAACTATTAGAAACTAAGGGTATCGTTACGCGAACCACACTCATGGGGAGTGATATGGCATACTATGAGATTACCCCTCATACGCATCGCCATTATGCAGTATGTACGAGTTGTGGTGCTATGATACCACTCCATACCTGTCCTGTCGTAGAAATGCCTCAAGAACTCAGCGAAGCAGGATTCACTGTGACGGAACATCACCTTGAGATCGCAGGGATTTGTAAGAAGTGCAAAAACAAGAAGTAGAAAATAGACAACTAATGTTTAAACAACAAAAAGGACGCAACTGATAGTTACGTCCTTTTTAGCTTTAAATATGTTTTGTATTAACCTTATTTAGTTTTCACCAATTACAGCATCAACGGAGCCACTAGGAAACCGAGTGCTACGGAGATGGCAATAGCAAGTACGCCTGGAATGAAGAATGGATGGTTAAATACGAGTTTACCAATTCGCGTAGAGCCCGTATCGTCCATTTGTACAGCCCCCAAAAGTGTAGGATATGTAGGCAATACAAAGAGTGCAGATACAGCTGCAAAGGATGCGATAATAATATAAACGGATCCTGTATTCTCTGGTGTAATACCGAGAGCTAAAATTACAGCTGGTACCAAGGCTTGTGTAGTTGCTGCTTGACTATACAACAATGTACTTGCAAAGAAGAAAGCTACCGCCAATAGGAACGGATATGCTGTTACCATGCTAGAAGCGAGCGCTTTGATTTCAGGGATATGACCTTTTACAAAGGTATCGCCCAACCATGCTACGCCTAGTACACAGACACAAGCGGATAAACCGGATTTGAATGTACTTGTATTAACAAGTTCTGCTGTATCAAGCTTACAGAAAAATGTGATAGCAGCCGCAATAATCATCATAAAGCCGATAATAGCATCATTTCGGCCAAAGATAACTGGTTTAATAATACCAATATTTTTGGAAATTGCAGTTGCGTAGAATACGATACAAATGATACCAATCAAGAAAATCAATACAGAAGTTTTTGCACCAGGTTTTAAGTGGAAATCAGTGCTTTTTTCACGAGGTGGCGCCACGTGACCTGCCGCCAAACGTTCTTGATACACTGGATCAGAAGATAAATCATTATTCGCAAAGGTAGACATGATAAATGCCGTAATCATAACCCCTACAAATGTTGTGGAAATACAGATGGCGAGCAATGTAGGATAGTTAACACCATATGGCTCAAGGAACCCACTCATAGCAACTACTGCTGCCGATACAGGACTCGCTGTGATACCAATTTGACTCGCTACAACGGCGATAGATAATGGCACAGATGGCTTAATGTTTTCACTTTTCGCCACCTCTACGATTACTGGAATCATAGAGAATGCTGTATGACCAGTACCCGCTAGAATAGTTAAGAAATACGTAACAGTTGGTGCTAAATAGTTGATATGCTTAGGATTTTTACGCAAAATACTTTCAGCAATGCGCACCAAATAATCAAGACCGCCGGCTAACTGTAAGGCACAGATGGCTGCGATAGCAGACATGATAATCAGAATTACATCCCATGGAATCTGTCCCGGAAACATCCCCATACCAAGGCTTAACAACACAACCCCAAGGCCGCCAGCGTAACCGATGCCCATGCCACCTAGGCGAACACCGAGGAAGATGGCACCAAATAAAATAATAACTTGCATAATTACATAAATGTCCATACGATGACCTCCTTTATACATATATAGTATCATAGATATGCTAAATAATCATCGAATTTTGGCAATGTATAGTCTATAGTTTAAACTATGACGAAATTTCGATATGTTATGCAAAAAAACTACACCCCATTGCCTTAAACTACTAACAAAAGACAATAGGTGTAGCTTTTCAATAATTAATTTAGCATTATAAAATAATTGGGCGCATATCTTCAAGTATCCCCTCTTCCTCAGTGGCACGTTGGATACTTTCACCTACAATACGAACCATGTCCTCTAATTGTTCCACAGTCGATGCCAATGGAGGCATAAGGATAACCACGTCGCCAATAGGGCGGCAAATAAGACCTTGTTCACGGGCAAGGATTGCCACCTTAGCACCTACCGCATCATTTGGGCGATACGCTTCGTGGGTGGACACATCTTTTTCAAGTTCAATACCTACGATGAGGCCTCGCTGACGAACCTCTTTAACATGTTTCAAAGATTTAATAGGTTCTAGAGCCTTTGTGAAAGTTTCTACTTTAGCAGGCAATTGTTCAATTACCTTTTCATCACGGAATACTTTCAAAGAAGCCAACGCAACGGCACAGGCCAAGGCATTACCAGTATAGGAGTGACCATGATAGAATGTTTTCTTTTCCTCAAAGGTGCCGAGGAATGCATCGAATACGCGTTGTGTAGTCAATGTTGCCGCTAATGGAAGGTACCCACCAGTGATGCCTTTCGATAAGGTCATAAAATCTGGAGATACGCCTTCATGCTCGCAGGCAAAGAATTTGCCAGTTCGGCCAAAGCCAGTAGCTACTTCGTCAACGATGAGGAATACATCGTGTTGTTCTGTTAACTCACGAACTCGTTTCAAATAGCCGTGAGGCATTACGAGCATGCCCGCTGCTGCTTGCACCAATGGTTCCATAACAAGAGCTGTAATTTCATCACCTTCTTCGTTAAGAATGCGTTCCAATTCAGTCAACGACTCTTCAAAGGCTTTATCTCGATCTGCCAAATCTCTATATACACCAGGACTTGGCAAAGTCAATGGTTTAAATAATAGATTATGGAATACTTGATGGAATAATTGAATACCACCTACGGATACGGTACCTAATGTATCCCCATGATAGCCTGCATTGAGGGCGATAAACTTAGTCTTTTTCGTTTGTCCTACTTGTTGGCGGTATTGGTACGCCATTTTAATAGCCACTTCGATAGCTGTACTGCCATCATCAGAGAGGAATACTTTATCTAAGCCTTCTGGAGCAAGCTCTACAAGTTCTTTACACAATTGTGCAGACGGAGGACTTACGAGGCCTAATAATGTGCTATGTGCGATTTTATCGATTTGATCCTTCAATGCTTGGTTCAATACAGGATGGTTGTGGCCATGAATATTAACCCACAAGGAGGATACGCCATCGTAATACTTTTTACCGTTCTCATCGATGAGGTATACCCCCTCACCGCGTTCAATTACTACTGGTTCTTGTGCTAGCCAATCTTGCATTTGTGTAAATGGATGCCATACAAACTCGTGGTCCCATTGTGCTGCTTGTGAAAGCTGTTTCTCTGCCATTTCGTCACCTCATACTTACTAAGTTTACAAACTATAACTCTCTATCACATATACCTTATATAAACTAAATTAAGTTGCCCAATCTAAGGTATGCTAAATTACAAATTTAATACGTCTCAAAATTACTGTTAACATGTACTCAATATCACTTCTAACATATATAAAATTGCTATAGCTAATATAAAATCAGCCAATTATTATTTATAGACCTAATACTGTGTTCCATAATTCCTTAGAATCAATAAAAGATCGAGCCCAACCAAGTTGAACCTTTTGAATATCCGGACCTTGGTATGGCGGCACTACAGCTACTACAGGAACACCTGTGTAACGCTCCATATCTGCCACATTTGTTTTCAACAAAAACAGATCTACAGCTGTTGTATCATTTACGATAATAGCTTTCACCTCGATACCATGCAACTTAGCATATTCGCAAGTCAAAACGGCGCGATTAATAGATCCAAGGCGACCATCTGCTACAACAATTGCTGGTAATTTGATATCTTTCATAAAATCCGTGAAAGTTTTATCTCCATAGAGAGGGGTCGTAATACCGCCTGCACCTTCTACAAAGGTTATGTCATAGCGACTCACTACATCTAATGTATGTTCTACAAGGCCATCATAGTCAATCTCGATACCAGCCAATTCCGCTGCAAGGCGAGGAGAGAAATCACCGGCTATAGCATAAGGATTCACTTCATAACGACGAGATTCAGAAATACCTGCCGAGCGCATCAAATGTGTTGCATCTTTACTCTCAAGGCCAATATTATAATTATCCTCATCCATCGTCACACATTCAGGGAAAGGAACTGCACTAGAAGACACAGGTTTCACCATACCAACAGCAAAGCCATCGTCTACAGCCATCGCCCCCAATAACCCTGTCACAAACGTCTTACCTACATCTGTATCTGTACCAATTATAGAAATACCTAACTGCTTCATACAAAGCTCCTCTCAAGCGAATACTTACTGCCGCATAGGTTAACTAATTTATATGATTAAGTTTACAATCTAATTACAATATACAGCGAAAAGGAATATATAGTCAACCTATTATTACGCTTAAGGTTTACCATAATAGGACTATATGGGGCCCGAATACATTAGTGAGACCCTAGTTAAAAATCACAGAACCTAGCTCATCGCTCCAAAGCGAGCTAAGTCGCTCTTTACTAGGTTCTGTGATTTTTATAGCTGTACTTATGTAATAGTCCCATATAGTCCTACCATCAACCTTAAATGCAAAAATAATAGGTTGGCTATATAGAGAGCGAGAAAAGGGAATGGCTAAGCCATTCCCTTTCTCCGTTCACTCTTGATGCGGCGAAATTACGCTAACTCGTTAATAGACATTCAGATTTGATGGGACTAATTCATAGGTACAGTTAGAAAAAGAACGATAACTAACCGATTAGCGACTTAGCTCGCTTTGGAGCGTAGAGGTTAGTTATCGTTCTTTTTCACCTAAATGTACAAATCAACTTGGGCCCCATCAAATCTTAGCCTAAATTTCGAGGTAGCGAAATTCGCCTGTATCAGGATCCATCATGCCTCCATAGAACCCCATTCCTTTTGGAAATAGTGGATGGTGGCGTAGGAAGTTAACTGTATAAATTACATTGTCTTCAGAGATATGGAATCGATCCATCCAGTCGATAAGGCCCGGTTCAATCATGCGAATAGCATCTTCACTAATACCTTTCGCTTTCATAGATTCCATGAATGTTGTAGCAGAAAAATCAATCATACCGCAGTTTTCATGACCGATGATTAGCACATCTTCAATTTCCATACCATAGGTAGCAACGAGCAAGCTTTGCACGATGTTATCGATAGGTTGTGTTACACTATTTCCTGCAGTTTTGATGACAATTATCTCACCTCGATTAAAGCCTAGTGCTTCTTCTAGCATACCTACTAAGCGGGTATCCATACAAGTTACGATGCCTAACTTTTTTGTAGGATGGCTTGTTAATCTTGCCTTTGGTAGCTCAGGGTGTTGTTTCACATATTCTTTATTGGTTTCAATTATTTTTGTAATATCAATCATAAGGGTCCTCACTTTATATACTCTATTCCCACCTGAAATAGATTCTATTCATTATATACACCTTATTCATCACAAAACAAGTTTAAATTTCAACTTATAAATTATTATTATGAATTTTACGATTATACAAAATCTTTAACTCAATAATATTAACTTCTATCTTATAATTTGTTTTTATTTATATCAATCATATAAAAACTTCAAAAATGCGATGAATATTCTGTATAATTCTGACATATATAGTAGATTTAAAAACCCTTCCTATGGTACTATTAACACTATAGAAAGCAAACGCCACATGATACCGCATATGACGTGAACTGTATGTACAGTAAGGAGGTTTTATAATGGGTATCAATCAAAAAACGTTGCCAGGCATTTTGCTCTGTGCCATTCTCGCTATTCCTTGTTGGCTACTAGGACAGCAATTTCATCTAGTAGGTAGTCCAATCTTTGCCATCATTTTAGGTATAATTATCGGTTCTATCTTCACCTCTTGGAAACGGGAAAAAACAGGTGCTGGCATTGGATTTACATCCAAAAAGATTTTACAGTGGGCCGTTATTTTGTTGGGCTTTGGTCTTAACATTACACAGATTCTACATGTAGGTTGGATTTCTTTACCTGTCATCATTTCTACCATCGCTACATCGTTAATCGTATCCTATATTATTTATCGATTAACCCATATTGACTCTAACTCAGCTGTTCTCATCGGTGTTGGTTCATCCATTTGTGGTGGTTCCGCTATTGCTGCAGCGGCACCAGTTATTAAAGCAGAGGATCACGATATTGCACAAGCAATCTCTGTTGTATTCTTCTTCAATGTAGTAGCCGCCTTCGTATTTCCTCAATTAGGCGACGCCATTGGACTCTCTAACATGGGCTTTGGATTGTTCGCTGGTACTGCAGTTAACGATACTTCTTCTGTAACAGCAACAGCTGCTGTATGGGATAGTATGAAAGGTACGGGCACTCAAGTTTTGGAATATGCTACTATCGTAAAGCTAACACGTACCCTAGCTATTATTCCTATATGTTTAGGCCTCGCTAGTTATCAAGTATACAAAGCCAAGAAAAATGCCTCTCAGACAGATGGTGCAAACGTTAGTATTGCTAAGATTTTCCCAAGATTCGTTTTATACTTTGTACTTTGCTCCCTTATTACAACAGCATTATCCTATGCTAATGTAGATATTCAATTCTTGAGTATCTTCAAAACAATTTCCAAATACTTTATTACAATGGCCATGGTAGCAATCGGCCTTAATACAAATATTGTAAAATTATTAAAATCCGGCGGCTCTGCCCTAGCCTTAGGCGCTTGTTGCTGGATTGCTATCTCCGCCGTAAGCCTTATGGCACAACATATGATAGGTTTATGGTAGAAAATATACATATATTGTATATTATGTTATAATTATATATGAATAGAATAGTAAGGACCCCTCCAGTAATGGAGGGGTTTCGTGCTACTATTCACCTTATTAGTACTTTATCATACCATAGTCAGGAGGGTTAATATGTACTTCTTACAAGGACTTCTTGTCGGCCTCGCTACGTTTGCCCCTGTTGGCATGCAAAACCTCTTCATTATTAATACGGCCTTGGTGCAACCTGTCCGTCGCATTATATTGACGCTAATCATACTAGCGTTTTTTGACATGAGTTTAAGTGCTGCCGCCTTCTATGGTATTGGTGCCGTTCTTGAAATGTGGCCACTCACAAAGCTCATAGTTCTCCTCTTTGGAGGCCTCCTCATTGTTTATATGGGCTTTAATATATTTAAAACTGAACCAGACATGCACAATGTGGACACACATATCCCAATTAGAAAAATTATTGTCTCAGCCATTGCGGTATCATGGGGCAATCCTCAAGCCATTCTAGATGCGACAATGATGCTCGGTGCTTTTCAAGCTAATATTCCAAAAGAAAGCATCTACCACTTCTTCGCTGGTTTCTTAGTTATGACACCAATTTGGTTTGGTTCTCTAGCTACTACAATGCATCTACTAGCTAAAAAAATTAAAATTACTCATATGGCATGGATTAACCGTTTCTGTGGTTCGGTTCTCGTCATTTATGGTATCAAACTATCTATTGATGGCTTCATGATGTTAAGAGCCTTTTTGTAAGGTTATACTCATAGATACAAAGAAAAGTCTAAATCACTAATACCATCATAACTATATAAGAAAAATACAAATAAATGATGTACAGAAAAAGAAAAAAGTCGTTAACAAGTTGTTAACGACTTTTTCATTTATAATCTCATTTATAATTCTTCAAGTACCTGCCGGAACATATCTCTAAGAGCTACAATATACGAATTATTTTGATTTCGTTGCGATATAAAGTAGTAGTGGCGTTCCATAGGCTTACCATGATTCGTCAATACCTTACGCTCGATACCTGGCATAGGATCTGTTAAGTATTTAAAACAATCTAATAGTAATAGCCCTTGCTGCCCTGCAACCAGGTATCGTGCTTCTTCTAACGTGCGAGCATAAGCGAAGGCGCCATTATAACCTATGGCTTTGCGATAGTGTTCCTCTTCAGACAAGGTATATTTCCCGCGACACAATAAAATAAGTGGTAAATCATCGATATGCTTTAGTTCTACACAATCTTCATTAGTATATCCTTGTGGTACCTCTATAAATGTAGTGGCTTTATCAATTAAATGACTTTCAAAATCATCAGATAAAATTTGCCATTGATCATTAAATACTACATCTACACGACGATCGCTGAGCATGCCATATAGCTCTTCATGGCTGCCGCTGTACATACGAATATCTAAATTTTTATAACGCTTTGCCATGCGAATCACAGTTTGCTGCATAGCAATCCCACTATAACGGTTCAAATAGCCAATGCGCAAACTCACCCGTGCATCTGTACCAATGCGCGTCGTTTCTACCTTAATATCATGGAACCGTTCTAATAGCTTCTTACCAGATCGATATAAATATTGTCCTGCTGGTGTTAGATGAAAACTTCGTTTCTCTCGAACCATTAATTCAACACCAAGGCTATTTTCAAGAGCTTTGATTTGCTGAGATATAGCAGATTGAGATACATATTGCTCAGTTGCAGCTTGTGTAAAACTGTTGTTATCTACTACACACACAAAATACTCTAATTGTTTTAATAACATAACGATGCACTCTCATCTCTCTTGCAGATTAGACAGCTCAATATCTTTGAAACATTTCGCAACATACGGCCCCATATTGGAGTTTGCCATACATTTCCTCTACATAGTATTTATAGATTCTATACATACTACTAAATATATTTAACTATGTCTAAAACGGTGAAAGCAAATCAGCTATGCCGATTGACTTTCACTGGGAATAACTAAACTACGATAAATAAACAGCGCCGCTACAAAGAATATAGCTGCTGTAGACCAAAAGACCGCCCCGTACCCAAAGGCACGAGCAATCATGCCACTAAGGACAGGCCCCAATACATTTCCCATCATGGCCACACTAGACACCGCACCAAACACGATACCTCGTCGCTCAATAGGAACCGCCTTGGATATGAGCGTATTGGCAATCGGTGTAATAAAACCCATGAAGAATCCTGCAATGGCACGGAATATGCCAAGGCCCCATATACTAGGCATTATATATTGAAGTATAAACAAAGTCCCTACAGCCCATGTAGCAGTAAAAACAATACGAGGCATGGTTAAACGTTCTGTTATCTTGCCAATGGAGATTGAAGCTAAAGCACTAAACAAACCGGCGCCAAAGATGATTATACCAACAATAGTGGCTACAAACTCATCATTCATATGCATATAGTGCTTAATGTATAGTGGTAAAATGGGACCAATACCAGTAATACCAAAATTACATAAGAACAATAGCCCTACCAAGAGGCGAACTCGAGGTATGACCAAAAAGGATTTAATTAGAGACAGCTGCGACTCTCTAGCATCTACCTTATGCTCAAACTGTAGATTAGGCATGAATAGATAAATTCCCAACATACAAAGCCCTGTTAAGGCTGAGAACATAACAAATGGTGCACGATAACCTAATAAGTCCGCCACCAAACCACCCATGAGTGGTCCAAAAACGAGGCCCATAACCATGGAGGCTTGATATAAGCCCATTGCCCAAGGTACCTTATTTTCAGGGGTTACGAGAATAATAATAGCCAATCCTATTGGAACATAGCCCCCTACCACACCTTGCAATATACGTAACATTAATAACTGCCATGGTGTTTGTGTAAAAGCACAGGCGCCAACAGTCACCATCAGGGTAAACAAGATGAACATCATCACCTTACGCGGACCAAGCTGATTAGCCTTACGCGACCAATAGGGTGCACTCAGTGCCACCATACAAGGCGTTACACCTGATACAAGGCCTGCCCACATGGCGGCTTCTCCTGGATCATGAAGACCTAGCTCAGCTAAAAATAACGGAAGAAAGGATAATACACCAATAATTGTTATACCCCCACCAACCTGTATAGTACAGATTAGGTATATAATTCGTTTCCAAGAAGAATCCATAATATCCTTCTTTCTTATTTAAAATTACCTATAAAGGTAGTAATATACATATCGATATGAGCTAAAGAATACTATAATACAAAAGAAATGTTTATAGAACAGATTTTTAATCTTACCTCAAAAGAATGCAACAGCATATATTTACATAAATCCATAGAATATATACTTATAATTCTATTGTATCGCAAACAACCTAAAAAGACCATCGCTTATACCCATAAGGGTCAGCGATGGTCTTTTTTATCGTGTGATTCTCCTACTTTTACCAAAGAAAGAGATGCCTACGATATATTATTTTTGTTTGAACATCCAATAAATATAGTAAATAACAAGCGCATAAGTCACTACGTCAAACACAGGTAAGAATGGCACCATTTTAGATAAACGTCCAAATCCATGAACATGGATATTTGCCGCAATAATAGCAACAAGATTCAAGCGATGAATCCAGATTGCTTTTTTACGAGATACAGATTTTGCCATATTCCCTACCCAAGGTGTTAAGTATAATATCGCAAAGATAAGAGCAATAAACATAGCCACAAGGGAGATATAACCACCCCAGAATCCTAAGAAGGATTTCAAAGCTTTCAAGAAGTATACATACCAGTGTGCACATACGAGAACCACACTAACAATACCTACGATGCGATGAATTTCAAACATTTCTTTTGGATTGTATCGTTTGATAAACCATTTTGGTTTTGTTGCAATGTATGTTAATACAAGCCATGCAACATAAGGAATAAGGCCTAAGTGAACCTTCCAATTGCCGAATGATCTACCACCTGTTACATAACCATATTCCACCATGCCCATAAATATTAAGGATAAAACTGCAATCCAAATTAAAATATGGTATTTACTCTTAAACTGTTTTTTTACAACTTCTGCCATAATAAACCTCTCTATGTCTTATACAATCTACAAGTATACATCTAGTTTGGCCTAATGTAGCATGCTAATAAAACACTCTCACCCTATAGCATTCTACTTAGAACTAATTACTGATTAACTTAAAATCCAATCATTAAATTAGAATTTGAAGTTAAGATCCGCACGATAGTAATCATTTACGCGATTGCCTTCTTGTGTTTTAGCATTGAAGCCGTAGTATGCATTAATGCCGATATTTTTCTCTGGTGCGTAGGATGCACCTAATTGCCATGCTTTATAGCCTTCATACCGTGTTTTCTTTAATAAATCATTAGATTCATATTTTTGTGTTTTAAATACAGGTGCATTCTTAGCTTGATCAAAGTAATCTAATCGGATAGCCCAAGAGTTCTTCTTATTAATTTTATAGTCGCCCCATTTAACGCCAACGTTCCAAATATCGGAATCACTCAAGCCAGATGCTTTTACCCACTCGCCATCAATACCGAATTTACCAATATTATACTTAGCATTAAATCCATATACATTATCGAATTCGTTATTTTTCTTGCCATTACCCATACGTACATTCGTTGTACCTACATGAGCAAACATACCACCAAAACCAAAGCGATCATTAACAGCTACATTAGCATTGATAAGACCTACATCACCATTATCAGCTTTACTAGTCTTAGCAAAACGACCTGCTGTCATGTAACCATAAGCGCCATTTAATGTAACTTTATCACCAAGCTTAGCTGTAGCGCCTACCCCATCAAAGTTAGAGCTATAAATCAAGCCACCACCAAATTTTTGAGTATAGCGACCCGCATCGACCACAACATTTTTACCGAATTTGTGCTCTACATATGCTAAATCCCAATTAGCTTGTGCCTCTTTAGAGCTATCACCTAGCTCAATAGAACCTGATGTAATACGGGCTTTAACAGAGGTATTTTTATTAACCTTTGCGTCGAGACCTAAACGTACACGAGCTGTGATCTTATCTTCGTAATCATAACCATCGCCACCCTCTTTACCGATATAATTGATACGAGCATCACCAGTAACTTTTACATTGCCTACGCGGTCTTCCAATTTAGCTACACGCACACCGAGTGTATTCAATTCATTAGAAAATTCATCCGCCAAGCGATTTAACATAGCTTGTTGTTCCGCATTTGCCCGATCTTGATTAGCCATACCTTTCGCAATCATTTGGGCCATTTCGTAACGAGTAATGTTATTTTGGCCTTTGAAAGTACCATCAGGATATCCATTGATAATACCAGCTGTAGCCAATTGATCTACTGCTTGATAAGCCCAGCTATCAGAAGGAACATCAGAAAATGGGTTAACAGCAAAAGCTGTAGCCACACCCATCATGGCAGCCACTGCAAAAGCACTGATCATTTTACGTTTAATCATACTAAACCTCACACAATAAAAATAACAAGAATAAAAATGAATAGATAATGAATCTGTGAACCTAATTATCATTATCATGTTTAACATACAGATAATAACAATTTTCATTATATGAGTAAAGGGAAAATGTATATCAATCTCACAATCATTTATGACTCAAACTGATAATATCCTATGTTAAGATCCTATGTTAATATCCTATGTTAATTTACTAGAAACTATAAATGTAACGAAAAATCCCTTCTGCATGATACAGAAGGGATTCTAGTAATTCATATTATTTCTTTTTAAATATCAAGTAAATGCAGTAAAGAACGAGACCGTATGTAATGATATCAAACACTTGTAAAAATGGCACCATTTTAGAAATACGATTAAAACCATGAATATGGATATCTGCAGCAACAAGTGCTACAAGATTTAATCGATGTAACCAAATACCTACATTACGACCAGATGGTGTAACCTTTCTAAGTTTTGGAGTTAAAAACGCAAGGCCAGAGATTGTAGCAATACTAAAGGAGGTAAGAGCCACATATCCGCCCCACCAACCAAGGATGGATTTAGCCGCTTTACCAAAATAGAGATATAAATGGAATGCAATAACAGCTACAGTGGCAATACCTAATGCACGGTGTACCTTATACATGTCACCTAAATTATAGCGGCTTGTAAACCATTTAGGGCGAGTCGTTAAATAGGTCATGACGATCCATACACACCATGGCACAAGACCCGTATACACTTTATAGTTACCAAAGGCACGACCACCTGCGATGTAACCCCACTCTAATAAACCGATCATAACTAAGGAGAAAATAGCAATCCATACAAAGATATGGTAAATACTTTTTTTCTGTTTTGTTTCAACTTGATTCATCATATACCTCTCGAAAATAATACCTAAAAAATTCAATCTATACGATATAGTTTATCATTTAAATCGAATTTTGTAGATTACTTATATTAGATACATAGTATATATTATAAGAATAATTCTAAATTAAAATACTTATTATAGTCATTCTAAGCTTATTACAATGAATAAATTTCTTCTCTACAGGGAATACATTGTAATCTACTAATACAGAATCGGTAAATAAAAAGCCCCTCATAGTTGTGAGCATATGCTTTCACCACTACAAGGGGCCATAGATTAATGAATCCTATTATATATAGGCATACAAATTAATCATCATCCTAATTATTTTTGATCCCGTTTACGATATACGATAAACGGACGTGTTAAGTAGTTGAGTGGAACACTCAAGCAGTGTACCAAACGGCTGAATGGGAAGATAATAGCAACCACCATCCATGCCAACATGTGGAATTTAAACATGAATGGTACGCCTTCCATCAAGGATGGATCAGGCATAAAGGATAGTAAGCTACGGAACCATGGGCCGATGGATACACGGTAGTCAAAGAAGCCAGATGCATTAAGCAATGTACCAGCCATACCACTAAAAATAGCTAATGTTAAGAATAAATATAACCATTTATCAAGGCCAGATGTATTTACTTTCATAGCAGGTACAGTAAAGCGACGTTTCATCAAGAGCAAGAAACCAACGATGAAGATGATACCCGCTACAGCACCCATATATAATGCACCTTCATGGTACATATGGTCATTGATACCCAAAGCTGCAGTCCAAGCTTTAGGTACTAATACACCTACTACGTGACCGCCGATAACGCATAGCAAACCAAAGTGGAACAATGGATTGGCAATACGTAATTGTTTTTTCTCTAAAAATTCACTTGATTTTGTAGTCCAGTTTCTTTCAAAGTAGAAGAAACGAACAAGTGTGCCTACGATTAAGAAGGTAAACGCAATATATGGCAAAGCGCCCCATAAAAATAGATTCATCGTGCACCGTCCTCCAATCCATTTGCAACCGACAATATGATATCAAATAAGAATGCATAGGTCAGTTTTGCTTCGATCAATCGATCCCTAATATATTCTAGCTTTGGTTTACAATAATCATACACTTCACGAGCCTTTTCAGGTTCGATAACAGCGCATAACTCTAGAATAGCTGGAATATAGTCAGGCATCTCCTTTGGTAAATCATAGCCATTTTCTAGGAAGAAGGCTTTATATTTAACGAGTTCCTCTGCTTGTTCCCCTGTACCTTGCAATTCATAAGTTGATAAGTACATCGTCGTATTACGACTGAAGTCAAAGATACGTACGTATTGGTCTTCAAAGGCCTTACGATCCGTTTCTTCAATGTAATCAAAGAACTCTAACAATCCTTGGCGAAGTTGAGGATGCTCAACAGAGCGAGTATCCTCTTTCCATTCACCAAGTTCATTGTACCAAGATTCATCTGGATACCGAAGCAAAAAAGAAGCAATGAGAGCTATTTTTTGTGCATCATCCATTATGGCAACCCCCTGTCGGGCATGCAAAACCACGATTGTGTTGCATTTCTAAGCGACCTTCGCGAGATACATTAACATCGGATGGGATAACAAAACGATCATTATATTTAGACAAGGCTAACAATTTGTACATAGCATACATTTGCTCTTCTGTAAGATCTACTTCATGAGCGATTGCTTCATCACCTGTTTCACGGCGACGCATGTATTCACGCATATCGAGAATGCGTTGTAATACACGAGCTAAAATATCTGTATTACCAGCAGTAAACATATTAGCTAAGTATTGTACAGGCACGCGCATTTCATGTGCATCTGGCAAGTATACATCAGATGTAACACGTTGTAAAATTGGGCTGAGCGGTGGCACATACCAAACCATTGGCAATGTGCGATACTCTGGATGCAACGGCAACGCAACGCCCCATTCTTTTACAAGCTTGTAAACAGGAGATTTTTTAGCTGCTTTCAAGAATGCTTCAGAGATACCTGCTTCGCGAGCGGCTTTAATAACCTCTGGATCATTAGGGTCCAAGATTAAATCTACTGTATTTTGGTAAATGTCTTGTTCATCCCTCGTAGCTGCCATTTCTTGAACTTTGTCCATATCGTATAAAACTACACCAACATAGCGCATACGACCTACGCATGTTTCAGCGCAGATTTGAGGCAAGCCATTTTCCAAACGAGGATAACAGAATACGCATTTTTCAGCTTTATTCGTTTCCCAGTTATAGAAGATTTTTTTGTATGGGCAAGATGGAACGCAATGTCTCCAACCGCGGCATACATCTTGAGAAACAAGTACAACACCATCTTCATCACGCTTGTAGATAGCACCGGATGGGCATGCTGCTACACATGCAGGATTCAAACAGTGGTTACAAAGACGTGGTAAATAACGCATGAATACTTCTTCGTAGTCAAATACGATATCATCACCCATCTTAGCCAAGTTCACATCTTCCCGTGCATGATGACCACCAGCCAAATCATCATCCCAGTTAGGGCCCCATGTTACTTCCATTTTTTGCTTTGTTAGCAAGGAACGAGGACGTGCTACAGGTTGATTATTTTTACGACCAGTATGAATCAATGTTTCATAATCGTATGTCCAAGGTTCAAAGTAATCCGTAATTTCTGGTTGTTCTGGATGATAGAACAACTTCATCAATCGAGAGCCTTTAGAGCCTGTGGAAAGCGCCAAATTACCGCTTTTATCGAGAGTCCAGCCACCCTTCCATTTCTCTTGGTTTTCCCAATTACGTGGGTAACCCACGCCAGGGCGGGTTTCCACGTTATTAAAGTACATATATTCCGCGCCTTCGCGGTTCGTCCATGTATTTTTACAAGTAATAGAGCATGTATGACAGCCTAAACACTTGTCCAAATTTAGGACCATGGATACTTGAGCTTTAATCTTCAAGCCAATCCACCTCCTTCAATTTACGAGCCACAATTGTCATATCACGTTGGTTACCAGTTGGGCCATAGTAGTTAAAGCCATAGCTCAATTGACCATAACCGCCGATCATGTGTGTCGGCTTCATGTGAATATGAGTTGGCGCATTGTGTGTACCACCGCGACGATCTTTCTTAACTTGCGTACCAGGAACGTTGATGTGACGGTCTTGGGAGTGATGCATATAAGAAATGCCACGAGGAATACGTGGAGATACAACTGCACGAGCTGCAACTACACCATTTTTATTGAAAGCTTCTACCCAGTCGTTATCTTTAACACCAATTTCTGCTGCATCATCTTCATTGAGCCAAATTGTTTGGCCACCGCGGAACAATGTCAACATTTGTTGGCTATCAAAGTACATACTATGTGTAGACCATTTATTATGTGGTGTTAAGTATTTCAATGTAATTTCTGGAATACCTTCTTGTTTATAATCACCTTGTACTGGTTTATATGACAATACAGGTTTGTACAATGCCATAGCTTCGCCATAGTCGCGCATCATTTCATGATCACAATAGAACGATTGACGACCTGTTACAGTACGGAATGGTACCTTATCTTCTGTAGATGTTGTAAATGGAGAATAACGACGGTTTTTATCATTCTTACCAGTACTTGTTACAGAGCTAATGATAAAGCGTGGTTGACGAACCATGTCATCGAAGGTAATTTTTTCTTGTTCGCGACCTTTTGCATTCTTTTCAAGCCCAGAAAGACCTGTTTTTTCTTCCATCGCTTTCCAAGAACGAACCGCTAATTTACCATTTGTACAAGAAGATAATGTTAATACAACATTACAAGCTTCCTTACATTCGTAAATGCTTGGACGGCCATGAGAAATGAAGTCTGGATTATCAATCGTACCATTTTGAGCATACAATGTTTGATATTCGTCAGATACATCCCACGCCAAACCGTGAGCACCCATTTTATTTTCGATATTAGGTCCTAAAGCAATGTATTTTTCAAAGATCTGACTATAATCGCGTTTTACATGAACGAGGTTCGGCATTGTTTTACCAGGGATTGGTTCACATTCGCCTTTACTCCAATCAAGAACTTTACCTTCTGGTTGCGCTACTTCGCCTGGGCTATCATGGCCAAGTGGAGTAGCTACAATATCTTCATATTCTGTAAAGCCAGATTCTTTTGCTACGCGAGATACTGTTTCTGCAAGGGTACGGAATGTATCCCAGTCGGATTTAGTTTCCCATGCGCAATCAACAGCAGCTTGGAATACATGTACATATGGATGCATATCTGTGGAAGACAAGTCTTCTTTTTCATACCAGGTAGCTGCTGGGAACACGATATCAGAATATAAACCTGTAGACGCCATACGGAAGTCGATATCAATTAAGAGATCAAGCTTACCCGCACCATCTGCTTCGCGCCATTTAATTTCTTCTGGACGCGTAGGAGCATCATCATCTTCCAATACGGCATTTTTTGTGCCTAATAAATGTTTCAAGAAGTACTCATGACCTTTAGAAGAGGAGCCAATAAGGTTCGCACGCCATACAAACAAGTTGCGAGGGTGGTTTTCTTTAGCTGCAGGATCCTCTACGCAGAATTGTAAATCTTTATTTTTCAAGGCTTGTGCTACATATTGGTTGATTTCCGCTTCTGTACTAGCACCGGCTGCGCGAGCATCATTAATCAATTCTTGGCTACCTTTATTGAAAGTAGGATAAGATGGCAACCAGCCTAAACGAGCCGCTAATACGTTGTAATCCCCAGGATGACGATAGCGAGGTTTAGCCAATTTAGATACGCGGTCTGCCAAATCGATGCAGTCAGAACGATATTGCTCTGTAGCAAAGTAGAACCAAGATGTACCATTTTGCAAACGAGGAGCCTTACTCCAGTCATTGGCAGTCATGATACCACCCCAACCTTCAACAGGACGAAGTTTTTCTTGACCTACGTAGTGGGCCCAACCACCACCGTTAACACCTTCTGTACCACAGAACATGATAAGGTTCAAAATAGTACGGTAAATAACATCGGCATGGTACCAGTGGTTAATACCACCGCCCATGATAATCATGGAACGACCTTTCGTTTTTTCTGCATTATCTGCAAACTCACGTGCTGTAGCAATAGCAATGTCTGCTTTTACGCCAGTGATTTTTTCTTGCCATGTAGGTGTATAAGGTGTGTCGTCAGTGTAAGCTGTCGCCACCTCACCACCGATACCGCGGTCAATACCATAGTTAGCAAGAATAAGATCGTATACAGTAGTCACTTTCACAGGACCATCAACAGTTTGTACTGTAATAGTTGGAATAGCGCGTTCAATAATGCCTTCGTGCTCTTCATCACCAAAGTATGGCAATTTAACAACAGTCACATCTTCCCGTTGATCAAATACGGATAAGCGAGGATCGATTTTAGCCCCTGTATCACGATTTTCAAGACGTAAGTTCCATTTTTCAGGATGTGTGTGACGTTCGCCCATTGTACCATTAGGAACAACGATTTCATTTGTTAATTCATCAATCAATACCATTTGGAAGTCAGCGCCTTCCTCTTGGCGGCCTAAGTCCTTAGCATTCAAGAAACGGCCTGGTTGAACTGTTCCGTTGATGTCTTCAACGCGTACAAGGAATGGCATATCTGTGAACTCTTTTGCATACTCTTTGAAGTATGGAGTTTCTTTGTCGATGTAATATTCTTTTAAAATAACATGACCCATTGCCATGGCAAGCGCCGCATCGGTACCAGCTTTTACATTGAGCCATGCATCGGAAGATGTGGTAGATTCCGCATAGTCAGGAGACACGGATACTACTTTAGTCCCTTTATAACGAACCTCTGTCAAGAAGTGAGCATCTGGCGTACGAGTTAACGGTACGTTAGAACCCCAAGTCATGATGTAACCAGCATTATACCAGTCACCAGATTCAGGTGTATCAGTTTGTTCACCCCAAACTTGAGGGCTGGAAGGTGGCAAATCGGCATACCAGTCATAGAAGGACAATGGTGTACCACCCATCAAGTTAAGGAAACGAGCCCCTGCTGCATAGGACAACATGGACATCGCAGGAATTACCGAGAATCCTGCGTTGCGGTCAGGGCCGTAAGTTTTTGCTGTATATAGTAAGGATGCTGCAGTGATTTCTGTTGCTTCATCCCATGTGGAGCGCACAAAGCCACCCATACCACGGGCAGACTTATATTTTTTCGCTTTTTCAGGATCTTCTACGATAGATTTCCAAGCTTCGATTGGGTTCTTAGCATTCTTCTTTGCTTCTCTCCAAAGCTCCGCCAATTCGCCACGTACATAAGGATATTTTACGCGCAAAGGGCTATAGAGATACCAAGAGAAGGTCGCACCACGAGGGCATCCACGTGGTTCATAATCCGGCATATCATCTGGTGTTTCAGGGTAATCGGTTGCTTGATTTTCCCAAGCTACAACACCATTTTTAACATAAATGTTCCAGCTACAAGAACCAGTACAGTTTACACCATGAGTCGTACGGACTACTTTATCGTAGGACCAACGGTCACGATAAAAATTTTCCCACTCGCGACCACCATCTTCTGTGATTTGATGACCACTTGGAGATACTTCCTTCTTGCGAAGAAACTTAAACTTTTGAGACAACAAGCTCATCTCGTGTCCTCCTTCAAAACTACAAAAAAATCCCTTGTGCTAGATATGCTAACACAAGGGAGAAAATCCTGTTATTCGATATTACTAATATTAGGGTCGATACCATCAACCTCTAAATCAAGTAATCCGATTAAAGCGTCAAAATCACAGATTACTAGATGGTGTTTGTCATAGGCTACATAGCCTAACTTACGCAACTCACTTAACATGCGATTTAAACTTTCTCTTGATGTGGCAGCAAACTCAGCCAACTCTTGATTTGTTAGGGCAATATCAATAAAGATACCATCCTCGCGCTTTACACCATAACTATTGGCTAAGCGCAACAAGGTAGAATAGAATGCTCCCTTCTTGCCGTAAAGTAGCAAGTCTCGGTATTTTGCCTGTTGACGACGCATATGTAAAGTGTAGATTTTCATCATCGCAATGGCCAATGAATGGTCTTTTGCAATAGCCCCTTCCAACACATCATAGCGTATACAATAAACAGAGCAATCCTCCCGAGCAATGGCGTTGAACACATATGATCTAGTGTTCTCCTCATACAACGGAACCTCACCAATTACATTATTCGGACCTACTAGACGCAACGCAAAAATGTGCCCACTAGATTCGAATTTCTTAATGCTCATTCTACCTTTTAACACTACGTAAAAGTGTTCTGCCTTGTCCCCCTCGTGGAAGAGAAAATCACCTTTTTTAAGATGGAGTTCCTCGCCCGGCAAAGCAAGTAATTGGTTAATTAAATTTTTATCCATACCTTTACCACTCCATTGTACTTTTAAAATAAAATCCATTAGTTATACTAATCTATTTATAGTAAAAGTACATGTATTATATACTTTTTTGTATATATAAGATTATTATAACTTATTAATTTCAGAATATGTGTGTTTTATATCACATTCACAAAAAATTTTACAATATATAATATATTTGTGATATAAGACATTGCAAATTTTGTTGATACAATAATTATAACTCAGTTCTCTAAGTAATTCGAATATTTTCTATAGAAATTCTATAAATTGCAATATTCATATACATTGACTGATAATTGTATCTTCCATGTCTTCATTGCATGTATAGTTTTTCAGTAAGGAGAAGTTCAAAATGAGCGAACTAAAAATGCCTCAAGTAGGGGCAAGCCGTAGCGAAATTGTGGCTAATTGGCAACCAGATAATCCAGAATTTTGGGAAAAGTTTGGTAAAAAAATTGCTAAACAAAACTTGGTTATATCCACAATTGCATTAACCCTTTCATTCTGTGTATGGTATTTATGGGCAACCATTGCAGCACAACTAAATGGCGCTGGCTTTAACTTTACAACAGATCAATTATTTACATTAGCCGCATTACCAGGTCTTGTAGGTGCTACATTACGTTTCGTATATACCTACATGCCAGCCTTAATCGGTGGTAAGAACTGGACATTTATTTCTACACTTATTTTATTAGTTCCTGTTGTATGGCTTGGCTTTGCCGTTCAAGATACAACAACTTCTTATACGACATTCATGATTTTAACTGCCCTTATCGGTTTAGCGGGCGGCAACTTCTCGTCCTCCATGGCGTACATTGGCAACTTCTTCCCTAAATCTGAAAAAGGTACAGCTCTTGGTATCAACGGCGGCGTTGGTAACCTTGGTATCTCCGTAATCTACTTCTTAGCTCCATTCGCTATGGGTTCCGCTGCATTAGGTAGCGTATTTGGTGTAACACCAGCTATCATCAAAGGTAATGCAGTATACCTTGCCAATGCGGCTTTCATGTGGATCGTACCACTCGTTGTTATCCTTGCACTTATGACACGTTTCATGGATAACTTACCACTAGAAAAACCAAATCCTAAAAATCTTGTACAAATCTTTGGGAACAAACACACTTGGGCGCTTACATTGCTATACACTTGTTCCTTCGGTGCTTTCTCTGGTTATGCGGCAGCACTTGGCTTATTAGTAGGTAAAGAATTCCCTGAAGTTCCATTTGCTTCTATCGCATTTGTTGGTCCTCTTGTATCAGGTGCCCTTCGTCCTGTAGGCGGTTGGTTATCTGATAAAATTAACAGCGGTACAAAAGTTACCTTTGTAAGCCTTCTCGGTCTATGTGTAACAACAGCGCTAATTGCAGTTGGCGTAGATATGCACAACTTCCCATTCTTCTTTGCTATGTCCGTGTTGACCTTCGTAAGCTGTGGTTTCGCAACAGGTGCAACATTCCGTATGATTCCACACGTATTTGGCAATCCATTGCTTTCCTCTTTAATTACAGGTTTCGTTGCTGCCGTAGCTGCATACGGTGCCTTTATTACACCTAAAATCTTCGGCTTTGTATATTCCACATTTGGTAATATCCATCCAGCCTTTGCTGTATTGTTAGCCTTCAACATCGTAACTGTAGCAGTATGCTACTGGTTCTATGTGCGTAAAAGCGCCAATATGAACGTATAATTTTCTGGAACAGAAAATTTACGTTCACTGGACGGTACAACAAAATATAATTCACTTTTCTAAACTAAGTGATAAAAGAAACCCCGCATCTCTCCTCCATACTTATCAGGTCTGCGGCCTAGGGCCTTGACCTCGTAAGTCGGATCGATGCGGGGTTTCTTTTATGAGAATATAGTTGCGAATGCGATACTCATATATTGTGAATTATATTTTACGAAGTATAGTGCGTATATTAACTTTTCTGTTCAAAATTATAGCCTTCATTTTGAGGGGAGAAAAATGGACTGCTAGGCAGTCCATTCATTCTAATTTGACGATATATACCTTTATCTCTATAATATAAATAGATAGTCAGACGAGTAGGAACGTCAGGCGCATCTCAAAAACTAATTATCTAGGAAATGGCCTTTCTGTTTATCTAATTACACTTGGTAACGGAGGGCTATTTGCTTTTTGAGAGACCCAACCTCGCCGACTACCTTAAGAACATTATAAATCGAACGAATATACGATACAATAAGCAGTTATTTATCGATATATATGAATTAAATAATAATAAAAAGGGACTGCCAAGCAGTCCCTTTTTATTATCCAAAAATTTCTTCTAGTAGTGCATCGTCGATGATGGTACCAACGTAGAAGTCGCTGAAGATGCCGTATTTTGCACTGGCTTCTTCGAAGCGCATATCGTATACGATTTTTTTGAATTGGATGTCGTCGTTACTAAAGATAGTAATACCCCATTCCCAGTCGTCTAGGCCACAGCCACCTGTAGTGAATTCAGATAAAACGTCTAAATATGTTTTACCAAGTTCGCCGTGAGCTTTCATCAGAGCTCCGCGTTCTTGCGGTGGTAACATGAACCAATTGTCATCACCTTCGCGTTTTTTACTCATATTATAAAAACAGATATATTTATCGCGAGGTACATGAGGATATAATTTTTGATTAACCTCCTCTGTATCTAACTTGGCCTTAACATAGGTGCTTACTTCTGTTACAGATGTATAAGAGTATGTTTGTACTAATACGCTTGCAATGGCAAGACGGCGGAATTTACGTTCTACTTGAGCCAAGTATTCAAGGGATGGGCCGAGAATCCATAGAATTAAATCCCCTTTTGCTCCATTACAATCATAGAATGCATAGCTACCTTCTTTAGCTTGATGTTTAGCTTCAAGGTCGGCTAAGAATGCTTTTAATTCATTGCGCGCTGCTGCTTTTTCATCCTCTGTGAAGCAGTTCCATGCGCTGAAATCCATGGCGAATACCATGTGTTGGCTATGCCAACCTTCTACTGTAGGGATTGCTTTTCCCATTATGATCACTCCTATCTATGGTGATTATATCAAAATAATAATGTATATCTATAATTACGGAAATCAAAAGACTCCACTTACTATTATAGCATATAGAGTCTTTTCAATTTAGTTTCTATTAAGATTTTTTATTAGTATATTCTTTAGTTAAGACTAAATTACTGCTTTTAGGATGAGATAATCCTATGTCGCTTAATACTATACTAACTCTTTTAAGCAAGTCACTATTTTACTTTTCATTCACAAGTTTTTCTACAAGTTCTTTTGCTTGTTTTACACCGTCAGGAATCCCGATTCCATCAAAAGGTGTGCCGATGAGGTGTAGATTTGGATACTGCTCGGCTACATGTTCACGTACGACTTTAATACCTGCACGATGGCCTACATTATATTGAGGCATGCAGTGAATGAGACGATTGATGCGCACCCACTCTGGCTTGGCAGAAAAATTCATAATATGTTGAATTTCTTTGACTGCCAATTCTGAAAGTTCCGCTTCACTGAGTCGTTCTACTACATCATTACCTGGCTTACCAATAAAGACGCGCAAAACCACCTTATCATCAGGGGTAGTTTGAGGCCATTTTTGATTAAGAATAGTACACGCTGTAAGAGGTGTATCCGTATTACGGGTAATAAGCAGACCCGATCCTTTTAAATCACCATCAAAGGTACTTTTATCAAAGGCCATAATAGCAATGGCGCAACTAGATTGCTCCATGGATCGCAAGAAATCAAAACCCGCATCATCCTTGAACCATTGAGTATATGTTGCCGGCGGTGTAGTGATAATCACATGGTCTGCCGTAGATTGACAGCCACAAGAATCGTTACACGACTTCACTACATCGATTGCATATACACCATCAATATATCGAATATCAGAAACTAGCGCACCTGTATGCAAGTGTACATTACTAGGCATAGCCTTGACGATAGCAGTAATAACGCTTTCAAGTCCACCTGTCAATTGACGGAACATGCCAGATTGAGCAGCAGTACCCTTTCGACTTTCCATATCCGCTTGTGTCTTAGCAGACTGATGATTAGAACTAGTCTTTGTCATTTGACTAGAATTGTTTACACTATTACCAGCAGAAGTATCTTGACTAGTCTTAGCTTCGTGACTTTCAAATTGACGGTCTGTCATAGTACCTTTACCAGCACGAGGCACATCGCCTTCTGCTACAGCATCTTTAGCTGCTTTAGAGACACCTGCTTTGGAATGACTCATCTTAGCAGCCATCATACCTTTCACCATGTTCCCATATTTTTGTTCAACTTGAATAAAATGAGGGAATGTCGACAATAGACTAATTTTATAAATATCGCCACCATAAATACCCGCTAATAGGGGCTCGATGAGCTTATCCATCATTTCTTGTCCTAAGTGGTATTTGAAGAAATGACCAATGGATACATCCCCATTTTCATCGAGTTGGTATGGTTTCTTAAAATAATCTAAGCCAGCACGCAATTTACCAGGCCAAGAAATGAGCGTTGCTTTCACAAAGGGCATCATTTCCGTAGGAATGCCCATGATGGAGCCGCCCGGGATTGGGTGGATAGAGCCCTTATCATACACAAAGGCTTGACCTGTTTCATTAGACACAAGGGTATCCCCTAGCCCAAGATCATGCACGAGATCTGTCATTTCTGTTTTACGACCCAAATAGGAGTCAGGACCGAGTTCCACTACGAAGTCATCCACACGTTGCGTTTGTATTTTCCCACCAAATCGTGGTGCTTGTTCGTAAAGAGTAATGGTCCATTCCGGCTTTGCATGACCTAGATAATAAGCCGCTGTTAGCCCTGTTAAGCCACCGCCCACAATTGTTACGTTCACGAATGAATCCTTTCTATTATTGCACTCGCCATTGCTTGTAAAAATGTTTCATTACAATTTGGCATGGGTACACGCATATATGTTGCGCCCTTTGCTTCAACGAGTTCTTTACACTCCACATCATTATCGTACAATACCTCAACGTGATTGCTTACAAATCCAAATGGTACAAAAACAATGCGATCAGCACCAGTTTGTAAGGCTTCGTTGATAGCATCCTCTACAGTAGGGCCCAACCATTGTCCATGAGGAGCTGCACTTTGCCACGCCACAGTCCATTTCGGTAATTTACAATGTTCAGCAATCTCTTTGGCGCTTTCCTCTAAAGCTAACGCATACGAATCGCCACCATGATTATTGATAAGAGGTATACTGTGAGCACTAAAAATAACGAATACATCTTTAGCATTATGCACACACTTTGAAAGTGCTTTTACCCAGTATTCCTTAAAAGTTGGTTGGTCCCACCAGGAACGAATAAAGTCGAATGTCACATTATCATAGTTTGAAATGGCTGCTTGCACTTGTTTTTCATAAGCTCCAGTACCGAGAGCGGTGAAGAATGGAGCTGTTACAATAGCGATAATATGCTCCACTCCTTGCTGGACTAAGCAGTCAACCGCATCTGCAATGGATGGTTTCATGTGTAAAAAACCAATAGCGGAAGGCATAGTTGGCAACAGAGTAAGCAATGCTTTATATTGGCACTCTGCCATAGTTTGAAGCTCAATATTTTCCCATTGACCGATTGTATCATAACGCTTAGTGAGATTTGTAATCTCTGCTTCCGTTGGTACACGGCCACGACGAATGCTCGTCATATAGGGTACTAAATCATCCTTACTTAAAGGGCTACCATAAGACAGGAATAATAATCCTTTTTTTTCTACTTTCACTAATTTACCTCTCTTGAGTCCAAATCTCACGACTACGTTCATGCACATAGTCCGTTAGCCAATGGAGTTTTTGAGGATCTGCCTCTGGGAATACGCCATGACCTAAATTAAAGATATGGCGCCCATAGCGAACGCCGTCGAGCAAGATGCGATCCACTTCGCGGGCCAATGTTTTTTCGTCTCCGAACAAATACGCCGGATCCAAGTTACCTTGTACCGTTTGTGTTACGCCGCGCTCGTTTGCCATAACGATGGAACTACGCCAATCAAGGGCAATGACATCTAAAGGCAAGTGAGACCAAATAGACACCAAATGATCCGTACCAACACCATTCATGGCCATTGGCAAATGAGGATATTTAGCTTTCACAGTCTTTATGATTCGTTCCATATGAGGGTAAATTCCTTGTTTATACTGGTCTGCATTAACAGCACCTACCCAAGAGTCAAAGATTTGAAGTGCATTAGCACCCGCATCGGCTTGCATGGACAAGTACGCAATGGACATGTCCGCTAGTTTTGTCATCAATGCATTCCACATATCTGGAGCACCGATGAGCATACCGCGAGTCTTATTGTAATTCTTTGTTGGGCCCCCTTCGATAAGGTAGGACGCAATAGTAAACGGTGCCCCGCAGAAACCAATGAGCGGCACGTCGAGCATACCAGAAGTTAATAATGTAATCGTTTTCGCAATATAATCTACCTTTGTAGGATCAAAGGTTTCTAATTTATCCACATCAGCCATAGAGCGGATAGGCGTGCTAAATACAGGCCCCACACCAGCCTTGAGCTCTACATTTACATTCATAGCCACCATGGGGCTCATAATATCTTTGTAGAGAATCGCCGCATCGACGCCATATTCCTTAACAGGTAATTCCGTAACGCGAGCACATAGCTCAGGCTCTTTTGTAATTTCAAATAATGTATATTTTTCTTTGATTTTGCGATATTCCGCTTGGCTACGGCCAGCTTGACGCATATACCACACAGGCGTTACACCCGGGTTCTTCCCCTGGATCATGTCCAAATAAGCTGTGTTCAAGTACCCAACCCCTTTCGTTCTAAATGTATACTAACACACTTGTGTAACTAAAACAGTTACTTTAGTTACAATCACTTACATTATTTATTCTTTAATAATCCCTAATAATCCCTGTGAAAGCATATGCCTCCACAGGGATTATTATTTCATTACCACTTTAATTTGACTGAGTCTTTAATTCAAGTCTGAAATTCATTTAGCTACGACTCAATCTATGGCAATCGATGCCCATAATAGATTGAGCCATATCATATACGGAGCGTTGACAAGTAAAGAGCCAAATCTGTTGATTTTTCCCAAGCTCAGCCAATAATTCTAAAGCACTACGCTGACGATTTTCGTCAAAGCGCACAAGAATATCGTCCAAGATAATCGGTAAGGACTCCACTTGATAAGAGAATACCTTAGCTAGGGCGAGTCGTAATGACAAGTACACTTGATCAGCTAAGCCACTAGACCAAAATTTAAGTTCTAGTCGTTCCCCATTATTGTTGATAAGTGCTACCCCTTTATTAATGCCTAGAATATCAAGCGTATACCTCTCACCAGTTAGTTTTTCAACATAAGAGGAGGCAAGCTCTAACATATGAGGTTGTTTTTCTTGTTCATACGATTGTTGAGCCTTATCCATACAATGGCTTATCAATACTTGTGTAGCCCAATCTTCTAGTGCAGACTCTAATTCACTTTGTAAAGCCTCTCGTTCTTGCAACATTTGGTGTTGCTCCTGGTCAGATCCAAGTGTACGCATTGCTTCAACGATTTGACCACGGCGCTCGTACAAGGTAGCCAATTTATCTTCAATAGAGGCTATTTCACGCTCAGAGTGAGCCAATTCATCTAACCAGTTATCTTTGTTGCCTTCTCGCAAACGACGATAGAACAGGTCTTTATTCTCCGCATCAGGAGCAAGTAAATCCAGCTGAACCTGACTTTGCTTGTAGATAGTTTGCCACTGTTTATATTGGTCCTCATCGATAAGATGTTGACGATACTCGTTGGAACTTTCCATACCAGCTTTATGGAGTAATTCTTTTTGGCGAAGGAGTAGTTCTTTTTCCTTGCGGTGCCAATTATCGTATTCATTACGTAAACTTTTACGTTGTGCTTCCTTTTGTTCCCATACGACTTTGTTTTGCTGAAAGTTTTTATATTGGTTATAAATGCGTTTTAGCTCTGTTGGAGATACTGGCGCCTCTACACCAAGGTTATACCACAAGGTCATCGCTTGGTCTTCAATAATGCGTAGACCTTCTTTATGCTCCGCTAAACGTTTTTCATAACCTTCAATAGTACGTAACTGTTCATGATATTGATCATACTCTTGCTTAAGGCCGAAGAAATCATCTTCGTTGAGGCTCTTAGCCGCCCCTCGGGGTAACCAGTTTTGCCATGCTGCGAGGGCTTCATCATAAATACCTTGTAAGGTATGCCCTTCCTGAATCCAACGCTCAAGATGTGCCTCTCCTTCTAAGGATGGTATAGGGCTCACTGTAGGTGTAGCAGCCTTGATCAAAGCCTCTAGCTGATGTTCTACATCAGATTTACGGGAAGATAAAATTTGTAACTCATAGTTTAATTTAGACACATCAGAGTTACCATTATGAAGCCTCCAGGTAGCATACCAGAATAGCCCCATAGATAGAATCAAGAAAATAAAACCACCTATAGTATATAATGCAGATTCAAGAACCAACAGGCCTGCTAATACTACCAATACAGCTATAACAGCACCTATACCACTAATGCGTTGTAGCCATTTTGGCAGAATTGTGGGCTGTGCGTCTGAACCATAACTATTCCGTCTAGCCTCTAGTCTAGCCTCTACTTGATCTATATCCATTAAGATACGATCTAATTCACGTTCTAAATATTCTTTTTTAGCTAATTCTTCTTCACTAAAGTTAGGTAAAGTTGCACCTTCAAGGTTCGCCGTCGGCACCTCATCGGTAGCCTCTGCAGGTTTGCGGTCTTGCCAATGTAAAAGTTGTTCTTTTGCGGTGCGCAAACGACTTGCCAAACGTTCTCCATCAAACCAATTAATGTCTTCTGCCATTGGCTCATCGTGACGCCACGCAGAATGTAAGGTGCGTGAAAACTCTAATTGTTCTCTAACCTTACGGATGTACGCATCGCCTTCTTCGCACTCACGGCGTAATTGCTCCCATTTAGCACCTTGTTGAATAAGGTCTTCAATATCTTGGCCGTAAGTTCCAAATGGGCTATCAGGACTAAAGTTGGCGGGCATCAATGCCGCTTCCTTTTCCTGCCATAATTGCATATTGTCACGAGCCCGTTTTATTTCTTCATCAAGACGTAGGAACTCATCACGACTCAAGGCGAGCTCACTATTATACTGCTGCATGTGCATACGCGCCTCTTCACTGCGACGATATGTATCCCACGCACGCAATACTACATCGATACCATCCCGATATTCCTTCCATTCTTTCAACTGATTTTGCAATTCCATTTCGGTTTGCTCCGTACTGTGAAAGACGGTTTGTAATTCCACATATTGCGCTTCATGCTCCGCCAACTGACTCAACTTTTGACGGTTTTCTTTAAGCTCATCCATCAATACATTGATGCGACGTTTACCATTCGAGGATGCTACAAGTAGGTCTGTAGCCCCTTTTTCAACATCCTTAACAGCTCCACCTAAGTGTTCTCCCCCTTCGGCGCCAAAGAATCGAGAACGAACCTCTACCTCTTGTAATACATCAAGGCCTTGTAGATCGTCTAATGTTAACGCAAATATGCGGTTATATGTTTTTTTATCGATGCCATGCCACCAATGTTGAGCCGGCTCTTCATGGATGGCAGGATGACCAGGGCTGTAAAAGTCTAACTGCTTACCCTTACGACCGATATAGTAACTTTCACCATTACGGTCCACATCAAGGGCCCCCGTCATAGGGCCATAAGCCTTATGAGTACCGCCAAATAACAAGGTGCGCATCCCTTCGAGCAAGGATGTTTTACCACTTTCATTAGGGCCATACATGAGTTGAACCCCATTGTCACCCGTGGTGAAAGACCAGTCGCGATACGGGCCAAATTCATCAAATCGTATACGTTTAATGTTCATCATTAGCCCCCATCAACACAGTAACACCTTCAATTTCACAACGTTTCAAAGCTCGTGCCAATAATTCATCACTCAATAAATCGGCATATGCGCCTAAGCGCTTAAATTCAGGACGATTACCCATGATTTGACGCGCAGTCTGTATCGCATCCCCATCTACCATATCGTCATAAGCACGCAAGTAATCACCTACTACATCTGTTAATAAACGTCGTTCAACTAGATTAATACTAGGTCGTATATTAGAAATAATACGGTAAGGCATAACGAATATAGATTTGCCTTTCTCTTCATTTTGAGACTCTTGCAACCATAGTTTTCGAATCTCCTCTTGCGTACATAGGCGATGTAGAGGTCCCGTTCCGGACAAAACGAGGGATAGCAAGATGTTTTTCTTATGTTGCTTTCGCAAGTTTTCTTTTTTATGCCGCAAAATCTCTAAGAAATCTGTTTCATTTTGCATGCCAGCAATATCGATTTTGATTTCCTCAAATCGAACAGCACAGGTGTCGATAAATCTCAAATCACAATGACCATTATGAGATACGGATACAAGATAACATCCTTTAGGTCCATGTTCTTTACGATGCAATCCTTGCGAATTACCCGCATAAACTACGAGAGGTTCCTCGCTAAGAACTTGAGATTTATGAATATGGCCCAATGCCCAATAATCCATGGCAGCCTCTGTTAAATCAGTTAAGTTACAAGGTCCTGTTACATTATGATTTTCAGAGCCTACACTAGAACCTACAGTACCATGCATGACAGCAAGGGAAAACTCATCCCGTTCAAAAGCTCTGTATTGACGAGCATAGTTGTCGCTTTCATTACCATGACCACAACTAATGCCATATACGCCACCAATTTCTATATTATTAACGATGAGCGGGAAACGCTGTACCTGTTCGCTAGAAAATATATGGACATTATCTGGCATCTGCAGTTGCGCTCTCCAGCTTTCAGCAGGATCATGATTACCTTGTACCATATAAACATCAATACGATGCTCAGCCAAGCGATACATGGCGCGCACAAAACGGACTTGAGCCTCTAAATTATGGTCTTCGCTATTATAAATATCCCCAGCTATTACGACAGCATGCACATGTTCTGTAATAGCAGTATCAATAATTTTATCTAAGGCTACATAGGTTGCTTCACTTACAACGCGATCAACAGCGCTGCTAATACCTGTAGCATATTGAAAGGGTGCCCCTAAATGCAGATCACCACAGTGTATAAATCGAAACGGCTGCATCTATATCCACTCCTCCATTAATATTCTTATTATAGTTATATATAGTAATTACAATAGTTTATTATACTACAAAACCTTAAAGATAAGTTAAAAATAACTATCATTTAGCATCAAAAAGATATAGTTAAACTAAACTTCTCTTAACTATTAATAAATATAAATTATAAGATAAGCACATATTCTTTCATCATAAGATATAAATCATAATATATTTTTTGTTAACCAATTCATGCATTAAGTTGACAATTTATGTGCGAACGTTTACAATCAAATTGTCAATATATTATGTTTTTATTAAGTTAACAATTTCCTGGAGGCTATTATGGCTTTGCCTATAGATCAACAACCATCCCAAGTGGGTACATACGAAAAAATACTTACCATTGCAAACCGCATCATGAACGGCGGCGAAATTACAAAAGAAGAAGCAATCGAGCTAATTCATACTTCAGATGATGATACTATGATTTTACTCGCTATGGCTGATAAAATTCGCCAACATTTCAATGATAATTCTGTGGATGTATGCGCCATTGTTAATGCTCGATCAGGCAAATGTCCTGAAAACTGTAAATTCTGTGCTCAATCCGCACACCACAACACAGGCGTTCAGGAGTATCCTTTCATGGATGAAGAAAGCATTCTCCAAGCAGCACGTAAAGCTAAAGAGGCTGGTGCCATTCGTTTTTCCATCGTAACAAGTGGTCGTAATACTAATAACCCTGATGAATTTGATCAAATCATCCACGTATTAGGCCGTATCAAAAACGAAATTGGCCTTGAAATCTGCTGTTCTCTTGGGTTGTTAACTTACGAACAAGCACTCAAATTAAAAGAAGTTGGTGTTACTCGATACCATTCCAATATCGAAACGGCACCTAGTCACTTCCCAGATATTTGTACTACACATTCCTACGAAGATAAAATGTTTACCATAGATAATGCACAAAAAGCAGGCATCCGTGTTTGCTCTGGTGGCATTCTTGGCCTTAACGAAACATTAGAACAACGTGTAGAAATGGCGTTCGAACTTAAACGTTTACATATTGACTCCGTGCCATTAAACATTTTGAATCCTGTTAAAGGGACTCCATTTGAAAGCAACGAAGCTTTACGTCCATTGGATATCTTACGTACCTTCGCCGTATTCCGTTTCATCTTGCCAAATGCATTGATTCGTACTGCAGGCGGTCGCGAAGTAAATCTACGGGACTTACAATCTTATGCTCTAAAAGGTGGCCTAAACGGTATCATGGTTGGTGGCTACTTAACTACTGGCGGTCGTTCACCTCAAGACGATCTCCAAATGATTCAAGACTTGGAGTTGACTCGCAATACAGCTCAAGTCTAAAAGCCTCATATATACCATTCTCCATATCTAGAGGATGTAGTATATAAATTATTCCCTAATGCTTTATAAATATTTTACACATAAAAAGAACCATCTAGTTTGCTGTACTAGATGGTTCTTTTATTTCCATAATAAAATGTAAATGGCTTGACCATTTGTGTTACCCGCAATGGGCTCAGGATTCTCATTAAATTCTACATTCTCATACGGCGTCCCGTCTGACATGTACGCATCTACCTTCAATGTTTCCATGGTTCGATTATATCTACTGATATAAACTTTATATCGCAATTCGTCGCCACCCAGTTCATTAACTCGCAGCCACAAAAGTGCATCGTAATCACTCTTCTGTACACTGTCATTGTCAATAAATAATTGGTTTCCTGATGCATCTGGTCCAACATAGTACCAGTCCGTTGCGTTAGTAGTCCCCCCTATACTGAGTAGCCACAAAAGTGTTAATATGGTGAATATTTTACTCATATGACTGCCCCTCTCATGCTATTGAGCTGTATATTTTATAAAAGCTTAATGTGGATAAACCTTTATAAAATATACAACTTCTCCTTTATATAATACCAAAATTGTCCCATATTTATCAACAATAATTAAAATTAATTACCATGTTTTTTACAAATATAAGAAACTTAAAGAAATTTATTAAATTTCTTCATTTTTAACTCATTTACCCTTCCTATAATGATAATGTCAAATGATAGATAGAGGTAACAATTCCCTGGTTACCGTACGTGTATTTATCTCCCGACAAGTAATACTAACCCCAAACCTACTACTTGTTTAAATACATGTTTCATTTGATATTAATACTAACACTCCCCTTACATGAAAAAAGGACTCCCAATGGAGTCCTTTTTTCGTTGTCTAAAAAATTCATAGAATACTAAAACATAAGCGAGTTTGAATACTATTTACTTTGTAAACCACGATAAACGAGTTCAAAAATAATTTTCTGAGCTTCTAACCACTCATCACTTTGAGACCACTTATATTCTTTATTAACAGCATATAGTCCGTGTACTAAAAATAAAAAAATAGATACGCCCACATCAAATGAAACCCCAAGTGCTTCTGCCATAACAAGCCCTTGCCGATCTTTTTCACGCCGTATAATGCGTTGTAATACATATTCTGAAATTTGTTCATCCAAAAATAAAGGTAAATACTTTTTATGTCGTATAATACGCTGACATAAAGGCAATCTATCAAAAATAGAATCGTATGCTTCTCTCAACGAAACAGAATTAGAAGCAGCTGATAAGGTGTTAGCTATAGTTTGTAAATTATTGTTATCTACCATTCCTGGCTTTGAATAAGCGATTGCATCATCCACTAAATCATCAACAATTTCCATGATATTACTATAGTGTAAATAAAAAGTAGAACGAGTTATACCTGACGTTTTACACAACAATGTTACTGTTATAGACTCAAAAGAATGGTTCTTTAAACAACTAAGCAACCCTTCTTTTAACAATATACGTGTCATTTCTTTTCGAGTTATCATAAAACCTCCAATATAGACACTTTTATACAATATGTCTATTAATAAACAGAGTGTTAATTATTGTTGAGACTAGTATAACAAAACAAGGTACACTAATTCTAGAGATTACAAATAATAATCTATTCAATTAAATCAATAATAATTCAATTAAGGAGATAACTATGACACAATATACTCACATTCGAAATGCAACGGGAAAATTAACAATAAAAAACACAACATTTCTTATTGATCCATTCTTAGCACCAAAAGATACTTATCCTGGCTTTGAAGGAACATTTAACTATCAACAAAGAATGCCTATGGTTGATTTGCCTGTATCAATGGATGAGCTATTAAACGATGTAACAGCAGTAGTAGTTACACATACACATCTTGATCATTGGGATGATACGGCAATCAATTCTATTCCAAAATCACTTCCTATTTTTGTACAAAATACAGCGGACAAAGAACTTATTACTACTCAAGGTTTTAACGATGTACGCATTATTTTTGAAAGTCTGGAGTTTAATGGTATCACATTAAGAAAAACAGGTGGCTCCCACGGCACTGTAGAAATGTATGCAAATCCAGTTCTCGCACCATTAGCAGGCGATGCGATGGGCGTTATTTTTGAAGCAGCAGACGAACCAACTGTGTACCTTGTAGGCGATACAGTTTGGACAAGTGATGTAGAGAAGGCCCTCCTTCGCTTCGACCCTAACGTTATTATTATGAACACTGGATATGCTCAAATTTTAGGCTTTGAAGATAGTATTATTATGGGTACAAAAGATATTGCCCGCATGGTGGTACGTAAACCAGAGGCTAAAATTATTGCGGTTCACATGGATACAGTTAATCATACTGCAACAAGTCGTAAGGATGTGCGCAAATTTATCAAAGGCACCAACATTGAAAGCCATGTAGCAGTGCCTGAAGATGGTGAAACCATCACACTTTAATAGGTCTAAAACAATTAGTACATTATACTACGGCCAATACAAGACTAGTAAAAAATCGATCCACAAACAATAAAAAACACCCTCTTAATTCTAATAGTCATAATAACTATAAGATCTATAGAGGGTGTTTTTATACTTAACTACAAATTATAATCTATCAAAAGATAAACTATTTTACTTCAGCCCAACCTAAAGCAGCACGCTTTTCATCGATATCTGCCAAGATTTTCTCAGCTACTTTAGCAGGATCCGTATTTACATACATAACAGAGCCTAAGATATCCTTAGTATCTTCTTTAAGCCATTTTGTAACGGCATCAGAGCCTTGTGTAGGCGGCTCAACACAGTGGTAAGAGTTAATCCCCATCAAGCGGAAGCCAAGGGATGCATCAATACCCTTTTCGTTAGACCATTCAGGGCTAGACATAGCAAATGGCAATTGTGGTAAATTAAGGCCGAGCTCTGCAGCAATACCACCGAAGATGCCGGAGGAACGTGCATTATCTACACATTCGCCCACATGCCATACTGGTGGTTGATCATCGCCTAAGAACTCTTGCAATGCAGGGCTACATTTTTTGTTAGCATCTGTATTGCAATAGCCAAGTTTCATCAATGGGAAGGATGCACAACCGTTTGTAAGGATGATACAGCCATTTTTAATAAGTGTATCAACGATATCTACAGTTGCTTTTTCGTAGATAACGCGAGGGTTGGAACAACCTACTACGTTAACGATACCGCGAACTTTACCAGATTTTAATGCCTCTGCCAATGGTTTGAAGGAACCATAATGTTTAACAGTAGATTCTGGAGAGAAACCAACTTCTGCAGTAATTTCATATGGCGGAATGAATACAGGCATACCCTTGCGCAATTCATGAGCTTCAAGAGCGCGATCCAAAATTTTGCGAGCCAAATCTTTTGTTTCAGCCAAGTTAGTGTGATGATGATCGTAGCCGATGTGTTCAGCACCTGGTAAACGAGCTGCATCAGACGTAGTGATAACCTTTGTGTTGAAGCAACGTGCTACGTCCATGATAGCAGGATATACGTCTTGTACGTCAGCTACCCAGCAATCGAGTGCGCCTGTACCAAGTACGAGCTCAGCGCCGATAGCATTACACAATGGAATAACATTTTCATAGCGGTACATACTGGATAAGCCAGAGCAGCAAATACCATAGAATTGAATACCTTTAGTTCCGATAGCTTTTGCTTTTTCTAAATACTCTTCGGACGCACCAATCTTACAAATTTGAGAAACCAATGTTGGCAAGTGACCATGAACAGCGATGTTAACATACCCTTTTTTCAAGGCTCCAATGTTAACTTTGGATGTACGGCGACCGCCTTGACCGAATAATGCATCAGTAGCGATATCTGCGGCCACTACGCCTGTGAATGTGAACGCAAGACCACAACGTAAGAATTGTTTCATGTTGCTTTCCCAATCGCCATCTGTACCTACGGTTGTACGATGATATGCATCAAAGGCTTCATTGTATGCGGAAACAGGCAAGATATCCAAGTTTTTCCAAACTTCGCGACGCTCTGCAGGAGCCATAGCTGTAATTGTTTTATATTCACCTGGCAATGCACGGCTCAAATCTTCGAGCAATACATCTGCTAAATCATTAGCCACTTCTTTCAAGGAACGACCTTCTTCAGGGATGTTGAAAGCCTTACATACAGTACGGATTTTTTCTTCCCCTAAAATTGGAATGTCCAATTGGTCATTAGCAGCAGCTTTCAAAGAAATCAAGATTTCACGAGCATGTGCACCATGTTGAGTCAAACCACCTGCAGCAGCACGTGTCATATTACGAGCTACGATGAGGTCAGCATCCGCACCGCAGACACCACGAGGACTCTTAGGTGTAATTTTACAAGGGCCCATGAAACAGATACGACAACATATACCAGCAATACCAAATGTACATTGTGGTTGTTGTTTATCAAAGCGGTCAAATACCGTATCACAACCGATTTGCTCCATACGAAGAATCATTTCACGCACAGCAGGATCTGGTGTTTGTTCAATTACATCTTGTTTTGTAGGCCATGTTTTACGATACTCAGCAACAGCTTTCATGTAGTCATTTACACCATGTTCATGAGGTACCCCTGGTTCATGAGTGTGTGGCACCCATTTATCCGTCGGAAGAGCCTTTGCATGACTATGATCGTGGTCATGTTGATGATCGTGGTCGTGACCATGATGATCATGACCGCCACAGTGGCAATGATGTTCATGATTATGGTCGTGACCATGTTGTTCACCATGATTGTGTTCATGGGTATTTTTATTTTCCACATCTTTACTCATTTGAAACCTCCTAGGGGCCTACATAGGCCAACCAATAAAAACAAAAACATATTCTACTTTTAATTCACTTTAAATCCACTACAATGATGGGTTTTAAATCCTATCTCCTAAATATGTTTTAATCTACTATAAGTATATTTTCTGAAAAGACATTTGTCAATTAGAATTTGAGAAATTTTTGACGCATCTATATCTAAGAATATGATAATTACTATATTTATTTAATTCGATTCTTTCAGTTTCTTTTCATAAATAAAAAGAGACTAATTCCTAAATTTTACAGGAATTAGTCTCTTTATTTTATTGATTAATTGATTGATTTACGTATTAATTTATATATTAATTATTAATTTATTAATATGATCCACCCCTCAGGATATGCCACCTAACCATCTTTATACCTATACACTACAAAAATTGCAGCATGATATGTGCTACTTCAGATAAATGGAAACGTTTTGCCCGATCAGACCTCGCCACAAGAACTAATTGGCGGAAACAAAGTTTCGATGCAAGAGGATAGAATTTAACCTTATCGTCATCCCCCTTTCTATTGAGCGTGCTCGGCAAGAATGTAATACCATAATCATCTTCTACCAAGGACCGGCATGAATCTAGAGTTTCAGAGCCAATGACGGCTTTGGGCACAAAGCATTCCGCTTGGCATAAACGGTTTACCAACGTCCGTAATTTGAGTCCTTCTCTTAGCAAAATAAACGGAAATGCTCCAAAGGGTGCAATTTCTCGAATTCCATCACCAGTCATGAGAGAATCTGCAATGGCTATAGCCTTCTTATTTTCCACACTAATGGCCAATAAAATCTGCTCATCTAAAACGGGATAACTTTCAAGATCCTGAGAATAAATCGGCGTTGGGAATAACCCTACATCTACTAAGCCATCACAAATTTGCTGTTCCAAAAAGTGAGATTCACCCTCTACAACATGGAACTCCCAAGACGGTTCAATCTGTTGAAAGCTTTTCAATGTTTTCCCAAGCATATGATGTCCATAGAATTGAGACAAGCCGATACGCACATGATAGGCTACATCTGTGCCTTGATTAATGATAGATTGCGTTAAAGCCTCCGCCTTTAAAACTAACGGCATGCCCTCTTTTGCAACTTGTAACGCCGCAGCAGTTGGCACGACTTTTGTGCGATCACGAACAAACAACGTAACGCCTAGCTCTGCTTCAATACGACGAATCCCCTGACTCAACGCCGGCTGAGAAATATATAATTTTTTAGATGCCTTTGAAAATGATGCCATCTCAACGATGGTACTAATATATTTAATGTCTTTTATGTCCATATAGAAGTCCTTATAACTATGTCCGTATACAAGTCTTATAATAAAACATTATTTCTATTATAGCTATACATTACTAAAATATATGTTACATATACATGGGGAAAAATAAAAATACCAAGAAATTTAGTGTCTTACAAAGCTAAATTTCTTGGTATGTCTTATAAGTTAAACGAACTACATATAGGATGCGATAGAGCCGCATTCTATTACAGTCCTTTTTAATTTTTAGATTACATTAAAGATTTAAGTACATCCAATACTTCTTGAGGTAATTCGTTTTTATGACCTTTAAGTTTTTCCACATAGTCATAACGGAATTCGAAAGCTTGGTGTAATTGGTGATGGTATTCACGTACTTCGAATGGAGGTTCAAAACCTGGTACCTCTACATAGGAAAGATTTTCGTATTCACAGAATGGTTTGAATTCCAATGTACCTTCCACCAAACGCTCTAACAAATCAAGAGTAACTTCTTTAGGAATTTTATTTTCCAAGAAGAAGCCTGTGTTCATGATGTAGCACTCTACGCCACATTTAGAAAATAATTTTTTGTAGCTTTCATAATCACGAACCAATGGATATGTACGGAATGGATTTGCATATGGTTCGATAACGAGTGCATTTGGATCGACATGAGCATCCAGTTTTTCCGCTGTAGAACGACGAGTTGCCAGCGTTGCACCCATAGTAGATGCCAATACTGGATCATCAATTTTAAGAATAGGTGGCAATGTTTTATCTTTCATAAGCCATACTATGGCATTAACAGGTTCACCAACGTAGTTTACGCGATTATCTGTCCAGAATTGAGATTTGATAGCACGACCATTGCTATTACGCACATCTTCGGCCAATACAACCTTGCGACCATCTTCATCCATTGTTACGCCTACGTTTTGTAGTGTTAACAAGAATTCATTAGCAGGATGTTCCACAGGATAATCTTGCATTTTATCGAAGTATGTAGGTTCGAGAGCAATAGAACTCAAATCGTTTGTATTGATAACATACGCATCGTCATGCAAGATAGAAATATCATATCGACCACCATGTTTTTCATGAGTCAATGTGGATTTACCGGAACCGGACAAACCGAATACACCGATAGTATATGTTTTACCACCTTCAAGGTTGTAACGTTTCATACCGCCGTGGCATGCAACATAATCAAAGCGGTTTGCCAAGGACCACGCAAGTGTAAGCGTACCTTTTTTATGCTCCCCGAAGTAGCGCATACCAAGAATCATGGCACAGTTATGAGCAGGATCAAAAATAGCAAGACCACCTGGATGACCTGGCACAACATAGTCAGGATCAGAGTAAATATAGATATCGCCTTCCGGAATGTCCACACTATCGTTGTAGAATTCTTTTACAGCCGCATCAAAGAACTTAAAGTTCATAAGCCAAGAATATAAAATAGACGCGTGATCTTTTGGAATCATCAAATGAGCACGAGCTGTGAATTTTTTATCAAGACCAACGATAGATTCCGCAGAAATCCACTCTTTATTGCGGCTATCATATACTGCGTCACGTGCAATGTTAGCGAGTTCAACTTCATCTATGCCTTCATCGCCAATAATGCGGCGAGCTTTAGCATAACGGCCAGTAGTTTTACCATCGTTTGTAACAAGAACCTTTGCATCAGCTGGCAAACCTTGCTCTAACGGTTTAAATACTGGCATATCGAGGACGATAACACCTGGCTCTTCAGAGGCTAATTGATACGCTTGTGCCACAGATGTTACAGGAGTTACATTGTTCCCATAGAATGCAGTTTCAATTGTACTGCGCATCATAGAAAATAATGGGTTTGTTTTGATTTCACTTTGCTTCCAAACGCGTCTTGTCGACATAGTATCTAGATCCTCACCTTTAAATATATTAGTAATTTCTCTTGTAAAAGTAATGTTGTACATGAAAACACTGCTAAGGCAAATACTTTCATTATTTTCTATTTTACCCTTTTCAATCAAATTTGTATACATAAAACAAATGATTTATAGGAAATTAATGTATGTTTATTTTGAATTAGTGCAACACATTTGTAATGTAATAAATTAATACCTAGCGGCATAAAACTATTAGTATGCAATAGAACACCTTAAAAACTAGACATAGTTACAAAGTAACTAGTTATATTTACAAATCAACTAGTCAAATAGCTAAACGAAAAAGAGGCAAGGTCCTAAGCACTTGCCTCTTTCACGTTTAAAAAATGCAATTATTTCTTATCTTTATTGATAAATGCATCGATTTTACTAATTAGATCATCTACCTCAAAATCACCGCGCTCTGCCATCATCTTGATTGTTGCTACCTTAGCCATTACTTTTACCATAGGTGTTTTTAATTTCTCGAATTTAGGATTTAAAGAAATCAAATGATCTACAATATCCGGGCATTGTTTAATTAGATTAGATAATGTTGTTTTTGCATCGATATGGAATCGACCATTTGCATCAGTTGTTAATGGTTCTTCTTCTACCTCTTCTGCTGCCTCTTGAGCCAAGGATTTTTCTTTACCACCATCGCCTACAAAATCAGTTTTATCCCAAGTCAACAATGTGCGGGAACCCTCAAGTTCACGGATATGAGTACAGTCTTGCATCATTTCCAATACGCCGCGGAATTTACCATTTTCATCGCGTACTGCTGTGTAGATAACATAGATGAACAAGCCTGGTTTATTAATCCAGAATTCCGCTTGGCTTTGTTCGCCAGAACGGAACTTCTCTACAATTTCCTCTACTATATGAACAGATTTTGCAGGGTGACAATTCTTCACCTCACGGCCGATAACGTTCGCACTGCGAGGGAAAATACGATGTGCCGTATCGCTGTAGAACTTAACTAGTTCATTTTCATCTACATAGGATAAATCTACCGGTAAATGACGGAACAACAAATTAATTTGCTCTAATGTCAATTTACCCGTTGCCACATCGAGGACTGCATCCTTACCAGCGGGCGCCCCACCAACAGGGCCTACATATTTAGATAGCAAGCCAGCTAAATCATTTAAAAATTCGTTAGATACAGCACCACCTTGAGCTGAATTATTGCCATTCAATTGCGCCGCAGAATCATTAATACCTGGCACTACATATAAACCTGGCGCATTGATGATAGCATAACCAATTTCATGGTCATTTTTACTCATCCGAACAAACTCTTCGTCACTCAACAATTTATAAGATGTTGGCAATAAGACTTCTAGTTCTTTAGAATTCAAATCCCGTAATTTCGCCAAAGTTTCTGGCACAGACGCTAGGAATTCTTCATACTTATCTTCCCGAAGCAATGCATAGGATGCAGAGATAGCATCGCGCACAGCATCATCAAAGGTCCACATAATGCGCGTTGGGCGGTCAAAACCGTGGTCCTCAAGCATTGGATACAGTTGATTTTGCTTACGAGATAGATGAGTTCTCCACTCTGCTAAGGAATCAAAAACACCGAGCCACGGATTTTTGATAAACTTCTCTTGTTTCAACAATTCGTCTGCTTCAAGGGCTACCTTTTCAACAGCGTTGATTTCTTCCAAGTACGCCCACAACGGATGGTTCTCAGGATACTCATTTTCAGCACGCACCAAAACGCCATCAAATAGATCTAAGAGATCATCCATTTTCTCTAGGATTTCTTCGTCATTGTAAACACCTTTCAAGCTTTGCTCTGCATAGGCAAACTCATCAGGTGTACAAGTACCTAGTTTCTCTTTTAAAATGCGATTGCCCTCTTCTAAGGACAATTTACCATCTAAATAATCTTCTTTAATGGACACAATAATTCTGTAACGTTCATTGTTAATATCTAGCTTTTGTTTTAATGGATTCATATGCTTATACCTCCACGGGCTAATCTATAATTATATTTTTATTATACCATTTTGAAAGTAATTTTCAGTTGCTACAGATACAATTTTGATTTATTTTTAAAATTTACGAATCCAATGTTATGAAAGTGAATAACCTTACTTTATTTTTTAGAATATTTTGGCATACAAAAACTGCACTTCAAAAATTGTGTCCAATTTTTGGAGTGCAGTTCTGTATGAGTGCCTTTGATTAGTTTTTAAAATCAATATATTCAGTTTTAGAAGATGCTACAGGTTTACCATTAGAATCTGTGGCAGGACTAAATCTCCATTTAGAAATAGTATCAACAATGGCTGCATCAAGAGCACTAGAGCCACTAGATGAGACAACTTCAACGTCTCCTACAGAACCATCTTCCTTGATGGTAAAACGTATATCTGCACCATGAGCAGCTTCACCATAAGCAGCGAGCAATGCTCGGTCAATAGGTGGTGTAGCTATAGCTACTGGTGGATCATATGGAGCTGCCAACACAGAAGCTACCATACTCATTACAAACAATGAGCTTAAGATAATACAACGCAACACTTTATTCATCATTTTCTCCTTATTTAGCTTTCACAGCTTGCTTAGGCAGAGTAATTGTCATCCCAATAATGGATTCGTGTGCCTTTTGATCTGTGCCAATAGCAGGGGTAAACTTCCACTGCAAAATTGCTTTTTTTACTGCTTCATCAACGGGAGCATATCCAGAAGAGCGCTCTACGAAAACATTTTTAACATTACCTTTTTTATCAATCAAGAAGCGTACGCGCATATCAGGCGCTACCGTAGCGGTTTGAGGGATTTCAGGCAACTCAGGTTTTACAATAGTAACCTCTCTTGGAGATTCTAAAAACTTCGCTGCATCAGCTGTATAATCACTTAACATGCCAAAAGATGCAACGAGTACTGCTGCAGCAGCGTATCGGAATAATTTATTCATAAGAAGCCTCCTTATTAACCTTTTACCTATGCATAATATCATACTAAATAAAGATGAATATTAAAAGAATAAATTCTTATTGATAAAATTTTTCATTTATGATATATTGAATTCAAGATAACTGTCCGGACTCACATATCTAGTTGATATGACAAAAAACTACACAAAGGAGGTTCATCATGAGACGTAGAAAGCGTATTCAAATGAAGGTCATGATGGTACTTGGTATCGTTGCCCTCATTGGGCCTAGCCATCTACAAGCACTTATTCCCTAGATTATTTTGACCTTAGCAGAAGACCGTATAACTGCCACTAGCCGCTACGTTAGTAGCGGCTATTTTTCCGTTTAGATTCAGAGAGATATTTTCCTTCTTCAAATTATTTCATTATTAGAACAAAATATTTCCCTCAAACAAAGTCATTAATGTTTTTAAATTTAGTATCTATTAAAAAGGAGGCTTATTATGAAATTTAATCGAATTTTATTAGTCGTCGTATCATTAGCACTTATAGTATTTGCCCTTGCAGGCTGCGGAAAAGACACAGCCCAAGATAGTCAGAAAAAACTTAATGTCGTAGCTACTACAACGATGTTAACGGATTTAGTAAAAGAAATCGGCGGTGATCATGTAACCGTACAAGGTCTCATGGGACCTGGTGTAGACCCTCATCTATATCAAGCTAGCGCAGGCGATGTAACCGCTATGTCTAAGGCAGATGTTGTAGTATACAACGGCATTCACTTGGAAGGTAAAATGGGTTCCATTTTCGATAATCTAACAAAGCAAAATAAAGCGACCATCCGCGTATCTGATGCCATTGATCCAGCTACATTGCTCGACTTTGACGAAGAAGATGGTGTAAAAACAAAAGACCCTCATATTTGGTTTGACGTTGCTAACTGGAAACTAGCAGCAAAAGCAGTATACGAAGGTCTTGCGAAAGCCGATCCGGCTCATAAAGAAGATTACAAAAAACGCTATGACGCATATCTTACTAAGTTAGATGAAACTGATGCGTACGTTAAAGCTCAAGCAGAATCTATTCCGAAAGAATCTCGCGTGCTTGTAACAGCTCATGATGCATTCCAATACTTCGCTCGCGCATACGGCTTTGAAGTAAAAGGTTTGCAAGGTGTAAGCACTGCTACAGAAGCAGGCACACAAGATGTGAATGAACTGGTTCAATATATCGTAGACCACAAAATTAAAGCGATTTTCGTAGAGTCTTCTGTACCACATAAAACAATTGAAGCCGTTCAAGAAGCAGCTAAGGCTAAAGGCTGGAATGTTGCCATCGGTGGCGAATTATATTCCGACTCTCTCGGCTCCGAAGGCACTGAAGGCGGTACATATATCGGTATGGTGAAAGCAAATATAGATACCATCGCTAAGGCATTAAAATAATATATACCATTTTTAAAACGAGGGTGACATAAAATTTATGTTCCCTATGTAAGTACATATGCTACTAGCAATTCACAGCTAGCAGCACTCATTAATACAAGGAGGTTTCCATGGAATGGGCCGTTGAAGTTGAAGATATGACCGTAGCATATACGACAAAACCCGTATTATGGGACGTAGATATGAAGGTACCCATCGGTTCCTTAGCGGCCATTGTCGGCCCTAATGGTGCCGGTAAGTCCACATTATTAAAGGCCATGCTCGGTCTACTAACAGTTATCTCAGGAAGTGTAAAATTTTATATCGATCACCACTTAGCGATGGACAAAAACGATTACAAGAAAATCGCCTACGTCCCTCAAAGTGGTAGCGTAGACTGGGACTTTCCCACTACCGTACTAGATGTAGTACTCATGGGTCGTTATGGTCATCTAGGTTGGTTCAAGCGACCTAGCAAAAAGGATAAGGAACTCGCCCTCTCCATGATTGAAAAAATGGGCATGAGCGACTATGTGGACAGACAAATTCGCCAGCTTTCAGGGGGACAACAACAACGCGTCTTCCTCGCAAGAGCTCTCGTCCAAGAGGCAGATATTTACCTCATGGACGAACCCTTCAAGGGCGTCGATAAAACCACAGAGCATGCTATTATTTCGCTTTTACAAGAAATGAAAGCTCGAGGCAAAACGGTTATCGTCGTCCACCACGACTTGAATACGGTGCCCCAATATTTCGATTGGGTAACGATGGTAAACAAACAAACTGTCGCCTATGGCCCCGTAGCAGATACATTTACGGACGAAGCTATTGAGCGCACCTACGGCAAGGGGAGGATTGTATGACCATACTCCAATCCTATACGACGCAAATGGTACTGCTCGGCACAGCTTTATTAGGCCTCGCTAGCGGTATCGCTGGTACCTTTGCGGTACTTCGCAAGGAAAGCCTCATCGGTGACGGCCTATCTCATGCGGCACTACCCGGTGTGGTCATTGCCTTCTTGCTGACGGGCATCAAGGACATCGAAGTTCTCATCACAGGTGCTGCCCTATCCTCTATCACTGCGGCTTGGCTCATTACCATCACCGTAGAAAACAGCAAAATCAAATTTGATGGTGCTTTAGCCACTATACTCTCCGCCTTCTTTGGGCTCGGTATGGTATTGCTCACCTATGTACAAAGCTTAAACGATGCTGGTCAAGCGGGACTTTCAAAATTTATATTTGGACAGGCAGCCACCATATTAGCGCGCGACGTGTACATCACATCTGCTGCGGCGCTCATCATCATAGTGTTAACCGCATTATTCTGGAAGGAGTTAAAGCTTATCTCCTTCGATGTGGAATACGCCAAAACACTACAAATTCCCGTCACTTTCACCCTTATTTTATATCGTTCATTATTGATCATGACCATCATTATCGGCATTCAATCGGTAGGGGCTATCTTGATTAGCTCTCTCCTCATTGCACCCGCCGTTGGGGCAAGACAGTGGACGAACAAACTGGGCACCATGTGTATATTAGCAGGATGTTTCGGCATGATATCTGCCATCGGCGGTACTATCTGGAGTACAGCGGTCCCCAAATTACCGACAGGTCCAGCTATCATCGTCATTTTATCGATTCTCGTATTATTGAGTCTCATCTTTGCTCCTAACAGAGGTATGCTCTGGCAGTTCCGCAAAAATAGACGGTCAAAGCACGCATTATTGTTAGAAACCACAAGGGATCCCAAATCCAAGGCACAGCAAAGTATTTACGTAGCAGAGGACGCACAACCTCGCATAGGAGGTGCCTCATGACAGTTCATACAGAGATATTGCTCATTGCCATTGCGGTGTCCATCGCATGTGCCATCCCTGGTGTCTTCCTCGTATTGCGTCGCATGTCCATGATGGCCGATGCCATTACGCACACCGTATTCCTCGGCATCGTGCTCGCTTTCTTTATGACGGAAGATTTAAACTCTCCATTTCTACTCGTCGGGGCTACCTTGGTTGGTGTAGGCACCGTATGGCTTACGGAAATGATACACAATACGGGGCTTGTCAACGAAGATGCGTCTATCGGCATCATCTTCCCGCTTCTATTCTCTATCGCCATCATTCTAGTCAGCCTATACAGTGGTAACGCTCATCTCGATGTAGATACCGCATTACTCGGCGAAATAGCCTTTGCCCCCTTTGATCGATGGATTGTGAACGGCACCGACTTGGGGCCTATATCGCTATGGATTTCCCTAGGCGTGGCGCTCATCAATTTAATTTTAGTCATGCTGTTCTACAAGGAATTGCAACTCTCCACCTTTGATCCGCTACTAGCGGGGCTCTTCGGCTTTATGCCAGTCCTCATCCACTATGTACTCATGACCATGGTATCCCTCACCGTTGTGGCCTCGTTCCAAGCGGTAGGCGCCATTCTCGTCATCGGCCTCATGATTGGGCCTGCGGTCATCGCTTATTTATGGACTGACTCTGTGAAAGCCATGCTTACTAGCAGTATCATCATCGGTATTATCTGTGCCGTCGTCGGTACGGAAGTAGCTTTCACCATGGACGTATCCATCGCGGGTTCCATTGCAACCACCATCGGTATCGCACTGATTATCGCTGTTATCGCAACACCAAAGACAGGCTATATCGCCACATACCGCCGTCAACGTCATTTGCGTCGTCACTATCGAGAAACGATGATGCTGTGCCACATTTATACGCATATGGATACACCTATTGCGCACGTTGAAAACGGCATCGGTACCATTCACGAGCATTTGAACTGGAGACCTGACTATACGCATCAAGCTGCTTCACAGCTAAAGAAACAAGGTCTATTATATGTGACAAATGGACACTACGTGCTTACTGATAAGGGTATAGCACAAGTTAAAGAGATTATTTAAATACAATACCACTACTTTTCCCAACAAAAAGAAGCTGAAATCAATGCTGCTCTGCAAAGATTTCAGCTTCTTTTATTATTAACTAATTATTTTACAGCCTATTAATATAACTGGATTCACGTCAATGATTATCTATAATAAATAGTTCCAACACTATAATAAGCTCAACGCAATCACAAAGAATCCTATTAATTAATAATAGCTTCTAATGGAATTACATGAGGTAGCCCATTGTCATCCATATAAATTTTCGTTTTAACACGGTATACATCTTCCATCATGGCTTCTGTAAAGATGTCTTTCGGCGCGCCTTGAGCATATACTGTACCCTCTTTAAGCACGATGATTTCATCTGCGAACATAGCCGCCAGATCAAGATGATGCAATGTTACGAGTGTTGTAAAATCATTTTCTTGAGTCAGATTTTTTAGCAATGTTAATAAGTCAAATTGCTTGTACAAATCTAAAGCACTTGTCGGTTCATCAAGAATTAAGATTTTAGGTTCTTTTACAAGGGCTTGCGCCATGAACACAAGTTGGCGTTGACCACCGCTGAGCTCCATGATGCTGCGCGATGCAAAGCACTGTAAATTCAACCGTTCCAATACCTCTTGTGTGGCTGCAATATCCTCATCACTTACGCGGAAGGACATGGAGCCCATGCGCCCTAGCATAACGACTTCAAAAACAGATAGATTGACTTTACAGTCATTATCTTGAGACAAATAACTTACTGTACTACTAAAATCCTTAGTAGAATATTGAGATACAAGTTTACCGTTAACGGAAATCTCGCCTTTGCCTTTCAAGATACCCATGATTGTTTTTAAAAGTGTAGATTTACCAGCACCGTTAGTACCAATGAGCGCAGTCAATTTACCTGTTTTAGCAGTAAAATCAACGCCCTTTAAGATTTGTCCGTCTTCCGTAGAGGAATAACCAAAGGTTAGATTATGAACTTCAATCATTTGAAATAGCTCCTTTTCCTAGTTAATACCAACGAGAAGAAGAAAGGTACACCGATGATTGCTGTCACAATACCGATTGGGAACATCGCCCCAGGAACGAGCATCTTACTCGCAATAGATGCGAGAGACAAAATCGCCATGCCACACACTGCAGATAACGGTAAGAAATACCGTTGATCCTCACCCACAAGCATACGTGCAATATGTGGTCCTACAATACCGATAAAACCAATGGTTCCAACGAAAGAAACGGCAACGGCTGTAATGATGGAGATGAAAGCAAACACTTTTACTCGTAAGCTTTCAACATTAACACCAAGACCAGAAGCCTTTTCATCGCCTAATTTTAATGCTGTTAAACGCCAAGATTCACGCATCATAAGCGGAAGCATGATTGCTAGCACGATAAGAACAATAGAGATGTTCACCCAATTTGCCTTAGCTAAACTCCCCATCGTCCAGAATACGATGTTTTGAAGGGCCTCAGGAGATGCCATATATTGCATCAAGGATTGAAGCGCTTGAAACAAGAACATCATACCGATACCGGCGAGAATCATCGTTTCAGAGGAGAAATTCTTAATCTTATTGATGGAATAGATAAAGAAACTCGTCAAACTAGCAAATACAAAGGCGCCGAATGGAACCATAAAGACACCTAAAAACTCTAATGCACTAGCGCCTACAACAACCATGAGAGATGCACCGAAGCCAGCCCCTGCGGATATACCAAGTGTATACGGGCTAGATAACGGGTTATCAAGGATAGTCTGCATGCCAGCACCAGCAATGCCCAAAGAAGCACCTACGAGCAATGCCATAATGGCCGTCGGAAGACGAATCGACCAAATGATAACATATGCGTTTTTGGAAACCTCTGCTGGGTCTGTTAATGCGAGCCATACATCACTTAACGTAAGTGATGCAGGGCCTACAATAATATCGGTAACAAAACTTACCGTACAAATGATCAGACCGATGATAATAAACATGAGCTTTTTATAGCTCTGTTTTTTATAATCGTACTGATTGTTAGTTTCTGTCACTACGAAAAACTCCTTTTTAGTTCAAATGCATAAACCAAACGCCACCGTAAGAGAATGGAAGGAATTTATCATAGAATTCCTTAAGTGTGCCTTCCGGATCTACATCCTTGAATTCCTCAGGATAGAATGTTTTAGCTAAGTATTCGAATACCGCAACGTCATATACTTCACGGGGTAAACCATGGTGAGTAGAGAATACGTTTTTAGATTGAACGGCTTTCAATTCCGGCCAGCCTTGACGTTCTGTAGTGAAAGCTTTCAACAACTCTTGAGATTTAGCTTCGTTTGTATCAAAACCTAAACGCATGGAGGTCGGTTTCTTAGGCCAGTACGAACCAATAATCATGATGATATCTGGGTTTCTGTCCAAAATAAACTCTGGGTTAACTGGACCGGCCTTTTGAACTACATCTTTTGTAATAAGGTCGCCACCAACTTGAGTTGCTAATGCGCCCCATGCTACGTTTGCACTATACGCAAAACCTAAACCTTCTGGACCTTCGTTGCCTGTTTCAATGTAAACTGTTGGTTTTGGTTTATTGATTTTGCTAATGCGGTCCATAACTCTTGTTAAACGATCAGTATAGAACTTGTTGATTTCTGCTGCACGCTCTTCTTTACCCAATGCTTTACCGATAGCTTCAATAGATTTTTGATGATTTTCAAGCTTTTCAGCATGGTAATCGATGTAGATAGTTGGGATACCTGCTGCATCGATTTTAGGTTTGTAATCAGCTTCATATTGATCTTTAAAGTATAAAGGCATGAAAATAACATCTGGGTTTAAGGAAATTACTTTTTCCACATCAAATGTTTTGTCATTTACGTTACCGATGAGAGGAATTTTTTCCAACTCTGGAACGTCCGCTTTATAGCGATCCCACATATCTGTACGCAATTTACTCAAATAAGGGTCCATACCAACAATAGTCTTAGCTACATCTTTACCTTGCAATGCAGCCATAGTCAAGAACGCACCGCCAGAGGCACTCAATTGAACTACTACGCGTTCTGCGGGTTTTTTCAAGGTAATCTTTTGACCAGTTACGTCTGTAATCTCAATTTGTTTGCCAGATTGTGCCGCATCCTTTTTCGTATCTGCTGGACCACCACAAGCTGTCATAATCATGCTCACAACTAGCAGGAGCACCGTGGCAAGATAAGCCATAAATTTCTTTTTCTTAACCATAGAATACCTCGATTCCAAACTTAATAAGTTCTAATAAACACAATATATAACAGCATTTATTTGGGTTTTACATCATCAGCTCCTTCACACACAACACACCCCTAATTCATATGCATAAACCAGATGCCACTATAAGAGAATGGCAAGAATTTGTCATAGAACTCTTTAAGTGTAGCTTCAGGATCTACATCTTTAAACTCTTCAGGATAGAAGGTTTTTGCTAAATATTCGAATACGGCTGCATCAAAGACTTCACGAGGAAGACCGTGGTGCGCAGAGTAAACTTGTTTATTTTCAACAGCTTTTAATTCGCTCCAACCTTGACGTTCTGTGGTGAACGCCTTCAACAACGCTTGAGACGAATCTTCGGTTGCTTCAAAACCTAAACGCATAGAGGTTGGTTTCTTAGGCCAGTAAGAACCCATGATCATGATAATATCTGGATTTTTCTCAAGTATAAACTCTGGATTAATAGGAGACGTTTTCTTAATAACATCCTTGGTGATGACATCAGCACCAGCCATAGTAGCTAATGCCCCCCAAGAATAATTACTACTAAAGGAATTACCAAATTCTTCCGGACCATTCATACCAACTTCAAGGTAAACTGTTGGTTTTGGTTTGTTAATTTTACTAACACGATCGAGAACTCTTGTCACGCGATCCGTATAGAACTTGCTGATTTCTGCGGCACGTTCCTCTTTGCCCAAAGCCTTACCTATGGCTTTGATAGATTTTTGATGACTTTCAAGTTTTTCAGCATGGTAATCTATATAAATAGTCTGGATACCAGCAGCATCCATTTTTGCTTTTGCATCAGACTCGTACTGATCTTTCAAATCAACAGGAATAAAAATAACATCTGGATTTAATGCCACAACTTGCTCAGCATTAAATGTTTTATCACCGATGGTGCCAACTACAGGGATCTTAGCTAACTCAGGCATTTCCGTAGTGAAGTGTTTCCACATATCCGCCCTATAATCCTGCAAAGAGGTATCCATACCAGCGATAACCTTTGGTGTATCCTTACCCATAAGTGCGGAAATCGTAAAGAATGGACCACCAGCACCACTCCATTGCAAAACAACTCTCTCTGCTGGCTTTTTAAGCGTTACCGTACGTCCTGTTACGTCAGTAATCTCGATAGGCTTATTCATCTGAGACGAATCTTTCTTCGTCTCACTAGGACCTCCACATGCAGCGATAAGCATACTAACAATTAGGAGGAAAACCGTGGCTAAATACGCCATGAACTTCTTTTGTTTGAACATAAGTACCTCTCTTCTCTCAACCAAAACTATCACTATAAGTGCACATAAAAAGCCCGTTTCCCCACGAAGAGGAAACGGGCTGTCATCTCAGTTAGACTAACTACCACGCCTAATAAGCTAGCATATGGTATGAGCTTTCAACTATGCATAGCTAGTATAAATCCATCTATATCAATCCCCATCCCTGTCTCTCGCAGGTCAATTGGCAATTGTTAATTAGGCAGTTCTCCTGGCTTCAGTTTAACGTTACTTTGCGCCTTCCCAAAATCTTCAGTGACCGAGAGCATTTCACCCTCTATGCAAAGTACCTCGCTGTTACAGTGGCGTGACCGCTTTGGCTTGTACCAAATTCTCTATTAAGTCAATAGACACCTAACCCAATCATATGTGATTTTCCTCATCGTAGCATGAGGGGTATACAGTGTCAATAAACGTATAGGGGTACTGCTATCCTTATAAAATCTACACTTTTCAGCAAAAAAGAAGCTAAAACTCAACCACTAAGCGGAGTTTTAGCTTCTCATTAGGACAATCTGTAGAAGTGTCCGTCAAATTCTATAATTTATTTTTATCGATTAATAACTTTTCCTCTACAATTCAAGGCGCATTTGATACCATTTGGCACCGCCATGTTCCGACGTTGACTCCCCTTCATTTACAAAACCAAACTTGGCATAATAAGAAATCTTTTCTTCCTTACAGGTTAGAATTACGCCCTTTCGCTTTTCCTCTCTGGCCAACTCTATGAAAGCCTCTATCAACTGACCACCTACTCCTCGATTTCGGTATTCTGGCATCGTATTTAGACCAAATATCATCTGCCATGTGCCGTTAGAGTTATGCAAAGAAGCATCGCCGAACATCTCATCCGTTAAGATTTCATCATCCGTTACAAAACCATCGATAAAACCAATAGGTGTATCGCCGTCAAAGGCAATTAAAAACTGACCTGCATAATAATCTAATCGTTCCTTAAAAGCTTCCCGAGGCGCCGCTTCAGCCGGAGGAAAACAAGTTGCTTCTATATGTGTCACTAAATCTAAATCAGCAGTTGTCGCTTTTCGTATTAATATATTCATATCTTTCTCCATCGTATCTACATATCGGTTTTAGTATATACCGTTTATAAAACAAAGGCTACACATTCAATGAGTGATGTGTAGCCTTTTCTGCTCTACTTTTTCGTATATTTAGGTACATTGCGATACTGCATTGATAAGGAATTCTCTTTTACTTTAAAGCCATGCTTCTCATAAAATGGAGCATTCTTACTGTCGCCAATCATAACATTGATATACAAATACGATTTGTAAGCGTCTTTCACCATTTCTAGCAAGTGCCCTGCAATACCTCGTCCATGATAATCAGGATGAACCAGTACATAATTTATAAAGCACACAAGCTCACTATCATCCATGACACGAATAAGACCGACTAAACGATCACCATCCCAAGCACTAATTACACGAGAGGAATTCATCAAAGCCTTATGTAATCGATTTGGATATTTACCTACCACCCAACGAACAGATAGAAACAACTCTGCTGCTTGTTGAGGGGTAAAACTCTTTTCTTCGGTATACGTAATCGCCATAAAAACTCCTTCAAATGATTACTTTAACTTTCTCATCTCACGAATAAACACCTCTGCCTCTTGTAGATTCTTAGGGAATTCAAAATAAATACATTGCTCATGTCCACAATAAGGATTTCGGAAGTCATAACCGCACAACAACAAATACTCGATAATCTTCCATTCTTTGTCATTAGATTTTTTAGGGGCTTTGAACTTCTCGTTCACAAAGTACATCTTACCTTTACAGGTAGGGCAGGTTTTATTTCTGTTAAACAATTCGTAGTTTGTGCCCTCCGACAAGGAGATCCGGCAATTTACACATATATTTTTATAGCCCATTATTATTTACCCATAGAATGACGATTAAGATATGAATATTATTATTATATTTTACCAAGTAAAGTCTTACCAATATGCTTCAAAAAATAAGTTTTAAAGCGCTTTTCTACACCATCCTTAAAAGCATTTTCAATAAATAGGTCTAATGAGTTCTCCTTACTCTCACTTATAATTTGAACTATTTTAACAAATAGTTCCTTCTTTTTTTTACTACCCCGTTCTTTTTGAAGAGCAAAAGATAAAGTATTGTAATAATGCTCTAGCCAATTAGATTGATTTGCAAGTTTTACAAACTGAGATAAGTTATTGTCTTTAAGCAAAAAATCTAAAGTAATATATTTAAATAAATAATACGTATCTTTCTTTTTTCCATACTTAATAGCTTGTGATTTAAATTTGGGCCAATTTGTAGACTTTCTATCTAGTTGATTATCATATTCTAATATATCTAGATATACTTCCTTAGAAAGATTTATTCCAATTACTTTATTTGCACCTTCAAGTTCATACGCCTTAACATAAGATTTACCAACAATCAAGGCCTTCTCTAAATTTGGCAATTCAGATGCTTTAATTTTAACAAAATCTCCCTTAGATATCCCCCCACGAATCAAAATACCATTTTTAATATATTCATCTCTACATATTGTTTCAACAACTTCTATTAAATTTACTAAGGCCTCTTTACTAGAGTCATTTGAATATAAAATTAACGAATCACTTACAATATAACCTTTTACTTTAAAATCTAACGCCCCTTCAAAACTTCGAAATACCTTAAAAATCGTTTTAGAAAACTGTATAATAAAATCTTTTGCTGTCTCTTGATTCTTCTCATCAAGTATATTTTTAAATCCTAATATATCTAAAAATGCAACATATTTCATGTTATATTCCTCTATTTTATTTAAGCAGAATTACCAGTATTCAAAAGAAGAAAAAAATTATTCGTTTGCATATTATTGATGTTGAAAGATTTCTTTTACAATCCCTTCTCCAACAATATTGCCACCTTCCATGATAAGAAACTCTGCACCTACCTGTATAGCAGAATAATCTACGGTTTCATATACTGGTAAAGCGTTAGCTTGAATTGGTTTATCAAAAATGACATCTTCACCATCAATAAAGTTGATACCAAGATATTCCTCAGTACCTTTTATAACAAAATGAGGATAGTACATTCCATTATTTAAATTCGGTAGAGTTCTCCTCTTCTTGCTGAAGAAAGTAACTGTACAGCAAATAGTAAAATCTAAATTACTCATTTCGGGCCTCATTCCACTACATACACCATATCACCTTTAAAGTATATGTTCATTATACAGTGTACGGGATTCCCTTCGGTCCATAACCAACCCTGGAATACAGCGTGTCCCCAATTATAGGTCTCCGTAATGACCTCAAATTCACTTTCACTATAATCCTGCTGATACTGCGGTAACTCAATTCTTTTACCTGTGAAAGTATCTAGAATTGTATTATTAAAGACGAGAATTTCAAAAAAATCTATATCGCACGTCTCAAACACAACTTGAGCCTTATGAGTTTGTTCAGTACCATTTTCGTAAGAAAAAATGTAATCAAATGTAAAGTTCAAATTATCATCTGCGTACTCTATTTTCTGTACCCTTGCATCGTGGAGAGAATACTTGGAATACTCTCCAAAAGATTTTGTTGTTTTCATAGAGCCTCGGTTTTCAACTAACAGCCAAAATATAAAATCTATTAACTTAAAATCAGTATACCAATTTTTATAAAAAATACAAAAGCCTCCCATCAAAAGATAGGAGGCTGTATTCAGTAGGTTAATAGCCAAACTTATTTCCACTCAATTATATCAATAAGATTCAATTAAGACCTTGTGCAATAAGCCAAGTTATTTTCTTTCCCGCCGAAAAGCAAAAGTCTTTATTAGGAATAATCCGCATTTTCAAGATATTCTTCTAATTCTACTTTTTCTTTATATTTCTCAACTCCCATACGATAATCTTCAATATATTTTCTATGATCAATATAATCAATTCCCTTAATATTATCCTTTAATGATTTTAAAAACTCTATGCGTTCTATAATAAGTGGGATTTGGCTTCCTGACCATGAATATGACGAAGGAAATAAACTAATTTGCTTAAAGTCTTCTAGATTCTTATTAAATTTTAAAAATTCAAGAATATATACCATTTTCCAATCTGGAAGAAAATTTACGACCACCTCGATAAATTTTTTACATTTTTTTACATCTACACTATTTTCTCGTAACTTTTCAATCAACCAAAATTTTTTTCTTTCAAATATAGTTTCATCAGTAATCTTTTCAAATAATAAACCCACTGAAGTTTTGAGAGAAAAGAGTTTGTCATTATCTACAAGAATTTTAAATGCATACTCCACACAGTCTCTCCACTCATCAACAGACCAAATCAGTTCAAAGATTTTTTTTGCATTACTATCTCTAGCCATATCATCTTTAACCTTAATCCAATCTATATATTCATTCCAAATAGTAGGCTGTTGATTAAATATCTTTCTAAAAAGATGCCCACTATAATCCATATAACGATGAACTGATAAAGCACTTTTGTAAATACTTACTAATGAATTGATATCATTTCTAAAGAATTTAATAATTTCCTCATTCTCATCAAAATCCACATAATCTAAAAATCTTGCCGAAAATTCTGGATTAGTCATTATTTTATCAATCATTTTTTCCTTAAGTTCACTATCTCGTTCACCATAACATATTATAACCTTTGCTATTGGTATTATAGGCTGCTTTTTCTTAAAGCTGTTTAACATATATACTTTAAAATCTTCAACTATCTTATCATCTATACTTTCTTCCGGTATACATTCCCAAATTAATAACAACCAGTAATCCTTTTTATCAAATTCATTATTATTTATAAAGTCATACGTTTGTTCATATCCAATATGATCAAGCATATATTTTATTTGAGAATATCCATTTAACTTAAATGGTGTCTTTGCATGAATATATAACTCTAGAACCTTTAAATATAATACACAATCTTTCTCTAAAGCTTTAAAAACACAGTCTAATCCCATACTTAAAGACCATTTCTCATTATCAGGCACTGTTTGCTCTAAAAAAACACATGCTCTAAATAACTCTTGAAAATCATTTAAATCATATTCTTTGATTTCTTTTGAAATAGATTCTTTATGTAAACGTTCATCCTCATCTATTGTTCTACCACTTAAATACTTCTGTCTCAACATCTTATATATTCTGAACTCTAGATTTTGTTCACTTATCGTATAGCGGGAATCTACTTTTATTCCTATTTGTTCCGCTAACTCTTTATATCTAGCAACAATCTTTGCATCAAAAAAATTTGGCGAATTTTTATTAATTACAAAATCATAAATCGTATTAAAATCTGATTGCAAATATTGTTTCAATTCTTCATCTTTTAAATCATAAAAAAATATTCCTAAAAGAATGTTATTAATAGTACTCTGATACTCTTCCCGATTTCGCAAGATGGCTAGATTCTTCCATATGTTAGTTCGTATACTAGCTATTGCTTCTGTATACCCAAGTTGCATCCTAACATAGTTTATCGATTTACTATTTCTGATTGCTTCGCTAAAAGATATTTCTGTTTTTAGCGCATATTCCACAATATTTAAATATAATATGCTATTATTATAATTTTCTCCATTTTCTGTATAACACCACAACTTATCTAAAAGGCGCATCTCATGATCATAATTATCTTTGTATGAATGCGTATCATATAAGAGTCGCTCACTAAACACGGAATAAAAATCCATTATCAAGTCAGGCCTTCGATCAAAGTACCGCATCAAAAGATCAATTGCATCTTCATAGTTCTGTGTAAACTTAAATCCACCTAATATCTCTATTATCTTAGTATTAAAATTATGATTTTTTTTAAGAGAATTAACATCAAAATTATGTAAATCAAAATCTACGTATTTTTCTTGCTCAATATGACTCTTGATTATAGATAAGGCTTTGTCAGGATTAATCTGATAAAAGGACTCAAGATAATCTAAATTCTGATTTTCAGGCATGCTATCCCAAGCAGCATTTATTGAATCTTTAATATATTTTATACACTCTTCAGAATTAAATATTTCTATTAATGTATTCAAAGCATATACAATTTTATTTTTAAAGCTAGGAAACCCAATGGAGATAAGAGTGTCCACACTTACCCATTTTTTCTCAAACAACACATAGTACAGTATATAATTTCCAAAACTCTGATCTGAAATTTTTGTTATCTTATTTTTGAACCAATCTACTAATTCTAATGAATATAAGTATTCAACTATAGGAATCTCATCGATTTTCTGACCATATAATTTTTTCAAATTATTATAAAGCTGGTTTTCATTATTTTTCACCGGACCAGATATAGCAATAAAAAATAGCATAAGAATATCTTCTCTTTTTAGCTTTGCTTCATCAATAATTCTTCCATAGTAATTTTTAAAAATATCTTCAGCGTTACGTATTGATTGAAATCCCTCCTCTATAGATCTCATACCCGCAAGAAAAGCTAGTCTTATATTTCCATTCGAAATTTTTGAAATCTTGTTAAGATAATCTAAATTTATTATTCCTAAATTTGATTTCAAAATAGTCTTTATCTCATCATCCTTAAGCGCTCCAATTTCAATTATATTAGGAGTTGTATACTTAGATACTACATTTATAACTCTATCCTTAGCATAATCTCTTACTGAAATAAGAATTCTAATATCATAATCAGAAGATAATGTTAAAATGGTGCTTATAACATTCTCTAGACTTGCAACCATATTTGCATCATCTAAAAAAATCAAATATCTACCTGGATCAGAAATGTAATATTTAATATCCTCATATAATAAGTTCCCGTTACTTTTTACACAAAAAACTTTTGTAGTTACATCATCTTCTTCTCTACATGCCTCTACAGCTAATCTAGTCTTTCCAATTCCAGATGGTCCTGTCAATATAGTTACTTTATTATTATGTATACTACTACACAACTCGGTAAACTCTGATTCTCGGTGAAAAAAATGACAATCAATAGGAGCATTTATACCATTTGCATCATACGCTTTAACAAAATCATCTATATCAAAAAATTGATTTGTATCTATTGCAATATTAAGTTCATCTTTCGCAATATGTGGATACAATAATGCTAAATCATGTGAAAGCGTATCAATTCCAATAAGTTCTACTTCAACACCTTTTATAGAATCTATAATATCATCAAACTGTTCTATATGAATATTAGTAGAACAATGTCCACAAATAATCTTTTTTATTTTGTCCTTATTAAGAGAAAGTTTTGACTGTTCAAAACATGATAAAATATCAGCCCTTATTTTATCTGCTGACTGCAATTTTACTGTTCCATAATTTATCAAAATATAATTGCCTTCATCAGTCAAAACATAAGAGTCCGGTGTCCCCTTTGTCGTTTTATTAGTTCCCGTCTGAACGCCTAGCGTTTGAATATTTTTAAATTTATATTTTTTATACAAATATGCATCAAATAGTTTTTGAAAAGCGCCCCCCTCCAATTGCATTATGGCACTTTGGATAAAGTTTACATTTTTCAATACTTACACCTCCATATGTATAGATAAAAAAACTATCAATATACACTCCTAACGATAAAACATAATCAAGTTTGAACCACTTTTACTTTTGTATCTCAGTAATCCTACGAACTTATCGATTTAGAAGTTTCTACTTCTGTCTTATAAATTAGAATTACTACCAAATCAATCCGCTTCTATTCCAACGTTTAAACATGACACTCTTTATATTATAATACTTTATTTACTTTCTACTTACTCTTGTAGTCGATTTTTATTCTAGCAAAACTATTATTAAAATGATATTATACCTTAAAGAGCATCGCTATTAAGCTAAGACTTAACTTAAGATAAAGCATAGTAAAAATTTCAGGATATGTATCTAAAGTTATTGCCGATAAATCTGCTAAAAAGAATTAATAGCGTAGTCTAACGTATGAGGTGAATAACTATGGAATCAATGATTAGATTAGGTATAGAGAGAATGGAGATTGATTGGAGAAAAAATAATTTTTGTGATGACCATTCATGTTTATTCCAAAAGGATGATTCAGAAATAGTCCCATATTACTATGCAAACGATGAAGTAAAATATAAAAAAGGCTTCTTAAAAAATATCAATTCGATAAAAAGAAGGTTGAATTTATTAGGCTATACCTTGAATAAAATCGAAAATATGTTTAATGAAGAAGTTGATTATTTTAATCAACTATATAATATGTCTCTCCCCATTAATTTCAATGACTATTATAATGTAATAATAAATATTAATATAAAAAATATTGACATGACCTCTGATGAGTACGAAAGGGATTATGATTTAGGCGAATATGTTAGAAAATGCGTTATAATTGAAATTCCAGAACTAAAAAAAATATTCAACGACGCTAGCTACATGATTGGTGAATTCTTAGAAAATCTTTCACCATATATCACATTAAGAATTTTATCTGAAAATAAAAATAATTTAGACTTAAATCTAATTTGGAGAACTGTAGATGTAATTGAACACGGAGGTCTCTTAGAGGAAGATATAACTCCTAAATTAACTTCAGAGAATAAAATTCTAATTGTAACAGAAGGAAGTACTGATACAATTATTATCCAAAAATGTATCGATCTTCTATATAATGATATTTCTGATTTTTTCGATTATATAGATATGGAGAAAAATTATCCTTTTACTGGAACAGGTAATTTAAAAAATTTTATCAAAGGATTAGCTAAGATAAATATTTTAAATAATATATTAGTTATTTTAGATAATGATACGGCTGGTTACTCTGTTTACAAGGATATTGACAAAATAGTTTTGCCAAAGAATCTAAAAGTTATAACTCTTCCTAATCATATAGATTTTGACAATTTCAAATGCAAAGGCCCTCAAGGAGATTCTTATGAAAACATCAACAGAAAAGCAGTTTCTATAGAATGCTTTTTAGACTACAGTCTAATTAATGAAGATGTTTATGTTAGATGGACTGGATTTGATAAAAATTTAGTTCAATATCAAGGGAATATTGAACCAAAGGATTTATTAATCAAATCATTCCATAAATACTCCAATCGAGAATATAATTATGATAAAATGAAATATCTTATTGACTATATTTTGGAAAGTTGGATACCTCAATAATATCCCCCTATAAATTAAAATAAAAAAGACCGTAACAATGGATGAACTGCACCCCAAAAATTGGACACAATTTTTGGAGGTGCAGTTTTTTATGTCAAAATATTCAAAAGAAATTAAAGAAAAAGTCATTAGCCTTTTTGAAAAAGAATTAAGCCCCTTTAGAATTGCTATGGAGCTTGAACTTCCTGAAGGCACCGTAAGAAACTGGCTATACAAGTTTAACCTTAGTCATAATTTGGACCATAAAATTGGTAAACAAGTATTTTCAGCAGATTTTAAACGTAAAGTTCTTGAAACTAGGTGGAAAGATAAGTTATCCTTTAAAGAAACAGCAGAATTATTTAGTTTAGATAATCCTAGCCTAATTGCAGCATGGCAAAAGCGGTATTTAGAGGAAGGGATTTTTGGGTTACAACCCAAGCTAAAAGGTAGACCACCTATGAAGACTAAGAAAGAAATGCGTGAAATTGCTAAACCTAACCGAGCTGAAAAAAAAAGCACAAGCAATTGCCATCGAAAGATTAAGAACAATATATCCTCTTCAGTTTATGCTCAAATACTTTGGTATTAGTCGAAGTACATATTATGCACGCCTAGCTAGCATAAAGAAGGGAGACAAATATGTTGAAGAACGCGAGGCTATTCGTACACTTGTATCGATGAACAAGGGGCGTTACGGATATCGCAGAATCACAATAACATTACATAAATTAGGCTTCCATGTGAATCACAAAGTTGTGATGCGTATTATGAAGGAAGAAAACTTAACATGTAAAGTTCGTCTAAAGAAGTACCGTTCATATAGGGGCAGCGAAGGAAGAATTGCTCCTAATATTATTAAGCGAAACTTTACGGCAACAAAGCCAGATCAAAAATGGACCACAGATATTACCGAATTCCACTTGTTTGGGCGTAAGGTTTATTTATCACCAATCTTAGATATGTATAATGGTGAAATTGTATCCTATGAAATATCAGAACGACCTGTATTAACATAGGTGTTATCTATGCTGGATAAAGCCTTTAAGAACAGGCCAGATAGCAAAGGCTGCAGCTTACATTCGGATCAAGGATGGCAGTACCAGCATAGCAGTTATCAAGAAACATTAAAAAATCACGCTATCATCCAAAGTATGTCTCGAAAAGGAAACTGTTTGGATAATAGCGTGATGGAAAACTTCTTTGGCTTACTAAAATCAGAGTTGTTATATTTAGAGGAATTTACTTCCTATGAAGATTTTATCAACAAATTAAGAGATTATATTGATTATTACAATACAAAACGTATTAAGCTCAAATTAAAAGGAATGAGTCCGGTAGAATACCAAACTCATTCCCAAAAAGTAGCTTAATTATATCTGTCCAAGAAAATGGGTGCAGATCATATTTGTTACGGTCTTTTTCATTTGTTTGTAAAAACTACTCTTAAATTTATTCTATTTAATTCTTTACCCAATTGGAATTATACTTTTATCGTGCTTTCAAAAAACTATAATTATAAAACAAGATATAAAAAACACTCTACTCCCACTCAATTGTAGCAGGTGGTTTAGATGTAATATCGTACACGATACGGTTAATGTGTTGTACTTCGTTTACGATACGACGGGAGATTGTGTCCAATACGTCGTAAGGGATGCGTGCCCAGTCAGCAGTCATGAAGTCTGTTGTTGTTACGCCACGCAATGCCAATGTGTAATCGTATGTACGGAAGTCACCCATAACGCCTACGGTACGTGTAGATGTTAATACTGCAAAGTATTGGTTGATGCTGCGATCAAGGCCAGCTTTTGCAATTTCATCACGGAAGATGTAGTCCGCATCACGCAAAATGTCGAGTTTTTCTTTAGTGATTTCGCCCATTACACGGATAGCAAGACCAGGACCTGGGAATGGTTGACGCCATACGAGGTAGTCAGCCAAACCTAATTCGGAACCAAGTTCACGTACTTCGTCTTTGAAAAGGTTGCGCAATGGTTCGATAAGACCTTTGAAGTCTACAACTGCAGGCAAGCCACCTACGTTGTGGTGAGATTTGATAACTTCTGCTTCGCCAGTACCGGACTCGATAACGTCAGGGTAGATTGTACCTTGTGCCAAGAAGTCAACGGAACCGATTTTACGGCCTTCATCTTCAAATACGCGAATGAATTCTTCACCGATAGCTTTACGTTTCGCTTCTGGATCTTCAAGACCAGCCAATTTATCTAAGAAACGTTTTTCTGCATCGACGCGGATGAAATGCATGCCGGAATCTTTGAAAGCCGCTTCTACTTCGTCACCTTCGTTTTTACGCATCAAACCATGGTCAACAAAGATACAAGTCAATTGGTCGCCCACAGCTTTAGAGATAAGAGCTGCCGCAACGGAGCTGTCTACACCGCCAGACAACGCCAACAATACTTTGCCGTCACCAACGGTTTTGCGGATATCTTCAATAGCAGATTTCGCATAGTTTGCCATTGTCCATGTGCCTGTGAAGCCACATACTTCGTACAAGAAGTTGTGAAGCATTTCTTTGCCATGTTCGGTGTGCAACACTTCTGCATGGTATTGCATAGCATATAGTTTACGTTCTGTATTTTGCATAGATGCAACAGGGCAATCCTTAGTATGTGCTACGATTTCAAAGCCTTCAGGAACTTTTGCTACATAGTCAACATGGGACATCCAAACAACTTGGTCTTCGTCCAAGCCTTTGAACAATGGAGATGTAGTATCCACTTTAGTAGGTGTTTTACCGAATTCACGGTTATCTGCAGATTTAACTTCGCCACCTAATGTATGCGCCATAAATTGCATACCATAGCACATGCCAAGAATAGGAATACCAAGTTCAAAAATCTCTTTCTCAATTTTTGGGGAATTTTCTTCATACACGCTGTTAGGACCACCTGTGAAAATGATACCTTGCGGTTTTAATTCCTTAATTTTATCCAGCGCTTTGTTGTATGGATATACTTCGCAGTATACGTGATTTTCACGAACACGGCGCGCGATCAATTGATTATATTGACCACCAAAGTCAACAACAATTACAAATTCCTTGTTTTCCATGCCTTCCTCCATATGCATCTATTTGTGAAAGTATATTCACTATTTTTTATGCCCATACGTTTCTGTACTGGGACGCGTTTTTCCGAGCCAAACGCTAATTTTTCATTACATTTTATTATACCATAGGAAGTATAACGACTCCATATATTCCGTATGTAGATTATAAATAAATCTTTAATGTTCGGATTTCTAGTTATTACTCTTTTGGAGCCTTCCGTATGTAAGTCAATTTACTAACAATATTGAAAGATTTCTAACTATCACTTTTTAGGGTCCTCTCTTTTATACATTTTTACGGCCCCCACGGGACAGATGGAATAGCAGTCACCACAACTGATACAGCCTTTCCCAATGATAAATCGAGTCTTACCTTCGGTGATGCATTGAACAGGACAATCCTCAGCACAAGCACCGCACTTAACGCAAGTATCATCAATATTAAACTTTAGATTTCCCATTATACATCACCTCCTATCTACTGTGTACCTATTAGCCTTTACAAATCTACGTAATCATAAGCACCTATTACGATTCATGTATTTTTGCAATTAAATAACATATATATTTTCAAATACTACCAGTTAAAAGTATTTATTTTTAATTGGTAGTATCTGGAATTTAGCACAACAATAACTATCAAAATTATTTTTTCTTATTTAGTTCACTATTATACGCAATAGCGGAATAGATTGCCTTTGCCACGCCTTGGTGGTTATTGTCTGTCGTTTCGTAACGTGCCGCTTCTTTAATATTCGGCTTGCTATTACCCATGGCTACGCCAGCGCCCGCAAAGCGTAACATAGATAGGTCGTTTTCGCTGTCCCCTAGTGTCATTACCTCGTCAGGGCTTAAGCCCCAATGTTTTGCCAACGCTTCTACGGCTGTGCCCTTTGTAGTATGGGGCAAGACGAATTCTAAATTGCCTTCACTAGAGAGCAGCACATCATAGAATCGTTCACGACCTGTACCGTCGTGGGATAAACCTTGGTATTCATCGCGCAAGTCTTGCAAGATACGTTGACGCATTGGTTCATCACCGTAGAAGATTTGAATCTTCTCAGGCCCTTCGTCTAAGGATTCCATATGGGCTAGTAAATCACATACCATGGTCCGCGTAGCCAAAATAAATGGACGAATATTGGGCCTAAAGAAGAAATTAGATTGCTCTATTTCACATTCAGACATCTTTACCTTTGCTGCTTCATTGCCTTCCGCCAATGCATAATGATCGTACGTTGCTCCTGGCAGACGAGTGTCTCCTATACCAGAAATCTGATTTTTAGTATTAGGCAGATGATTATCCATTATGCCATGCAAAGTCTTTTTATCTTCTCCATTACGTTCACTAGCACATACCCCTAAGCGTTCAGGTGTAATACATCTAGAGGGCGGATACATGCCAAAGATTTGATCTTTCACATAGGCCTCTACATATACGCCATAGGTTAATAGTTTACGTAACAAGTGTAGAGCTTGCTCCTTATCAAAATTTACATGGAATAGACTGCGGTTTTCATCCTTGTCCATCACGTAAGCACCATTGGTGCACATGAAATAGCGTAAGCAAGGCAATTTTTCGATGACATCATTCATCTCATTCCAAGCGCGGCCAGAAGCAATGGCTACGCGAATGCCGCTTTCACGAGCCGCACGAATCGCCTCAATGGCATCCTCAGGAATTGCTTTCGCATCATTTACCAAGGTACCATCTACATCGGATGCGATAAATCGAATTGGCTTATCGCCTGTAAGACCAATATAATTTTTTATAGTTAATGTTTCCTTTGAGGACATACACCCTCCCTCATAGTATCTAAAATAGATTTATCAATATCTTGAATTTTAAATGAGTATCCTCATAGTATTTATAATACACTTACACACATCTTGAGTTTTAGATGCGTATCTTCATAGTATTCTATGGTTATTCTCATAGTATCTAAGATTATTCCCCTAGAGATTTTTTAAATTCAGCTACGATTTCTTCTAAGGTTGTTGGGTTTTCTACGAGTCGTAGTAAAGAGCCACCAATGATATTAGCACCGTCAATGATAGTTTGTTCAATGGTAGGCTCTAACATGGCAGCAGCAAATTCTTTAGAATGGCACACCTTCGGCTCGCCAGCGAGGCGCAATTTAGAATGGAGTGCTGCACATTGATAGCTTACATTACCAATATCTGAACTACCTCCGAGGGCTGCAGCACCTGGTTCAAAATCGAGGCCTATGTCGGCCATTACCTCTTCGATAAGCTTTGTGCCACGATTATTTTGATTCATATCATCATACGGATTGCCATAAAACTCTACGTCCACAGTTGTACCTGTACAAAGGGCCGCCCCTTCAAAGATGTTTTTAATCTGCTCAGATAAACCATTCAAGTACTCACGCTCCGTATGACGCACGGTAACCTCTAATTCACCGAAGGCAGGAATCACATTGGATGCGGTACCTCCAGCTATGATCCACGTACCGATGCGCGTTTCAGGACGCACTTGTTGACGCATCATATCCATAGCGTGAATAGCGAGTTGCACACCATTCACCGCATTGATGCCATTCCAAGGCTCGCCTGCCGCATGGGCTGGCTTACCGTGATACTTAGCACGGAAGCAATCGAGTGCCAAGAATTGTGAATTAGGACGCGTTTCCTCGCCGTCGAGGTGAACCATGATGGCAAAATCGTATTCTTTAAACACCCCTGCATTGCACATATCCACCTTGCAACCCATCGCTTCTTCGTCTGGGGTGCCGATAATGTCGATATCCATGTTGAAGGCTACACCCTCTTGTTGCATTTTATGCAGTGTCAATGCAGCCAATACGCTCATAGATCCGCTCGCAGAATGACCGCAAGCATGACCAACCTCAGGTAGTGCATCGTATTCGCATAGAATCGCCAATCGTCCTTTTGGATGATCTACTTTCACAACAGATGCCTTGAAGGCGGTCGGTAAATTACAGAATTCATAGGTTACGTCCATGCCATGTGTTTCGAGAACAGCACCAATGGTTTTGACGGACTCGAACTCTTGACTGGAAATCTCAGGGTTTTTAGCTAATGTATAATTCACCGCAAAAGCATCGGGAGCGAAGCTTTTACAAAGATCTGAAAATATTTGCGTAAGGGACATAGCGCCTCCAATAATATAAATAAATTTATATAAATAAATGGATATGAACGGCTTTACCTAAGCCAATTAAGATAAATTAATACGGTTCGAAAACTAACATAAACAACAGAGATATGATATATCTAAAATCAGTCCAAATGAAAGCCATTTTTAAATATGAAACTCATGTACTCTTAATTATACAATGTTATTGCCTATTGGTGTAAAATTCCGTACAATATAAACAGAAATGTATAAACCATGTATATGGATGTTTGAGGAGGATACTATGTTTAAGTTCAAAAAATTGACAGCCATCGCCCTCGTAGCGGTAGCAGCAATGGGTTTATTGGCTGGTTGTGGCAACGACAAACCTAAAATGACACAACAAGAAGGTGTATTGCGTGTAGGTTCCGAAACTACATTCCCACCGTTCGAATTCACTGAAGGCGACAAATATGTTGGCTTCGACGTTGATTTGTCCGAAGCAATTTCTAAAAAAATCGGCCTAAAAATGGAATTCAAATCCATGGGCTTCGACGCTTTGATTCCTGCTGTTCAATCTGGCGATATCGACATGATTGCTGCAGGCATCAACGCTACTCCAGAACGTGAAAAAGTATTGGACTTCTCCGATGTATACTTTGATCAAGGCGGTTTCATCACAGTTGTGCGTAAAGACAACACTACCATCCACAACATGGACGAGTTAGCAGGTAAAACTGTAGGTGTTCAAATCGGCACAATCCCGGTTGAAATGGCTCAAAAAATCCCTAACACAACAGTAAAACAAATCGATTCCAACGCTAATATCTTCATGGAATTGAAAGCCGGTACAATTGATGGCGCTATCATCGATAACGCTGTAGCTATGTACTACCTCAAACAAGGTGCTGATCAAGACCTTAAACTCGTAGGCGAACCTACACAATCTCCTGGCACAGTGCTTGGCGTGAAAAAAGGCAACAAAGCTCTTCAAGAAGCTGTTAATAAAGCTCTTAAAGAACTTAAAGAAGACGGCACTTACCAAAAAATCTACAACAAATGGTTTGGCGATTACAACAAAAAATAATATGTATTCCTACGAACTAGGATACATAATAACCCCTCTGAAAGATTTCAGACATCACATAAAATTTGTGACAACAGATCTTCTTCAGAGGGGATTTTTTGCGCTTTAATACAACACATACTAAAGCTTCCGTATTAAATTGTATTACATACGGGCATATTAGAAATAAACTAGTATATTGTGAGAATAGTTAAACGATATCAAAATATGATATCAATAGAAGACATACAGTTATACTAGCATTGCCTCTTTTACGGTACCTAGCGTTCGTTATATAATAAATATGTATTTTATAGTATAAAAGGAGGCCTAATGGCACAGTATTTTACGGAACGCCTGCAAAAGGTCTTCCACATGATTTTTACATCCTATAATCAAAAAATGGCTCAAGAAGGCTTACGTCAGTTAGAACTCATCGTCAATAATCAGCAAGGGACAGTACAAACTGATCATCGTGCCTTGCGAAACGATATGACCACCCTTCTTGAAAGTGATATAGATACTAAAGAAGATGCTCTCAAAATAGCCAACGATCCAGAGACCCGAGAGCTAGGTGATGCCTATGCCCTCTTGGCACGTGTCTATGCAGGGCCTCGCTTTACCTGGGAAGAGTCTAACTTCCCAGAGGACAATATGCGCACTTATCAGTGCTTACACGATAGCATTCGCCGTTGTAGCCCTATCGGTACATTACAAGCCTTGCGTATCAAAGGCTCCATCACGCCTACAGTGGAGAAGGATATGCAAATCTCCTTCGACGATGCTTTCCGCATTGTCTATGACCATGCGAATCGAGGCGATGCCTATTGCCAATATGTTATAGGCAATGTCTTTTTCTGGCGTGATGATAATCGCATCGACTCCGCTGAAGCTATGCTAATACCTCCGCCCATGAGCTGGACTAAACGCATTCAAAGAAGCCTTACAGCAAACTCTGTACAGGATCGTATCGCCGCCTTACAAGGCACCGTGCCAGACGAAAAATTGCAAAAAAATGCATCTAACCTGGCGAAAGAATGGTTTAATAAGGCTCTCGACAACGGTCTTGCCATGTTCCAAGGAAACTTGCGCAATATCTATATCGACGAAGCTGACTTTTCCAATGCGCGCCGCGTCGCCAAGACTGCGGCCGAGCTTGGCAACCCTGCCATGATGCTATATACAGGCCTCGACTGCCATGAAAACGGTAAATTCGAGGATGCTTTCACGTGGTTCACTAAAGGTGCCGCCTTAGGTCAATCTGAAAGCATCGCAGAATTAGCGGATTATTACTATCATTTCTATGATGCCAAAAATTTACGTTGTACTATCCCTTACGATCCGGTAAAGGCTATTGGTCTCTACCGCCGCGCTGCAACGAAAGAGTTTAGTGATGCGGGGTACACCGCCTTGCAAGCGGCCTTTGGATATATCTTTCACATAGGCCACCTTCCTCTCGACTGGGGGCTCATTGCAGACTTAACGCATATGGCGGCTACAAAAGATCGTTTTATGTTCGCCTTGCCCTATATTGGTTATATGCGAATCCACGGTTTAGGGGTGACGAAAAACATTCGCTTCGGTGTACAATCGTTACTACGTGTCTTAGATGAGGAACAACGCGCCTTCGAAGAGGAAAATCGCGTTCTTTTCTACGATATTACGCGCGCTTTAACACGTGTTGCCTTGGGCTATGCCTACGAAAAAGGCTATGTAACAGGCAAACCAGATTTAGATCAAGCCGTATCCTATTACGAGCAATCCCATCAATATATCTTGTCTCACAAAGCCAATTTGGATCCGGAGCTAAAAGATATTCCCATCGATGACGAAGCAGAAGAACGATTAGCAGCCTTTGAAGAGGTTGATGGTCACTGGCAATACAAAGAAGGCGTTGCCGAATCCACTACTACGGTGCGCCCTGCACCTGCCACCTGGCCTCAAGATGCGGCCCGTTTATCTGTAACTATGGACGACTTCCTGTGGGATACGACCTTGTATGACTGGCAAACCATCGAAACAGCCTTAGAGTCACAAGAAGAAATGAAGCTCAGCTTTTACAATCGTTTCCTATCCGTTCCAGATGTATTGCGCAATATCTTCAAGCTCGATGTAACGCGGATGCTACGAAATCATTATCAAGTAAGACTGCACGGTTATGATCCAACAGAAGGACAGGAAATCGTCTATAAAGCCGTATTCAACAAAGAAAATACCTTAAGCCTATTAAAAGAGCTTTACCATAATCGTCAGTTGCCTAGCCTCGAAGAGAACTGGTCTATCGAAAAGAATGAAGAAAAGCCGACTTGGCACTACGTGCTCGATGTTGATCAACAGCCATTCTTGTTAGAAGAATACGACGATGCGAACGCTATGATTCAGACTGCCTTGCAAGGGTTGAAAGAGAAAAAGTACGAACAAATTAATATTCGCACCCATGACTTTGTGGGCCCATCCTATTTCATTTTTAAAGGCAATCAGTCGACCCCATTTAGAGTGCAGCTCTATCTGAAAGAATCTGCCCGTCACACCATCGATGAAGATGGAAACCAACAAGACACGCCTGGCAACACCTACTTATTTGAGCAATATGTAGGAAATGAGGTGTCTTTAAACTACTGGATTCAAAAAACAATAAATACCTTGGAAATCCCTGAGCTAGATAATTGGAAACAATTAACAGTCCCAAAGGATTTACAAACATAAAAAGACCATCCCCAGTGAGCTGCTCCCCCAAAATTGGACACAATTTTGGGAAGTGAAGTTCAACAGGATGGTCTTTTTTTATTATAGTGTTTTTACAACGCTGGCACAGCGTGCACAAAGTGTAGGATGTTCACTATCTTGACCTACTGTATCGCGGTGGATCCAGCAGCGTTCACATTTTTCAAGACCAGAGGCAACAACAACTGTTGCAACGCCAGTTTCTTCGTCTTTTACAGCCTCTGCTGGTGCAGCGCCGTTCACGATGTGAGCTTCGGATACGATAACGAGTTTAGCTAAACCTTCTTCACCAAGAGCGTTCAACGCATCGAAAGCTGCGCCTTCAGCGTAAACTGTAACAGATGCATCCAATGGGTGACCGATTGTTTTGTCTTGACGAGCAAGTTCCAATGCTTTTTGTACGGATGTACGCAAGTCTAACAATTGGTTCCATTTGTCAGCCAATTCTTGGTTGAAGTGTTCTGGATGACCTTGTGGCCAATCTTGAAGCATAACGGATTCGCGCATCCCCTCTTCTTTAGGCATGTATTTCCAAACTTCTTCTGCTGTAAAGGAAAGCACTGGAGATACCATAGCTACCAATGTTTTCAAGATTTCATACATCGCTGTTTGAGCAGAACGACGAGCTACGTTGTTTTTGCTTTCAGCATACGTAGTATCTTTCATTACATCAAGATAGATGGAGCTCAAGTCTACGGTGCAGAAGTTATGAATTGCATGGTATAACATGTGGAATTCATAATTTTCGTACGCATCAGTAACCTTTTGACGCACTTCTTCTAAGCGCAACAATGCCCATTTATCGAATTCGGACATATCTGCGTAAGCCACTTTATCAGTATTTGGATTGAAGTCATCCAAGTTGCCGAGCAAGAAGCGGAATGTATTACGGATCTTACGATATACTTCGGATAATTGTTTTACGATGTCTTTGGACAAACGTACGTCTGCTTGGTAATCTGCAGAGGATACCCACAAACGCATAACGTCAGCGCCGTATACATCGATGATATCACTAGGTGCTACTGTATTACCTACAGATTTAGACATTTTGCGACCTTCGCCGTCCACGACGAAGCCGTGAGTCAATACGGAATTGTAAGGTGCCTTACCTGTTGTTGCCACTGCAGTTAACAAGGAAGAGTTGAACCAGCCGCGATGTTGGTCGGAACCTTCAAGGTACATAGCACATGGTACATCAAGATCATTAACTTCGAGTACGCCAGCCCAAGAGGAACCAGAGTCGAACCATACGTCCATGATGTCTGTTTCTTTTTTGAACTCATCATGACCGCAATGAGGACATTTGAAACCTTCTGGTAACAATTCTTTTGCACTATGAGCCCACCAAGCATCGGAGCCTTCTACGGCTACTTTTTCTTGTAATGCTTTGATAGTATCATCGTTGATGATGTGCTCGCCGCAGCTTTCACAATAGTAAATAGGAATTGGCACGCCCCAAATACGTTGACGGGAAATTACCCAGTCACCACGATCGCGAACCATGTTGAAGATACGATCATGGCCCCATTTAGGAATCCATTGTACTTGATTGTCGATTGCATCAAGTGCTTGTTGACGATATCCATCTACAGAGGAAAACCATTGTTCTGTAGCACGGTAGATGACAGGATTTTTACAACGCCAGCAGTGAGCATATTGGTGACGCAAGCTAGATTTGTGAAGCAATGCATTGTTGTGCGCCAAGATTTTGATTACAGGCACCTCTGCATCGTGGATTTCTACACCAGCCAATGAGAATTCAGTATCACCATAACGGTTGTCGTCCACTTGTTTAGTGTAGTTACCAGTTTCGTTAACAAGAGATACGATAGGAAGTTCAGTTTTGCCTTCCTTGTTATAACGCATAACGATGTTAAAGTCATCTTCACCGTGTGCAGGAGCTGTATGTACGCAACCAGTACCTGCTTCGAGTGTTACATGGTCACCACACAATACTGTAGCATTACGTTCAACAAATGGATGTTTGAATTCAGCCAATTCTAAATCTGCACCAGAGAAGCGATTAACGATTTCGTAGTCTTCGATACCAATATCTTTCATAGCCGCATCAACGAGTTCAATAGCCATCAAGTAGTATTCGTCACCTACTTTTACCCAACCATATTCAAGCTCTGGGTTAACAGAGATTGCTACGTTGGCAGGCATTGTCCAAGGAGTAGTTGTCCAGATAACAGCAAATGCTTGTTTTGGATCTACGCCAGCTAGCAATGTTACCTTTTTCTCAGATACGTAAGGGAATTTTACGTAAATGGAGAAGGATTTTTTCTCAGCATATTCGATTTCTGCTTCTGCCAATGCAGTTTCACAGTGCGTACACCAGTATACAGTTTTAAGACCTTTATAGATATGGCCGCGTTTTGCCATTTCTCCAAAGATGCCAAGTTGTTTAACTTCGAACTCAGGACGCAATGTCAAATACGGACGGTCCCATTCGCCTAATACACCAAAACGAATGAAGTCTTGTTTTTGTGTTTCTACACACTCCAATGCATATTCCTTACATTTATTGCGCAAGTCCAATGGAGCCATTTCATGACGGTTAAGACCTGTGTTTTTGATAACCGCATGCTCGATTGGCAAACCATGCGTATCCCAACCTGGGATATAACGCGTATAGTGACCAGTCATAGTCTTGTATTTCATGATGATGTCCTTCAACGTTTTGTTGAGGGCATGACCAATGTGCAATTTACCGTTCGCATATGGAGGGCCATCATGCAAAATGAATGGCTTTGCGTCTTTACGCAATTCCAAACGTTTTTGATAAATCTTGTTATCTTCCCAGAATTTTAAGATTTCTGGTTCGCGCTTAGGCAAATTGCCGCGCATTGGGAATTCTGTTTCAGGCAAATGTAACGTCTTACCGTAATCCATGATGTGCTCCTTTTACATAAAAAAAATCGCCCGCCCCCGAAGGGACGGACGTCATATCCGTGGTACCACCCTACTGACTCTCGTTACTTGTGAAAGCCACTTAAACATATAACGGTGTTCACCGGCAGGGTTCCTGCTTGCTCCAAAGTGATCCGCAAATCTCTAGATTTCCAAACCTTTCAGCCTATGAGTTTGGTCTCTACTAAATCCGTCTGAGACATGCCGTCTTTTTCAACGCAATATTCATATAATAGATAATTATAGGACTCAAACGGGGAAATTGTCAAATACTTCATTTCTAAATTTAACAGAACCTACATCACCTATTAAGCAAAAAAAAAGCCTACTTACGTAGGCTTTATTGTATATACAATTATTAGATGGCACTCATGAGAATTAATTCAAGAATAATAATTGCAATGCACACGTACATGAATTTACGATCCATGTCGTCAGTTGGAGTTTCTTTAAGACCAGTGCGAGCGGCTTCTTCAGCAGTAATTACTTCATAGCTCATTGGAGATCCGTATTGGTTATCACCTTCATCACCCTTTTGAGCGAGTAGATAAATAACATAGATAATACCAAATGGAATCAAGCTAATCAAAAGCATCCAACCACTTTTACCAATGTCATGTAAACGACGAGCAGCAAGACCAATGGAAGGCAATAGAATTGCAAGATTATATACTATAGAAATAAGACCTACAACACTTGCTAGCGCAGTATCCATTACAAGAGCACTCAATACATTGAAGATACCAGCAATAACAATTGTGATACCATAGAAACGCCAATATTCACTGCGGCTTGCACGACCTTTAAAATTAGCATAATTACCCATAATCGTATGTTTAAAATTATCTACATACGAAAGATTTTTGATAGACAAATCAGTCATAATCTTCTCTCCTCTAGAAATAACAAATAAATTCTTCTTGAAAATATTATATCATTACTGTTGACGATTTTGAAAATGAATGTCTATATGTTTTGGGAATAACTTATGCTTTATATTTCATTATAGGATACATCATAAACTACATCGCACTAGTCATAAGTAGTTTGTCCACCAAGAACCAGAGCACAAAGATAGCGCAGAATAGTCCTGCAGTTAGTCCCATAGATGGCGTAGTATCAATAAGACCTAATTCACGGGCCATTTGTTTTGTTACAACCACTTGACCTGTAGGGGGACCAAAGCGATTTGATAGGCTTTCACCAGGTAGAGCCATAAGGATCAACAGGATAATGGTCCCTACCACCGGAATGAATCCAATAAATACAAGTCCGCCTGATCGGCCTTGATCGTGTAAGCGTCGTACTGAAACGGCCACACCAGGAATAACCATAATCACAGACAAAAGAACAAGAATGACCAAGCCAAAACCTACGCCTACTACGCTAGATAGTGGGCTAATATAGCTCAAAAAAGCACAGGTAAACAGAATGGCCACAAACAACAATTGATAGACTAAAAAGAAATGCCAATATTCACTACGACTTGCACGACCATCAAAGTCAGCATATTTATAAACCAAACATTGTTTAAAGTTTTCAATCAAGCCTAGATTATATTTATCTAACGAGATTTGTGGCCTACTAACATGCCCACATTCTGGACAGTAACAATCTGTTTTTAACACTTCATGTCCACAATAGGGACAAGATTTCATAATAAACTCCTTCTAGTTACAAACAGGAATCAGCAAAGATTACGAAGTCCTGCTGTACTTAACACATATAACAACTTAGATATTTTTTATTTATTAATATCTATATTTTTGAATTCATCTGAAATTCATTTTACTACAAAGTGTTATATTGTCTATAAAGGAGATGTTAAACTTTTATAAAATAAAATAATGAGATTGTTAATAAATGCAGATCTTTATTACATATATCCATTCCCATTAATACCATACCATAATATCTCTCTAATGATATCAGCAATAATAATAGATTGGATAATAAAGATGGCAATCCCCATCACCCAATCTTGGCGATGGGATGGAGTTTCTTCTAGTCCTGTAGCCTTGCTAACCTCAGGAGTAATAGGTGTATAGCCGGTTCTTTCACCATATGAATTCTCTCTTTCATCACCACGACGCAATTCGTAAACGAGGAATATAAAGAATCCTATAACAGGAATAAATGAAATTAGTTGCGTCCAACCACTCCGGCCAATATCATGCATACGCCGCACTGTGATAGCTATATTGGGAACTATAAAGAAAAGGGATACCCCTACAGCAACATTATCGATAAGCGTTTCATAATTAGGGAAGCCCAAGATACTACAAAGTAAAGCTAAAATTCCAAGTAATCCTTGTATCAAGGTAACGCCTGCCACGAATCGCCAATATTCACTACGGCTAACACGGCCGTTAAAATTAGCATAATTTCTAATGCCTAATTTGAAGGCATCAGTATAGTTCAAATCATATATATTTATGGTTGACATAACCTAATCCTCCTCCATGGCTTCAATAGCAACAATGCTCCAGCCTTTGCCTTCATTATGCAAACGAACTAATAGAGGCTCTGATTTATCTTTAAAAGTAACGGTAAAGCCCATATAGTTTACAACAATATCATCATCTTGGTCTTGAGAAACATAGTCAAGCTGTATCGCTTTCACCTTAGGAACCTCTTCCTTAGTCATGGCTTGTTCCCATAGTTCAAAGGTACCATATCGTTCCATAGCACGAGCGCTCAAATAACGATATGCACCATGATAATCCTTTTTATTGAGGGCTTCATAATAATTACTTACCACAGTACGCCCCTCTGTTGTAGCCGTTTCACTTTGTAAAAGACGATTTGCTTGTTTCGTTAACGAACTAGGTTCTAAATTGCCATAAGCAGTCTCCTCTACTATAAAATTATGATTAATCATTGTACTACCTGCACTAATAGCTAGGCAGCCTAATACTAATATAGCCACAATAAAGAGGCCCGATACGGAACGTTTTTCCTCTAATCCATTAGATACAGGCGATGTGCGCTTACAGAATAGATACAATAATGCAAGCCAGCCTAAAATAGGAACCAAAAGCAAAATCATCAACGTTGGATCATTATTAGAGTCTCGTAACCGTCTTGCCATTAGCATAATCTTCGGCAAGCATAACAGGATGGACAATACAAATAATACACCGCCACCGATAGAGACAGCATAAAGAAATCCGTACGGTATGTAGGTTGCAAGACCTGTAATACATATAATTAAGCCATATACAAAGGATATAGCACTTATGGTGAGCCAAAAATCGGCTGTATTGGTACGTCCCTTACTGTTCGCATAGTTTTCTACTAGCTCACGATAGAGGATTTCGTATACTCTCTGTTTCATAAAGCTCCTACTATAATCTTAGATAATATTAAATAATAAACATATATAGATATTCCTATTATACTATGATTTATCAACTTAGTTGATTCATTTTTTATTCATGAAATCTACCTATACTACAGATATATTTCTTACAACTAAAATTCGTACAATTAATTATACAGGAGATAATTATGAAAGCTAAATTAATTAAAGCAGTAGCCTTGGCCAGTTTAGGTGCCTTCTTAATAGTTGGTATTGGTGCCAATGTAGCCCAAGCCAAAGATTATCACTTCAAAATCGGTGAAAACCATCGCATGGTAAAAAATGATGATGGCACATTAGATAGCAGCAATCATCCATGGTACAAAGTAAATGATAAAAAGAAAAAGCACAGAAAGCATAGAATATCTGAACGTGAAAAGCATGATAAAAATGCAACAGCAAAACGCAGTGAACGACATCAACGTTCTGAATCCTCTAATGACTAAGCCTTGCGCATAATACATATTACTAGCCCTAAAAACACAAAACTAAATTAACCAACCAATGAAAAGGACGTTATACATTGCATAACGTCCTTTTATGTTATCCCCTATATAATTTTTCCCAAGGCTATATGAGTTATTATGTTATGCGCCAGCCTTTAGAACAGCTTGCTTCATGGATTGTACGTAATCAAACAACGCTTGATCTGCATGTTCACCGTGTTCTGCCACGATTTTAACGATGGCAGAGCCTACGATAGCTCCATCGGATACGCGCGCCATAGCTTCCGCTTGTTCTGGCTTAGAGATACCAAAACCAACAGCTACCGGGATATCCGTATATTTGCGAATGGTTTCAACGATGGATTTAATATCCGTCTTAATTTCACTGCGCATGCCTGTAACGCCAAGTGAGGATACGCAGTATACAAAGCCTTCTGCTTCTTTAGCGATCATTTCGATGCGGTTTTCAGAGGTTGGAGCGATCAAGGATACTACTTCAACGCCGTGTTTATTAGCAATGCTCGCTAGTTCGCCTTTTTCTTCAAATGGCATATCTGGCACGATAACGCCAGAGATACCCACCTCTTCGCAGAGGGTAAAGAATTTCTCACGACCAAATACGTAAATCGGGTTCAAATAGGTCATGAATACGAGTGGAATCGTCACCGCATCATCGCCCGTACGTAAACGGCGTACCATATCAAAAATATCATTGATTTTTACGCCTGTAGAGAGAGCGCGTGTGCTCGCTTCTTGGATAACTGGACCTTCCGCCGTTGGATCGGAGAAGGGAATACCGATTTCTACCATGTCCGCACCGGCTTTCACCATAACGCGAATATAACGTTCTGTGGTCTCGATGCCGTGATCACCAGCGCTGATGAACGGGATGAATGCCTTGCCCTTTGTGAAAGCGTCTTTAATTTTACTCATGAAGATCCACCCCTCTGTATTTCGCCATAGCCGCTACGTCTTTGTCACCGCGACCAGATAAACAAATAATAATAACGTCGTCCTTACTCATAGTAGGAGCAATTTTACGTGCATGTGCCACCGCATGAGCACTCTCGATAGCTGGGATAATCCCTTCCAAGCGAGACAAATATTCGAACGCATCTACCGCTTCGTCGTCTGTGACAGGCACATATTCTGCACGACCGCTATCGTGCAAGTACGCATGTTCAGGACCGATGCCAGGATAATCGAGACCTGCAGATATAGAATATACTGGAGCGATTTGTCCGTCCTCGTCTTGGCAGAAGTAAGATTTCATACCGTGGAAGATACCAACAGACCCTTTCGCGATTGTCGCCGCATGTTCCTCTGTATCGATGCCGCGACCTGCTGCTTCACAACCGATGAGACGAACCCCTTCATCTGGAATAAAGTGATAGAACATGCCCATCGCATTGGAGCCGCCACCTACACAAGCCATAACAGCTGTTGGCAATTTGCCTTCTGCTTCAAGGATTTGTTCACGCGCTTCACGACTGATAATAGATTGGAAATCACGAACGATCATAGGGAATGGATGGGCACCCATAACAGAGCCCAATACATAGTGCGTATCGGACATGCGGTTTGTCCATTCGCGCAGCGCTTCGGAAACCGCATCTTTCAATGTACTAGTCCCTGTTGTTACTGGATGCACCTTAGCGCCTAGCAATTCCATACGATATACGTTAAGCGCTTGACGTTCACAGTCCTCTGCACCCATGTATACTTCGCATTCCATGCCCATCAATGCAGCGATAGTAGCCGTTGCCACGCCGTGTTGACCTGCCCCAGTTTCAGCAATAACGCGTGTTTTACCCATCCTTTTTGCCAATAACATTTGTCCGATTACGTTATTCAACTTGTGAGAACCAGTATGGTTTAAGTCCTCACGTTTTAAATAAATTTTGGCTCCCCCAAGGTCCTTTGTCATACGGTCCGCATAGTATAACAGGGATGGACGACCTGTATATTTTTTATGTAAATCCTCAAGTTCATGTACGAAATCAGGATCATCTTTGTACTTATTGTACGCCTCTTCCAATTCGATAACCGCATTCATCAATGTTTCTGGCATAAATTGACCCCCAAAGGAGCCAAAATAGCCATGTCTTTGTTCACTCATATAACTTACCTTTCTATATACCATTCCTGCTAACACGCCATACTATGGCATTGCTATTGTTCTCACAATGTTGGTGAAAGCTTTAATCTTTTCATTATCTTTCACGCCTTCTGTTTCAATGCCGCTACTGATATCGATACCGTACGGTCGAACCGTGCGAATAGCACGGGCTACATTGGTACTATCAATACCGCCTGCGAGCATAAACGGTCGTTCAAAATCATCTAAGCAAGACCAGTCGAATACTTCACCCGTGCCGCCCCGCTCGTCTTTGTGATATGCATCAAACAAGAGCATATCAGCACTGCTATCAATCCACGCCTCTGCATCTGCAGCACTACGGATTTGAACAGCCTTCCAAATCTCTACATTAGTACGTTCTTTTAAGGATTGGATGAAAGCTTCATCTTCATCGCCATGCAATTGCACCACATCAAGATTTACTTCTGTGGCAATCGTAACGAGATTTTCTAGCGTTTCATTGACGAAAACGCCGACAGTTTTAATAGCTTCTTGATGTATAAGCGTCGGACTTGCATTTTCTGTACTAGTCAGTGTCCCTTCATGCGCATCACCAGTTGCTGTTCCTTCTTGCACAGCACCAATTACTGCTCCATCTTGTACTACATCATTACTACATTGTACTTCTTCTCGACTATATCGATTTCCATATTGCTTATGTAGTTCTTCAACCAATGTTTTAGCTTGGTCTACAGTGACTTGTCGTTTACTTGGTACAAATACAAGGCCCATATAGTCTGGTTTTGCTTCTACTACAGCAGGGATTGTTTCTACTTTTGAGATTCCGCACATTTTAACCTTTAGTGTGTAATAGGTTGGGCCATAGAGATATGCTAATTTTTCCACCTTGTTAGGAGAACGCATAAAAGTTTCACCCATTAAAGCTACGCCGATATTGTTATCACGCAATACTTGGATGTCCTCTGGCGTTTCAAGGCCGCTTTCAGATACGAAAATCACATCGTCTTGTACGAGATTGCGCAAACGCACACTGTTTTGTACGTCTACGGTGAAGTCTTTCAAGTTGCGATTGTTAACACCGATAATACGTGCACCGCAATCAATGGCCATTTGTACTTCGTTCTCATCATGAGCCTCTACCAAGGAAGATAAGCCAAGAGAATCTGCTAGCTCACGGAACTTTGTCAGCGTCGGCATATCAAGGCATGCACAGATTAAAAGGATGGCACTAGCGCCCCAAACCTTCGCTTGGTAGATTTGGTATTCATCGATGATGAAATCTTTACGTAGTACAGGGATTTTTACGGTGCTAGCGATTTCTTGTAAATATTTTTTATCACCCTTAAAAAAGTCTGGCTCAGTCAAAACAGAAATAGCCGCAGCACCAGCCACTTCATATTCCTTGGCGATGTCTAAATATGGGAAGTGCTCTGCTATGATGCCTTTTGATGGAGATGCCTTCTTTACTTCGCAAATAAAGTTGAAGTCTTGCTGACGAAGGGCTGCTTCAAAAGGAAATCCTGTATCAGATGGTAACGCTAAAGCCGCTGCTTTCACAGCCTCAGGAGACTCCACCTCTTTTTCTTGGGCTACCCGAATTTTGGTAGCCTCTATAATCTTATCTAAAATCAATGGTTATACCTCTTGGGTTGCTTTCACAAACTGTTCCATTGTCGCAAGCGCCTTACCAGAGTCGATCATATGTTTCGCCTCTTCGATGCCCTCTGCCAATGTAATGCCGTCTTTCGCAAGGTAAATCGCCATGCCCGCGTTAAGAACAACCGCAGTGCGTTTACCGCCTTGCTCACCACCGAGAACGCGGCGAGTAATCTCAGCATTCACCGTAGCATCGCCACCTTCAAGCTCGGTTTTATCAGCGTATTCGAAACCATATTCCTTAGGATCGAATTCGTAGCTTGTGAAAGTACCATTATTAATTTCGCATACGTACGTTTTATTGGTAGCCGTAATCTCATCAAGGCCGTCAAAGCCGTGTACCACAGCACCGCGTTTAACGCCAAGATTAGCCAATACACGAGCCAATGGTTCTACTAAAGATTTATCGTAAACGCCCATCAACTCAACCGTAGCACCTGCTGGATTTGCCAAAGGTCCAAGGATGTTAAACACAGTACGAACGCCCAACGCCTTACGTACAGGACCTGCATATTTCATGGCTTGGTGATATACAGGCGCAAACATGAAGCACATATTCGCTTTGTTCAACACCGCCTCGTTTTGTTCACCGTTAAGCTCTAATTTAGCGCCCAACGCTTCAATTAAGTCAGCAGCACCACATTTACTAGATACACTACGGTTACCATGTTTTGCTACAGGAATACCTGCGGCGGAAATGATAAAGCCAGATGTAGTAGAAATGTTGAACGTATTAGCCTCGTCACCACCAGTACCTACGATTTCCACAACAGTACCTTCATGAGGCACGGAGCCAGCCTTCTCGCGCATAACCTCAGCAAACGCCGTAACCTCATCTACAGTAGGGCCCTTTGCGGCAAGAGCACACAGGAAACCAGCCATAGGAACCTCGGCTACCTCACCGCTCATAATTTTATTCATTGTATCTTTAGCAAGGTCGTAAGATAAATCCTGACCATGCGTTACTGCATATAATGCGTCTTTAATCATTTATATCTCCTTACTTGTTGTTCATTTTACTTCGGTTCAACGATAATAGGGCATATACCAGCGTTAATGCTACATGTGATTCACGTGGACCTATGCCCTCCACTGGCCGGGTCTGACTGCGGCCTGTGGCCTTCGCAGGGCCAAAGTCGGGCCTAGAACCCCGTGAACTCACATAAACACTAGGACATTTAATCTTTTATATGCCCTACTCACCGTCCCAATCGCAATAAAATGAACAACAATTCAATATCTCTCAAATGATCCTGCGCATTATATAAAGTAACGCACAGGTCATTTCTTTATAAGGTGGTGGGAAAGGTGGTGCTTTGCACCACCTTTTCCTATATTAGGAGTTCTGATTCGCATATTTCTTTAGAAAAATATAACTACAGTTCACAATATGTATTGTAGAGGGGCTATTGAGTAGTTAACACCAAGATTGAGTTGGCAGGAAATAAGGTCTTAAGGAACGACTTGGCGGCCCCACGTAGTGGGGTGGGTGGCCATCGGAGGTCCGAGAGACCTTATTTCTGCCTTATCGTTCTAGAGCCTAAGAATGGCCCCTCGATACATAAATTAGACTGTAATTTATTTTTCTAAGAAATTGCGAATCATTTGTTCCCCGTCCGGTGTCATGATGGATTCCGGATGGAATTGGACTCCATAGATTGGGTAGTCTTTGTGTTCCACGCTCATTACTTCGCCGTCGTCGGTAACGGATGTAACGATGAGTTCGCTTGGCATGGTTTCGTCGATAATTGCCAAGGAGTGGTATCTAGCAACTTCGAATTGTTCAGGCAAGCCCTTAAGGATTTTGGATGGGTGTACTTGCTTCGCCACACTTTGTTTGCCGTGCATTACTTGTTTAGCGTAGGAAACGGTGCCGCCGAATACTTCTCCGATGGCTTGGTGACCGAGGCATACGCCGAGGATTGGGAATTCCCCTTTGCATTCGCGCAATAGCTCTTCGTATACGCCCGCATCAGCTGGTTTACCAGGACCTGGTGAAAGTATCACATAGTCTGGTTTCAAAGCACGGATTTCTTCAACTGTTAATTCATCGCTGCGGATGACTTTAATATCTGGATCGATAGAGCCTACTAATTGATATAGATTAAAGGAAAAGCTATCGTAATTATCTATAAGGAGTACCATTATTCTACCTCCTGTGCATCTGTAATTGCGGAAATCATGGATTGGCCTTTGATTAAGGTTTCATTAAACTCGCTTTCAGGAACGCTATCTCGAACGATGCCTGCGCCAGCGCGAACATAGACCTTACCGCCTTTATTCATAGCCATGCGAATACCGATACATACATCCATATTACCAGAGAAGTCTATGTAACCTACGGCGCCGCCGTATACGCCGCGTGGGCTTTTTTCAAGTTCGTGTAAAATCTCGATGGCACGAATCTTAGGAGCCCCAGACAAGGTGCCTGCTGGCAGTGTAGCCCCGATAGCATCGAGGGCATCTTTGCCGTCTTGCATGTCGCCGCTTACAGTAGATGTAATATGGATGACATGGGAGAAACGTTGCAACATATGTAACGCCTCTACTTTTACGGAACCAAATTTAGAAATTTTACCTAAATCGTTACGGCCAAGGTCAACAAGCATATTATGTTCAGCCAACTCTTTTTCGTCATTGATTAGTTTTTCTTCAATAGCAAGGTCCTCTGCTTCATTTTTGCCGCGGCGCATGGTGCCTGCAATTGGGAATGTGTACATTTTACCGTCTGTCAGTTTCACCAAGGTTTCTGGAGATGCCCCTGTAAGCTCTACATCGCCACCAGATAGGTAGAACATGTACGGAGATGGATTCAATGTGCGCAATACGCGGTATGCGTTTAACAAGCTCCCCTCAAACTCGGCTTCGCGACGATTAGATACAACACATTGGAAGATATCCCCTTCCTTGATATAATGCTGCGTCTTTTTAACAACTGCTTCGAACTCGTCCTTTGTGAATTCAGAGGTAAACTCTGTTTTAAGAACGCCTTTTGGCACATCCGCTTCTTTGCCGTTTACAACGAGATCAGCAAGAGTTTTCAATTCGAGCTCAGCCTTGTTGTAGTTGCGTTCTAAATCACGAGTACTAATATTGGCGATTAAATAGATTTTGTTTTTATAGTGGTCAAAGGCAATTACCTTATCAAAGAGCATAAGGTCTACATCGTTGACCATCGCAGAGTCATCATCTGGCGTTGGGAAATCGAGGGTTGGCTCGATATAACGAATGTATTCACAAGCGAAGTACCCTACAAAGCCACCTGTGAAAGTTGGCAGTTCTTCTAAGCGAGGGCTTTTATATTGACTCAAAATATTGCGAATCTCTACTGCAGGATCAGAACACTCAAAGGTACGAGTCGTCCCGTCTTTGACGGTCATTTTATGGTTTTTGCAGAATAGCTCAATCTTAGGATCATAGCCCAAGAAGGAGTAACGGCCCCAATGATTACTATTATCCGCACTTTCAAGCAAGTATGTATGACTGCTCACTTGTTTTAAAGCTTTCAACACACTAATCGGCGTACGTACGTCGGATAAAATTTCCATATATACAGGCACGATATCGTAGCCCGGTGCGATAGCTTTCACACGGTCAAGACTAGGGAAAATCATGAGAACCTCCATCTGGCATTTGCCAATAAAAAAACTCGCCCATGACAATATAACGTCAAGGACGAGTTTATAGTTCTATTATTACAATATGATTGTATGTGCTATAAATCGCGGTACCACCTTGTTTGAATGCAGTGCATTCCCCTTTCGCAGGATACTAACATATCCCTCACGACTAACGCTCGTGTGACGTCGCACCATACTAGGAATGAAAGTTCATTCTGTTCCATGCGCCCTCGGTGGTCCATTTAATAAGCTGCGTACTACGGGTTCTCAGCTAATCCCGCTCTCTGTGAGTGCATTTCCTATTTTTATCTCCACCTCATCGGTTTCTAACAGGCGAGTATAAAATTATAATCTGATTATAATGTTTCTATAGAATGAAAGTCAAGAAGTTTTAATTTCTGATTGTTGTTCAGCCATAGAAAGATCTTTAACATACAATCTCATATCTCCATATTTTATGTATCATAATGCATAATAAAAAATACTGTTACTTTCTTTATCATATAACGCAGAGGTTTTATTATACAGCAAATACAATACATATATATTGATAATAGGGACAAATAAGCCAATAATCCAAAATATACTACTATTGCTATCTCTCAAACGTCTAAAGATCATGATGATAATAGTATATATAAGATAAACGTATAAAGCATATCGCAGAGCACAGTTTTCGATATTATAATTTAATATCATATTGTATATTATAATCGCTAAATATACATTAAACAGATTCCATTGATGAACTGTGCTTCGTCCATTAGGCCAAAGACTGTCAATTAATATGCTTTTATAAAGATCTGTTAAAAGAGGCCTTTTATCTTGGCGACTATAAAAAGAGTTTATAGCTTTAATTTGAGAGGTAGTTAAATCATTACGCTCACCCCAGAGTACATCTATAACCTTATTATCAAAAATTATTCCCTTAAGTTCGACATTATTATCTCTTAACCAAAGTTTCCTCGGTACTACAGAAAACAACAACATTGAACACAAAATACATGGATAGAATAAATCTGGTACATCAACGCCCCATAATATAATATTGTTGGACTCAAAAATAGCTTTTCCGTAAGAAAGGTCAAAATGCTTTCCACCCAATAATATCAATAGTAAAAGCACAGTAATTATGATATTCACCCAATTAAATTGCACTTTTTTGTAATAATTAAAGCTAGCATAATTTGTAAAAGCTACAAAAAGAACATAAATGGCTGTGCCTACATAATATATAATGTCATAAATTTCTTGAGTATATACTATCTCCGGAAGAGTAGATAAAACAAAGATATTTATTCCTATACCAATAAACACCAATAAGTTTATAGAAAGGTATGTCTGTATATTGATTGTAAATAAATTTATTGTCTTTAACCTTTGAATTAAAGATAATAATTCAAACTTAAATTTTATTAACTCAGAATATAATAGTTGTCTCATCATTCTTCATCTTATAGTAAGTATTGTAATATATGCACTAATTAGAAATATTATAACTTCGCAAACATGATGCTCCTGTTCTTTCATTACTAATCAATACAACTAAATAAGAAAAGTGCTTATCATGTATTAACACAGCGCCAAAACAAGATTCATTATCAACATAAATTTTTTTCAGCCTATTTCGGGTATTACTTAAACTAGTTAGAATTAAAATAGATTCATCTATGGCAATAAAATAATCACCATTTATATCAAATCGATACCATTTACTATATTCCATCGGGAATTTATAGACAAGCCTATTATCCTGATATATCTCAATATCCTCCTCATATACTATCCATTTATTATCTATAAATCCAATACTATTTGCACCTTTAAGTTCACTTTCCCAATTCCTATATAAAGTGAGTTCATCAGAAGAAGACAGTCTATCAATATCTGTAAAACTTAAATTATTATCGACAAAGTCCCAGTGTATCATAAGAGAATTGGCAAATAGGCTAATAGCCTCTGATTTAAATACAGAAAAATACAAAATATAAATGCATTTACTCTCAAAATCATACTTTATGAACTGTGAATAATGTCTATTTAAATCAATGTACCATAATCCTGCTTCTAAATGGAGTACAATTCTATCATTTTCAGAATCTACAAAACTATTTACAATTATAACCTTTGTATTATCTAGTGTATAAGAGTCAGCATACTCTAATTGAGGAGTATAAATTATTACTCCTCTATAATCATCATTAACGATAACATAGTCTTGTGTCCTATTAATAAAATATAAATCATTTTGTTTAAGTACAAATTTTATTTCATTTACTAAATTGATCTCCATAACACCTCTCCCATCAACATCATTTATTTATCTCTTGAATTGCAATAAGTAATGCGACAAAATTAAATAATTTTTCTAATCTCTTGTTTTTATATATCAAATGGTATTTTAAACCCAAGACATTTTATTTAGTCATCTATACGCCAAGATTTTTTAAACAAAAGATGATAGCTAACAAAAATATTAATATACGGAACGAAAAGACCAATAATCCATAACCCACTTAATAGGGAATCATGAAGTCTACGTATACTTAATGTAATCATTGCTATAGCTGGCCATATCAGGATATACATAAATCCCCAACGTGGTATATAAAGAGGTGTACCAAGCTGAACAATTAACGATACTACGGCTATAACCATACTCATAATGACATCCATGAAAATACGAGTTCCTATGAGACCAACCCAAAAAGCTGATACGGAAGCTCTTCCTTTAATATCAAATGGCTTAGCAAATAAAACATCCCATATACAACTGCAAACATAGTCGAATGTCCCAGAACTCTCATCTTTACTAATAGTGGAGCTGCGAACATAAGAAATAATATAATTGTTATATCTATCTCGTCCTTCATCTAAGCCATACTCATTAGAATCCGGTACACTAAGAGGCAACGCAAAGCAAGCCAAGATGAAATACTGCCAGAAAAATCCGTCCCAATGAAAGCCTGCATTGATAAAGGTTTCGGATATAGATTCCCAGCTGAAACTCATCCCCCAATATACCCACAAACTTAGGTATGCTATGGGTACTAAGATCATATACCACAAGGATGACCCACAGTCATTTAGTCTACGTTTGAGGATAAAAATAGATGCAATTACATGTATAATCTGCAAACATCCAAAATAAATATATGACAAATATGTACTGCCTTGAAACAGACCATCTTGAATAAATCCTATCAGTACCACAAATAGAAGGTACGCTAAAAATTTACTTCCCATTAAACCGAGCACAGCCCATAAAAATGCCAATCGGCCTATACGTTGATTCACTCGCAGCATTTCTATATTTTGTTTAAATAGTGAAAGTTCATTATCTAGCCACATTAAAAAATTCTCTCTTCACTCTCATAACAATTTTCTAATCCTCTTTATTCTAATATAAATATATGTATATTAAAATATTAACCTTATGGTCTAAAATATTTATATTGTTTACGCTAAGCACTAATAGTATACTGAAATTACATATGTTATCAGCTCCTACTAATTATTTTGTGGAAAAGAGAGCATAAGTTTTTATTTTAATCATCAAACACTGGATTCAAGATACCATTGCATATGACAAACTTCCTGACTTAATATTGGGGATGAAGTCAAAAAGATATAGAATTACTATTTTTCTGGTACTATAAATTGTACTAAGACTAGTGAAGGAGAGATACTTTGGAAACCTGGAAACGTACGGTGTATATAAGTTTAATATGTGTATTCTGTACATCCTTTGGGGTGAGCCAATTAGCACCTATTCTCCCTCTATATTTTCATGATCTAGGAGTTCAAACGCCATCGGCTATGTCTCTCTGGTCAGGTTTAGCAACCGGCGCAACCTATTTAATCGTATGTTTAGTTGCACCATTTTGGGGTCGTATAGCAGATAAAAAAGGTCGCAAAATTACATTAATACGATCTAGCTTTGGAATGGCTTTATGTAATCTATTGCTCGCCTTTCAAACAACACCTGAAGGGGTTGTAATAATTCGCCTTATACAAGGTTTAGTAAATGGTTTTTATTCTGCAACTATTACATTGATTGCTTCAGAATCTCCCATTGAACGAACTGGCTGGGCACTTGGCCTATTAGCTTCGGCCAATCTAGCAGGCTCTCTAATTGGACCTTTACTAGGTGGATATATTGCAGATACTATAGGTATTCGTAATGGCTTTATTTTAGTTGGTATTCTCATGGGTTTCGCGGGTTTGCTAGCTACTATTTTTATCCATGAAAATTATGTACCGAAGCCTAATGTTGAAAAACTTTCTATTAGCAAACTAAAAGAACAAATTCCTGAATTTAATAGTATTGTAGCATTGTGTATAGCATCCTTTATTTATGCTATATGCATCATGTCCTTACAACCTGTTATCTCCGTATATATTAAAGGTATTGTTCCGAGCAACACTGAAAACCTAGCCTTTATTGCAGGAGCGGTGTTCTCTGCCATGGGCATTGCTCAATTAATAAGTAGTTCACCTCTCGGCAAGCTAGTTGACAAGATTGGTCCTCGCAAGGTATTAGTCGTATCTCTTATCTATGTAGGCTTATTTAACATTCCTCAAGCCTATGTAACTGATATTTACCAGCTAGCACTCATTCGATTTTTACAAGGCTTCGGCCTAGGTGGCATGTTACCGGCATTAAATACCTACCTTTCTTCAAAAACGCCTCGAGAATTTACGGGACAAGTATTCTCCTACAACCAATCATGTTTATTTCTTGGTTACTTCTTAGGCGCCGTCGGTGGTGCAAGCCTAATGGCATGGCTAGGTTTTACAACCTTATTCTGGGCAAGTGGCTGCTTATTTATAATTTCTGCTCTCTGGATTGGCTTAAAACTCAAATAATAACGATACATAAAAGAAAACCCTTCTATAGCTGATTATTAAGATTATATTCTCACGAATATGACATATCTAATCAGCATACAGAAGGGTTTTTATTCTGTGTAATTATGATATTAATATAATTGTAGTGTTGATATAATTATAATTTCAATATAACGATCATATTGAACTCACTATAATAACTATACTTTCAAATATATAACTAGTTTAAGACTATAATAACAGTAGCATAATGACTACAGTCGCAATAATACAAGGCACGGCATTGCGTTTCGCCATTTCCATAGGGTTGATACCTGCAAGTCCCGCAATGATGATACCTGCTCCTGCTACAGGACTCATGCTTCGACCGATACCAGCACCAATTTGAGCCATGGATCCAAGTTGCATAATACCATAACCAAAGTCTGCTGCATGCGGTGTTACAGCACCATTAAAAGCAAGAGCTGCCGCATTACCAGAACCAGAGATAACAGCCAATAAGAATGGACCAAAGGCTGCCCCGATTTGGGCGATTTGTTGAGAGTTCTTCATTCCATCAATAAGGGCACTTGTAAGCCCGATGAGTTGCATCCCTGCTGTAAAGCATGCTGCTGCCGCCATAAGGCCAACGACATCACACATACCGTCACCAGTACCGCGGAAGAACTTCTTAACAGCGTCTGTCACATTAGGACGAACTGCAACGATACCAATCGCTGTACCGATGAGCATGGAAACGGGAACGGAAACTTCTGGAATCACCGCTACTTGTTTACTACCAAGTACAAGCATAACAAGTGGAATGATAGGGATAATAGCATAGAAGTAATTTACCTTAAACTCTTTACCTTCCTCTACAGTATCATGTTTCATCACATACCCTGTATGCTCCTTCTTAACGATAGCAACGATATTAAGCAAAATAGCGGCCACTACGATACCGATAATGGCTTGCATGGAGAAGCTCGCAATAACTGTCATTACGTCTACGCCTGCCAGTTGCGCTACTTGAGGGTTGAACATAAGCCCTGGGCTCAAGGAGCTCCCCCATGTACCTAAGAAGATAGCAGAACCAGCCATCGCTGGGTGCACACCAGAACGAATTAAAGCCGGAATCAATAGCGCACCTACGGCAGCGGCACAGCCTGCCGCTGTAGGCAGTGCAATATTAATTAAGAATGTAATAATAACGGCACCTGGGATGATGATTTTAGTCATCTTTTTAAGCCCTGCGGAAATGAAATACACCATATGCTCCGTACATTTTGTATATTCCATAACGTAGCTAAAGCCAAGTACCGTACAGATAGTCGGTACAAGACCTGGATTTGTAAGTTCTTTTACAAAGGCTGTCGTACCAGCTCCAAGGTTGCCCCCAATAAAGCACATCAATAATCCCGATAATAATAATACGAGCCGTGTTTCAAACTGCTTAATAATAGCGATAAATGTCGCTACTACGATAACAATACCTGTAATAACCATAACTCTCCTATCCGTGTACATAGGATGCAAGATGGCTTTATCCCCTCTATAAACGCTTTACACCCAATACACAACTAACAACACTAAATACCATAGTCCTATCTATGTCTTACACCTAATAGACCAAAATATAGTAAAAGTAACCACTTAATGATATACAGTATAATCATATAACTATACAACTACATAACTACATAACTACATAAAGGAGTATTTTAAACAAGCTTTGTTTCTTCCAAGCTAAGTTTTCTAAGTACCTTATCAAGCACGTCCGCACCCGTTACGATATCATCCATTTCAGCAAATTCTGCAGGATTATGACTGATGCCGTCACGACATGGAATAAAGATCATTCCCGTCGGAACCACTTCCGCCCAATGCATTGCATCGTGACCGGCACCGCTCGGCATAGTCATATATTCTACACCGACAGACTTAACGGCCTCTTCGATTTCTCGAATCATCGCCGGGTGCATCTCCACCGGTTGGTCCTGTGCAATTGTTTCAATTGTATACGATAATCCCCGTTTTTCGGCAGTAATGTCGATAAATTCCTTAACAAGAGTGACTACAGAATCGCGAGCTGCCTTAGATATGCTGCGAATGTCTACCCCTAGCTTTACAGCTCCAGGAATGACATTCATCGCACCAGGCGTAACCTCTACAACACCAACAGTGCCCACCACGGGTGGTTCCTCTTGCATGGATGCAATCTCCTCGATGCCAAGGATGATTTTTGAGGCCCCACACAGAGCATCATGACGCAAGTTCATCGGCGTAGCGCCACTATGGTCGGCATTGCCCCGAATGGTCACATAGAATCTCTCTGGTGCTGCAATACCAGTCACAATGCCAATCGTTTTCCGTTCGTGCTCCAGCACCTTGCCCTGCTCGATATGAATTTCTGTGAAAGACTTTACAGGTCGTTTATATTTCATTATTTCAATCCCATCAGGGTTTAAATTACGACCTTTCAAGGCTTCATACAAGGAAATTCCTTGTTTATCCACCAATCGGTGTAAGTCTTGTACTGTTAATTCACCACGCATAGCCTTACTGCCTAGTGTAGCATTCCCAAAGCGACCGGACTCTTCACACATGAAGTCCACTACAGCAATAGTATGATCATGTTCATAGCCATCATCGATCATGCTACGAATTACTTCAATGGCAGATAACACGCCGACCACACCATCATAATTGCCTCCATTGGGCACGCTATCCGTATGAGAACCCACCATGACAACGGGTAACTCTGGTTTCTTCCCACTCTTATAGCCAATGACATTACCAAAATCGTCTATTTCAATGGATAAACCCGCATCAGTCATGCAGTCTATAATATATTGCCGTCCTGCCCAATCTGCATCGGTGAAAGCAAGGCGATTAATGCCCTCACCAGGTGCCGTCAATTGAGCCATAGCCTCAAAATCCTTAACTAATCGCTCTCGTTGAATCATGTAACACCTCACAATCTATTACAATAATTACTGACAAACCATATGGTGCTAGTACATAAAGCCTATTTTAAATAGTGAGCAGCAATGGTACCTAATGCAACGATACCATTTAGCATATCTTCTTCATCGATATCAAAGAGCGGATTGTGATGCGGTGCTTTAATGGCAGATCCCACAACCATATAGGTCGCTCTACCACCGCGATCGATGACACGATTCAAGAAGTACGCACAGTCTTCACTACCGCCACCGCTGTAATCGAAGGGAACCTCTTTAAAGATCCCAAGTGGTTCCACGATAGCTTGTACTTCACGAGCTAAATCATCGCTGATGCGACCTGCCGGAGTTTCTCCTTGTTTTGTAATTTCAAAGGTACAATCATGCATTTCTGCAGCACCTTTAATAATAGTCTTCGACCGTTCAATCATGTAATCATTAATTTCTGTCGTAGCACCACGAGTTTCTAGTTTAAGAACTGCCACATCAGGCGTCACATTGCGACCTGTACCGCTTTCAAAAACACCTACATTCATGCGAGAAGCCCCTTGACTATGACGAGCGATGGCTTGTAAGTTAAGAACCGCTGTACAGCCGGCGAGCATTGCATTTTGTGCCTTTTCAGGGGAGCCACCAGCATGAGCAGAATAACCGTGGAATACCGCATCAAGTTTTGTAGTGGCTAAGAAGCCATGATCACTACATGCAAAGCAATTGGATAATTTTTCGTTAAACCCAATATGCATGCCGAACATCAAATCTACATCATCTACTACGCCTGCTTCCGCCATCGCTTTAGCACCACGTACACCTTCCTCTGCTGGTTGGAAGATAAGTTTAATTGTGCCTTTGAATTCATCCTTGTGAGTAGCCAAGTATTCGGCAAGACCTAACCCCATCGTCATATGTGCATCATGACCACAGGCGTGCATCGCTTTATCGTGACAAGAACGGAATCCTTTCTTTGTAGGCACATGGTTATCCTCTTTAGCTTCGATGACATCGTTAGAGTCCATGTCTACACGAAATGCTACTACAGAGCCTTCACCACCGAAGTTCATAGTTGCAACAATGGCCGTTTTACCATAGCCCATCTTTTCTACAAGCTCAAGATTTGCACCTTCTTCGATGGCTCGATCCATAGCAGCTTTCATGACCTCATCACTAGGTAAGCCCATACGAGAGTCTAAATCGAGTACATCTGCCCCTAATGCCACATCATAGCCCAAGGAGATAAGCCTATCCGCTACCTTCGCAGCAGAGCGATACTCAAGCCAAGCAGGTTCAGGGTACATATGAAAATCTCGACGCATAGCGATTAACGCATCGCGCCGTTGTTGCACAAAATCTTTTACAGACATAACTACCTCCGTAACAAACTAATAATCCTGTATACATTTACTATATGAATAGATAGGTAAATAGTCAACTAAATGGAGCATGTATACAGTATCTAAAATATAATTGTATGTTATAACAAAAAACACATATACCACAAAACGGTTTCTGTGATATATGTGTGCTTATCAATTTATTCTAATATTGTTTTATTCAGTTTTGCCAGCACTTCTCGTTTAATAGTTCGTTGTCTATCCCAGGCAATGATAATAACGGTGGCAATAATCATAGCCATACTAATTAGCCCCAATAGACTAAATTCATTTCCTAAAAAAGCCCACCCAAAGAAAGCCGCCGAAATAGGTTCAATAGAGGACAAAATAGATCCTGATACAGCCCCAATTCGTTTAACCCCTTCTAAATAGGCATTAAAAGATACTATCGTACCAAGGAATATAACATTGAAACAACCAATTACAGTCCATACATCCCACGTCGCATAAGAATTTGGTTGATGGAATAATATAGCCGCAACAATACCGCTAATAAGCATTCCGAATCCTACAATAGGCAACGTGCCATATTTGTTGAGTAAATCAACGGGAGAAATGCTATATACGGCTACACCCACAGCAGATAAAAGCCCCCATACGAGAACCATTAAAGGGAAGCTTTCAATAGAAAGGCCATCATCATTTCCCATTAAACAAATAGTCCCCACTAAAGCCAGTATAACAGAAACCATCTCACCTTTGGATGGTCGTTTACCATAGCGTACCAGCAGGTAAATAATAATCATAGACGGCGCCAGATATTGTAATACCGTTGCAATGCCAGCTCCAGCTAAAGCAATGGATCTGAAGTATGTATATTGGCATAATGCCATTCCAAATACGCCAAAAACAATGAGTCCTAGCGTATCCCTTACACTATGAAATACATTAAAGATGGAATTTCCAAATCTAAACCATGCGTAGATAACAGTTAGCAAACCTGCTGTAATCAATCGCATAGTTACTAGCCATTCCAAATTCATATTTCTGAAATTGCTTAAGAACTGTATGGATGCGCCTGATACACCCCATAGAACAGCCCCCAATAGGGTTATAATAACACCAATAACTTCATATTGTTTCATACTACTCACCGAGCAAAGATACGTGAACTTTCACAACCACCTTTCGGATTTTGATAGGTTTATCGTTTACAGCAAGCAAGGGCCGATGAACATCAGACGGGAAGAATACAGTGTAGTACCCTTCTGGGCAATGGATTTGTCCTTCATCAACAGCTTCATTAGGATAGAAATAGCAATCTCGATCCGGATAGGACTCCACAGGTTTAACGAACCCTTTATCTACGAAAAAGCCCATGTTTTCCTCGCCGCTCACCATAAATTGGATATCTACATAATTACGATGCGATTCCGGTTTCGTAGCTTCAAATAGTTTTGTTTCTACATCATCTACGTTAGCATACATCATATCACCCTCAATGGCATGACGCCCTCCAGGCAATGCTTTCAAATCTGTATTTTTCAAGAAATCCAAAGCGCGCACAATGGCTTTAGGATAGCCCATTTTTGTATAATCTGCGGTAATACTAGAGAAAAACATACACAATCCTTTCACAATATCTATGGATATGGCACCACAATAAACCAATTATATTACCTTTTATGTTAGCACATATATACATAAAGAACTAGCTATTCTCTTATGTAAAAGCCCTCCATACGCTACATATATGGAGGGCCTCAGTAAAATACTATTCAAATTTATGACTTACGTCAATCATTACACTATGAAATTGTTACAGTATTAAATTGTTACATTATGCAATTGTCTATTCAGTTGTAGTGATTCAAACTGTATTAGATACAGCATGTGGCCATTACCTTATTCTTGGGTTTTATGAGCAGCGATAATTTCTTCCGCTTGCTTATGTGGAACCTCTTCATAGGTATAGAACTGACGGTTAAATACGCCTTGTCCTTGGGTAATGGAGCGCAATGCAGTCACATAATCGGACATTTCAGCCAATGGTACTTGTGCTTTAACAACGGAAATACCTGTTCTTTCACTTTGTTCCATGCCTAATACACGACCTCGACGGCTATTCAAATCACCCATGATGTCGCCCATGAAAGCATCTGGTGCAAACACGTTGACCTCATAGATTGGTTCTAATAGGACTGGTTTCGCCTTAGGAATCACATCCTTGATAGCCTGTGACGTAGCTACTTTAAATGCTAACTCTGAGGAGTCTACGCTGTGGTAAGATCCATCCAAGAGTGTCACTTGCACGCCAATCATAGGATATCCTGCAATTAGGCCTTTATCTAGGGTTTCTTTGGCACCCTTTTCCACTGCTGGTATGTATTGTTTAGGTACAGCACCACCAAAAATTTTGTCTACGAATGCAAATTCGCTACCATCATATAATGGATCCACTTGAATCTTAACGTGACCATATTGACCATGACCGCCACTTTGTTTCTTATACTTAGACTCGGTTTCAGCAGAGCCTTTAATGGTTTCGCGGTATGGAATATATGGAGCCACAAGTTTAGCTTGTACGCCGTATTTACGGTCCATTTTGTTGAGGATATGCTCGAGATGTACTTCGCCCATACAATCGATTTGTAATTGGCGAGCTTCAGCATTTTTCACTACTACGCAAGTAGGATCTTCTTCCGCCACTTTAAGAACAGCACTAGCTAATTTTTCCTCCTCACCTTTTTTTACTGGCTCCATAGCCACTGTATATAAAGGTTGAGGGAAACGAATAGCATCGTATGTCACTTTAAAGTCAGGAGCCGTTAATGTATCGCCGGTCTTAGCATTGGCCAATTTCGGTATCACTACGATATCGCCAGCTTTTGCAGCGGATACAGGGATTTGTTGCTTCCCGATAAGGGTAACCATCTTGCCCCATTTTTCTTCTACACCTTGGTTTACATCATAAAGGCGATCGCCTTCTTTCAGTTCACCAGAGAAGATACGTACAAAGCTTTGTTTGCCTACGAATGGGTCTAACAATGTTTTAAATACGAATGCAGTTAATGGTTTATCTACATGTACAACACATTGTTCGCCGGTTTCCGCATCAGTTGCGGTCATCACTTTTTTAGTTGCATCCGGCATGTAACGGATCATCCGATCCAATACTTGATCTAAGCCAATACGAGATGTGGCACTGCCACACATGATTGGGCACACACGGCCACTAATCATCCCTTCACGCAAGCCTTGGCGGATTTCCTCTAAGGATAATTCTTCGCCTTCTAAATATTTTTCCAACAACTCATCGCTACCTTCAGCCGCGGCTTCTACGGTCATTTCCCGAATTTCTTGAGCCTTTTCGATAAGGTGAGCTGGTACAGCGACCTCTGTTGGTTGGCCGTCCTTATAAGTAAACGCAGTCATTTTCGCTACGTCTACAACGCCTTCAAAATCGGCGCCTTCACCGATAGGAATCTGCAACGGCATGATACCTTTGCCAAATAATTCCCGCATTCTTTCAATAGTACCGAAGAAATCAGCACCATCGACATCCATTTTATTGATAAATGCCATGCGAGGCATTTGTAATTCAACTGCATAATCCCATGCGCGAACTGTGTCAGTTTCTACACCAGATGTGGAGGATAGCACCATCAACATGCCATCACAGGCACGCAAAGCGGCACGAACTTCGCCATGGAATTCATTATAGCCTGGAGTGTCTATGAAGTTAACCTTATGGTCATGCCACTCACATGGCGCCATGCCCAATTGAATAGTTACATTACGTTTAATTTCTTCCGGTTCAAAGTCCATAATATGTTTATTATCTTGACCTTTACCTACGAAATCAACCGCACCAGAAGTTAACAACAAGGATTCAACAAGAGCTGTTTTACCCGCACCATCATGGGAAACAACAGCAACGTTTCTAATTTTATCACTACTGTACTCTTTCATTGGAATCGCCTCCTTACTGGCAAATTACGGCTTTGCTAATACATTTCGACACTACAATAAAAAAATCCTCTTTTTCTGAGAAAAATTTCTTAGAAAAGGAGGATTATATACTAATACTAAATTAGCTACCTACCAAATAAGCAAATCCATCAATAAGTAATATAAAAATAACACCAATAATAAAGAGGATAATTGATGTAATAATCCCTATAAGAAATACTTCCCATCTTCCCTAAAGAAAATTTTAGTATTCCTATGTAGATCCTAAACTTAATTAAATTATTAATAAGACTTTATCGGTATATCCTATATATAGATGGGACTAGTGTCCTCACAAAGTTATAAAAAAGACGGTCTGTACTTGTGCCGCGACATCAGGAACGAGGAGCAAGCAAGTATAGACCGTCTTTTCTAATTAAGTTGTCGCTATGTAACGGGGCCCCATCTATATATAGGCAATACTAAGGACAAAGATATAGTCAACTAAATAATTTAGTTCGAACATAGAATACTAAAATTCTCCCGTCCGTTTGCCGTAGTGTTTAGAGTCCCCATTTTGTTTCCAACCCACTGTATCACCGATGGACATTACGCGGCGTGTCAAGCAGTCTTTACATTGTTCTGCATTGTCGTCTACGCATGGTTTGTTATCGTATAGCAAATATTTTGCACGGTGTTCAGGAATGGTGATGATAGGCATTAGGATATTTGCCCCTGCGGCTAAACCTTTTTCACGGCCTAGTTTATCTAGTGCTTGTAACGCCGTCGTAGCTGCAATGTTTACGTCTTTTAAGAATAAACGAGTCAATGCAATCATCTTGAGGCCCAGTTGAACTCGTCGCAACTTACCCTCTTCATCATCAATGCCCATTGCCAATGCTTCTTGGCCCAGAGGCGTATCATGATGCACTACATAAGGACCCATACCGATCATGTCGATATCCATATCGCGATAGAACAAGATATCGTTCACAAGATCTTCCTCAGTTTGACCAGGTAGGCCAATCATAACACCTGTGCCAACTTGAAAGCCTACGCGGCGTAAACGACGTAAGCATTCTACACGCGTCTCAAAGGAGTGCAATTCATCACGAGGATGAATTTTATGGTATAAATCTGTATTAGTTGTTTCAATGCGTAATAAATATCGGCTAGCACCGGCTTCACGCATGCGGCGGTACGCCTCTTCGCTTTGTTCCCCTACACACATCGTTATGCCAAGAGAACCATCACCGATGGCTTTAATGTCACGAATTAAATCCACAACATAATCTACAAAGGCATCATCACAGCGTTCACCAGATTGGAGTGTAATGGAACCATATTCATGGTCGTATGCCCACTGCGCCATCTTGATGATGTCTTCGCGATTCATATCAAAGCGTTCCGCCTTATCGTTTTCTCGGCGGATACCGCAGTAATTACAATTTTTAATGCATCGGTTCGAGAACTCGATGAGGCCACGATAATATGCTACAGGCTTTACGTATTTTGTCTTTACTTCGTAGGCCTTTTTATATATTAACTGCAACTGTTCTTCATCAGTTACAGACATGAGAAATCTTAGTTCCTCCTCGGTCAGCCATTCATCGCCGACAAGGTCTTTTGCAAGAATGTCTTGCACTTGCAAACAATCACTTCCTTTCATAACGAATCGTCATCGATTCGCTTGGTATGGTAATGGATTTAATGTCAGTGACACAGGTAAATCCATTGATTTCGCGCGGCAAGTCCCGCACATGTTTCACTTGTCGGGTTAAACATTCATGAGCCATCACACCTCGACTTATTTTGGAGGACGTACTCATCTGCTTAAACGTGTCGCCCCGTAATTCCCAAAATTCAATGGTTACCACCTTTGGATGGTTCACCATTTTTGCATATTCTTTAGATGCTAGGTTTAGGATCCAATCTTCCTTGTGAAAGTATGCATCCACCGCTTCACGCCAGGTGTCGTATAGATTAACGCCCACCTTATCGACCATATCGAGTCGATAGTCGCGCACCCCCATATTAGGTTCAACGACACCGTACAATGCAGACAGCACAACGAGATGGCTTTCACCAAAGGTCTTGGCTTCATCAGATAAGTTCGACCAGTCCAAATATTTGAAAGCAATGCCATCGTAACTTTCACAGGCGCGACCTACGGGATGAGCCTCAAAGTCCTGGTAAAAATCAAAGACAGCCTGTGCCTTGTCATCCTTTAGCTTTAGCGCCTTACCAAGCCCAGCAATATCGAGAGATTGTATATGAGTTATAATCTTTTTCGTGATATTCGGCTGAAATTGGCCGTCTCGGACTACATGATGTACTGCCTCATCGTTGCTAGCAGCATCGGCAATCGTTTTTGTCTTACTAGGAGAGAGGACGATTTTCATGAGATAATTCCGCCTTAATAGATTCCTCTGTCAAATTATCGATCAATTCAGGGTTCCACAACATGAGAGGCACCGCCACTACGTGGCTTGCTTTCAATTCTTTACATAATTTAATGCATTCTTTAAGATAATTAGAATCTTCATCTACAAGATCGCATACGATAACCACGTGACGCCCTTTAAGGTTTACACCTTCATAATCGATGCTTTCAGCAGATACTGTAAGCATACCTGTTTCCAAGCGGCCTTCACTCATATCGTTCAAACGAGACATCAATACATGCTCAAGCATAGTAGATACAGGTGTCACTACGCGGCCAATGCCGATAAGAGCCTCAGGTTGTGCATGAACGATAACCGTTTTCTTGCGTTTATCCGTTCTGAACTCAATAAGAGCTTTTTCTAAAGCGCCAAAAAATACGAATAACTGCCAAGGATCAAAAGAGCCTGTTTGGAACATATCGATAACAGAACCATCCTCATCCATATTGAGGCGCGTCAATAACTCTTCAGCAATGTCGTTAACCACAACACTAAAATCAGATTGTATTGTCTCTTGTACGTTGATTTCCTTTGCCATTAGGGCCTCCTAGTTTTCCATATATCACACTGCTAAGGAATATCCCCAACAGATATTATATTAATCTTAATTATACTATTTTTAATTGTACCATATTTTATACCCCTCTTGGGTATTCAAAGATACGCTTTTCACATAATAGATACGTTAGCAACATGACAAAAGGACCGCCATAGCGGTCCTTTGCATTTTAATTTTGTATTCTAATGTTGTACTCTAATATTATACTCTAATATTGTACTCTAATGCTGTATTCTAATTATGATTTTATAATAAACCTTTTGGTAACTAACAAAGAATGTTCTATTAGCCTACAATCAATAAGTAGATATTCATGATCGTAACGATGATACCTATGCCCCATAAGAGAATATTTGTAAATTTACGGTTCGCGTATTCTCCCATGACCTTGCGGCTACTTGTCATGTAAAGTTGCAAGAAGATGGTGATTGGTAATTGCAAGCTCAAGAACATTTGAGAGAACAATAATGCTTGGAAGGAATCTGTAATAAACACGATCAATAATAATGCTGGAATATATGTTAGTGCCAAGCCTAGTCGCGTATGGAAGTCTTTCATATCGTAAGACTCGCCAAACATTCCTGCAAAGATACTTGCCCCCGCCATACCTGCCGTAGCAGATGAGGCAAAACCTGCAAATAACAATGCTATCGCAAAAATGATACCCGCTGCCGGTCCAATGAGTGGTCTCAACAACTCCTCAGCCTGTTCAAGCTCTGTTACTTCAATACCATGAGCAAAGAAGACAGCCGCCGCCAATATAATCATGGCAGAGTTAATCATCCACCCAATCCCCATAGATAACAAAGTATCGAGGAATTCATAGCGTAACTGCCGTTTCATAATCGCTGGATCTTGTGTATTGAACTGGCGACTTTGGATGATTTCAGAGTGCAAAAACAAGTTGTGAGGCATAATTACGGCCCCTAATATACTCAAAATAACGAGCATCGATGTATTAGGAATATTAGGATCCACCCAACCGATACCAGCCGCTGCCCAATCCACATTGACCATATTTACCTCAACAAGGTACGCCAATGCGATAAGGGATACAAAACCAGCAATGATTCGCTCTAATTTACGATAGGAGTTCGTAATGAGCATGACCGTACAGATAAGAGCCGTCAAAATGCTACCTATCAAGATAGGAATACCAAAGAGCATCTTCAAGGCGATAGCGGCACCAATAAACTCAGCCAAGGCTGTCGCTGCCGCCGCAATTCCTGCCGTGCTAAGCACAAAGCGAGATGCATAACGCGGTAAGAACTCATAAGCACATTCCGACAAGCATTGACCGCGTACAATGCCTAAATGCGCCACATTATGTTGTAATAAAATGAGCATAATCGTAGATAGTGTGACTACCCACAATAATTCGTAACCATAACTAGCACCAGCTGCCAAGTTAGCAGCCCAGTTGCCCGGATCGATAAATCCAACGGTTACGATTATACCAGGTCCTATATATTTAAAGACCTCACTTACCTGCTGCTTACCATTTTGATGGACAGTAAACAATTGTTTCTTTAAAAAATCAATCATTATAACCCCTTACTAAGAGTTATAGAGTGAACGTCATCTCCGTCTGCATACGAGCATCTGTTTTGGACTTTTTATCCTTGGAGTCCGCATAACGAATACGCACTTCATTATTTACCTTAACGCGAGAATCATCAATTTTGAATTTCTTCATTTTTTCTTTGATTTGTTCATCTGTTAAAGCCCGTTCTTCCGGTTTTGCTACTTCATCGCCAGCTTTATCAAGTGCTTCTTGTTGATCCTTGGATATTTGATAGGTCTTACCAGATTTTTTAGCCCTTTCAGCACGCTTTTCATCTAGTTTTTGACGGCGCTCGTCAGTAGCTTTTTTATCGCGAGCAATACGGTAATCCATTACATCACGCATATTTTCTTGGTAAATACGCAGTGCATACTCTCGATCATTGTCGTTCATTTGCTCACGTTTTGTGACTACCTCATCGATAAGCGGCATAAGCTCATCCTTTGTATAGCTAGCACCATCAAAAGTAAATCCGTGAGTATCTGTAATAGCACCATGTTTAATGAGCCTTTGTAACGCTGTATATGTCCAATCATTAGGCGTAATAACATCTGAGTTTATATGCTGTTGTCCTTTACTAGAACTACTAACAGTCTCAACATCAGCACTTACGCCATCCACCATAGGACGTGCACTTGGGATGGCAATACTTTCAGCATGACTAAACCCAACAGACGCAACGAGGCATAATGCACTAATGCCTAACGCTCGACGGATACGATTCATTTGACGTGTATGTTTTATATTCATAAGAGTCTCCTTAAAATTACATTTTATACAATCTATTATATGAAACCCCTAGACATACGTCAACTCTATACCCTTACACACCTGTGTCATTCAATGCTAATAAGGCCTTGGACTCACTCGAATCCTCACAAACTAGGCCTATATAAATAATATAATAAATCACTATATTATACAAAAAGACCCCACATCGAGTGATGTGAGGTCTTTACATGGCGGAGGATTAGGGATTCGAACCCTAGCGACGGTAACCCGCCCTAACGATTTAGCAAACCGTCCTCTTCAGCCTCTTGAGTAATCCTCCATGCTTTACTGGGTAATCATATCATACCCAATAAGGCATTGTCAATCGTCTTATTTCAGCATAGATTCGATGAACCAGATTTGTTTTACATAGTATGCAACGTGATCTTCCATCATGCTTACGAGCAAGAAATCACCTTCTTCATCAGCGGCTGCACGAATTGCTACAGCTTGATCATTCATGTATTTAAAATCTTTAAGAAGGATATCAATTACCTTTGCTTGAGGGATGTCTTCTTGTCCCAATTCTTCGATTTTAGTCAATTTTGCGTATTCTCCGGAATTTACCAATGGAAATTGACCTTGCATTTTCACATGTTCTGCTACGGCATCAAAGTATTCAAAAGCTTCATCATAAATAGATTCCAAGTATTCATGAATAGATTTGAATTGCGGACCAGTTACATTGAAGTGTAGGTTATGTAATTTCACATTCCATACGGAAAGATCTGCTAAATATTGATTTACTTGTTGTACATTTTTCATAATAAAACTCCTTTTTTCACTTAATTCTCAATTATAGTTTATTCTAAAAGCAGAACAAACACAGTTGGCTTCTATGCCATCAATTCGTTTATTTAATTCATAATCAATATTGATTATGTTTATATTCTACCAATAATGATTTTCCATGTCAATATATGAATAGATATTTTTGTATAAAAGTTTAATGAAAACATTATAACCATACTAAATCAAACATATCCCCAATCCAATACAATCCATACCAAATCTAAATCCAATACTTCACAGAATCATGTTTCTACGAATCAAAAAACCTCTAACTACTAGTTAATCTAATAGTTAGAGGCTTGTATGATTCTATATTCAATATGACTCTATATTAAAAATGATTATATATTAAATACGCTTTTATATTAAATATAGTATTCTATGTAATTATCAGGAATCTTCTTCTCCTCTGCTTGTGCAGCAGTTGCATTGCGACTAGGTTTACGGACATACATATTTTCTGGATCTGTTTCAAAGATTACCATATCCTTAGGAATATCATGTTTAATAACGAGATTACAACCGATCTTCGTGCGCGCCCCAATCGTAATATCCCCTAAGATTTTTGTACCCGTACCGATGAGTACATCATCTTCAATGGTCGGATGACGCTTTACCTTTTTAGAAGACATCCCACCTAGTGTTACTTGATGGAACAAGGTTACATTATCGCCTACAATAGCCGTTTCACCAATAACAACCCCCATACCGTGATCGATAAAGAGACCGCGACCAATCGTCGCACCTGGATGGATTTCAATGCCTGTTACATGACGAGAATGGAGAGCCACACGACGAGCCAAGATGGGCCACCCCGCCTTATATAGACGGTGGGCAAAGAAGTGCCAGAACAAAGCCGTAATATGAGGATATGTCCATATAACCATCCATACACTTGTGGCAGCTGGGTCAGAATCCATTACGCGCTTAATATTATATTGAATTTTGCCCCATAATTTGCGCAAACCTTGCATCATAGTGACTCCATCTCAAATAACTCTACTTAACATTCTACAGAAATATAGATATATCTAGTATACAACATATTTGGTCTATATTCCTATATATAAGGCTTTATATCTATATAGAACCTATTCTTTTACCAATCTAAAATTCAGTATTGTATCTATCTGAAATCTATTATTTAACGTATTCGTTGTTGCCAAAGTCCAAGAGGGATAAATATTTCTCTACTCCATCAGGTGCAATAACAACGATGTTCGCCTTAGGTAACTCACGGGCCATGCGTTTTGCCGCTACAATGGCCGCCCCCGCGGAAAGGCCAATAGAGATACCACTTTCACGCATAAAGGATTGCACCTCGCTAAAAGCTTCTTCGTCACTTACAGTTTGCACGCCATCCATCAATGTTTGGTCAAAGTTTTCAGGAATGAAACCAGCCCCAATCCCTTGAATTTTGTGAGGGCCGCCCTTACCTTCGGTAATAGCAGGAGATCCCGTTGGCTCTACAGCAATGGCTTTTAGATTAGGATTATGTTCTTTCAATCGTCTTGTAACACCTGTGAAAGTACCACCTGTACCGATCCCCGCTACAAATACATCGACGTTCGGCACTTGTTCTACGATTTCAGTACCCGTCGTGCGGTAATGCATATCTGGGTTTGCAGGATTTACGAATTGCCCCAAGGTAAAAGCATTTGGATACTTCTCTAAAATTTCATTGGCCCGCTCAAGAGCCCCCTTCATACCTGTTTCTTTTGGAGTTAAGATGAGCTGCGCCCCATACGCCTTAATAAGCTCACGGCGTTCTTTACTCATACTTTCAGGCATGATAATCACTGTTTTAATATGTAAAATAGCACCTACCATAGCAAGAGCGATCCCCGTATTACCACTTGTGGCTTCTACAATGATGCTATCCTCATGGATGCGACCTTGCTCTTTTGCAGCCTGTAACATACCAAGCACGGCACGGTCTTTTACAGAACCACCTACATTATATTTTTCAAGTTTTACATAAATATTGGTATTTGGCAATTGATATATCGGTGTGTTACCAATAAGTTCAGTTGTTTGATTTGTTACTATACTCATCTAATCCTCCCTCTAGCGATAGATGATAAAAATCGTCCTTAGGAACATCCCAAGGACGATATTATATTGCACCTTGTTATTCACCATACACGGGGTATAACCGTTTATGTATTCCAATTAATACAACCATACTCTAACATTTGAATCATTTCATTGTCAAGAGAATGAGAACGACTTTTAAAACCCTAAAAATACAGGAAATAACTAGCTTTATCTATTTTTTTGTAAGTACGTCAAGTACCCCATCCCATGTGATGGGTACCATTATAATGATGAGGGCCAATCCAATAAAGAAAATTGCTCCTACCAAGACTGTAAGACGAGGGATAAGAGATATAGCCATGCTACTAGCTAAGCGCGATACTTTAGTTACATCATGATGTAACGCTACATGGCCCCATAAGAAACCAGCAACTGCATAGGTGATAATGTATGGGTCGAAAATGATTAGGGTCGTCAATTCATTATCAACATGCATAATTCGGTTAATACTCGGAGACACTAATACATTTACAAGTATAGCTAGGATTTTAAACCACACTAGGCACACGATATAAGACCACATTGTTTTTATCGTCATTCTCAGCATATAGAGCAAGCCCACCAAGCTTGCTCCAAGAAAGCCTCTTTGACTCCCCATGTACCGCTCCATCCAAGAAGGCTTATGTTTACCTGCATCTACTTGGTCATAATAAAAGGATAAATCCCGTTCTCCATGAGCTAAATCAACGAGCCCTAATACTTGAAACAACACAAGCGAAAAGACTAGAATAACGCCTATTTGAAAGCTTTCACTAAAGAACATATCCATCAGATCAAAATCAAGATAACCAATGTTCAAAAGATTACCATATACATCGTGAAACGCAATATATATACCATTCGTTACGAGCATATCTAACACAAATAGGAGTAACACAAAGATGATATATCCGTTCCAGCGAGTCCATTTACTTTGTTCTCTTAAATGAGTGTGAGTCCCTACGATTATTGATGCAGGTTGTAAAGACAAGGTCACACCCATCATAAAACAAATAATAAAGGATGCGACCATTGTTAAATATTCGTATGCCATATTAACGGTATGCTACGCGCTCAGGCTGCATGTCGTGGAAATGAAGGCGCTCTTTTGCCGTCTTTTCCCACTCTGTACCAGGCTTGCCGTAATTTGCGTATGGATCGATGGACAAGCCACCGCGCGGCGTAAACTTACCCCACACCTCGATATATTTAGGATTCATCAACTTCACAAGATCTTTCATGATAATGTTGATGCAGTCCTCGTGAAAGTCCCCATGATTGCGGAAACTAAACAGATACAACTTCAAAGACTTGGACTCAACCATTTTCTTATCTGGCACATAAGAAATATAGATTGTGGCAAAGTCTGGTTGACCTGTCATAGGACACAAACTTGTAAACTCAGGACAATTAAACTTAACGAAATAGTCATTATCAGGGTGTTTATTATCAAACGCCTCTAACACCTGTGGCGCATAATCAGTAGGATAATCGGTCTTGTGACCTAACATCGTTACCCCTTGTAACTCTTTTTCAGATCTGCCGGATGCCATAAGGAACCTCTTTCTATAAAATATAAATTCTGCGAAATCATTCAATATAAATAAATTATATCATACGTAGTGCTAAAAAAGTCTTGATGTAAAATAGGATTAAATAGAAAGTTGCAACTAACATAACTACAACATTCGTTTATACTGCAAATGACTAAATAAAAAAAGGACGCTATAGTCTTAAATCATTCAGTAATTAAAGCTACTGAATATTAGACTATAACGTCCTATCAGATTTAAACAATCATAACCTTAAAATTAATTCAAATATAATCATTTTTTTAAAAGTTTATATATAAAATACCATCCCAACATAAATACTCCACTAATAATATAAGCACTACCATAAAAGTATATCCAAAACTCGTCACTAGTAACCTCAGGATCCATAACAAACATAAATGTAATGCCTCCTAGAAAAAAAATCATTCCAACCCAAAAGATTAAATTAAATATTTTTAAAAACATTTTCACCTCAACAATATGCTAACGCTTATCAAGCGCTTCTCGTTCTTTTTTTCTATCTTCATTTTCTTCAACATTTATTCCTATAGAACCACCTACAACCTTTGCTAGACCAACTTTGAATTTTAGTTTACGTTTTTTTCTATCTCCGTAAGCTTCTAAATGACCGCCCAAAGCCCCTGCGTAACCTTCTGCCTCAAGAGATACTTGTATCGGTCCCAATTTTAATGGAATACTCTTAGCTTCAACAGCACTAGCATAAATCATTCCTCCAACTTCTACGCCCACCTTATCACTTGTAATACTAGCCTCGGCTTTAGCTTGAACCCCTACCAAATGTCCATCTACAAATTCCAATAAACGATTTTCATTTTCAAAACGTAAGCCTATATCAACTGCATTACCCTGTATCTTCCCCAGTGTAGCTGTCCCCAGTCCCCATGTAGCAACTCCAGAAGGTCCACCGACATCAGGGCCACTTCTTTCCCATGCATTCGCACGCCTAACAAGATATGTCTCTGTACCATAAATCTTATCCACTGCATAGGCGTTTTTTTGAGAAGGCATTATTGCTCCATCATTAATTCTTTTGAGCTTATATTCATTAATTGATTTCAATCTAAGTCTATCATATACCTTCGCTAGCTCAGGTATACTAGATACAGCATCAGGATTCAGCCCCTTCTTACGTAATTCTTCTTTAGCAGCTTTTTCAAGTGCTAATGTTTTTTTATATATAATCTTTTCAGATTCACTAAGCTTTTTTCGTTCAATAATAGGATAGTATGGAGCAATAGAAATCATTAATTTACCTTTCCCCATAATATCATTATTACCAAAAAACTCTTTATTATAATAACCTAAATCATTCAATAACTTCTTATAAGCCTTCTGATAGGCTAATTGTTTCAATGGATTATGAAAATCAATCTGATTTTTAAAAATAGATTCACTTAAGGCCTTTAGCTTTTTAATCATCTGCGCTTTTTGTGCCAAGCTTATATTCTGCCACTTCTTATCTACTAAGGCTTTCTCTTCATCATCTAAAGCCTCATTATACTCTTTTAAATACTGTTTAATCTGTATATGTGTTAAATAATTATTCTCTGTGGCACTACTTGCAATTCCACTACCAGCATTACTTCCTACAAAGGATTTTTCCAAAACCAAACTAGCAATTTTATATACATCAGAATTATCAACATACTCACCATTAGCGTCTATTGTAGTATTAGCGTGTTTAGCTAATTCTTTAGAAATAGCGCCTACCATCACCTCATTAGCACTAGCAGTTGCAAAACCTTCTAAACTAGAACCACCAGCCATATTAGAGACTACTGCACCAAAGCCACCATGTAAGGCAACTTTATAAATACCGCCATCTTTCCATTTATCAGATTCTTTTTGGTATCGTTTTTTTAGAGCTTCATCAGAAGTGTTAGCTGCTTTTTCCTCATACTTCTGAGCTTGCTTCATTGCAATATCTCCAATTAATTTAAAGCCTTCATCAGATACAGCATTGACGTATTCCATACGTTCTTTTACATCAGCCTTATCAAATATGGGTTTAATACTATTGAGTCCATGTTCAGTATCTCTGTTAATAACAGTAAGAGGGTTACGCTCTACTTCTACTAATATAGCATCACTAATAGCAGATTTAGTAGTTGATTTGGTCTCATCTGATACTGGAATAGAAACTACCGGAGATAGCCCTAATGGGTTGATTTTACCGAGAATACCTTTTGCTGTCAATCCAGATGTATTCATGGCTATACCAGATTTTTTAGCCTTGTAAGAAGCTTCATTATGAATGTCTTCCATAACTAGAGATTTTGTAGAAATCTTATTTTTTTCAGGTGTAGCCTTACTAGTTATAGTGGCTCCTTTTAATGTTGTCGTATCGCCAACAACAATATTTACGCCATCACTACCAGCATGAATACCAGATTGTTCTGTAACACTCTTATAAGTACTATCAATATTGCCTTTTACATTAGCACCATTAATCATAGGTTGAGATATAAAGTTTGCACCAGATATAGATATCCCCTTGTTCTTGGATGTTTCATGATAGATCTGACTGTCTTGCAAGCTTTTTACACTTAGATTATTACCTACATTCGCCGCTACACCTTTCCCAGAAATAGTAGAACCGATAAGGTTCGTATCATTTCCACTTGTAATAAATACGTTGTTTGAACCTACAACATGTGTACCAGTATGAGTAGTAGTATCTTCTACCCCATTCTCTGTCCCTTTATAAGCAGAAGCTGACCAACCTACAAGTCCACCAGTTCTCATACCAATATTAGCAGAAACATTCCAGCCACTAGACTTACTATTTGTTTCAACACGTTGCGTATTTGAACCGGCCTCCAAATTAATATTATTTGAAGCAGTTAGTTGTACGTTCTTACCTTTAATTTGTTCACCAATTGCTGTAATATTACCTTTAATTGAATCTGCACTATTAGCATGAAGTAAAATAGTTCCATCAGAATCAATAGCACCACTAGAATATGTATAGCGTTCTAATTTCGATTCAGCTACACTTTTACTTGAGCCAATGCCAACTTGTATATTAACAGCTCTATCTACTGCTCTATCAGTGGCTTTATCAACAATTCCTTTATTCTCTTCTAAAGTAGTTCGTTTTTTCAATAAAAGCTCTTGTTTAGCCTTAAGCTCTGCTAACTTAGTTGAGTCAGTTTCTGGTGTATTGACTATATCAGCATTGACACGTTCCAATTGTGAATTAATAGCTCTCATTTGGCCATTATAACTTCTATCAACAATTTGCTTTGCTTCGCCAACAGCAGAGAGTAATCGATCTATAGACTGTTTACCTTCTAATGATTTAAAGTGACTATTTCTTCTATCAGATGCACTGTGTTGTTTTTTTACAGCACTATCTATTTTTTCAACAACACTGCCACCTAAACTTACAGTTAACCCTGAAGACTTACGCTCATGACGCTCCTCTTGTTTATACAAGTCATCTTTACCATCTAATATAATATCTTGCCCTAAAATGACAACGCCATCTTTCCCTACTGCATTCGTCGTAGTCAAATGAACTGTGTCACCCGCTTGTACAGTAACGTCTCCATTTGTCGCTCCTAAGGTTGTGGCTTTATGAGTAGTTTCATCAATATAGTAATTATCTTTAGATTGTTTTTTACCAATCATGATACCTATGCCGGCACCCATAATACCAGATTTTTTTACATCTTTAGAGGCGGTACTTAGTGTATGCTCTGATGCGGCATCAGTTACTACATTATGACCTGCTAATACGGATGTTCCGGCAGTACTCACCACATTAGAGGATGTAAGAGTCACATCGTTATTAGCACCAACAATTACAGTATGTCCACTAACTGTACTCATTAATGCATTTTTAGATTCATCATTCGTTTTGATTTTAGTTTCTTTTTTATTAAGAAGACCTTTTTCTTTATATTTTAACGCAAATGCATCCTTAGATTCACTGTATCCATTTTCAATGGATACATCATGTTCACCAATTACTTTTACCGCCCCAGAGTCACTACTAACGGTCAAATTACGAGCCTTAATATCATTTTGGGCACCAATAGATATATTTCCGCTAGCCTCTATTGTCGTTCCTAGCTCAGTTTGACGATAAGTTCGTAAATAATTATCGCCATCTTGAGTCATATCTTTTTTTGCAGTAAGAGTATCTGTGGTGCTATTAATATCATGTCCGGCAGTAATAGTGATAGCACCTTTTTTACCTAATGCTTCAATAGTTGCACCACCAAGGTTTACGTCATTGCCAGCAGATACAATCATAACGCCGCTATTACCGGTTACAGCAATACCTGCTGTTTTATGTAAAACATCTTGATTTTTTAAATGCTCAATAGAATTGTTAAAAGTAATATTCTCTTTTGCTTGTAATTCTACAGCATCACGACCAACAATTTGACCTTGTTGGTAAATAGTTGTATCCGATTGCAAACCAACTTTGTCTGCATTAATATGCCCGCTATTAATAATATCTTGATCAGATGCAAGAATCACTATTTTACCTTGAATAACCCCTTCATTACGAATACTTTCCTTCGTATTCATAACAAGTGTATTCGCGCTAATTAATGTTCCCTCATTATGTAGTTGTAATCCATTACTTTGTTTGAGATATACCTTAGGATAAATTACCTCAACAGGTTTACCATCTACCATAACAACATCTTTTACAAGCCAAACCATATCACTGGTCAGACTAGCGACTTGCTCTGCTGTCAATGCTACGCCTGGAGTAATGCCATACTGCTTGGCATACGCAACACCCGCATCCATAAGAGCTTTAAATTGACTTTCATCATCTGTATATCCATCAAGGAATCTATAACCTGTTCCAGATACAATCTGATTTCTAATCAAAGTTTGCTCGTAAAAACCGTCACCTAATCTTTTTTCAATATTTTCAGGACTTATTTTCATCTCTCGATACATATAATCGGATGATAAGAAGGCTTTTTTATTCGTAAATTGTGGGTCTGTTTCAACCACATAGTTAGCAGTACTTTCAGGATGTATTGTATATAAAGATTCTGTAGGCAATGCCAAAATGTTAGTTCCCGCAGTAGGTTTAGATGTATCATTACTACTATCTTGTGCAAATGGATTTAAGAAGTCTTGTACCTCTTTACGGTGATTAGCACCTACTTCACCTTTTGCCTTACCATTTTTGTCTTCTTTCTTAGCCACCCCGAGAGATGTAGGATTTTCTTTATCCACTTGTGGCGTCATGAATACTTGCCCCTTATAACCTCTTCGTCTAGATTTATGTGGTTTTTTTCTCCTATAAGTATACGCTTCTTGTGTAGTACCAAATGTATTGGTAACCTCTTGATTTTCTTTTGTAACTTGATTAATAGCACCCGTAGTAGTTAATGTGCCACCCACAACCAATTGACTATTTTCATTAGTGCCACTGCCTATGAACGACACATCTCCACCAAAGCGCACAACACCTGGTGTACTGTTTTTAACCTCTTCATGGGATGACATTTTTTTACTTCGAATAATAGCATAAGTATCTATTGGTTCTTTAGCTACACTAGAGACTTGTTGATTATATACTTCGGCCTTTTTATTATGAGCTTTAATTTTTTCATTTAATAAAGCTAAAATTGGCTTAAATTGTGCATCCCACGCTTCTTGTTCAGGACCTGCCGTTAGTGGGCGCTCTGTTGTCATAGATGTAATGCCAAACTCTTTAAAAATAGGATCATCATAAGCGTATGAAGGTACTTGTGTACCAATATATTCTGCTGGAATTAACTCTTCACCTGCCGCTTGCTCTTCTGGCGTAATTTGTTCTACCGTAACATATTCTGCAGCCTCATATATTGGCATTGGGGATTTTCCGTAACTATGGAGTGCGCCATAGCCACTATTTAAAGAAGTAAATTCAGACTTTTTAAAAACTTGACCATGCTCACTATGATTTTTATCTGTAATCAGGATTTGATCTTCTTGCTCTGTCAGCATAGCGTCATTACTTGCACCAGAAAGACCTTTTTCAATTTCAGGGCTAACACGTTTTGCTGTAAAGGAAGAGTTCTTATTTTGATAGTCTTTACTTCGGATGACACCTTTTCCAATTCCCTCAATAGTACCACCGATATTGTGCAAAGTGTCTCGACCATCCAATGTCATAGTGCCACCACTATACACAAGAGACTTCTCTCTATTCAAGATAGAATCCGCCTCAATAGTTACATCATCTCGACCTGCAATAGTACTCCCTTTATGAGCAGATAATTCCTCTTGTACTAACTTAACAATCTTAAGCTTTTCATCATATATTTGGGATAGTTCTTTTATTCGGTTCAAATATTCATCTTGTTCAGTTTTTGATGTAAAAGCTGTAGTATCTATAGCATAGGCTGCTTCAAGCTTATCCTCTGCTGCTTTCATATCTGCCATAGCAACATCTAATTTAGATTCTAACGCCACATTCTTACGATTTTCCAGTACTTCAGTTTGTATCGCTACTTTTCCACCATAAATGCGCCCATTCTCTATATTATGTACTTCTTTACTATTAATTCTAGTAGTACCACCAGATACAATCACTGCGTCAGTATTACGAATATTACCTGCCTCAACAGACAAGGAGCCATTACCTGTCACAGCGCCTTGAGTATTAGCACCAGCTGCCATTGTATTTTTGTTAGTTAAGGTTTCTTCTACCTTAATATGTCCATTTTTAACGGATGTAATATTCCCTGTATTAGTTAACTCTTTTGTTTCTAAATCCAAGTTTCCACCAGAAGCAATTGTCTTTATATTCTGTATAGAGTTTGCTTTAGCCACGAGACTTGTATCGGATTGAAGCATACCATTAACAGATAGATGACCATTAGCATCTACTGAAACAGACTGAGTCCCTGCAACTACACCATTAAGATTAACACCTACACCAGCTTCAGTGCCAACCATAGTAATATGATTAGCATACATCCCACCTACTGCAGCCACATCTAATCCAATCATTGGTTTTGTTTCAACAGTTGAAGACTCTAAAGCTGTAGCCTTTAAGTTGTTAGCATCAATGTGATTTTGTCCGGTACGAGTATTAAGTTTGTTTGCCCAAACCCCTGCATTTACATCAATAGTTCTTGCCAAGATAGATACAGAATCTGCACCTTTTCCATCAAGACCTTTGCCTTCAACAGCAACTTTCCCTTGTTCTACGCGGTAATTTTGTAAATTTCCAGCACCATTTAATTCTGCTCTACCTGTAGTTAACACAGCATGATCCGTATTAAGAAACCCACCACCATTAACTGTAATACCATTAGGATTTGCGACCACAACTGAAGCTCTTTGCCCCGCCACTTCTAAATAACCATTTATAGATGTCGGTGTACCTGATGTAACTTGGTTTACGATAACCTTTGCAGTACCGTTCACTATGTTACTATTACCTTGTACATAACCAGCAAGTTCTGTTTTACTCGTTACATATGAGTTATTTAAAATAGCCCCTTGTTTCTCTACATTAAATTGCTCATATTTATTCATAGATACGCCCTTATTAGTGGGTGCCGTAATATTAACTAAAGGTATCTGATTAGCAGTTTCCTGAACTAATGGTCGTTCAGTAATAACTGCATTATTATCTGGCATAATTGGCGAAGCCAGTACCATCGATTGAGATGCTACAAACACTCCAAAACTTAGCCAGGATACAATCTTACGCCCTAGTGTACGTCGTTCTTGATTCGTTTTACACATATAACTCTCCAATTATATAAATAATAGTTCAACACTTATTAAGTCTTAATTATATTTAGATTAGAATCTATATCCTACGGTAAAACCGCTATAAAACTTCTTCGTATGATATCCTTGCGGCTTATATAAAGGTGTGCTGATAAATACATCAAATAATAAACCTGATGCATAATTACCTCTTATACCGATTGCAGTACCTGCAATGGCTTTACCTACCAATGTTTCTGCATTTTTACCATATACCGCGCCTACATCTAAACCAAGATATACTTCTGTATTAAGATGAGGAATAACAGAGGCTACCTCATTACGTAAATACCACCCACTATCACCCATAAGTATATATTCACCATCAAAACCATAAATACTATACCGATTACCAATATTTATCGTGTCTACACTATATACCCTTTTACCGCCTTGTACCCATTGTCCATGGAATGAAGATGTAAAGGATGCAGGACGATGGCCCATAATAAATGGCTTACGATAATCGACATCAGCAAGCCACATATGATATCTAGATGTAGGCCCACCCATTGCAACAGATGCTGTATGTTCGGGCTGTGCACCAAATGCACCAATGCCCCATTGAAATCCTAAACGAGAATACAAGGTAGCATTACCAATATATTTACGATTAGAAACACCAAACTCCATTGAGGTAGTACGTAATGCTTGCACCGGAATTTCCATATCATTAACAAAGCGATGATTATGACGTGTACTGATAGAAATATCAAATGCACGTTTCTCACGCTGTGTACGAGACCAAACATGATTCCATTTTGCCTTTATAGTAGTTGACTTACCACTATATGTGAAGTCATATGGATTGGACTGTATCATTTGATGATATCGTGATTTAGAAAAACTAAAACTAAAGGTATCCTTTCCATGAGGTATAATATAATCAAGATTGGTTGCACGAGTTCCTTTTATACTACCTGATCCACTAAGATCACCTGATAATGACATAGTAAATGTATCATTAGCTCTAAAAACTTGATCAAAAGAGGTAGTAAAGCTACCTTGATATATGCCGGTTGATTCCAGACCACTATTATCAATACTAATCGATCCATGTACTGGCTTTTCTTGTTTGATTGATAACTCAATAGCAGATGTACCTATAGCTTTACCTGGGAGTAACTTCATTGTCACGGATTGAGATGATACACGTTTCATCTGCTCAAGACCTTGTTCAATATCACGGATATTAAGTATATCTCCAGGTCGTACAACTAAGGCAGTTCGCCAAGGTCCATGAGCCGAAGACTCACTATAACGGATATCTTCCACACGACCAGGTATAACCATTAATTGTAATATTCCATCATTTAAATTTTGTTCTGGAATATAGACTTGAGATGTTACAAACCCCTTATCCAATAATTTACGTTGGAAGGCATTACGAATATTAGTAATATCTGATACAGTTACATTTTTTTGCTCATACTTGTGGGTAAGCTTATTTAGAAAAGATAATTCTTTAGGCATACCATCTAACTGTATTTGTTTGATATAAAAAGACGCACCATTCTGATCAGAAGGTACGTCTATAAGTGCCGGCTCACTAACAACAGTCTCTACACGCTCTTCATCTAAGCGTAAGCTACGTTCTCGTTGAGTATCCCGGTCTTGTTGTAATTGCTCTTGTTGAGCTATAGGTATAATTGGATCAGTAGCCTGAACCATTAAAGGCATAGATAGACTATATATACCTAAACTCAGAAGAACTAAGTGTTTTTTATTCACGAAACTCTCCTATAAACATACTCAAATAACACCAATCATGATAAGTTCATGAAATACGTATCATCAGAATAGCATAATTAAAGTTTTGTTGTAAAGTATAAATATATTTCTTCTTTTTAGTTTTATAAAATTAAAATTCATAATATAATATTCATATATCCATGTTATAGTACCCATTATGATTTATCGTTACGTTTTATACACAATGGAGGTTACCATGAAATTAAAACAACTTATTGTATCCGGTATAGCCTTAGGAGCGCTGGCTTTCACAAGCGGAGTGGTACAGCCTGCACAGGCAGCAGTCGGTATGGATGCACCTGCGCCGACGCAGAGTTTAAAAAGACCTGCATCAGTAACGACACAGCATTATATCAATGTAGATGGCATATTATTAGAGCCCATAGATAATAAACCAAATGTTATCTATGTTGACGGTCAACCACTCGTAGCGTTACGTCAAGTATCAGAAGCATTAGGTTATAAAGTATCTTGGGATGCCCCTACAAAAACGGCATTAATCGATATGAATATTGCTACATTAGCGGTACAACCAGACTCTAAACAAGTCGTGCGCAAGGGTAAATTGCAAATCATCAACCTTGATACATCCGAATCTTTACTGCCTGCAGCACGTATGGTGGACGGAATTCTATATGTAAGTCCGAACGCATTCAAACTCTTGTTAAATGATGTAACCATCAATAAAGACGAAATATATATCGTTCCACAACAAAGCCAATTGGCCACTGATTCAAACACGCAAAAAGGCAAACGAAACGGTATCGAAACATTTTTACCGGATCAAGGAGATAAAGTAATTCCATACGAAGAAGAGGAAACCAAAGAAAAGAAACCTCTTATTACGGTAAAACGAACTAATACCAAAACAGCTACCAAAGGCACAGAAAATACCGAATACGTACGCTCTAACGGATTAAACAGATAATAAATCTTTCGTATATCTACATATAATTTAGCACCTTATAACTTAAAGAAGGCAACTCATCACCATGATGGATTGCCTTCTTTTTTGATTTTGCTAGTTTATTATTTCCGTTACTTTATATTGTTACTTTATTATTACTCTTACCCTTTACGGCTCAATACAGTTTATTGCTTACTGTTTTTTGACAGATTATCTAAACTATCTTTTGCCGTATCCATACTCCGTTTCAGATCCTTCATGGATTCTTTTATGTCCGGCGCTGTAAGGCCAGATTTGTCGATACCCTTTGCAGAGTCAGAAGCACGCCTACTATTTTCCCTAGCTTGTTTCATATCGTCTTTAATGCGAGTCATACTTTCATCAATTTCATCAAATGACTCATCATACAGAATAAAATTACTGCCTCCGTGAGAAGTAATATTAAGCGGCCCCATCGTGAGCTGTCCATCATCAATACGCAGAGCATCCGTAGTGATAGTGGTGATTTTCGTATGTACGTTCACATCGCTAAAGGATAAATGTCGCCCTTTATTGTGAAAGTTTCCCGTAATGCTTTGAATCGGAATCAGCATATAGTGCCCTTCACCGGACCAGAAGTTCCCCCATACCTCCATATCTCGAGGTTGGCCTTCGCTTTTAAAGTTCAAATTTGCCGATACGGGCACGAGAAACTCAGGAGCCTTGAGGGCTACACTACTGTCTAAATCCTTTGCTACACCTGTAATCGTATAAGCTCGAGTGTCCAAATTATATACACCCTTAGCCTCTAATTTACCGCTGTATACATTGGCACTAACGTTTTCAAAATTCAAAATACCATCTTGGTACGTCACATCTCCTACTACATTCTCAAAAGTAAGTGCGGGGATGCGTAAAATAGGCATCGTTACACGACCTTTAGCAAAAGGACGGTTAAAATCACCTGTTACCTTTGTAAGCAAGGTCATGGCATCATGAATATTCTCACCAAATCCTAGTGATGATGGATCCACCCCTTTCACATCAAATTGTAGATCCAGTTGAGGCATACGATGCTTTAAAACATCCTTTAAATCTACACGACCTTTTAATACGAGACCATCCCCTATGGCGGTACCACCAAATTTGCCCGTCTCCATATCGATACGAATGGCCCTCTTACTATCAAGATCAATTTTTGAGTTTACATTCTTTATCACATAATGGCGATTTCTATTAAAAACCTCTAACTGACTATTTCTAAGTGTAATCTTAAGATCTAAATGTTGACCTTGCCAATTAAAGTTACGTACTTTCTTACCTAGTTCCTCTTGACGTTCTTGTGTGGTCTTTCTAGGTGCTTTCGGACGGGGTTCTATCTCGTTAATTGGTTTATGTACATCTGGAGATATGGGCGCGAAATCCAACCGATTATTATCGTCCAAGTCAATGACTATAACCGCATCATCTAATTCAATGCCCTTGATAGCAGAGGATTTAAAGTTACGTGTCACCACATCCCACATATTGACGCGAACTTTCCCACTTGGTGCATTGAGCAACTCATGCCCTTCTGGGTCCTTCCAAACAAGGCCTGTAAAAGTCAGAGTCCCCCACGGGGTAGCAGATAAACTTTCAACAGTAACCGTACCGCGCATCATAGTTTGTCGAGCCATAACCTCATTAAAAATAACGCCCATTCCACGACTAGCAATGGCTGCTAGTACAAAGACTATAATCGCTCCAATGGCAAGAAAGGCAGCAATGCCTTTTAGGCCTTTCTTATACAATTGTTTATATTTTGTCCAATAAGAACGTATATAATGTTTCATAGCCCTATTATAACATGTTCAAATCACAATACCCATGTGGTGTTGCCTGTATCAATCATATTGACCATAAGAAACTCTTTTCCATACAAAAATCGCCTTGCTCACAGAAAACTCTGCATGCAAAACGCCATTACCTAACTATTTTATAAAAAAGACAGCAAATTTATAGATTAAAAGTGCACCCACAAATGTGAGTGCACTTTATATATTGCAATAATCAATCTTATGCTTTTACTTCTTTACCGTATTTTACAAGGCTTTCAGCTTCGATTTCAGCTTGAGTCCGATAGTCTTGAGGAATATTGGACAAGCGAATCCAGCTACGTACAGCTTCAATTAATACGATAAGGATCATGAGGAACATAGCAGCACTAAATGCTACTAAAATCCATTTACCAGCAGGAATATAGCTGTAGAATACATTTTCATAGTCTGCAGCGATAGCCACGATAGCCATTAAGATACAAGGAATACCTGTTACCCAAGCATAGCGTTTGCGGCCAAGTCTCATAATAACTGTAGTACCTACGGCCAATGTCATGGTACCTAATAATTGGTTAGATACGCCGAATAGAGGCCAGATAATACCGATATTACCTTGTAGAACTAGGTAGCCCCACAAGATACAAATTAAAGCAGCACAACCATACACACCAGGAGCCCAGTGTTGGTCGTTGAATTTAGGATGGAAATGACCCAATAATTCTTGAAGTAAGTAACGACCTACACGAGTACCAGCATCGATTAATGTCATGATGAACAATGCTTCGAACATGATACAGAAGTGATACCAGTAACCCATCAAGTGATCCATATTAGGCAATCTGGAGAAGATATGAGCCATACCTACTGCAAGGGATACGGCGCCACCAGGACGGTGCATCAAGTCTTCACCAACCATTGCAGACAATGCTGGTAATTCATGAACTTGAAGGCCTAAAGCTTTGAAAGACTCAACTGTGGAGTTAATCGCAAAGTAATCATCTGGATGTAATGCAGTGGCAGCAATCAACGCCATCATAGCGATGAAGCCTTCTGTTAACATTGCACCATAACCGATAGGTAAAATTTCTTTTTCATTAGTAAGCATTTTAGGTGTTGTACCTGTAGCAATAACAGTATGGAAGCCAGATAACGCACCACATGCGATAGTAATGAAGATGTAAGGGAATACGGAACCTTTCAATACAGGGCCGCCGCCATAGATATAAGGAGTAATAGCCGGCATCTGAATTTCAGGCATTACAATGATAATACCAAGTGCCAATGCGCCGATTGTACCGATTTTAAGGTATGTAGACAAATAGTCACGAGGTGCAAGTAACAACCATACTGGTAATGCAGCTGCAAAGAAACCATACACAGCAAGCATAATTTCAATGGTTTGCAAGTCGTATGTGAACCAAGATGCATATTCGCTAGCCGCTATATTTGGGCCGTAGATGATAGCTGCGAAAATTAAGGCTACACCAATAATAGTCGCCTCTTGAATTTTACCAGGACGCAACCATTTCAAATAAATACCAATAAAAATAGCGATTGGAATGGTAGCAAATACGGAGAAGAATCCCCAAGGAGAGTTATGCAATGCGTTAGCTACTACTACAGCCATACCAGCAAGGGTAATGATCAATAGGAATAAGGTAGCGAGCATAGCACCAAAACCAGCAAGTTTACTGATTTCTTCGCGAGCAATATCCGCAATCGATTTACCATCATAACGAACAGAAGCAAACAAGATAACCATATCATGCACAGCACCGGCTAATACAGAACCAATTAGGATCCATAATGCGCCAGGCAAATACCCAAACTGTGCTGCGATAACAGGACCTACCAGTGGACCTGCACCAGCAATTGCTGCAAAGTGATGACCAAAGGTTACCCATTTGTTGGTTGGCACGTAATCGTGACCATCATTGTGAACCATAGCTGGCGTTGGACGATATTGATCCAATGTCAGTACCTTAGCCGCTATAAAAGCCCCATAAAAGCGGTACGCTAAAATTAGAATACACGCGGAGGCAATAACTAAGTAAATACCATTCATAACCATATAAACACCTCCAATAATCACGTGACATGGAGTATATGAATATTACTGATAAAACTTATGTATCGTATCCATGCCACAATGGCTTCCTAAAATGTTAGTACTTACAACATTATTGTATAACTAATCAACAAGGTGTCAATTATTAATTTCTCATTTTGAAAGTTAAGTATAACTATAAAGCATAACAACGGCATCCTCTACCTATGAGATGCCGTTATTATCCTAGATATATTGGTTACTGAATGACTTGTTCCTGTCTGTAATGAAAGATAACTATATCCCTATTCTCCTGCTACCTTATAAGTTTTTGTAATAGTCCCAAATGTACGCAACAAATTTAGACCTACGACACCGCTTTTTTCAGGGTGGAATTGCATTCCATATACTCTACCTCGTTCTACAATGCCAGGTACATCGATACCATAATTTGCAGTAGATATGATATATTCAGGATCTGTATCCACATAATAGGAATGAACGAAATATGTATATTGATCATCTACATTGCTAAAAGCACTATGAGGCTGGTGTACTACATTTTTATTCCAACCCATATGAGGCACGCTAAGGCCAAGGTTGCGAGGAATTTCTTTTACCTTACCGGGAATAAGGCCTAACCCGGGCGTTGGGCCGTATTCTTCAGATTCTTCAAATAAAAGTTGCATGCCTAAACAAATACCTAGTAAAGGTATTTCACGCTTTACTACCTCATAGATGACATCGACTATACCACGCTCTTTTAGAACTGCCATCGCCGGCGCATATGCTCCTACACCTGGCAAGAGAACACCATCAGCATTTAGTATAGTCTCAGGATCTGCTGTTAGCACTGCATCAAGACCGATATAAGCTAAGGCTTTCTGGACATTGAAGGTGTTTCCTGCATCATAATCTATAATGGCAATCATAATAAACTCCATTCTATAGGGTAAAATACGATAAGATTAAACAAAACGTATTACGAATTGTATGTTATTCTATACAAATTAATTCATGAAGTCTCTAAATATCTTACGCATAACATTCCCATCTTGAGACATGGGAATCGTAAGACGCAACCACCCTTCACGTTGTCCTCGTCGCACTTGGTAACCTGATTTGAGCCAAGCATCTGCAAGACCTTCCGCATCAGGCGCTGCAAAGAAAATAAAATTAGCTTCGCTTTTATAGTAGTGAATACCTAGCTCATCAAAGAGGCTTTCCCATTTTGCCCGTTCCTCTGCATTTTGAGAGACCGTTCTTGCCACGAATTCTTGATCACCGAAAGCGGCTTCTGCCGCCACTTGAGATAAGGTATTCAAATTGTACGGCAAGCGAATGGTTTGCATATAATTTGCCAACTCTATAGGTGTCATCATGTAACCTACACGGTAGTTAGCAAGGCCATAGGCTTTCGAGAAGGTACGCATGATAGCCACATTAGGAAATTCATCCAAGAGCGCACGTGCCGTAGGAACTGCTACAGAGGTAACAAAATCGATATACGCCTCGTCTATGATGACCAAGGTTTCCTTTGGTATAGCTGCTACAAATTTGCGGATATCTTCAACAGACTCATAGGTGCCCGTTGGGTTATTAGGATTACAAATCCACACGAGGCGTGTCGATTCATCTACAGCTTTCACGAGAGCAGAAAAATCATACTGTCCCGTTTCAAAATCAGCTGGCACCTCGCGGATTTCAGCACCTTCCACGAGGCCATTCAAAGCATATTCCGAGAAGGCTGGCACGCTTACTACGATAGAGTCACCAGCGGTAATCAATGTTTTATTGACCATTGCGATGACCTCATCGAGACCTACGCCGATGACGAGTTGCTCAGGTTGTACCTGCCAGTAGTCAGCGAGTTTCATACGCAAATCGGAGGCGTTGCCATCCGGATAGTAGTTGGCATCATTATGGGTTACATAGCTAAGGATAGCCTCCCGTACCAATGGCGATGTGCCGTATGGATTTTCATTTGCCGACAAGCGCACCAAACGGTCTACACCAAGGCGCTCTTTCACCGCTTCAGCCGGCTCCTCAGGTATATAGGGTTTCAATGTGCGAATTATCTCTTTCATAGGCTATCCTTTCTATCTATTCCTTAACTCATATAACACATATGAACTCCACCAGAGCTCATATGTCCGAGCTCATAACAGGATATACATTATAAGTTTGTAATTTCTGGGCGATCCGTAGTCTTGCTAACAACCCCTTCGCGGCTCGCTAGCTCAGCTTCAATGGCTTCGTATGGGATATTTTTCTCCGCTAATAACACGAGCAAGTGATATAACACGTCTGCTGTTTCGTAAATCAGCTCCTGTGGATCTTCATTTTTTGCGGCGATTACTACCTCTGTAGCCTCTTCACCAACTTTTTTCAAGATTTTATCGAGCCCTTTGTCGAATAAATAATTCGTATAAGAACCTTCCTTTGGCTGTACCTTACGGTTTTTAATAATTTCGTATAATTCGTTCAGTGTTTGCTGTGCCATGTTTAACTCCGTTCTACTTCATTAAAGAAACAGCTTGTACGCCCAGTATGACAGGCAGGACCTTCAGGCTTAACTTGAATGAGCAAGGTATCGCCATCACAATCTAGGGCCATGCTCACCACGTGCTGCACATTACCGCTAGTGCCACCCTTATGCCATAGTTCTTGACGAGATCGAGACCAAAACCACGTTTCCCTTGTTTCCAGTGTCTTGTGGAAGCTTTCTTCGTTCATCCACGCCACCATGAGGACGTCCTTAGTCTCTGCATCCTGCACAACCGTCGGCAACAAGCCATTTCCTTTTTCAAAATCCGGTTTCATATTCTATCCTTTATTAAAAGTAATCACCAATCTGTTATCCTATATTAGCTTGTATCTCTATCTATCGCTATTTCTATTTTCTGTTTATCTATAAATAAACTATTTAACTAACTCTGGACATATAAAATAGTAAAGAACTTACGAGAGATAGTAATTTTTTAAATCTGTTTTAGCGTACTGTAATTCCGTGAGCTCGTAGTTCTTGTTTGAGTTCAGGAATTTTAACTTCTCCGAAGTGGAATATAGATGCCGCCAGTGCACCGGTAACGCTGGTTTGCTTAAAGAGATCTATAAAATCCTCAACCTTACCCGCCCCTCCAGATGCAATGATAGGTACATTTACGACGGACTCTAGAGCCTTATATAGTTCAATATCAAATCCGGATTTTGTGCCATCTTTGTCCATGCTCGTCACTAGTAACTCTCCTGCTCCACGAGTTACAGCCTCTTTAGCCCAGTCGAGAGCTTTCCATTCTGTACGGTTGCGCCCACCATGAGTGTAAGCATACCATTCACCAGTTTTTTCATCGGTTTTCACATCGATGGCTACAACCATGCATTGATTACCAAACTTTTGAGCCCCTTCTGTGATGAGCTCAGGGTTAGCGAGAGCCGCGGAGTTCAAAGATACCTTGTCCGCACCAGCTTTCAACAAAGCCGTCATATCATCAACGCTCTTGATACCGCCCCCCACGGTGAGTGGCATAAATACTTGTGTGGAGATTTCTTGTACCACATCGCGCATAGTGGTCCGCGCATCAACGGTAGCCGTAATATCTAAGAATACCAGCTCATCTGCTTGTTGTTGCTCATAGGAGGCCGCAATATCTACGGGACTGCCTACGTCTACGAGATTAACAAAGTTAATCCCTTTTTTTACGCGCCCATCATCTACATCAAGACAAGGAATAATCCGTTTCGCTAACATAAAGCTCCTTTCCATCGAGTATTACTCAATATATTCCATCGGTTGCGGTCAATAATTAATTTGAGAGCATCACAATCATTTCTATTATTTCTGCTGATTGTACTCGGCGATTTCCTCTAGTGTAATCGAGCCCTCATACAGAGCCTTACCAACGATGCTATCCATAACACCTTTTTGTTCAAGGGATTTAACATCCCCTAGATTACGAACACCCCCAGAGGCAACGATGCGTGCTGTAGGAAATTCGTTTTGCAAATTTCCAAGTAACTCTTCATTGGCGCCCTGCATGGTACCGTCTCGGTCTACATCGGTAACGATGAAATACTTTGCCCCACCTTCAACCATGGCACCGATTAAATCGGTCATCGGCACGTCGGATTGATCGAGCCAACCTTCAGCGGCGACCTTGCCATTTTTTCCATCTACACCGATAACGATGCGCTCCGCACCGTATTCAGCGATAACCTGCTTTGTAAGCTCCGGATTTTTAAGCGCTACAGAGCCTAAGATAACGCGGTCTACGCCCAAGCTTAAATAGAGGTCAACGGCCTCTTTATCTCGAATGCCACCTCCAATTTCAAGGATGCCTGTGAAAGCTGCACGCACTGCTTTTACAATATCTACATTTACAGGCTTGCCCGCCTTGGCACCATCTAAATCGACGAGGTGCAAGGCTCCAACTTCAGCTGCTTCATATTGTTTCGCTTGGTCTACTGGATCAGGATTGATGACCGTTTCCTGTGCGAAGTCACCTTTATAAAGACGAACACTGCGCCCATCTTGTAAATCTATAGCTGGAAAAATCATAGGTTCTCCTTTATTAAATGACTGTATTAAATAACGCCCTTTGTAGAATTTACGCCTTGAATATCTGGGTTAATAGTAACTGCTTTGCGCAATGCACGGCCCGTTGCCTTAAACATGCTTTCAATAATGTGGTGTGTATTGCGACCATATAAATTGCGCACATGTAAGTTCATAGCAGCGCTCATCGCAAGAGCTTGGAAGAAGTCCTCCACCAACTCTGTTTCAAAGTTGCCACCTAAAACCGGCGTACTCCATTCCCCTTGGAAAATGAGGTATGGGCGACCACTCAAGTCGATTACAACTTGCGTCAATGCTTCATCCATAGGAACCCATGCATCGCCATAGCGCTCAATGCCAGCCTTGTCACCAAGGGCTTTCACCAAAGCCTGACCTAATGCAAGTCCAACGTCCTCAACCGTATGATGAGCATCCACATATGTATCGCCCTTTGCCTCTACCACAAGTCCAAAACGGCCGTGCTTCGCCAATAGCGTCAACATGTGGTCAAAAAAGCCTATTCCGGTCAAGATGGAGCTCGTTTGCGCCCCATCAAGGGTAATTTCTACTGTAATATCTGTTTCTTGAGTGGTGCGTTGCACCGTACCTGTGCGTATCATAATATTCCCTCTATTTTTCAAATCGTACTTCGATGGCACGAGCATGCGCTTCGAGACCTTCCGTACGAGCCAATGTAGTAATGTGTTTTGCCACTTCTTCTAAACGTTCTTTTGTAAATTGTGTAAAGGATGTACGTTTCACGAAATCATATACGCCTAACGGAGACGAGAATCGCGCTGTACCACTAGTAGGCAATACGTGGTTCGTACCACCTACATAATCGCCCAATGGTTCAGATGCATAAGCGCCAAGGAATACGGAGCCTGCATTTTGAACGAGGCTCATGTAATTCATTGGATCTGGCAATTGGATTTCCAAATGCTCTGGAGCTACTTCATTCATCACCGTGAACATATCTTCAATGCTGTCCATAATGGCAATGTAACTGTTGTTTTCAATGGCTGGACGAGCGATACTTTCACGAGGTAACAGTTTAAGTTGACGTTCCACCTCATCGGATACGGCATTTGCTAAACTTTCACTGGTAGTCACCATAATGGCGCGCGCACGAGGGTCATGTTCCGCTTGGGATAAGAGATCTGCTGCGAGATGCACTGGATTTGCGCTGTCATCGGCGATAACACCGATTTCACTTGGTCCCGCAATCATGTCAATATCGACTTGACCAAACACTTGACGTTTTGCCGTTGCCACGTAAATATTGCCAGGACCTACGATTTTATCTACCTTTGGAATCGTTTCCGTGCCATAAGCAAGGGCCGCCACACCTTGGGCACCGCCCACTTGATATACCGCATCAACGCCGGCAAGCTTTGCAGCACCTAATACGGCAGGATTAATGCCATCCTTTTGAGGCGGCGTAACCATGATGATTTCTTTTACACCTGCGATCTTTGCGGGCAAAGCAGTCATGATAATGGTTGAAGGATACGCAGCCGTACCTCCAGGAACGTAGAGACCAACGCGAGCCAAGGGAATGACCTTTTGACCGCGGATGATGCCTGGTGTGTCCATGTCCACAAAACCTTGCTCGATTTCACGGCTGTGGAATTCTGTAATGTTTGCCTTTGCCTTTAATAATGCGGCTTTCAAATCATCAGATAAAGACTCATAAGCTGCGTCGATTTCCTCTTGAGGCACTTTGAAATCTTCAATGAAAACACCGTCAAATTTTTCAGAATATGCTTTGAGCGCCGCATCAGCGTTAGTGCGGACATCAGCAATGATATCGTACACCCGACGTTCAATTTCCATATCCGTGGTTTGCTGTGTGTAATTCCGTACAATGGCAAGCATCGTCTCTAATGATTCCTTATATATTTTCATCTGTCATCCTTCTTCCTATTTGAGCTATCCGTATTGCTAGTTAAATATATGATTCACTCTACATCTTATTTATTAATTTTTATTAATTGCTTCTGAAAGCTGATCTATGAACTTAAAAATGGTGTTTCGCTTTTGTTTTAATGCTAATGGATTTGCTACTAAGCGTGTAGATATGGGCTGTAACCAATCAAAGATTTCTAGATTGTTTTCACGCAAAGTGGTACCCGTTTCCGTAATATCTACGATAGCATCTGCTAGTCCTACAAGTGGGGCCAGCTCAACAGATCCTTCAATCTTGATGATTTCCACGTCTTGAGCTCCAAAGTACTGTTTTGTAATGGTTGGATATTTCGTACCAATTCGTTGGCGGCGACCTTCTTTAGGATCATAGCCCGCTAATGACGCCAAGATGAATTGGCATTTACCCGTTTGTAAATCTAGCATTTCATAGCTTGTATCATCTTGTTCGTCTAGTACATCACTGCCAACAATACCGAGGTCTACAACGCCATTCTTTAAATATGTTGTTACATCAGGGCCTTTAGCTAAGATAACCTCAATAGTATCCCCCAATGGGATGATGAGCTTACGCGCCTTATTATGTAATGGCTCGCAATCAACGCCACATGCTTCTAGGAGTGGAATAAAATCCTTTTCTACGCGCCCCTTCGTAAGAGCGATGCGTAATGTATCGTTATCTTGATCTTTGCTTTCACCGTGCAAGGTAACATCAGTCAAGACGTCGATATTGAAAGCCATCCCTACTGCCGGCATCGGCGTACCATCAAAGCTAGATAGCAAGCCATCATAACGGCCGCCACTGACGATGTATTGAGACACGCCGTCCACATAGCCTCTAAATGTAAGGCCTGTGTAATAGGATTGAAGCGGTTCCGTAGATACATCAATGCGAACCTGTTGACCAGTTGCTTCCACTTGATTTGCCATATCTACGAGATTATCTAAAATGCGCTGCGCCGCTGCTGGCAAGATAATTTGATTAAGCTCATCCTTTATATCTTGAACCGTACCAAACAAGCGAGGCCATACAGTTAAGAAAGGATATAGCGCACTATTTTTAAAGTCAGAAATCAACTCATTATATCGTGGCAAGTATTTAGTGAATAACGCCTCTAAGAGCTCCGCTTTTTCATCATCTCTGAGTCCTAGAGCATCAGTAATAGCACGAGAAAAACGAGCATCCCCAATTTCAAGCAATAAATTGTTGCCCAACTGAGCTTCGTTCACCTCTTTAATAATCTTGAAACACTCTTGCTCAGCCTCAAGCCCTTCGTAGCCTACCATCTCGATGCCACCTTGCGTCACTTGGTTAACATCGCCACGGTGCTTTTTATTTTTCATAAATACATCGCCCAAGTAGTAGAACGTGCGAGGCAATTCAATATTTGTAGTCGCTAAGAAACGACCGATAGGCATGGTCAAATCAGGACGAATTACGACAGACACTTCAGAACTATCCATGAATTCGTACATATGTTGACCGCGCCCCATTGCATAGCCATTGAATACATCTTTGTACTCTACGAGAGGCGTAGAGATCTTTGTGTATTGACGATTTCGACAAAGACCGAGTACATATTGACTCACATCATCCTTGCGCTCTGCTACGATCCCTATATCATCACGGAACCCCGTAGGTAATTGCTGCTGTACCATCGTAAACATCCTTTCTATCATTTCGTCTTATTAGTTCTCTTGTCTATGAAAGCATCATATAACTAGTATTAAATGCGTTATATAAATCTTCTATTTACTATGAGAAAAATTCTACCTATATCGATACTTTTCTATTTTATCGCTTTATCTAGCTAAAGTATGAAACTATAATATAACGGTTCTATAGAATTGTCAATAGAACCGTTAATATTTCATGTATTTACTATAATAATGATTTTATACTAGCCCCAAACATTTTCTATATCTGCCACACTATGTGCATCAGATCCCAATACAAATGGCACACCGATGATAGCCGCCATGCCTTGAATGAAGCGACTTGGGTACATTTCACGGCAGTCAGGTTTGAAGAAGCCGCTCATGTTGTAGTCTAGCTCGCGACCTTGGACGCGCATAATATGCAAAATATCGCTCACCACCTGCGCATTGCGACGATCTAAATGACGTTCAAAGCCAAAGTGATGTTGGTATTTCTTGATTAAATCAAAGTGGCCTATACGTTTAGGTGTATATTCACCGAGGTCAGCACGCACGGCTTGGCGCACGGTGGAGTAATATTTGTAATATAACTCATATTGTTTTTCGATCCACGGCCCAAAACCTTTTTCGAATTCTTCAGGACTGTAGTCTAAGCAGTAAAAGGCATTATTAACGCCTTCCATAAAGTGAACGGATAAAATATTATCATCCGTCAACGGACCATAACGATCCAAGAACTCTTGAATATCTGATTCAAAGCCTGGAATATAATCGACTTCAAAACCGAGAGAAATATCGATATGTGTGCCATACGCACGTTGTAATTGACGGCCTAGCTCTAAGTAGGTATCAACTTCATTTAATTTCAAAGACGCTGTGTCATAGGCCTTTTTATCGCCACCGTATTCTGCAGCAAAAGCTGTTGGCAATGGTGCATGTTCTGTAAGGCATACCTTTTCAATACGCAACTCGATAGCCTTTTCTATCATCATCGCAGTTCGGTCCCCACTACCATGTGGACACAACTCCGTATGCACATGACCGTCCACGAGACGGCTACGATACTTACTATATCCAACGAACTGCCGTTCATCTTTCATGTTCATTCAATCACCCCTATTCGCCCTAACCCCTGGCGAATCCTTATCTATAATCTATACATCATTGGTATAACGTATTAATTTATATATTTTACTATACTAATTATTATACCAATAATGCGTATGTTTCGGTATCCTGATATTTACCATGTTTGAATCCAACTTGAGGCGTTAGACCACAATAGGTAAAGCCAAATCGCGCGTGTAACTTGGTGCTGCCTTCATTGCCAGCCGTAATAACGGATACCACATTGTGCAATAACGGATCATTTTTTGCTATTTCTAAAATATGAGCCATCAGTTGTGTAGCAACCCCTCTACCGCGATAATCTTGATGGATATAGATAGATAATTCGACGGTACTTTTATAGGCCTCTTTAGGTCGATATGGTGAAAGCGATGCATAGCCTGCTACAATCCCATCAATGGTACCTACCACAATAGGATGGTGCTCATCGCTATGAGCCTCATACCACTCCTGCCACTCTGACAACGTGCGAGGTTCAAGATCAAGCGTGGCTACGCCGTTTACAACCTCATAATTATAAATATCTAAACAAGAGGCTATATCATTCCTTGTAATTGGTCGTATTACTAATTCACTCATAAGTATTCCTCAAAACTGTAGGTATCCTAAAAAATATTATTTCTATTTAACATAATATATAAAAATAGCCCACATACGCAAGAAAAAGGACGAGCTACAACTCGTCCTTTTAATTATATTATTTGATCAGTAAAAAACTAAGCTGCAATAACAAATAAAATAATCGTTACTACCACAAGGCCTGCAATCACAGTATAATCGATTCTTTTCAATCCTACGGATGCAGCAAAGCTGTGTGTGGGGCCACCAAAACCACGTAGCTCCAAGGACAACGCCATTGTTTCGGAGCGTCCCAAGGATTTTAACAGCAATGGTTGAATAACAGATGCATAGGATTTGATGCGCTTAATGAAGTTGCCTTCTAGAGATAAGCCACGGCAAGCTTGCGCCTCTTGTACAGCATGGCTTTCAGCAATGAAGTCAGGCACAAAGCGAAGTGCGGCAGTGAACATAAATGCATATTCGTAAGGAATTTTACATTGTGTTACGAGCGCGGCCGTAAGATCTTGTAATTTTGTAGTTGCCAACAGACCTATAAAGACAAGTGTCATAGCCAACATTCGCAAGCCGGATACGATGGCAGATGTTATATCGCCACTGCCAAGGAATTGGATGAGGCCAAGGAATACAGCAAAGCTAGTTAATGCCAGCACTGCTTTGTGTTGTTTGAACAACAAACCTGCCACAAACAATCCACCAAGCTCTACTACGACTAATGCCAATAGAGATACCCAGTCGCGCAACAGGATGGCCCACACGGATACAGCGAGGGTCATCAAGATTTTTGTTAACGGTACTAAACGTTCCATATGCCCCTCCTATTTTCCGCTCAACTGAGCCACTAACTTGGATTTCAACTCATCCATAGATTTGCAATAACCTAAGGCTGGTACCGCTAATGAAAGTTCTACACTTGGCGGTTTTGTAAGGCCTAGGTCTTGCAATTCATCCGTAGATTTTTTGAATAATTCTTCTGGACTACCGTCAAAGGCAACGGTTTGGTTACCCATGATGATAGCACGGCTACATTCGCTAGCCATGATTTCCATATCATGTGTAATAAGAAGGATTGTGATACCTTCTGAATTAAGCTGACGCAATAATGCTAATAACTCTTTAGTTTCCTTACCATCTTGACCACTGGTTGGTTCGTCAAGGATGAGGATTTTAGACTGCATAGCCAGCGCAGAAGCAATGGCAACACGCTGCTTTTCACCGCGGCGCAATGTTGGAGGATAGGCTTCACGCAAATGGCCGATGCCTGTACGCTCCAATACTTCATCAACGATACGCTTCACTTCGGCTTTACTGCGTCCCAAGGACTCAGGTCCGAAGGCAACCTCTGTGGCTACGGTAGGTCTGAACATTTGGCGATCTGGCTGTTGGAATACATAGCCGATAAATTGACCCCGTTTAGACGGCGGCATGGACGTAATATCTCTGCCGTTATAATACATGTGGCCTTCCCTAGCCTTTTCGAGGCCTACGAGCAAACGCGTAATAGTCGTTTTGCCGCAACCATTACGGCCACCGATAGCGATATATTCGCCTCCTTCGATGGTGAAAGTCACGTCTCGGAAAATATCTACGGCTGGCACATAGCCAAAACGGATGTTTTCAACCTTAAGCATGAGCGCCACCGTCCTTTCCTGGTACATCATCAACGCGTTGAACTGGTTGTCTATTTTCTACTATATTAGATTGATCAGCAAGATTATCTACTGTATTTCTTTGATTAGCTAGAGAGTTGCTTTTACCATGCACCTCGGTCTGAATTGCATGAGCCATTTCAATTTGGTGCAAGCCCTTGATAGCAGAGTCGATGCTGAGCCAAGGTTCATCACTGTGAAAGCCGGCTTGTTCCAATTCCATATAGGTTGTAAACACGGATGGCAATGCATCAACGTGAATATTGTGTTCATACATGTAACGAAGCGTAGTAGGTACATCATCGTCACAAGCAATAGAACCATTTACCATGAGGGCCATGCGGTTTGCATACGGCAATACGGCATGCAAGTCATGGTCGATAACAACAACGGTAATGCCGTGTTTTTGGTTCAAATCACCTACGAGGCGATATAATTCAGCGGTCCCATCTGGATCGAGGGAGCTTGTCGGTTCATCAAGAACAAGTACGGTTGGATTCGTAGCCAATACGGAAGCGATAGCTAAACGTTGGCGTTGACCACCAGATAAACTTGTAATCTTGCGATCTTCTAAGCCTACGAGGCCAACTTGCTTAAACACCTCTTCAGAACGAGCTTTAATAGTTTCACGGTCATAACCACGGTTTTCCATAGCAAAGGCCACTTCTTCACGAACCGTCATCGTTACGAGCTGTGTATCGTAATCGGCGAGAACTACACCGATATGATTCGCTAGTTCAGGAATTTCCATTTGCGTAGTCGCATGACCATCTACAAAGACCATGCCTTCTAGGCGTCCACCATAGAATTTAGGCACTGCCCCTACCATCGCCATACAAAGGGTACTTTTACCACAACCGGCAGGGCCTGTAACAACGAGAAAATCACCTTCATTTACATCGAGATTGATATTTTCAAGGGATGGTGTAGTCGCCTTAGGATGATAGTAATTTACGTGCTCAATGGATATTTTAGCTTGGCGCTCAGGCAAGATAGTCAAGCGACTATGATCAGATGTCAATTGGTCCGCATTTGGTAGCATGCCACGTTTAGAGAATAAACGTTGTGCCGGAATATACAAGATTGGTGTAATAGCACCATTCAAGGCCCCTACGATAAGTACCAATGGCCACATGCCGTACATGTACACATTATTTGGCAACCCAAGCACTTGCCACAAAATGGTAACAAAGATACCACCAGATACAACAGTTGCTAAGAAGCCAGACACGACAGGGGTTAAATCAAAACCACCAATTTTACGGAACTTCATGGACAACATAGCGCGCGTTACGAGAGCCGCCGTCAAAGCACCGCCTGGCTCAGACAACAAGTTGCCATAAGGGAACGCTGACTTAGACGTCAATACATTGATGAGGGCCGCCACGAGGCCAATCCCCAAGGTTTGACTCAAACTAGGACGAGTCAATAAAATAGCTACGCAGTACGTAGCAATCGTCCAGTTCGGCGTTACCCCAGCCACACTAGGGCTCACCAAATGCAAAATCGTGCCCAATGCGAGCATCAATGTGCTAACAGTAACCCATCTAAACTGGCCACCCTGCACATGTGTGTACACAAGATCCTGAATCCGTTCCATAATAGCCTCATTTCTATAAAAATATATATGGATTTATTTTAACATTTATACGGGTATTGTGAAAGTTTAGAGCGCAACAAAAAATAGCAGGGGATTAATCCTGCTATTTTTATAATATACTCTAAAGCAAATTTACGATTTATAACCATCAAGCTTATTATAAATAACAAACTCCCTAAGTATATTTTTAATTTTAATAATACATTTCCAATGAGGTTGATCTGCAATTCCTAAATTTTGTTTAGCTCGCTCGATGTCTACAGTGGAAATCAACTCATTAAAGCGTCCATATTCATCAATGTTAGTTTCATTAACATGAGCATTTAACAATGCCCTCAACTTAGCTTCATCAACACCCAACAAATTAATACAATACTGTATCTTCGCGTTCCAATCGACATTCATATATTCATTGATATAATCAGTCAATGTCTTATTCTCGTCAACAACTAACCGCTTATGTTCTATATCAACCAAAATTTGTCTAGCAGCACGTTGTTCTTCTTGAGATAATTGAGCAAAGCTTTTATGAAGCATCATTCTTAATTGATCAATTAAAGTACTATCAAAGTCATCAATATTATATGCTCTTATATACTTCTCAAAATTTTTATTCATATAATCAGCATCAATCCGAATAGATTCTTGCTTATGAGCTTTGGCAGTTATATCAAAAGGAATCACTGGATTAGATTTACCATCAGGTGTACTAGAACTAAATAATTCGCCATATCGAACTGCTAATGTGTTATACGTTTCCTCATCTAAATTTAGTCCTAGTTTCTCATCAATATTCTTTTGCCACGTAAACATCTGTAGCCGAATAGCTTCCATTAAGCTACGCAATTGATAGAATAAGCGTCCAAATTTATGTCTACTCGCTATATTATCCGGTAATTTTGAATAGTATTCTATGCCTTCTGATATAAATAAATCTGAAATATCCTCTACTATAACATTCATTTTGCGAATATTCTGATCTTTTTTATCTGCATATAACCCTTCAGGTACCGATCCAGAATATAACCTAAAAGCATCTTGAATATTACGAGACATAGTATGTATCTTACGATAATATCTAATGCTACCAAATGGTTTTTCTGGACCATATAAACGGTTTGTTCTAGAGAAAGCTTGTACTATTTCTTCATAAGCCATAATTTTATCAACATATAGTGTATTTACATATTTTGAATCAAAACCTGTCAGTAATTGTTTAACGACAATTACAACATCAATGTATTTATCTGTATCAATTTCTACATCATTAGAACGATATTGCAGCTTATGCGCAAGTCTAGCACAAACATCACGCTTAAATGAAGCATAACTTGATGCAGTAAATTTTTGATTGAAATATGTATTATAATCCTCTAAGATTTCTTCCAATGCTTCATCTTTAATAACAGCGGTTGTAGGATCCATTTCACCATCTACAGTGGGGTCAAATAAGGCCACTACTTTTAAATTAGGTGCACTCCGTCTAAACAATCGATAGTAAGAAATCGCTTCAGATATACTATGGGTTGCTAAAATACCATGGAATAATCCTTTATAACTTTGTACCAACCATTTACCATGAATATCTTCAATTACAGCTCTACGATGGTCATCATTATCATAATGCCCATTTTCTATATAATCCTCAATACCTCTTGTATATCCATGTTCATAATCTCGAACCATAGGTACATCATTTATAAAATGGTAATAGGCTTCTCGTTTTTCGGGAGATTCCATAACATCACTAACGGTATTAGCGCCAACCTCACGTAATGCAACTGCATTACGTAAATCTTCATCACTATATGTTGGCACCGATGTAATATCAAACCCTAACACATTTTTATCTCGAATACCATCAGAAATACTATACCGGTGCAATTCATCACCAAATAAATCGGCAGTCGCTAATGTTTTCTTTGCATTATCTTTAAAAATTGGCGTGCCTGTAAACCCAAATAATAAAGCATGTGGGAATGTTTCTTTAATTGCTCTCAACATATCGCCAAAAGTATTGCGATGACATTCATCAAAAATAAAAACCAACCGTTTTCCTTTAACACGGTTTAACATATCATCGCGTGTATCATCTTTAGATAATTGATTCATCTTTTGAATAGAGGAAACAATTATCATATCCTTTGGTTCAATGCTATCTAGTTTTTTCAGTAATACAGTACCACTTTCTGTACCTTCTACGGATGTAGCAGAGTCGGCAAACCCTTGATATGCCTGCAAAGACTGTGTTCCTAATTCAACACGGTCCACAAGAAATACGATTTTATCAGCATCTCCTACACTCGCAATAATCTGCGCCGTTTTAAACGATGTCATAGTTTTACCAGATCCTGTTGTATGCCAAATATACCCACCTAAAGGACTGGTATATCCCCAATCAGCTTTACTAACTATATCTGCAATACGACTTGCTGCATAATACTGATAGCTACGCATCACTTTGAGGACACCGTCAGAGCTATCTGGAATTGTATAAAACCCTAATAATTCATGTGCTAAAGGAATTGCCAACAATGTTCCGGCAATTTGAGTCCAATCCCCTATAATTTCATTGTTTACATCGGCCCAATGAAATTGAAATTCTGACTTTAAAGCTTCTCCATTTCCAGGATTAGCAAAATATACCGTTTCTTCTGGTGTCATAGCCACAAAAATTTGTATTAAAGCAAATAATCCAGAGAACAAACCACGACGATTATATAAATCAATTTGATTAATTGCGAAATCAACCGGAATACCTGAACGTTTCAATTCAATATGAATAACAGGCATCCCATTAATTAGCAACATGACGTCTCCACGTCTATCTCTAGAAACATCATTAAGCCCTTTAAATTGTGGTTGACGTGCTATTTGATAAACACTTTGTCCAGAAGCAATTTCATTACGGTCAAAAATTTTAAGTGATACATTTTTCCCCAAATGCATCGCATCATCTTGATTATCACGTTTAATAGTAACTACTTTGCCATTTATCCAATCATTTATCATGGCAGGACTTTTCAACATCTTAATTTGCATTAAGATTTGATTCATCTCGCTATCAGTCAACGGATATTTATCTAGCTTGTCAGGAGAACAGTTATTTTTATAAATAATATCTGCCCAATTCTTTACAAGCGCCTCTTCTGTTGGATATTCAATACACTCTGCTTCCCAACCATGATTAGATAACTGCTGAATAAGGGCTAATTCAAAATCAGATTCTTTTGTAAAAATCATAATTCACCTAATCTATTAAATCTACACAAATAACTGTTGAAGTAAACCTTTTTTTATTGATATAAGGCAATCCAATTTACGCTGATGAAGGGTAATATCTTTATTAATCAAAGAAAAAAGATTTGCTATTTTCTCTTGCTCTAATAGGAGTTGTGGAATCATATAATCAATATTACTAATAGTTGACCAATTCACATAAATTTGGGTATTACCTTGACTCGCTTTAACAATATATTTTCTTTGTTCTGGTGCATTTAACATATGGTATAAAAACATAGGAAGAAAATTCTTTGTATCAACCTCAATTCGTTCTGTTCGCTGATTATATACATATGTATTATCTTGATCGATTAATAGTACCCGGCCAATTATATTCCCTGAAGCGGTCTTATCATTTAAGATCATTGTTAAATCATATTTATTAAGAATCCTAGACTTAGTTTTGTCTGTCTTATTAACCCTTAATCCTTGATCATTATAAACTGATTCTTCTGAATAACTACCAATATTAATAACTTTATAAGTTCCTCCATCAACAAATTCTGATTCAATTGATGTTCCACCTGTCGCTATTCCAAAATCATTTAGCTTACGCTGTTCCCAAGCATCAGTAAATCCTTTGAATCTAACATCTGGAATCGTACATCCTTTTTGAGGGAATAATTTTTGTAAAAGTGCACTCTTATTTAATTTCAGTTTCTCAAGCTTACGCTGATGAAGGGTAATATATTGATTAAACTTTTCTAATGTCTCTCCAATAAGTACTTGTTCTTTGATATTAACGGGAGTTTTTATTGGCATATCAAAGAATGTAGAGTCTTTTATTGCTATACGATCAGCTCTAGCACCACTATCACCGTTTAATTTCATATAACGATGCCAATGGCTTGATTGAAAATACCATTCTAAAAAATCTAAATCTACGTTAGAGGCTCTAAAAACAGTATATAATGGAGACATTATACCGGTCCGGTTCAGCTTATTCCGATTAATTGGACCTACAGGTGCCAATGTTGAGATCCTCGGATTATAAATAAAGTCATTGTTCTCAACTATATAATATCCATTGATATTATCCTTATTTGAGATTTCTTTATCAAAGAAGTCAACCTGGCTAATAATGCCTTGTTCGGCAGAATTAGTTAGCGTTTCCGTATAATGGACATCTATATTTTTAGTTGTAACTTTCGTAGAGATATCTGATAACTTACGCTGTTCCCAATCATCAGTAAAGCCTTTAAATCGTAACTTAGGAGTTTTTTTATTAGTATTCATCATTTTGCTCCTAACAATTCTAATAAGGCGGATATCCCCATATCGTCATTAGCTTCTAACTCACGCAATAATGTAATCAACTCTTGCTCTACAACTCTAATATCATTATCAATTGATTGTAGTGAAGTTCCATATTTATTGGATAAAGCACTTAAACATTGAACAAAATCATTGATGACCTTTTTTGAATACGCTTTTAGTTCATTTATTGCTGGCACAATCCAATGTTGATATAACAATTCATCTATTTGTTCATCAGTAAGATTCTCCATACAATATTTTGTAGCATCAGCTAACTCAGCTACAGCCTCTTTCTGACATTTTTTTAATTTTGTTTCTTCAGCATATAAATCTTTAACAGCCTTTAATAATGGGTATAATTCTGGTTCATCTTTATAAATCTTAACAGCGGCGTTCAATGGCGTCTTCACAAACCCAGTTCTATCATCATTCAGGAATTCCATATCTTGATAGTCCATTGGTACAGCTTCAGCAAGTTCAGCGATTCGCTCTTTAATTGCTTCAAGTTCATTCTCTATATGCGTTACATTTGAAAGTTCATTCTGCAAATATAATTCTTGTACTAATTCAAAAGGAACAATAGCCCCTTTCCACCCGTCTTGAACCTCTACTTGTTTATTATTTTTCTTTTTCATTACCATATTGGGCTCTACAGAAGCAACCAAGGCTTTACCATTATATCCCATCTTATCGATATCTAATGTAATTTTAGACCAATTATCACTCATAATTTGATAGATATCATATGTGTCGATTAATGGTATATTAGAAAATTGTTCAAATAACTCGTTTGACAAGGTATGCCAAACAGTTTCATCCATTCCAACTTTAAAATTATCAATAACAGACTGCGAGACGTGTTCTATATAATGATCAATCTTTAACCCCAAGGAGTCTGTAAATGCATTTACAGCAGGATAATCCTGTACAATCTTAGCAATATTCCCCTCTACCAATGAATAGTATCCATCTTGACCTTGTTTAAAAATTTCTTTATCAAGTCCTTCAAACACATTCCAATATAGGGATAATTTTTCTATCTCATTATATGGAATCCCCCCATGAACAATACCATATATATCATATATTTCATCATTTTTAGATGTGTCCACATAGCGAGGAATATTTAAATTGTAATCATTACTTATAATCTCATCACGAGATACAACGGTACAATATCCAGCAATCGTTTCTCTCTTACAATAAGCATCTATAACGCGACGAATATCTGATGCCTGCAACTTGTTATTCTTATTAGCTTTCACAAAATATTCTGAAGCATCAATAACTAGTACATCCTGATTCTCTCTCTTCTGACGCAATACCATAATGATTGTCGGGATGCTTGTACCAAAGAAAATATTAGCTGGCAAACCAATAATTGCATCAATATGATTATTATCAATAAGAGCCTTACGAATTTCTCCTTCACTATCCCCACGGAACAATACACCATGTGGCAATACGATTGTCATAATACCATTTGGTCTTAAATGATATAGATCATGAAGTACAAAAGCATAGTCAGCTTTTGTAGCAGGTGCTAACCCAAATCGACTGTATCTAGGATCATTTTCTTTTCCCTTGGGATCCCAGTGTTGAGAATATGGAGGGTTTGATACAACAGCATCTAAGTATAACGGATTATACGTTTGTTGAGGGTCTGCTTCATCAAAATAAGGCCAATCATCCTCTAATGTATCTGCGTTTCTAACCATGATGTTAGATGGTTGAATATTACGCATGATGAGGTTCATTCTCGTCAAATTATACGTTGCTTCTTTTAGCTCTTGAGCATAGTATTTAATACTATTTTTATCTCTTCTATATTTTGCAATACTTTTACCAATATGAATCAACAAAGAGCCTGATCCACTTGTAGGGTCATAAATTGAAATTTCATTTCGGCCCTGTAAATGATGAGCTATAATTTCTGACATCAAAACAGAAACTTCATGAGGCGTATAGAATTCACCCGCTTTTTTACCTGCATTGGCAGCAAAATTCGAAATCAGATATTCATATACAAATCCCAAGACATCATAATCTTGAGAGCCATCCATTGGTATTTCATCAATCAATAAGATTAATTGTTGAATAGCTTTGGATTGGGCACCAGAGTTATCGCCTAACTTAGTTAAACCTAATTGCAATGTATCAAAGATACCTTTATATATCCGGTTATATTGATCATTCAATAATCGTTCAAAAGAATTTAATGCATCTTGTACTCTACCTACATCAAGCTGATTACCATCCTGAATCCATGTAGAAAACAAATGATTATATGGTATAAAATAGTACAAATCATCTCGAATAGCATCACGCAATTCTACATTTGATTCTACTAAAACAGATTTATATTCAGTTTTTGCTATTTGATACTGTGTACGTAGTAACTCTTCCTCTTTTTGAGACAAAAACTTATAAAACATGAATCCTAATATATAATCTTTATACTCATTCGCCTCAATTTTAGAGCGCAATTTATTGGCTGATTCCCAAATTTTATTTGCTAATTGCTGTTTATCCATATGCCACCTCAAGTAATACCAGTTGTTATGTGTATTATACCATTGCAAGCAAAAGCTCTATACCACTTTTATAGATTTCAATACAACAAAAAAGCACCCTTGAGGGCGCCTATATAAAAAATAAAGCAACACCGAATTAACGATGCTGCCGCTTGAAACCAAAAATGGTTTTTCTATGTACTTAAATATTACCTTATGTGGAACCATGTGTCAATAGCTCTAATAAGCACATCAAATGTAGCTTTTATATTATCATTCAACCTATAATCATTATCTCGAAAAAAGCGTTTCTTAAGTTCATCTAATTCACCACATATATGTTTATGAACACCAGTACTAATACATATTCTTTGATGAGCATACATCGTAGTTAAGATTTGATAGGTAGAAATATGTCCCAAATGTCTACGTCTACTTGATGGTGATTTTATAAATTTAGCACATTCACGTTGTAAATCAGCATTAATACGTTTATTATGTGTAGAATTTATATCATTGATAATACAATTATTATGAGCACATGCATTCCGCAAACTTTTAACTGTATACATTAAGTATAATCGTTCTGTAATCTCAATATTTTGCAATAATTCTGCACAATATTTGTAGAAGTATAAATACTGTCCAAAGGAAATCATTTCTAGAAAAGCCCATACTGGACAACGTTTATTTTGATCATCAATATATTTAGCATATAAATTACCACAATATAAGCTACCACTATTTTTCCATAAGTCATGCTGTAATTGTTCAAAATTAGATTTCTCTAGCTGATTCATATATTCCTCAACTACATCATAGGGATCAATATTATTCTGCTGTAAAATAGATAATAAATGAACTTTGGAAAAATGCTCAATCCCTATAGCCATTTCTAACATGATTCGTCTCAATCTATTATCAATACATGCTAAATCTATTAAATAGCTAAAATCTAAATTTACATATTTTCCAGATTTTGAGGATTTTAAGAAGTTCTTCCTAAAGGCTCTAAGTTTAAAGTAGTTATTATTCTCTACTAAATATTGTTCTGCTTCCACTTCAGTAATATTATCAAAGGTAATACCTTTGGATATACTATGCTCTATCTGTTCTCTTGGTGTTAAAAACGGACCATCTGACATACAGTCGCTCCCTTCAAAATAACCAACCACACACAAACCAAAAGCAAAATTTATATATACAATTATACCACTTCTTAAATATATTCTACTCTATTGAAAAATCATCTTTCTTTTACATATAATATGGCTTAAACACCTACATTCTACTTAAGCAAAGTGACTTTTTGTATAACTTTTATTGCCGCACCCGCATAGTGGATGGTTTTATAATTCGCGACTACGTCGCGAACCAGTCTAAAGGCAATAATAAATACCTCCTCTATCTTGGTGTATAATTATTATAATCTCCATATATTATTTAGTATTTCACTATAATTATAATAAACTCATCATTTACCTTATCAGGGAGGTTCATAATGGCACAGGCATTAATCGTAATCGATATTCAAGAAGGCTTAGTTAAGGAAAACCCTTACAATGCGAAAAACTTTATCTCAAATACAAAAGCAATCATTCAACATTTTAGAGATCAAAATATAGAAGTCATTTTTATCAGGCATTCTGAAGATGAAGGCTTATTAGCAACGGGTAGTGATAATTGGCAAGTCTATCACGAATTAAAACCGCAAGAAAACGAAAAGATTTTCAATAAATATTACAATAGCATCTTCAAGGATACTGAATTAAAGGAATATTTAAACCGAAAAAATATTACCGATGTAACATTTGTAGGAATGCAAGTGGAATTTTGCATTGATACATCTGTGAAAGTAGGCTTTGAGTATGGTTATAATATCACCATCGTCGAAGATGCTATCTCAACCTTTGATAATGAGTATCTACCAGCCGATACAATCCTATCCTTTTACAAAGAAAAGATTTGGCGGAATCGATTTGCACAGCTAAAAACAACAAATGAAATGTTAAGCATCAATTAAATTACGAAAATAATACAAAGATTTTTATAATTTTTTCTCACGTATTTGTCATATATGTATGTTAAAATTTCATTAAATATTTATGCCCGAACATAGGAGGTCTTTTTTATGTATAAGTATATTACGATTTTAGGAGCTGCGGGCCAAATAGCTCAAAAGTTGACTGCTACACTATTAACATATACAGATATGCACATTACATTATATGGTCGTCAGTTGAAAACACGTATACCTCCAGAGATTATCGACCATGAACGCGTTACAGTGATTGAAGGTTCGTTCCAAAATCCTGGTAAATTAGAACAAGCTGTAACAAATGCGGAGGTTGTATTTGTAGGTGCTATGGAGTCTGGCAGTGATATGGCTTCCATCGTGAAAGCATTGAGCCGCAAAAATATACGCCGTGTTATCGGTGTGTCCATGGCTGGACTTTCTGGTGAATTCCCTGTAGCACTTGAAAAATGGACCTTCGACAACTTACCGATTAGCTATGTTCAAGGTGAGCGCCAAGCACGCAATGTATTACGCGAATCCAACTTAAATTACACCATCTTGCGCCTCACATGGCTTTACAATGATCCAGAGAAAACCGATTACGAACTCATCCCTGAAGGGGCTCAATTCAACGATGCCCAAGTTTCACGCGAAGCTGTGGTAAAAGCCATTTTTGATATCTTACATGCTGCGGATGAAACGCCTTTCCATCGCACAAGCATCGGCGTAGGTGAACCAGGTACACACTATGACAAACCAAGCTTTCACTAATATATAAATAAATATTTTGTAAAAAAGAGAAAATACTATATACCAATACAAGACTATCTTCAATACGCTTGAAGATAGTCTTTTTATATATCATTTTATGATTAAAGTATCTAGTTAACCTCATTTGAATTAAATATCTCATATATATATTTGTATACTGCAATTATATCGTTTAAATGATATAATTACAGTATAAGAATGATGAACAAATACTTTTAAAACTATAAGGAGATAACTATGGGAATATTACGCGAAACAATTCGTCCATCCTCTGATTTACGAAATAAGTATCCTGAAATTTCTAAAACCTTACAACTTAAAGATGAGGCTGCCATTATTACTGTAAATGGTCGTGGAGATACTGTAAGTCTCGGCTATAATACATATAATATGTTAAAGTCAAAAATAGAATTATTATCCTCTCTTGTAGAAGGACAAAACGATATCATTCAAGGTCGCACCACTACACTTGATGAAGCTTTCAACAGTATCGATAAAATGCTAGATCAAATGGGGTAACTCTATGAAATCCCAACCCTACACAATCATTCCTACTGAAAAGTTCAATAAAGAGCTACATCAACAAATACTTTATATAGCTATGCAGTTTTCAAAAGAAACAGCTATACAAGTAAAAGAAAATATTCAAAATTCAATTTCAAATCTTATGAACCATCCATATATGGGGACTACACCTAAAATTAGAGCACTTAATGACAGTGACTTTCGAATGTTGATTTTAGAAAAGCTTATTATTTTCTACACAGTTGTAGAGGAAGCTAGAACTATTTATTTAATCTCTATACTTGATCAACGACAGGATTATGTAAATATACTAAACGGATTATAACATTTGAACTAAACCAGTGCTTCTTTAAAAATTAAATACCCTTCAAAGTGGTATATCCTAAATCTAATCGGTACATTTTTACTCATGTAACATAGATTTTGGGTATACCTTTTTTATTCCTACATTTTATAGATATTTATATAGATAAACTCACGTATTTACGCTATACTAATAAATGATTAATATACACTTATAGGTATGTGAAAGCAAATGCCTCTTAGATTATCAATTATATTTATATATACAGCTCGTTGTATAAAATACACAAGATTCTATGTATAAAAATAAATAATAGTCATTTTTAGTCCCAGTTAGGGCAGAGGCTTATTAAGGAGTTATTATGAATCGCATTGTTGTTATTGGCAGTTGCAACATGGATATTGTAGTCCTCGCGAACAAACGCCCTACTGCAGGCGAAACAATCATGGGCAACGAATTGCACATCGCTCACGGTGGCAAGGGAGCAAACCAAGCGGTGGCTGCGGCTCATCTAGGTGCAGAGGTCACTATGGTCGGCTGTATCGGTGAAGATGCATACGGCCATATGATTATAGATAATTTAAAAGAAAATTTCATCAATACAGATTACATCGTTACGGTACCGAATACTACAACCGGTACAGCACACATTACATTAGCTGAAGGCGATAATAGCATCATCGTGATTGCAGGCGCTAATGCTAAGGTAGACCAGTCCGTAGTAGATAACGCTTGGTCTGCTATCGAGCAAGCCGATCTTGTAATGGTTCAAAACGAGATTCCTATTCCAACTATTGAATACATCGTTCGTCGTTGTCACGAGGCTAATGTGAAAGTCCTCTTAAATCCTGCTCCAGCAGCCGACCTCGATTCGGAATGGTTAGAATTAGCAACCTATATTACGCCAAACGAACACGAGTTATCTGCGCTCTACCCTAATCAATCTACAGAGGAGATTTTACTAGCTAACGAAAACAAAATCATCGTTACCCTTGGTAGCAAGGGTGTAGGATATGCCGATAACGGTGAAATTCACATTGTACCTGGCTTCAAGGTTGAGCCCGTAGATACAACAGGTGCTGGCGATACATTTAACGGTGCCTTTGCAACGGCTATCGTTAATGGTAAAAGCTTAGCCGACGCTCTACACTACGGCAATGCAGCAGCGGCCCTCTCCATCCAACGCTTGGGGGCTCAAGGTGGCATGCCAACAAAAGACGAGGTCGCTGCATTCTTAGCAGAACACGTATAGATTGAACCGGTCTTTCAAAGCTCCACTGACCGGGTCTGCCTTCGCAGGGCCAAAGTCGCTTTGAAAGGCCTATTCAATCCAAACTATACGTTCTTCAAGCAATGAATGCAACTGTCCTCTATATAACAAAGGGAGTTAATGACTAAGGCATTAAAGCCTTAGTCATCGGAATAGATAAGGAGTTATTTATGCAACGACACGGTATTTTAAATAGCCATATTGCTAAGGTTTTGGCAGATCTTGGTCACACAGATACAATTTGTATCTCTGATTGTGGCTTACCGGTACCTGAAGGGGTTCAAAAAATCGACTTAGCCTTGGATTTTGGTGTACCTAGCTTTGAGCAAGTAGTATCCATCATCGCTAAACATATGAAATCCGAAGCGATTCATGTGGCAACAGAAATTAAAGAAAATAATCCTAAGGCTTACGCCTTCTTAGAGTCTACCTTCCCATCTGATCAATACGAATGGATTGAAACGAGCCACGATGCTTTCAAAGAAGCCACGAAACAATGCAAATGCATTATTAGAACTGGTGAAACATCTCCGTATGCGAACATTATCTTACGTGCCGATTGTATTTTCAGCGATCGTCCCTAAAATAATAGATTAACCAACTAAGTTTATACGTTAAGGAACTGAACCTATAAATCAGTTTATGTAAATTAGATAGCTTAGTTTTCAAAGATTATCTAAACATCTAATCTATTACATATATCAAGAGATACTTTCATCAGTCATATAGGAGTAGTTATGGAAATTGTTATGTCAGGCATTGCGAAGGCATTTGGTACAAACCAAGTACTGCGCGATGTAAGTATTACCCTCAAGGAGGGCGAAGTTCACGCCTTGATGGGCGAAAACGGCGCCGGCAAATCTACGCTCATGAATATCCTCACCGGTATTCACAAGGCGGATGCTGGTACGATTACCATCGACGGCGTAGAGCGAACCTTCCCGAACCCGAGAGAGGCCGAGCTAAACGGTGTGGCCTTCATCCACCAAGAGCTTAACATTTGGCCAAATCTAACATTGTTAGAAAATCTATATTTAATGAGACCAAAGCGCAACAAATTTGGTATGCTCGACAAAAAGGCGATGCTCACTGAGGCTGAAAACACATGCCGCGAACTAGGCATCGAATTGCCACTCACAACAGAAGCAGGCCTTTGCTCCGTTGGTCACCAACAAATGACGGAAATTCTTCGTATCTTGATGTTAGATGCAAAGGTTGTCATCATGGACGAACCGACAGCAGCCCTCACAGAGCGTGAAACGGCGACATTGTTCAACATGATGCGCAAAATGAAAGCACGCGGCGTTGCTATCGTATATATCTCTCATCGTATGGAAGAGGTATTTAGCGAATGTGACACAATTACGGTTATGCGTGATGGTCACACAATTATCACTAAACCAACATCTGAGATTTCTGTAGACGAAGTGGTACGCCACATGGTAGGCCGTTCCATCGACGAGTTCTACCCTGCTCGCACTACAACACCGGGCGATGTGGTTATGAACGTGGATAACCTCAAACCAGAAGGTTTCGACAACGACATCTCCTTCTCCTTGCGCAAAGGCGAAATCCTCGGCGTAGCAGGTCTCATGGGTGCTGGCCGTACAGAAATTATGCGCGCCATTTTCGGTGTAGATAAACACAACGGCGGTACTGTAACTGTAAACGGCTCCGTTCTAAACTGTAAAAAACCAGAAGATGCCATCAAAGCTGGCATTGCTTTCATCACAGAAAATAGAAAGAGCGAAGGCTTAATCCTCGATTTTTCCATCGGGTCTAACATTACATTGCCGAACCTTGGCGAAATTTGCCCAACCCATGTATTGCATAAGAATAAACTGGAATCCTTTGCTGACGAATTTTCTAAAAAACTGGGCGTTAAAACTCAATCGATTCACGAGCCCGCATCGTCCCTATCCGGTGGTAACCAACAAAAGGTGGTTATCGCGAAATGGGTCGGTAAAAAACCATCCATTATCATCATGGACGAGCCTACGCGCGGTATCGATATCGGCGCGAAACGTGATATTTATGATTTAATGAACGAATTAACGAACGATGGTGTGTCCATTATCATGGTGTCCTCTGAGTTACCTGAAGTGCTCGGCATGAGCGACCGCGTTATGGTCATTCATGAAGGTCGCGTAGCAGGTATCTTGGACCGTAGCGATGCAACACCAGAATCGATTATGACATTAGCCACAGGAGGACAATAATGGACAGCAAAGCTCTACAATATATAAAAAAATTAGGCCCCCTCATCGGCCTCATCCTATTATTTATCATTATCTCTGTCATGAACGACAGTTTCCTTGAATTCTCTAACTTGCGTAACTTGTTGCGTCAAGTATCCATCAATGCGATCATCGCCTTTGGTATGACCTTCGTCATCTTAACTGGCGGTATCGACTTATCCGTTGGTTCCATCCTTGCTCTCTCTAGTGCAGTGATGGCCAACCTCATCGTAACTGGTACTGACCCTGTATTAGCTATCATCTTAGCCGCAGGTGCGGGCCTCGTATTGGGCGGTATTAACGGTCTCGTTATCACCTATGGCCGCGTAGCTCCATTTATCGCTACCTTGGCGACCATGACCATCTACCGTGGTGCGACATTGGTATTCACCGATGGTAACCCAATCTCTGGCCTTACGCAAGACCCTCTATTCCACGGCTTTGGCCAAGGGGATATTGCAGGCCTTCCAGTTCCAGCCATCACAATGTTCCTAGCTTTCATCATCCTCTGGTTCGTATTGAGCCGCACATCCTTAGGCCGTAAAACATACGCCGTAGGTGGTAGTGAAAAGGTTAGTTACATTGCTGGTATCAAGATTGACCGCGTTAAAATCTTTGTGTATGCCTTAACTGGTATGCTCTGTGGTATCGCGGGTGCAATCATCACATCTCGTCTTAACTCTGCACAACCTACAGCAGGCGCAGGCTACGAACTTGACGCTATCGCAGCCGTAGTTCTTGGCGGCACAAGCCTTGCTGGTGGTCGTGGTCATATCGTTGGCACATTAATCGGTGCCTTAATTATCGGTACCCTCAACAACGGGTTAAATATTCTCGACGTTTCCAGTTTCTATCAACAAGTTGTAAAAGGTATTGTCATTTTATTGGCGGTTCTTGCAGACCGTAAGAAAGCCTAGGAGGTTCCTATGAAAAAACTATTGTTACTGTTGGCGATGGCTATCATGGTTATCGGTCTTGTAGCAGGCTGTGGTAAAAGCGCTGATAACGGCGGCGACAAAAAATCCGGCACAATCGGCTTCTCTGTTTCCACATTGAACAACCCATTCTTCGTAACTATGAAAGAAGGCGTTGAGGCTCAAGCTAAAGCGCTTGGTCTTAAAGTTAAAATCGTTGATGCTCAAAACGACCCAGCTAAACAAGCAAACGACATTTCCGACTTGCTTGAAAGCGGCGTTTCCGTATTGATCATCAACCCTGTAGACTCTGCAGCTATCTCTACTTCCGTAGAAGCAGCAAATGCTAAAAACATTCCTGTAATCACTGTAGACCGCTCTGCTGACAAAGGCAAAGTTGTGGCTCACATCGCTTCCGATAACGTAAAAGGTGGCGAAATGGCTGCACAACTTATCGCGGATAAAGTAGGCAAAGCTGCAAAAGTTGCAGAAATCGAAGGTATCCCTGGTGCTTCCGCCACACGTGAACGTGGCCAAGGGTTCCACAACGTAGCTGACAAAGACTTAACAGTAGTAGCAAAACAAAGTGCTGACTTCGACCGTACAAAAGGTTTGAACGTAGCAACAAACATTTTGCAAGCTAACCCTGATGTACAAGCTATCTTCGCTCATAACGACGAAATGGCATTAGGTGCTATCCAAGCAGCTAAATCCGCAGGCAAAACAATCTTCATCGTAGGCTTTGACGGTACTGCTGACGCAGACAAAGCTGTTAAAGACGGCACATTGGCTGCAACAATTGCTCAACAACCAGACCAAATGGGTAAAATCGCTATCGATACAGCTCAAAAAGTTATCAAAGGCGAAGCTGTAGAAGCTAAAATCCCTGTAGATCTTAAAGTTGTTACAAAATAATTGTAAATAGAAACTGGGTACAAAAAAGAGTCGCATCCTAACGGTGCGACTCTTTTTATTTTGGCTCTCGTTCCAAAAATTCTTTGAAAAACTCAATAAACTTTGGCAAATATGTTTGATCTAAACTTTCAATTGTCATATTACATCTGTAATTATAAGTAGTACAGATAGTAACATCCATCGTCAAAGCACCCTTTTGATCTAACGAGAATGTTAGGGTATCCCCTTCTCCTGTTAATACATAGGTAAAGGTTGCTTTGCCTTTACAGTTCTCATACAAATCAACTAATTCTTGATAGCCTTTGCGAATCCCGGACCAATCGCTAGGATCAATATAGCCAGAACAGATATTATAGCCTCGTTTAATATATACGCCAAACACACCAAATTCAGATAACTCTACATCCATATCAAAAGCTATTGTTAAATTTGGTTCATTTACGATTTCATACATACTATTCACACTCCACAGACAAGAACAATTTCATTTATTATAACGTAACTATATGTAAAAATAAAATAGCGACTAGTTGATTATCTTAACTAGTCGCTATTTGTATGGTAGGACTTTAAAATTAGAGTTCTTATTACAGTGTTTTCTTAAAGAATATGGTCGTATGTACCTTTCCAGGTAGTTGTGTTCGTTTATATTCTTTAAAGCCAAAGCCTTCATACATTTTGGCAAGCCATGGATGTTCTGCGGCTGTACCAAGGGTTACGGCTGGTGTTTTATATACGTTGCGCAATAGGTCTTCTGCTTCGGCGAGGACTTCACGAGCATAGCCCTTCCCTTTATGTTCAGGGGCCGTTACAAAGTGTGCAATGTGCGGATATACGTCTGGCGTAGCCTTTGGAATCCAAGGCATGCGGAATGAAATAGAGCATACCAAGGAACCATCTACGTAGAGACCAAATACAGGATACTTTAAGATCCACGCGCGAGACTCTTCTTGGCTAAAGTTGATGGCATCAAAGGATATAGGATAGTTCTTATTCTCTGCATAGCCTGCAATCAACACCTCATGGTATTCAGCCGCATCATCTTACGGTTAATTGTCTAAATTCTTTCATCATATACCTCGTCTAAAGCGACCTAACTCTAAAGATATTAGGTCGCCATTAATGTCCATATCATTAGGATAGCACGTATTGTTATTATTCCTCTATATTATTTATTACGCTGAATTATGCATAACACTATATTACAATGCTGCGCTATCGAGAGGTTGTTCGCTATCGAGTGTAAGGTAACGGCTCAAGAATTTGCGTGTTCGTTCTTCTTTTGGATGTTCAAGAACAACCTTAGGGTCCCCTTGTTCTACGATGACGCCGCCTTCCATGAATACGACTTGGTCTGCCACTTCTTTAGCAAAACCAATTTCGTGAGTTACGATAATCATCGTTACCTTTAACTCTTTTGCAATCTTACGGATAACAGCCAATACTTCGCCTACGAGTTCTGGGTCGAGAGCAGATGTAGGTTCGTCAAAGAGAATAACCTCTGGGTCCATCGCAAGGGCACGAGCGATGCCGATACGTTGTTGTTGACCACCGGAAAGTTGTACTGGATAGTAATCATCATAGCCTTCCATGCCAACTTCCTTGAGGAAGCGTTGCGCGATTTCTCGAGCTTGAGATTTTTTCATCTTTTTAACTGTTACAAGACCTTCCATAATGTTTTCAATTACTGTCTTATTAGAGAACAAATTATAAGACTGGAACACCATGGATGTATTACGGCGTACGTTTAAGATTTCCTTGTTAGATGCTTTATGTAAGTCTACAGAAATATCATTTAATTGCATTGTCCCTGCATCGGCTTTTTCAAGGAAGTTCAATGTTCTAAGGAACGTCGTCTTACCGCTGCCGGATGGTCCAAGGATAACCGTTACAGATCCCGTTGGCACATGTAGGTCGATGCCCTTTAAAATTTCACGATTCCCGAAGGATTTGTGAACTTGTTTAATATCTATCATAATGCATTACCTCGTTTATACTTGCTTGCATAGATTTCTAAACGATGGAAGATAAATTCAAAGACAATCCCCATCACCCAGAATAGACCGGCCACCACGATGTAGGCCTCAAAATACTGTGAATTTTCCTCTGTATATAACTTTGCAGCGCCGAACAATTCAATAACGGTGATAACGAATACAATGCTGGTACTCTTCATGGTGTTAAGGAACTGATTCGTAAATAGTGGCAACGCAAAGACTGTCGCTTGTGGCAACACGATGCGGCGGAACGCTTGGAACCAAGTCATACCGATGGCCTGAGCCGCTTCCATTTGCCCTTTCGGTACCGATTGTAAGGCAGCAGCCCGGAAGATTTCACTCAAATAAGCCCCTGTGTGTAGTGTTAAACCTACAACGGCTACAAAGGTAGCTGGCACCTTTTCAAAGGGCACATGCACCCCTGTTTGATCCTCTAATGCGAGGAAGAGAATTGGTAAACCATAGTACACGAGGTATAAGAGAACCATGTTCGGAATACTACGGCACAATAATACGTACAAGTAACTGAGCTGACTGAGCACAGGTACTTTGTTTTGTTGTAGCACGCAACTTAATAATCCTAGGATTGTACCTAAACCAACGCTGAGGAAGGTAATCATGAGGGTGACTTTCACATAAGGAATGACAGCAAAGAAGGTGCCATAAATATAGGTTGAATCGATTATATGTCCCATACGCCCCTACTCCTCACTGATCAAAATGCGTTGCGTTTCCTTGCCCGCAACGGTAAAACGTTTTTCAAGCAATCGGCCCAAGAGGGACACGATGATAATTAGAATGCCATAAATGATGGCCGCATCGACGAATAACTCAAGATAGCGCTGACTATTGCCGCCCATAAGATCCGCCTTACGCATCATATCCACAACACCGACGTTAAAGATGAGCGCCGTTCCTTTCAACATGCCAATAACGAGGTTCGTCAACGGTGGAATGCTCATGGTGAAAGCCTGAGGCAAGATGATGCGCACATAGCTTTGGAACTCGGTCATACCAAGGCTTTTAGCAGCTTCCTTCTCACCAGGAGCCACCGCATCAATACTGGAGCGCATGATTTCAGCGCTGTAAGCTGCAATATGTAAGGTAAACACAGCGTACACAAATACGAGGCCTGGCACATTTTTCATGTTAAGCCCCATGTGGGACATGATTTCTGGTACCCCAAAGTAAATAAGGAAGAGCTGTACCAAGAACGGAGTGCCCCGCATAAAGGAGATAAATACGATAAATAATTGGTTTAATACTGGTACCTTCTTGAGGCGAATGATGGCTATGATAGAGCCCAAAATAACACCTAAGATGGCAGAAATAACGGTGATTAATACCGTTACATGCACATAATTCAAGAGCTGTGGAAACGCTTGAATCATGTAGGACACATCAAAATACTTGCCCACAGTAGCACCTCGCTTCTAGACATAATAGAATAAGGCCGCCAAGGCGGCCTATCCGTTATTTTTGTGTTGGATCGAATGTGTAATCCCCACCAAGATATTGTTCAGAAAGTTTTTTCAACGTACCATCTGCACGCATTTCTTTCATAGTTTTATCGATTTTTTCGTTTACTTGTTTCATGTCATCTGTACGTTTAGACAAGAAATAAGTTGGTACTACGGCCAATACATCACCTACAGCTTTGAGTGGCAAGCCACGATCTTTAATGGCAGAGTTAATAACGTATTCGTATTCACCGGCTGCATCAGCACGGCCTGTAGCAACAAGGTTCAACGTTTCAGCACCCGCTTTATCTGTATAGATAACCTCGATTTGAGGATTTGCTGTTTCGTTGAATTGTTTTACTAATTCGTTGAACTCAGAGGATGTGGTAACGGCGATTTTTTTGCCTTTCAAATCATCCAATTTAGAGATGTCGTTGCGGTCGTTTTTCACCACTAATTTACGTGTAGAGTAGTTGTTAACCTCATTTGTGTAGTAGTATTTTGCTTCACGTGTAGGATTGCGACGCATTTGGTTTGCAATCATATCCACTTGACCTGCATCCATTGCTACGAAGGCAGCATCAACGGCCATTGGCTTGAAGTTAAAATGAAGATCTGGATTACGACGCTCAATTTCTTTCAACAATTCTACATCAAAACCAGTAAGATTGCCATTATCATCTGTGTAGGAATACGGGCGAACCGTACCGCGTGTAGCTACGTTAATTACTTTAGCATCAGGATTTACCTTTGCATCCTTAGATGTATCGTCACCGCAACCAGCCACCACAAGCACGCCTAGTGCCAACGCGCCAATAGCAAATAATTTCGTCAATTTCTTTGTATTAAACATGTAAAACTCCTTCTTTTCGCAATGTTTGCAGGAATGGCTCAACCTCATCTGTATGGGTAAAAGCCTCAATGATTCTATCTATTTGGTCAGCCTTCAAGGTAAGGCCTAATTTTATGCGTATATCCTCCATAGTGAGAGGATTATTCGGTGATCCTTTCGGATTGTTCACCGTTTCTGTGAAAGTATCTCCATTTTTCAATATAACGGTTACTTTCGTAATCCGCTCTGTTTGGGATACCTTCGGTAAATCATAAACACGCTCAATTCGTGACATATAGTCTCGTATTGATGAGTCTATGATATCTATCTTGAATAATTCATCCTGTACCGCCCCATACGCGAGGACTTGGTACACGATGTACTCTATGGAAAACTGCCCTTCTCGACCTGTTGTTGGCGATGTATAACGCAATGCCGCATCAGCACCAGGCGGGAAGTGAACAGTCACTCGATCTATCTCATCCCAAAGGGAGAAATCGGGGATGGTACATAATCTACATTGATCTTGTTCCTCTGTATCTGGTGAAAGGTAGTTGTGTTTAGACACATACGAAGAAGATGTATATAGTCTATGTGCCACGATTTCTGCCGCTTCAGCGCCACAAATAGCAGCCGAGCAATAGGGATGGACTTTCATCCACAAACCAGGATCAATGAGTTGCCCTGGTGCTAGCCAACGGCTAGCGATGTCATTTGATGTAACGGTAGTTTTACCGATAATTTTAAACCAACCCCGTTCAGGGTCAAATGGTTTTGTGCTTGTTTTAAGTGATGTATGTTGTAACAGTTCGTAAGCCCATACGCCATTGCATGCTGCTAGTCCCGCATGGAGAGGCTTACCATCTGTACCACTTTGAAAGAACATGCCTGCCGATTGTGTGGCAGCCAAAGACAGGAGCTGAGCCAAGCTTTCACCATGAAGGCCTCGCAAAGCGCCTATAGCGGCCGCCGCCCCAATGACACCAACGGTCCCTGTAGAATGCCATCCTTGGGTTCGATGGGCAGGATTAATAAGGGAACCAATAATCCCCTCTAACTCGGCCCCGATGATATAGGCACGAAGGAAATCATGCCATGTATCATGCGGCTCGAGCACTGCCAACAAAGCAGAATATAAAACAGTACTGAAATGACCTGCCAAATTTGCCTGGGCATCATCAAAATCAAGATAATGCGAAGCAAAACCATAATACAAAGCCTTATCAGCTTTAGATACATTCTCTATTGCTAAGCCAGTATTGCCCTCTGATATAACCTTGCCACTCAAAACACTGGAGTTCATGTCCAGACCAACATCCGAGCTTATAGATGACTTAGCCCCTATAAAGCGAGCTAACTCTTGAACGGCTTGTTCGTTCTCTGCTGGTGCTAAGGATGCCAGATAATCTAGGAAGGCAATACGAGCCACTGACAGGAGGTCTTCACGGTTCGTCACATCCGTTTGTTCTATGTAGTTCACAATCGTCTGTGTTACAGAATCCATAAAGCCTCCCTTTCAGTTATCTATAATTAAATATATATCGATTGATTCGTCAGTAATGTATCAGATTTCAGAGTAAAAGATTTACTAAATACAGTTCAGATAACATATAAATTTACTGCCGATTTTATTTACCAAATTTTTCAGCCCGATCATTTGGCTCTAACCAAATAGAGTCGTCTGGACCTTTTGGAACAAGGCGTGGTAGATCTTCAAATGGTGTATGGTCTACATAGTAGAAACGTTTACGCATAGAGTCGAAGTCTGTTGTACCGCCGAATGCTGGATTGGAATACAAGTCCTTCGCATAGTTCCATAGGTTTGGATAGTCTACGAGACGTTTTTTATTCACCAAGTATTTTTGGTAGAATACGAGGTCAAAGCGCGCCAATGTTGGGAAAATACGAATATCTGGATCGGTAATCGTATCACCCATCAAATAACGTTGCTTGCTGAGGCGTTCTTCGAGCCAGTCCAAGCGAGCAAAGATACGGTCATAGTAGTACTCGTAATCTTTTTGGTTTGTTACGAGAGCTGCCAAGTTTACCGCCAAGTTGAAGTCAGCGTAGATGATAACATTCAATGCATCGATGTCGGCACGCAATTCCTCAGGATAAATATCTGGTGTATCAGGGGACACAAAATCTTTAAAACCCACTGCCAATTCTGTAGTCAATGCATGGTAATCGTTGTTGACTACCGCACCAGTCGTAACATCTACGATAGCTGGTACTGTGGAGCGTGCATCGTAGTTAGGATCACCTTTGCGGTACGCTTCACCTAAGGAGTGAATGCCCAATACAGGGTCCTTTTCATCCTTATCAAGGGTAAAGAACCAGTCTGCAATAACGCCTGCTGGACGCAATGGATCAACCGTGCCTTTGGAGATTACCTTATCTAGGCCAAGCAAATCAATGGCAATAGCAATACGGTGAGCCCAAGGGCAATGCTTAGACCATACAAGGCGGTAACGGTCCTTTTCTACAGGTAGAAACCCTGGTTCACTGCCAAAAGGTGTTGTGAATTGAGGCTCTTCACTATCAGAATATTTTTGACGACGGTTAAAATTCGATGCATCTTTACCTTCATACTCCTTCTGCTCCCCTTGAGAACGAGGGTTACTAGATTGAAACTCAGAAAAATCGATAGGACAAGGATTCATAGCGCGTTGAAACTCAACTTCTTTTCGAGCCGCCGCAATGGTAGGATCCTTGATTTTACTTACATCTACGTGTTCACTCATTCTATACTCCTTATAAAGGTCATCCCCATTAGCTTTATTCCACTTTTTATGGTGAAAGCTTTTGTGATATCCCTCAACTATTCCTACTAACTCAATATGAATATAAACCTATATTATATTATTTAAAAACCTATGTCAATAATGGGTATTTAAAATTTATAATATCTATTACAAACAAAAAACTCGAGTTATATCGTTTCTAGATATAACTCGAGCTTTATTGTACGCCGAATAGGCATGACTAAACCCCCAGTTAAACTGGGGGTCAGTAAA